>Ga0153915_10004231_pt1 | contig 13200 bp, 9 predicted proteins | sample Opewatmetagenome_2_FD_107003 | JGI IMG/M metagenome (GOLD analysis project Ga0153915, IMG submission 107003) | Freshwater wetland microbial communities from Ohio, USA - Open water 3 Core 3 Depth 3 metaG | ecosystem: Environmental > Aquatic > Freshwater > Wetlands | place: USA: Ohio, Lake Erie... | reverse complement strand
TGCGGCTGAAGTCGGCTTGCTCCGCCTCCGGAACCGCCTCGAGGTTGAGCAGCCGGGTCTCCAGCGCCAGGGGGTGCCCCTCTGCCAGGTGGAGGGAGGTGAGGGCCAGCACCGGGGTCCCCTGGGCCACGCCCAGGTCGGCCCCGTCTCGCGATCCCGCCGGCCGGCGCCGGCGCGACAACAGCTCGTAGCCGTACCGTTGGCCCCGGGCCTCCACCTCGGCCTTGAGATCGGGGATGGCCAGCACCGCGGACTGGGCCCGGGGCCGGGCCACGAACGAACCTGCCCGCCGCCGCCGCTCGATCAGGCCGGCCCGCACCAGCTCCGTGAGCGCCCGGTTCACGGTCATCCGGGCGCAGCCGTAGGTGGCGATGAGCTCGTGCTCGAACGGAATGCGCCGCCCCGGCGCCCAGCGGCCGGAGAGGATCTTGGCCTCCAGGTCGGTGCGGATCCGCTGGTGCAGCGGGGGACGTGCCGGGAGGGCAGGGGACACGGACTGGATCTCCGCCGGGGGACTGGACAACTCGATGCGGCAAAGCCATATGTATATACATATTGACTTGCCGGCAAGACCGGCCTGCGAAAGGACCTGGCATGCGCTGTGACCGGATCTGGCGCGACGCACGGCTCGCTACCATGACGGCGGGGGCCAACGGTCTGGGAATCGTGGAGCGCGGTCTGATCGCCGCCGTGGACGGGCGAATCGTCTACGTCGGCGCGGAGGCCGACGCGCCGGCCGGCCTGGACGCTGCCGACGTCATGATGTGCGAAGGTCGCTGGATCACTCCCGGGCTGGTGGACTGTCACACGCACCTGGTCTACGGTGGCGACCGGGCCCACGAATTCGAGCAGCGGCTCGCCGGTGCCACGTATCTGCAGATCGCCCGGCAGGGCGGGGGGATTCTCTCCACGGTCCAGGCGACCCGCGCGGCCAGCCGCGGCGATCTGGTCACCTCCGCGCTCCCCCGGCTGGACGCCCTGCTCGCCGAAGGGGTCACCACCGTCGAGATCAAGTCGGGGTACGGGCTGGAACCGGAGACCGAGCTGCGGCAGTTGCGTGCGGCACGCGACCTCGCCCGGGTCCGCAAGGTGGACGTAATGACCACCTTTCTCGGAGCCCACGCGCTGCCACCCGAGTATCAGGACGACCGGGAGGGGTACCTGGCGCTCATCCGCGACGAGATGCTCCCGGCCGTCGCGCGCGAGGGGATGGCGGATGCGGTGGACGGCTTCTGTGAGAGTATCGCCTTCTCGCCCGCCGAGATCGCCGGGGTGTTCACCGCCGCCCGCGCGGCAGGGCTTCACGTGAAGCTCCACGCCGACCAGCTGTCGAACCTGCACGGCGCCGCTCTCGCCGCCCGGTTCGAGGCCCTTTCCGCCGATCACCTGGAGTACACCGACGCCGACGGCATCCTGGCCCTCTCCGCCGCCGGGACCGTCGCCGTGCTGCTGCCGGGCGCCTACTACTTCCTGCGCGAGCACCACCAGCCGCCGGTGGATCTGCTCCGCCGCTACCGGGTACCCATCGCCATCGCCACCGACATGAACCCGGGCACCTCTCCGCTCAGCTCCATCCTTCTGGCCATGAACCTGGCGGCCACCCAGTTCCGCCTCACAGTTGTCGAATGCCTTCTCGGCGTCACCCGCGAGGCGGCCCGCGCGCTCGGACGGCTGCACGAGGTCGGCACTCTCGAGCCGGGCAAGCGCTGCGACCTCGCCATCTGGGATGTCGAGCGGCCCGCGGAACTGGTGTACCGGATGGGATTCAACCCGCTCTACCAGCGGGTGTGGGAGGGCGCGTGACCGTCCTGTTGACCCCTGGCGATGTCAGCCTCTCCCAATGGGCCGCGGTCTATCGCGGCGAGGGGGTCGCCTTCGACCGCGCCGCGCTGCCGGGAGTGGACCGGGCGGCCGCAGCCGTTGCGGCCATCGTTGCCAAAGGCGAGCCGGTCTACGGGATCAACACCGGGTTCGGTAAGCTCGCCAGCGTGCGGATCGCCCCGGAGGACCTCGCGGCCCTGCAGCGCAATATCGTCCTCTCCCATTCCGCCGGCGTCGGCGAGCCGATTCCGGAGCGAGTCGCCCGGCTGATGCTCGCACTCAAACTGGCGAGCCTCGGGCAGGGCGCGTCGGGAGTCACCGCGGCGACCATCGGAATGCTGGAAGCGCTGCTGGAGCGCGGCCTCACGCCTGTGATCCCCTCGCAGGGTTCCGTCGGCGCGTCAGGCGACCTGGCCCCACTGGCGCACATGACGGCCGCCATGCTTGGGGTCGGCTCATTCCTGGTGGCCGGCCGGACTGTGCCGGCGGCTGAGGCGCTCGCCGGGGCGGCACTCTCCCCTCTCGTGCTGGGACCCAAGGAGGGGCTGGCGCTGCTCAACGGCACCCAGTTCTCCACTGCCTGTGCCCTCGCCGCCCTGTTCGAGACCGAGGTGCTGTTCCGCTCGGCCCTGGTGACCGGTGCGCTGTCCACCGACGCGGCCCGCGGGTCGGACGCACCGTTCGATCCTCGTATTCATCGGCTCCGCCGCCACCGCGGCCAGGCTGAGACGGCCGAGGCGCTCCGGCGACTGATGGCAGGCAGCGCCATCCGGGCGTCACACCTGGTGGGAGACGACCGGGTGCAGGATCCCTACTGTCTCCGCTGCCAACCGCAGGTCATGGGGGCGGTGCTCGACCTGCTGCGGCAGGCGGCCGAGACTCTCTCGACCGAGGCCAACGGGGTTTCCGACAATCCGCTGATCTTCCCCGAGACCGGGGAGGCACTCTCCGGCGGGAACTTCCACGCCGAGCCGGTGGCCTTCGCGGCCGACATGATCGCCCTCGCCATCGCCGAGATCGGATCACTTGCCGAGCGCCGGATCGCCATGCTGGTGGACCCGGTGCTGTCGAGTCTGCCGGCGTTTCTGACTCCCAGACCGGGGCTCAACTCGGGCTTCATGATCCTGCAGGTCACCGCGGCCGCGCTGGTGGCGGAGAACAAGAACCGGGCCGTCCCGGCGAGCGTCGATTCGATCCCCACTTCCGCCAATCAGGAAGACCATGTTTCCATGGCGGCTCACGGAGCCCGCCGCCTGATGCCGATGGCAGAGAATGTCGCCGCCATCCTCGGCATCGAGCTGCTCGCGGCGGCCCAGGGGTGCGACTTCCGTGCACCGCTTCGGTCCAGCGTGCCGCTCGAGCGGGTGCGGGCCCGGCTGCGCCGGACGGTCCCGCATCTCGAAGACGATCGCTACCTGCATCCGGATATCCAGGCGGCCATGGCCCTGGTCCGGGCCGGCGCCCTGATCGAAGAGGTCGGGGCCGAGCTGCTCCCGGTGATCACCACCCCGTCCGGCACGCGCAACTATTGAGGTCCCCCTATGACTACGCTCTCCACATCTCCCGCGACCCAGGGCGGCGGCACGCGGTCCGATGTGTCCCGGCATGTCCGCGCCCCGCGCGGGTCGGTCCTCAGCGCGAAGAGCTGGCTGACCGAAGCGCCGCTCCGCATGCTGATGAACAACCTCGATCCCGAAGTGGCCGAGCGCCCCGCCGACCTCGTGGTGTACGGGGGCATTGGACGCGCGGCACGCGACTGGGAAAGCTACGACCGGATCGTCGAGACACTGCGCCGCCTCGAGGCAGATGAGACCCTCCTGATCCAGTCGGGGAAGCCCGTCGGGGTCTTCCGCACCCACCCCGATGCGCCCCGGGTGCTGATCGCGAACAGCAACCTGGTGCCGCGCTGGGCAAGCTGGGACCATTTCCACGAGCTGGACCGGAAGGGTCTCATGATGTACGGCCAGATGACGGCGGGCTCGTGGATCTACATCGGCAGCCAGGGGATCGTGCAGGGGACCTACGAGACCTTCGCCGAGTTGGGACGGCGGCACTACGGTGGGGACCTCGGCGGCCGGTGGATCCTGACGGCCGGCCTGGGCGGCATGGGCGGGGCTCAGCCACTGGCCGCTACGATGGCCGGCGCCTCCTGCCTGGCGGTCGAGTGCCAGTCCTCCCGCATCGCCATGCGGCTCAAGACCCGCTACCTCGATGTCGAAGCCAAGGATCTCGACGAGGCGCTCGCGATTATCGAGGGTGCGCGTCGCGACCGGAAGCCGGTTTCGGTGGGGCTCCTCGGGAACGCCGCGGAGATACTGCCGGAACTGGTGCACCGCGGCGTCCGTCCCGATGCCGTGACCGATCAGACCTCCGCGCACGATCCAGTGAACGGCTACCTGCCCAGGGGCTGGACCGTGGCGGAATGGGAGGCGAAGCGCACGAGCGACCCCAAGTCGGTCGAGCGTGCGGCCCGACAGTCCATCGCGGAGCACGTCCGGGCCATGCTCGCCTGGCACCACCAGGGTGTGCCCACCTTCGACTACGGCAACAACATTCGGCAGATCGCGCGGGAAGAAGGAGTCGAGAATGCATTCGATTTTCCCGGCTTTGTCCCCGCCTATATTCGCCCGCTCTTCTGCCGTGGCATCGGGCCGTTCCGCTGGGCCGCGCTTTCGGGAGACCCCGAGGACATCTGGAAGACCGACGCCCGCGTCAGGCAGCTGCTGCCCGACGACCAACATCTCCACCACTGGCTGGACATGGCCCGCGACCGGATCGCCTTCCAGGGGCTACCGGCTCGGATCTGCTGGGTGGGGCTCGGTGATCGACACCGCCTGGGGCTGGCCTTCAACGACATGGTGGCGAAGGGTGAGCTCAAGGCTCCGGTGGTGATCGGACGGGATCACCTCGACTCGGGTTCGGTGGCGTCCCCCAACCGTGAAACCGAGGCGATGCGAGACGGCTCGGATGCGGTCTCCGACTGGCCGCTGCTCAACGCCTTGCTCAACTGTGCCTCCGGGGCCACCTGGGTCTCGATCCATCATGGTGGCGGGGTGGGAATGGGGTTTTCGCAGCACGCCGGAGTGGTGATTGTCTGCGACGGCACGCCAGCCGCGGCCCGCCGGATCGAGCGAGTCCTGTGGAACGACCCGGCCACCGGTGTGATGCGTCACGCCGACGCCGGCTATCCCGATGCGCTGGCCTGTGCCCGCCGCCAGGGCCTCGACCTCCCGGGGATCCTCCCTCGCTAGCGGGAAGCTCGGCGGGTTCGGTAACTTCCGCGCTGATCGCGTCCGCGACGGTTCCGGATGCGTAAGGAACTTCGTCCGGGATCTGTTCGAGTCTATGCTGCTTGCCGCACGTCTGCCCCGGGCCCGCGATCTTCGCGAGCTCCTGGCGCTGGCCCTTCCCCTCATCACCGTGCAGCTGGGTATGATGGCCATGGGAGTGGTGGACACCATTATGGTGGGCCACCTCTCCCCGTCGGCGCTCGCGGCCGTGGCGCTGGGCAATGTCTACTACTTCGGAGCGTCAATCTTCGGAATGGGCGCCCTGATGGCGCTCGACCCCGTGGTAGCGCAGGCCGTCGGGGCCGGGGACAAGGAAGCGGTGGCTCGCGGCATTCAGCGCGGCATGGTCCTGGCCGTGCTGCTGACCATCCCCACTTCGCTGATCCTGCTCCCGGCTCCCGCGGTACTCGCCTGGCTTCGTCAGCCGCCGGACGTCGCGCCGCTGGCAGGCGCCTACGCCCAGGTGTCTATCCCGGGTACCATCGGCGTTTTCGCCTTCGTGGTCCTGCGTCAGAGTCTACAGGCCCTGGGCCGGATGCGTGCGATCGTCGTCACCATCGTGATTGCCAACGTGTTGAATGCCGGGCTCAACTGGCTCCTGATCTTCGGACACGCTGGCTTCCCCACGCTCGGCGCGGTGGGCTCGGCTTGGGCCAGCACCATCTCACGGCTATTCATGGCCGTTCTGCTGCCGCTACTCGCCTGGCCGATTCTGCGCGAAGCGGTGCTCCCCCTCCGGCGGGCGGCGCTGGACCGGACGCCGCTCATTCGCATGTTCCGGCTCGGAGCGCCGATCGGGGTCCAGCATCAGCTGGAGTATGGCGTATTCGGAGTGGTCGGATTGCTGATGGGTACCATGGGAACGGCCCAGGTCGCCGGCCACCAGGTCGCACTTAACCTCGCGTCGATCACCTTCATGGTCCCGCTCGGCATTTCCAGCGCGGCGGCGGTCGTCGTCGGGCGCGCGGTCGGCCGCCAGGATCCTGAGTCGGCGTGGGAGGCGGCCCAGTCGGCGCTGCTGCTGGCCATCGCGTTCATGGGGACCACCGCGCTCACTTTCCTGCTGTTGCCCAGCGCGCTCGCGCATGTCTACACCGGGGCCGCCGAGGTGCTCGCCATCGCGATCGTCCTGATACCCCTCGCCGGTGTGTTTCAGGTCTTCGACGGCATCCAGGTCACCAGCATCGGCATTCTCCGCGGCCTGGGCGATACCCGCACCCCCATGGTGGTTGGGATTCTCGGCTTCTGGCTGCTGGGTCTGCCGGTGAGCCTGGTGCTGGCGTTTGGCCTCGGGTATGGCGCCCCGGGGCTGTGGTGGGGTCTCGTTCTGGGTCTGGTGGTCGTCGCCGGATTCCTCCTGGCCAGGGTGCGATGGAAACTCAGGCAGCCGCTCAGACGGGTGCATATCGAACACAGTTCCGAGATCTGGCTTCCCGCCGTGGCGTCGCAAGGTCGCATGTCCCCCGCCGAGGGTCCCGATCTGCGAACCGGGAACCCGGAACTCTGAACTCGGAACTCTACCGCGTGCCCGCCTTTCGCACCGTGATCTTCGACTGCGACTCCACTCTCTCCGCCATCGAGGGGATCGAGGAGCTGGCGGTCGGTCATAGGGCGGAGGTCGCCCGTCTCACCGATCTCGCGATGCAGGGAACGATACCCCTGGAGCAGGTCTATGGGCGACGGCTGGACCTGATCCGTCCTTCGCGGACGGATGTCGAGCGCCTCGCCGCACTGTATGTTGCCCGGCTGGTACCGGGGGCGGTGGGGGTGGTGCGGGGCCTCATGGCGGAAGGCATCGCGGTGTTCATCCTGAGCGGAGGTCTGGCTCCCGCGGTGCGGGTGGTGGGCGGCCACCTGGGGATCGGCGAGGCGAACATCGCGGCGGTGGACGTCCGATTCGACGTGAGCGGTCGCTACGCCGGCTTCGATGTCGATTCGCCGCTGGCCCGCTCGGGTGGCAAGCGTCGCTGGATTGAATCCCGGCTCGACCTCCTGCGGCCGATCCTGCTCGTCGGCGATGGCGCGACCGATCTGGAAGCGCGGCCCGCGGTAGACCGCTTCGCCGCCTTCACCGGCGTGGTACGCCGGGAGCCGGTCGTCGCCGCAGCCGACTACGTGGTCGAAGGTCCTGCACTCGATGGTGTTCTTCATCTTGCGTTGCGCGGAGTGCTCCCTCCTCACGCCTGATGCCCATGGTCCGATAGCCTCACCAGTTATATTCCGCCGCGCCAATTCCCTCGAGAGTCGTCCGTATGACTACAACTGCACCAGCCTCACCCACCGCCGCATTCGGCCGGTTCTTTTTGCCGGGACCGACCGAGGTCCTCCCCGAGATCCTCGCCGCCCAGACCCGGCCGATGATCGGGCACAGGGGCAAGTCGATGGAGCAGCTCATCGCCCAGATGATGCCCGGGCTCCAGCGGATCTTCCGGACCGGCCGACCTGTCTACATCTCCTCGTCTTCGGCCACCGGTCTCATGGAAGCGGCGATCCGCAACTGCGGGGGCAGGCGGGTCCTGTGCCTGGTTAACGGTGCCTTCAGTGAGCGCTTCTTCAAGATCGCACTCGCCAACGGCTGCGAGGCCACTGCATTGGAAGTCCCTCTGGGACAAGCCCACACCCCGGAACTCCTAGCGGAGGCGCTCCACAAGGGGCACTACGACGCGGTGACCGTGGTGCACTCCGAGACCTCGACCGGTGCCCTGAATCCGATCGAACAGCTGGCTCGGGTGGCGCACGCCGCGGGCGATGTGCAGCTGCTGGTCGACAGCGTCACCGGAGTCGCCGGGGCCAGGGTCGAGACGGACGCCTGGGATCTCGACTTCGTCCTGACCGGCTCGCAGAAGGCGCTCGCCCTGCCGCCCGGCCTCGCGCTCGGGGTGGCGCATCCGCGTGCCCTGGAGCGGGCGCGCAAGCAGACCAATCGGGGCACCTACTTCGACCTGGTCGAATTCGAAAGCTACATCCTGAAGAACCAGACGCCTAACACGCCGGCGCTCTCGCTCATGTACGCGCTCGCCGCGCAGGTGGTCCGGATCGAGCGCGAGTCGATCGAGGGACGCTGGGCCCGTCACCTGGCAATGGCCGGGCGGACCTGGAAGTGGGCTGATGAGCTGCGTGCCCGGGGAATTCCGGTCGGGGTGCTCTCCCCCGAGGGATTCCGCTCGCCCACGGTGACCTGCCTCACCATGCCGCCGGGCCGGAAGGGTTCGGAGATCAACGAGGCGATGAAGGCGCGCGGCTTCACGATCTCGGCGGGGTACGGCTCACTCAAGGACTCGACCATTCGCATCGGCCACATGGGCGACCACACCGTCGCCGAGCTCGATGTCCTGCTGGCCGCTCTGGAAGAGGTGCTCGCCGCATGACCGCGTTCCGCATCCTGGTCGCAGACAAGATCGCCCGTGAAGGATTGACGCCCTTGGCCGGAGACCCACGCTTCGAGCTGGTGGAGCGTGCCGGGCTCAAGGGCGAGGAACTCGCCGCCGCGATCGCCGATGCGGATGCGGTCCTGGTCCGGAGCGCGACGAAGATCACCCGCGAGTCGCTGTCCCGCGCGACCCGGCTCAAAGTCATCGGCCGGGCCGGCGTCGGAGTCGACACCATCGACGTGGAAGCCGCGACCGAGCGCGGGGTCGCCGTGATGAACGCCCCGGCCGGGAACACCGTCTCGGCCGCGGAGCTCGCCTTTGCGCTGCTGCTCGCGCTCATCCGGAAGGTGCCGGCTGCGGATCGCTCGATGCGGGCGGGGCAGTGGGACCGCGCCAGCTTCAGCGGGATCGAGCTCTATCGTAAGACCCTCGGACTGATCGGCGCCGGCCGGGTAGGCGGGGAAGTGGCTCGGCGGGCGCGTGCCTTCGGCATGCGGGTGCTGGCCTATGATCCCTATCTCAGTGCCGACGCGGCCCGGAGTCTCGGCGTCGAGCAGGTACCGCTCGAGCGCGTGCTGCGGGAGTCGGATGCGATCTCGCTCCACGTTCCCTTGACCGACAGCACCCGCGGTCTCCTGGGAGAGGCCCAGCTGGCGTTGCTCAAGCCGACCGCGGTCATCATCAATGCCGCCCGCGGCGGAGTTCTGGACGAACCGGCGCTCGTCCGCCGGCTGGCCGAAGGGAAGGTGGCCGGTGCCGCCTTCGACGTCTACGACCAGGAGCCGTTGCCGGCGGACCACCCGCTTCGCGGCCTGGCCAATGTCGTGCTGACTCCGCATCTCGGCGCCTCTACGGAGGAGGCGCAGCTCAACGTCGCGCTCGAGATCGCCGAACTGGTCAAGGCGGCCCTGGTCGAGGGCGATTTCGCCGGCGCCGTCAATGCGCCTCTCGTGGGCGGGGACCGGCTCCGCCGGCTCCGGCCTCTGCTCGAACTCGCCACCCGGCTCGGCCGGCTGGCCGTCGCCATCGCCGACGGCGCGGTGAGCGGGATCGAGGTTCGTTTTGCCGGTGAGGGGGAGGACCTGCTTCGGCCCCTCGCCGCCGGGGCCGTCATCGGCGTGCTGGAGGGCGTCATCGGTGCGCCCGCCATAAACGTCGTCAACGCACTCCACCTTGCCCGGCAACGCGGCATTCAGGTCGAGCGTACCCGGGTGGATGCCCCCCGGGATTACTCCGATCTCGTTGAGCTCAAGCTCCAGACCGGTAACTCGACGACCCGAGTCGCGGGAGCGCTGCTCGGAGAATCACATCCGCGGGTGGTACGGATTGACGACTTCCGGGTCGACGTGGTTCCCCGGGGAATGCTGATCGTCCTGCGCAATCGCGACGTTCCCGGCGTGATCGGGCGGGTTGGAACACTGCTCGGGAGTGCCGGCATCAACATCGCGGAGTACCACCAGGCGCGCGTGGCGGCCGGCGGTGATGCCCTCGCGGCGATTAGTGTCGATGCCCGGCTTCCGGGACCGGTGCTCGAATCCCTCCGCGCCCTCCCTGAAGTGCGCTCCGCCGCGATGGTGGATCTGGGCGAGTAGCCATCAGCCGTCAGCCGTCAGCCCTCTCATCAATCCTCGAGGCGCCCTCGCGGCTGACGGTGGCGGCTGACGGCAATGGCGAGTTCCCACCCGCAACATCGTTGACAACCCCAGTCTCCTATCCGACCTTAAGGGCCGTTCCCTGCCGATCGGTTGGCCGGCAGTGCCCGACCCCCGCTTACATCTCGATCGCCTCCCTCATCCGGCATCCCCTATGCTCCTCCTCGGTCTGATGCTCGTGGTTCAGCAGCCGACGGCCCCAGCCCAGCCGCAGCCGCAGGCGCCGTCCCCGATCGCCAAGCTCGTCATCAATCCCGCGATCCGGAGCCTGACCGCGGGCGACACTCTCCGGTTGACCGCCGAGGCGCTCGATTCCGCCGGTCGACCGGTGTCCGGCGCAACAATCAGATTTCTCGGGTCGGGTGGCCGATTTGAGGGGCGGGTGGACTCTACCGGCTTGGTCTATGCCGGCTCCACCGGAACCCTCGGCGTCACAGCGCTCGCCAGCGTGCCCGGTACGAAACCGGTGCTGGAGCGGGTCGAAATCCGCATGCTTCCCGGACCGACTGCGCGCGTGACTGTGAGTCCGGATGGCGCCCGACTGCTGGTAGGTCAGACGTTGCTGCTCAGCGCGGAGAGCTTCTCGGCGGTAGGCGATCCGCGTTCCGACGCGCCCCGGTGGCGGAGCTCGGCCAATCGGGTTGCCTCCGTGTCCCAGGACGGTCTGGTCAGCGCACTCGCACCTGGCCGCGCCACCATCACGGCCAAGGTCGGCGGCTCCGAGAAGGGTGTCGCCGTGCAGGTAGTGCCTAACACCGTGGCCGCGATCGAGATCTCTCCCGCCACTGTTTCGGCGCGTCAGGGAGACGTGATCCGCTTCAAGCTTGTCGCACGGGATCGGGCCGGGCACGACCTGGACGGAATCTCCCCAGCCTGGAGCATGTCTCCGGGACAGGGTGAGATCGACCGGGATGGCGCCTTCGTCGGCTACGAGGCCGGAAAGTACGTGGTCACCGCCACCATCGGGGCCCGGAGCGCCAGCGCGGTGGTGTCGCTCGAATGGCGCAACGTGCGCCGCCCGGCGACGGTTGTCGGCCGCCTGGCGCGGAGCCTGTTTTCCACCGAGGAGGTCTGGGTCCACCCGAACGGGAAGATCGCCTATCTCGGAACCGGAGGCGGTGGTGACCGGATGTACGCCATCGACATCAGCGACCCCGCCAACCCGGTGGTCACCGATTCGCTGGTTGCCAACACCCGGCGCATTAACGACATCATGACGACGCCCGACGGCAAGTTCCTGGTCCATACCCGGGAGGGGGCGTCGGATCGTAAGAACGGCATCGTGCTCGCCTCGCTCGAGGACCCCGCGCATCCGAAGGTGATCGCCGAATACACCGAAGGCCTCACGGGCGGAGTCCACTCCACTTTCATTTACCAGCAGCCGAAGTACGGCACCCATATCTACCTCACGAATGACGGCACCGGCTACATGCACGTCATCGACATCAACGACCCGTACCATCCGAAGGAGGTGTCGCGCTGGACCACGCGGCCCGATCAGATCGGCAACGCGCTGCACGACATCGACGTGCAGGATGGGCTCGCGTACCTGAGCTACTGGAACGAGGGGCTTGTCATCGTGGATGTAGGCAACGGGATCAAGGGTGGGAGCCCTTCCAATCCGCAGCTCGTGGCTCAGTACAAGTACGACCTCAACGAGCTCTATCGCGACGTCGAGGCGACTGCCGGCCCGGGGTTCATCCGCGGCACCCACACCGCCTGGCGACACGGGAAGTACGTCTTCATCGCGGACGAGGTGTTCCCAGCCGCTCCGGTGAAGGGCGGGAAGGACGCCTCCGCCTTCCGGGCCTACGGCAGGCTCCAGGCCATCGACGTCAGCGACATCCAGCACCCCCGCTCGGTGGCCTGGTACGAGCCGGAGCACGGTGGTGTCCACAACGTCTGGGTCGCCGGCGATACGCTCTACATGGGCGCCTACAACGCCGGCTTCCGGGCCTTCGACATCTCGGGTGAGCTGCGCGGGGACCTGCGCGCGCAGGGAAGGGAAATGGTCCACGTGAACACCGCCGACATGGGCGGGCACGTGCAGAACTCGGCAATGACCTGGGGCGTGGTGGTGAAGGACGGCCTGGCCTACGTCAACGACGATAACAACGGCTTGTGGATCATCCGGATGGAACCGCGCCGGGAGAACCTGACGCCTTGAAGTGGGCCAGCAGGCCAGTGGGCCAGTAGGCCAGTGGGCGAGGTGAGCCTTCCTGGCCCACTGGCCCATTAGCCCACTGGCCCACCAACAAACTCGCCTTCTTCGCCCAGTCCGCCTATTCTATCGTTCCGTCACCGAGCTCGGCACCGACTCGAGCAGTATCTCCACCGCGAGCGCTTCGGCCAGGGGCTCACCTGCATCAAGCTTCCGGTCGAATACCTCCAGTGCTTCCTCCGCCGCCCAGTAGAGTAGCCGGCAGGCGGTGAGATCGGCGGGGTGGTCGTCCCCGAGCTCGTGGGCCGCTTCACGCATGGCTTCCTGCTCCACCAGGAGCCGCCCCATCAGCGCGAGGTCGCGGCACCGCGCCTCCGCCAGGGAGGACTCGCGATCTCCCTGCGGCCCATTCTGCCGGGCCAGGGCCAGGTCGCGCAATGCGGCCTGCTGCAGTAGCGCGAGCATGGTGAACCGACGGGAGTGTGCCCGGCGAATCTCGTCCCGCTGAGCCGTGAGCGATCCATGGATCATCTCCTGCAGGCCCGGGTGCCCGGCAACGTCGAGCGGCAGGCGCTGCCACAGGCCCGGAACAGGCCGTCCCAGCTGGCCCCGGACCATCTCCTGGACCGCGAAGACCGTATCTCCGGTCATCGTCGCGTAGCGCCAGCAGGCGCGACCGAGTGAGCCTTCCCGGCTCCATAGCGAGCGGAGGTATTCGTGGCGCTGCTGATCGTTCGGCACGGCGGGCTTCATGTAGGCGCGTCCTGTTTCGGGCCTGGATTGCGTCCCCGCCCCCGGTCGGGGACGGTGTCGCGTTCCTGAAGTGCAGCAAGCGTGCCGCGCCTCACCTGGCCTGAGCCAAACGCTTGCCAATAAACAACATGGGGCGCATCGTCCGGGTCACG
>Ga0153915_10004230_pt1 | contig 13200 bp, 13 predicted proteins | sample Opewatmetagenome_2_FD_107003 | JGI IMG/M metagenome (GOLD analysis project Ga0153915, IMG submission 107003) | Freshwater wetland microbial communities from Ohio, USA - Open water 3 Core 3 Depth 3 metaG | ecosystem: Environmental > Aquatic > Freshwater > Wetlands | place: USA: Ohio, Lake Erie... | reverse complement strand
GATGACCGCAAGGATGATGTAGGCTACGAAGGGCATTTTTTTCATGGTGATCACCCTTTCTTGACCTTCGCCTTAGGGGCCGGCTTCTGTGGAGGGGGCGCTGCGCCTTCTGGCAGGACGTAGTTCATGGTTAACGAGAACTCAAGGTACTGAGCGCTCCGCCCCGTTTTCTGGGTCGAAGAGATGAGGTTGACGTCGGCTAAATGGGGACTGTTCTCCAGGTTGTAGATGTAGTCGGCGATGAGGTTGTTGGAAAGGGCGTTGCCCTTGATCTGGATCATCTGGCCCTGGGAAGAGAGGTCGGTCAGCCAGACCCACTCCGGGAGCTTGCTGCTGAGCTCGTCCAGGATGACCACGGCGCTGTCCTTCTGGGCCCGCAGCTGTCTGATCAGGCTGATCTTGCGCTCGTAGACAGCCTTTTGCTTCTCCAGTTCGCCCAGCTTGGCGATGACGTACTCAAGCTTTTTCTTCTCGGCTTGGGCGGTCTGGAGCCGGTCCCTTTCCTGGCTGATCATCCTTTTCTGGAGGAAGAAGGCCGCGCCCAGGAGAGCAATGAGGATCAGGATGAAGACCGAGGTGAGGGGGAAGGCTTTCTTGGCCTTGAACTCCGGCCCGGGTGCGACGGGCCCTTCCCTAAATTCTTTGCTTTCCGGTTTGAGGAGGTTGATTCGGATCATGTTATTTTTCCATTTTCCGGGTGGCCAGTCCGACGGCCACGCCGAAGAGGGGGGCCATCTCCTGCGGATAAACGGGATCGAGCTTCTTCTCGTCGAACAACACGTTCCGGAAAGGATTGAACGTCTCCGTCTTGATGCCGAACTTCTGTTCGAAGGAATGGGTGATGTTCTTGAGCTGGGCCAGCCCGCCACTCAGATAGATATTCTCAATTTTCTTTTCACTCTTTTCACCGGCCTCGTAGAAGGAGAAGGTCTTGTCGACTTCGTCGAGCAGGTCTTTGATGTTGAAGCTGACCAGCTCATCCACTTTTTCCGGGGCGATGTTCTTCGCCGGGATCCCCTTGAGCAGCTTCTCGGCCTCGTCGAAGCTGAGGTTGAGCTCCTTGCGGATGTTCTCGATGAAGAAGAAACCGCCCAGTGACAGGTCGCGGACGAGCTGGGAAGTCCCCCGCTCGACGACAGCCACGTTCGTGATGTTGGCCCCGATGTTGATGACGGCCAGGATCTTGGACCGGAACTCCTCCGGGTAGTTGGCTTCAAGCGAGTTCTGGAGAGCGAAGACGTCGACATCGATGGCTACGAGGTTCTTGCGTGCCTGGTTGACGACGTTGCTGTAATTGGCGATCTTGTCCTTTTTGGCGGCGACCAGGAGGATATCCAGATTCCGCTCCTCCGAGCCCCGGGGCGGCCGGAGGATCGCATAGTCCACGTTGGTCTCTTCGTAGGGATAGGGGATGTTGTGCTTGGCTTCCCAGACGATGGATTCGGCCAGCTCCTCCCTGTCCATTGCCGGCAGGGAAATCTTTTTGATGATCACCGAGTTGCCCGAAATGGAGATGGCGATGTTGCGGTTCTTGAACTTGTTCTCTTCGAAGATCAGCTTGATCGTTTCGACGACGGCTGTGGAATCGATGATCGTTCCCTCGACGATGGCGTCATGCGGAAGGAGTTCGTAGCCGATCCGGACGACCTCGAAGACGTCCCTGTCCTTCTTCTTCTTGGAAGTGAGCTCAACGGCCTTGACGGCATGGGAGCCGATGTCCAATCCGACGATTCCTTTGTCTTGGTTAAAACCCAGCATGTTTGCGCCTACCTTTATTGAGGTGATTTGCCAACCGATAGCCTTCCCTGTTTGAGTTTTTCGCGGAGCTTTTTTTCCACGATCTCCGGGACCAGCCCGGCCACGGAGCCGCCCAGCGAGAACACCTCCTTGACCACACCGGAGTTCAGGAAGGAATAATGGACGCTGGGCATCATGTAAAATGTCTCAATCTCGGGGTCCAGCTGGCGGTTCATGAGGGCCATCTGCAGCTCGTATTCGAAGTCGGAAACCGCCCGCAAACCCCGGATCACGATCCTGGCCTTCTGGCGTCTGACGAAGTCCACCAGAAGTCCGTCAAAGGCCCTGACCTCGACGTTGGGCTGATGAGCAAAGATCTCCTGGATCATGGCTACCCTATCTTTAGTCGAAAACAAGGCCTCCTTTTTGGGATTCTTGAGCACGGCGACGACAATTTTGTCGAACAGCCGCAGACCCCTGAGGATGATATCGACATGCCCGTTGGTGATGGGATCAAAGAAGCCGGGATATACTGCTCTATTCCGCATCCAAGGCACAGTACGCTCAGACTCAACCAGGTTACCCATGTCATTATCAGAATCGATGGACCTTGTCAACATAAAAAACTCTTGCCCTACAGCTTTTTTCGCCTCCAAGAATCCCACAGCTGTTCAGGGGCGTCAATCACCTTTAGAGAGGAGATGGGAGGTGAAAAATCCCAGGTCCTCCTCATCAGATAGGATGATATTCCTTTTCCGTTTTTTCGCTTGGGCGTCCTTTCGTGTCTCACCCCTCGCTATCACGGGCAAGGCCGTTGATTTTACGTCCGCGTTGGGGGAAAATACAAGCGAGAGGCTGTCTTGCGGCGTTTTCTTCTCTGGTTCGCGTTCTGGCTTCCCTCTGCAGCGTGCCTGGCTTTGGTCTCGCCAGGCCAGAAGCCGGACCCCTATACCCAGCAAAGGCGGCAGATGGTGGCCGAGCAGCTCGCCCGGCGCGACATAACCGACCGCCGCGTTCTCGAGGCCATGGGAACAGTTCCCCGACATCTGTTCGTACCGCCAGCATACAGGGACCAAGCCTATGAGGATTATCCGTTGCCGATCGGGGAAGGTCAGACCATCTCCCAACCCTATATCGTCGCCTTGATGACCCAGAGCCTGGGCTTGGCGGGAGGCGAGAAAGTCCTGGAGATCGGAACGGGTTCCGGATATCAGGCGGCCGTCCTGGCCGAACTCAAGGCCCGCGTATTCACTATCGAGATCAATGAGCAACTGGCGGAACGGGCCGCCCGGACCCTTCGAGAGCTCAATCGCCAGGACATCCGGGTCAGGAGCGGCGATGGCTTTTTCGGCTGGCCCGAAGAAGCCCCCTTCGACGCTATCATCGTGACCTGTGCGTCTCCCCGCATCCCGCCACCCCTCTTTGACCAGCTCAAAGAAGGCGGCCGGCTCATCATTCCATTGGGGGATATCCAGCCGTTTCAGGTCTTGACACTGGCGACAAAAAAGGGGGGGAAGCTTCGGACCAGGGAGATCTCCGGTGTCCGTTTCGTGCCGATGACAGGGGAAACGCAGAAAAAAAGGAACGGCTGACCATTTGCTTTTCAGCCTGTTCTTGTGCTAATTATGGCCCGGGAAAACCATGATCAAGTTCGGCACCTCCGGCTGGCGCGCGGTGATGGGGGAGGGATTCACTTTCTCCAATGTCCGGATCGTTGTCCAGGCCATCGCCAATTGCCTGAAGCAGCGGTTTTCCGGACGGACCATCGCGGTCGTTGTGAACTACGATACCCGATTCCTCTCGGAGCGGTTCGCCAACGAGGCGGCCAAAATCCTCTCCCATAACCGGATTCAGGTGTTGCTGACCGACCGGGACGCCCCGGCCCAAGCCCAAGCTCTCCAGATCATCAAGCGGAAGGCGCAGGCGGGCATCAATTTCACCGCCTCCTTCAACCCCCCTGAGTACAACGGGCTGAAGCTCAATCTCGAATCCGGCGCCCCCGCTCTTCCTCACGAAACCGATAAGGTCGAGGATGAGGCTCAGCGCCTTTCTAGGGAGCAGGTCTTTAACCCCTACTATCCGCAGCCGGAGTTTCTGCAGGAGATCGACCTGCAGGTTGACTACTTGGAATTCATCCAGAAGAAGATCGATTTCGCCTCCATCCAGAAGTCTAAGCTCAAGATCGGCGTGGACCTCCTCTATGGGACGAGCCGAGAGTATCTGGACGAGATCCTCGAGGACAACGGCATCCCTCTGGAGGAAATCCATGGCTACGTCGACCCCTATTTTGGGGGCATCACGCCCTCCTGCAACGAGAAGAACCTCCAGGAACTCAGCCGCTTGATCCGGGAGAAGAAGTGCGACCTGGGCATCGCCACGGACGCCGACGGGGACCGCTTCGGCATCCTCGACCAGAACGGACGCTTCATCAGTCAAAACATCATTCTGGCATTGCTCCTGGACTATCTCGTCAGAGGCAAAGGCTGGAGAGGGGGGGTGGCCCGTTCAGTTTCCACCACTCACCTGATCGACCGCGTCGCCAGGCGCTACGACCTGCCTCTTTTCAAAACCCCGGTCGGATTCAAGTACATGGCCGACCTGTTCCTCCGCAAGCAGATCATATTCGGCGGCGAGGAGAGCGCCTGCATTGCCGTAAAATCGCACCTCCCCGAAAAGGACGGCATCTTTGCCGGGCTCTTGGTGACCGAGATGATGGCCGTCACCGGGCTGAGTTTGACCGAACTGCGCCGGCAGTTCTTCCGGAGGTACGGCAGAAAATACAGCGGGCAGAGAAGCGTCCCCCTCCATCCGAAAAGCGAGCGGGCGCTGAACGATCTCATCATGGCTCCGCCGGAGGATTTTGGCGGAAAACGGGTCCTGGCCGTCGAACGGGTGGACGGGATCAAGTTCGATTTCGACGATGATGACTGGCTCCTCCTCCGGCTGTCCGGGACCGAGCCCCTTATCCGCTGCTATGCGGAGGCCGAATCGAAAGCGGACCTGGAGGAGCTTCTCAGCCTCGGGGTCAAGAGGTTGGATTGATGGCCCTAAAGGAAAAGAAGAAGACTTCGCTCCGCAGGAAACTGGCCCTGGCGGCCGTGGCCTTCTTTTTCTTGGTGATCTTGATCTCCTCGCTTTTCGGCAAAAAAGGGCTGATCGAAATCTACCGGGCAAGAAGCAATTACGACGCCCTGCTCCAGGAGATCCGGAGCCTCGAGGCCAGAAGAAGCCAGCTCCAGAAGGAGATCGAGGCGCTCCGGAATGATCCCCGCGCCGTGGAGAAGGAGGCCAGGGAGAAGCTCTGGCTCGTCAAGCCCGACGAGAAGGTCATCGTCAAGAAAAAAGAAGAGAAGCGTTGAGGCGGCCTCTCCAGGAAACGCGCGAACTTCTGAAAGACCTCAATCCTGACCAGAGAAAGGCGGTCCAGCACGGCCGCGGACCGCTGCTCATCATCGCCGGGGCGGGAACCGGCAAGACCAAGGTGATCACCCACAGGATCGCCTACCTGATCGCTTCGAAGACGGCCAAGCCGGAGGAGATCCTGGCCGTAACCTTCACCGAGAAGGCAGCCAGCGAGATGGAGGAGCGGGTCGACCGGCTCGTCCCCTACGGCTATGCCTTCGTGGACATCGGCACCTTCAATTCCTTCGGGGAGAAGGTGTTGCGCAACTATGCCCTGGACCTGGGCTATCCCCCGGATTTCCGCCTCCTTGACGACGTTGAACAGGCCATCTTTTTTCAAGAGCACCTTTTCCGGTTCAAGTTCCCCCTCCGGTACTATCGTCCGCTCGGTTCTCCCACCCGCCACGTGCAGGAATTGCTGGCCGCCGTGAAAAGGTTGAAGCAGGAGGACATCAGCCCGCAGGCGTATCTCAATTTTGCCCAGAAGTCGGTCAATAGGGCTGAAGACGAGGCGCAGAAGGAACAGGCCCGCAAGCACCAGGAGATGGCGAGCGTCTATCAGGCCTATGAGGGGTTTCTCAAGAAGGAAGGGAAAATCGATTTCGAGGACCAGGTCAGACTCGTCGTGGATCTTTTCCATAAGAGGCCCTCTGTGTTGAGAGAGTTTCAGAAAAAATACAAGTATATCCTTGTCGATGAATTCCAGGACACAAACTACATCCAGTTCGAGCTGCTGAAGCTCCTGGCCGCCCGCCACAAGAACCTGACAGTGGTGGGAGATGATGACCAGAGCATCTTCCGCTTCCGCGGCGCCTCGCTCAGCAATATCCTCAATTTTGAGAAAGTCTACCCGGAGCCCAAGAGGATCGTGCTGACGAAGAACTACCGGTCCGTTCAGCCTATCCTCGATTCTGCCTATACGCTTATTAAGCAGAACGACCCCCTCCGCCTGGAATTCCAGGCCAAAGTGAACAAGAAGCTGGTGTCCTCATTTGTCGAAGCCGGAAAGAGTATCCGTCTTCTTCGGTTTGACACCTTGTCCCAGGAGGCGGACCGAGTGGCCGAGATCGTCTGCGAGAAATGGAAGGAAGGCACTGAACTGTCACAGATGGCCATCCTGGTCCGGCGCAACGCCGACGCCGACCCGTTCCTCCGGGCCCTGAACATGAGACAGGTCCCCTTCCGGTTTTCCGGGAGCCGCGGCCTTTATGCGCAAGAAGAAATCAAGAACATCGTCTCATTCATCAAAGCCCTGACCGATTTCGAGGACGGTCGGAGCCTCTTTTTCCTGGCCCACTCGGAGATCTACGGGATGGACCAAAACGACCTCTCGGTCATCTCAAACTATGCCCAAAGAAGGAACCTTTCCCTCCACAAGCTCTTCAAGTCCCTGTCCGAGGGGTCTCTCACCCTTGAGATCTCGCCGGCGAGTCAGGAAGGCATCAAAAAGATCACTGAGAACCTTGTCCATTTCGTCGACCTCTCCCGCACCCTTAACGCCGGACAGGTGGTGTACGCCTTTCTTGAGAGGACCGGGTACATCAAGAGGCTGGTTGAGGCGGAAACTGTCGAAGCCGAGCTCAAAATCAAGAATGTCCGGCTGTTCTTTGAGAAGATCCGGAATTTCTCCGAGCTTGTCAAGGACGGTTCGATCCAGGCTTTCTCCCGTCACCTCGACCTCCTCCAGGAAGTCGGTGACAACCCGGCCACGGCCGAGGCCGAACTCGAGGAAGTGGCGGTCAACGTTCTCACCGTCCACAAAGCCAAAGGCCTGGAGTTCGAAGTCGTCTTCATGGTGAGTCTGATCGCGGACCGCTTCCCCGGGCGGGAAAGGCGGGAAATGATTCCATTTCCGGACCCGCTCTTGAAGGAAAAACTCCCGCCGGAGGAAAGCTATGTCCAGGAGGAGCGGCGGCTGTTCTATGTGGGGATGACCCGGGCCAAAAAACTCCTTTACCTGACTTGGGCCAAGGATTACGGACGCAAGCGCCAGAAAAAAGTCAGCCCCTTCGTGCGGGAAGCCCTGGATACTCCCAAATTCCCGGAAGAGGTTGTGCCCACTTCGGCTCAGGAAGAGATCAGGCGCTACGGGATGCAACCCCCCCAAGAAAGGATCCCGCCTCGAGTTATGGTCAGGGACGTCCTCACCCTGAGCTACTTTCAAGTCGAGGACTACCTGACCTGTCCGCTCAAATATCAGTTCCGGCATCGCTGGCGGGTGCCTGTCCCGCCCCATCACTCCCTTGTGTTTGGCCGGGTTCTGCATGACACCATCCATTCGTTCCTTAAGAGGCGAATGGCAGGGGAGAAGGTCGGGGAAAAGAATATCCTCAAAGAATATGAAAGACTCTGGATCAACGAGGGCTTCCTGAGCCGGGAGCACGAGGAGTTGAGGAAGAAAGCCGGCCGGGAGGCTCTCCGGCGCTTCTGTCGCCGCGAGGTGGACTCCGGCTTCACCCCCGCCTTCCTTGAAAGAAAATTCAAGTGGCAGCAAGAAGAAATAAAGTTCATCGGTCGCTGGGACAGGATCGATATCCGGGGGGGAGAGGCGGTGATCATCGATTTCAAGGCCACCGAGGTGAAAGATCAGAAAGAGGCGGACAAAAGGACGGCCGACAGCCTGCAGATGGACCTCTATGCCCTCTCTTACTGCAGGACCGAGACTCTCCCGCTCCGCGAAACCCAGCTTCATTTCCTGGAATCGGACCTCATCGGCCGGGCGAAAAAGGGGGAGAGGGAGATGGGAAGAGCCTGGGAAAAGATCAAACAGGCCGAACAGGGTATCCGGGCCGCCGCTTTCGCGGCCAGGCCCGACTTCCATAACTGTTTTTACTGCGAATTTAAGACGGTCTGTCCCTATACCTACGCTTACTAAAAGCCCCGCCTTAATTCATAGGAAGCCAGAAGGGCATGACCGCCCAAGGATTTTCTTTTTCCAGGAAATGGAGGGTTCGGAGCAGCTGGCTCAACCCGGAGGACGCGAAAAGGTCCACCTTGGTCTGAGGCCGGCCGAAGAAGGACCCAAAAAGTGAAACCTTTTGAGGCCAAACCATGAGCCTGACGTCTTCTTCAGGCGGAATGCCCGCCAGGCCCTTGGCCAGTTCGATCGCCTTGTCCAGGCCGCCCAGTTCATCGACGAGCTTGATGTCGAGAGCCTGACGGCCGGTCCAGACTCGACCCCGGCCGACTTTGTCCACTTCTTCCCGGGTGAGATTTCTTCCTTCGGCCGCCTTGTTGATGAATTTTTCGTATGTCCAGAGGATGCTTTGCTTCAAGAGAACCCGCTCTTCCTGGCTGAAGGGCCGGAAGGTCGTGAACAGGTCGGCTTTTTGCCCATATGTCAGCCTCTCGGCTGTGACGCCCAGCTTGTCGTAGAGCCCGGCCAGGCTGAACTTGCCGGCGAGGACGCCGATTGACCCGGTCAGGGTTTGGGGTTGAGCTACGATCCGGTGGCCGGCCATGGAGATCCAGTAACCCCCGGAGCCGGCCATGTCGGACATGGAAATGACCACCGGCTTCTCCTTTTTGGCCAGGAACGTCTCCCTCCAGATGACATCCGAGGCGACGGCCGAGCCGCCCGGGCTGTCCACCCGGAGGACGATGGCCGCGACCGACCGGTCCTCTCTCGCCCGCCGGATGGCCCGGGACAGCGTCCGGCCCCCGATCGTGGTGTAGACTCCTTCTCCGCCGATGATCGGTCCCGAAGCGTAGATCAGGGCGACCTTGCGCCCCGTCTCCAGGCCGAGGCTTGCCGGATTCGTCCGGATATACTCGGAGAAACGGGTCTCCTTGAGCTTCCTGCCGCGATCCCGGAGAATGGAGCCGAGCTCATCCTCATAGAGCAGGCTGTCCACCAGTCCCGCCTCCAGGGCCTGCTCCCCCTGGTAGAGTCCTTTATCGATGATCATTTTGAACTCGGCTTCGGTTTTTCCCCTGGCCTTGGCGACAGTCCGCAAGTATTCGGCAAAGATGTCCCCATACAGGGATTCCATCATCAGCTTGTGGGCTTCGGTAAAGCCCTTTTCCATGAACATGTTGTAGGCCGTCTTGAACTCCTCGACATGCTCAAACTGGACTTCCACTCCCAGCTTGTCCAAGCCTTCCTTGAAAAAAGGCACCCAGCCTCCGATCCCGTTGACACCCAGCCAGCCCAGCGGGTGGAGGATGATCCGGTCGCAGGCGGTGGCCAGGTAATACTCTTTATCGCAATCGGACGCTTCCTCGAAATAGGCATAGACCTTTTTCCCCGACTCCCGGAACGCTTTGATGGCGTCCCGGACCTCGCTGATCTTGGCCCAATCACACTCCAGATAGCCGAGCCGCAGCAGGACGCAGCGGATGCGATCGTCCACCTTAGCTTTGCGGAAACTCTCCCAGACATCGTGAACCGATAAGGTCGGTCCGCCGAGGAAAAAACTTGTCAGGAAGTCCGGGGCCGAGAATTCGGGGAAGGGCCCGGTCAGGTCGATATCGAGGTAAGAATCAGCCTGGACCTCGGGCGGCCTCTTGAACTCGGAATAGACGAACGCCAGGATCGTCAGCGCTACCAGGAATAAGAAGAAAAGGAATATCAAAAGGATGTATCTGCCTTTCTTCATCTCATCTCCTCATCCTATCTACGGATTCCACGGATGCCGGTTTGCGCGCCTTGATGCCACTCACTATAACAGAAAAAGCGAGGCCCCGGATAGGTCTTGATTTCTTTTTGGTGTTATGGAAGAATGTCTTGACTTTTGCGGTTATCGGAACGACGGGGACGTCCGGTGACGGCGAGAGCGCAAGGAGGTTTTTTTATATGGCTGCTGCAAAATTATACGTGGGCAACCTCAACTACAGGACCACAGAGGACAAGCTGAAAGAGCTCTTTTCCCAGTACGGAGAGGTGAATTCAGTCAACATCCTCCAGGGGCGCGGGTTTGGCTTCGTCGAGATGGGCAACTTGGAAGGCGCGCAGGATGCCAAAGCGAAATTGAACGGTACGGAATTCGACGGCCGGAAAATCATCGTGAACGACGCGAGACCCAGGGCGGAGAGAACCGGGCGCGTCGGCGGTGAACGGAGAGAGCGAAGAGATTTCGGTAAGTTTTAATATAGACTCCATTTTCTAACCCCTTTCCGGAGATTTTTGGAGACATGCGTCTCAGGGAAGGGATCCTTCTGCCGGCAGATCGTTCCCGGGGGTGAACCTTTCTTGAAATCCGTTCGTAGTAGTCTGTGAGCGCATGGAAGAAAAAAGGCCTACGCCCTATGATGAGATCAGCATTCTGCTCGAAAAAGCCGGAGAAGGAGACCGCCAGGCATTCAAGTCCATCGTCAGCCTCTACCAACAGAAGGTCTTTCTGCTGGCCTATTCCATCCTCAAGAATAGGGAGGACGCCCTGGATGTCGCCCAGGAGACATTCTTGAGGCTCTACCAGAAGCTCGGGCTTTACGAGAAGGACAGGAATTTCCAGGCCTGGCTCCTCCAGATCGCCAAGAACCTGAGCATCGACTATTACCGGAAGCATCATAGCCGGCGCCGCGAGATGGAGAGTGACAGGAGAGTCGAAGAGCTGCCCTTGATGGCCGGAGACCACGGGTCGAACCCGGAGTCCTCGGAGCTCCGCCATCTCCTTTCCCGCAACCTCGAGCGGCTGGCAGAACGGCAGCGCCTGATTTTCTTGATGAAACACTTCAACGGGCTGGAGTACCGGGAGATCGCCCAGGTCCTGGGGATTTCGGTCGGGACGGTCAAGTCCCTTCATTTCAAGGCCGTCCGCAACCTCAAGAACTGGCTCAGTCCGCAACTGGGGATACAGACATGAACACGTGCCGACGCCGAAGCAAAGACCTCAGGGCTTATTTGGGAGGAGAGATGAGCGATCGCGATCGGGAAGACATCCGACGCCATATCGAGAACTGTCCGGCCTGCGCGGATGAGGTTCACGCCATGGAGAGGCTCCTGGAGAGCGCCGATTCGCTGGGCCGGGACATGCAGGCGGCTCTGGCCGGCATCGATTGGGACCTCCAGGCGGAGAAGACCGTGGCTGCAGTCTGGGACGAGAGGGTGCGGCCGATGAGAGAGCCGGGAAGGGAGCGGACTTGGCTTCCTGCGTTCCGGTTCAGGCCTGTTTTGGCCGGCCTCCTTCTCGGGATCCTGGTCGGTGCGGCGGCCATGTTCTTCGTCTCCAGAAGCGGGGTCTTGAAGAAGGCGCCGGCCCAGGCGTTTTTCGCCTCGAATGAGTTCCTGGGCCGGGTCGACCAGGAGATGGCCCGCCGGGAGACTCTGGACTACCTGGAAAAAAGCCAGTATGTGCTTCTCGAGCTGGCCCAAACTCAAACCGAAAGCGGGGATTGTCACCTGACCGAAGCTGCGGCGCGGGAGACCCGAGAGCTCTTGTCCAAGAAAAAGTACCTGAACCCCCAGCTCGAGAAAGCCCGGATGTCCAAGGCTAAGGCCATCTGTGACCAGATCGAGATCCTCTTCTACGAGTTGGCCCAGGTCAGCGAGAACCTGACTCCCGCCCAGTGTCGGGGGATCCAGAGCCTGATCGAAGAAAGGAACATTCTTTTAAAAATAAAGCTCTTGAAGAAAGAGCTCCAGGAAAGCGAGGTCTGAGGTGAAAAAAACAGCCCTCATCATAGTCATTCTGATGGGTCTCATCTTCGTCCGGGCGGCCGCCCAACAGTCCCCGGATGAGAGGATCTTCGAGAAGGCAAAACTCCTCTTTTTCGACGAGAAATGGGAAGACGCCCAGGAAAGCTTCGAAGACCTTCTGGAAGATTATCCCGAGAGCGCGCTTGTCCCTCAGGCGAACTTTTACAGGGCCGAGTGCCTGGCCAGGAGGAAGGGCCATGAGGAAGAAGCCATCGAGGCCTACAAGGAATACCTCTCGAGCAGGGGGAGAAAAGACAGCCTCTACGAGCAGGCCGAGTCCTCTATCATCGACCTAGCCTATGAGCTCTACAGAAATGATGAGGAGGGTTACCTTGATGAGATCGAGCAGCGTCTGGAGAGCTCCAACCGCGTCATCCGGTATTATGCCGCCTTCAAGTTGAGCCTGGTCAAGGACAAGGAGGTGGCCGTCCAGGCCATCCCGGTCCTGGAGAGGATCATCGTCGAGGAGGGCGACAGGGAGCTCACGGACAGGGCGAAGATCGCGCTATTGAGGATATCCCCTGACGCCCTGAAAGACATCGAGGATCAGGAAGAGAGGGGAGGGGCTAAAGCCCTGAGGATCACCGTCATCGTCGAAGGGCAGAAAGAGCCCGTGTTTTCGCTCAATATCCCCTGGGCGCTGGCTGACCTGGCCTTTCAGGCCATCCCGGAAAAGGACAAGGCCGCTTTGAGAGCCGAAGGCTATGACCTGGACAAGATCGTCCGGCAGCTGACCCGGATCAAGGGAAACATCATTGAGATCCGGCCCCGGGATGATAAAACCCGTCTTATCAAGATATGGATCGACTGAACTCTCTTTTTTCGCATATCAGCCAGGAGGAGTGAGATGAAAAAAACCGCAGCCATAGCGGCGGCCGTGGCGGTCTTCATCTGTCTTGCTGCTCCCGCCTTCGCGGGCGGAGAAGAGGATGACCTCAAAGTGATCAAAAGGGCCGTCAAGGGAGGGTCCGACTGCGCTCCGGGGAAAAGCGTGAAATGGTTCAAGGTCCTTGTCACTGACAACAGGTCGGGGACGGAAGTCGTCAAGCTCTCTTTGCCCATCATCATAGTCCGGTACCTGGCGCATGGCTCGAAAAACGGACATATGCACACGGACAGGTACGATATCGACATCGCGGCTGCGCTCAGGGAACTCGAGGAATTGAGCCCGCTGACCCTTCTTGAGATCGTCGACGACGACTCCACGGTCAAGATCTGGCTGGAGTGAGGCCGAGGGCCCCCTCCGGCCCGTCTCTTCTTGTTGACAATATCGCCTCTAATCCCAATAATACTAGCCTCCAGGGAGAGAGTATGGCCAGATTGTTCGAGTTTCAAAGCAAGAAGCTGCTCAAACAGGGAGGGATTCCGGTTCCCGCGGGCGACGTCGCCGCCACTCCCGAGGAGGCCCGGCGGATTGCCGAGAG
>Ga0153915_10004229_pt1 | contig 13202 bp, 15 predicted proteins | sample Opewatmetagenome_2_FD_107003 | JGI IMG/M metagenome (GOLD analysis project Ga0153915, IMG submission 107003) | Freshwater wetland microbial communities from Ohio, USA - Open water 3 Core 3 Depth 3 metaG | ecosystem: Environmental > Aquatic > Freshwater > Wetlands | place: USA: Ohio, Lake Erie... | reverse complement strand
GCAGCCACGATTAGACCGGACTTCTTTCCTTTAGCCTTGTTTTCACTTATGGTCTTGAAGAGGTTCTCCTTTCGATATTTCACCTCTGGGACTAGGATTACCTCGGCGCCAACTGCGAGTCCGATCTCTAACGCGAGAAAACCGCTTTCTCGTCCCATCACCTCGACCATGAATAATCTCTCATGGGAAACTGCCGTGTCTCGGATCTTGTCGATCTCGGTGACGGCCGTGTTTGTGGCCGTATCGAAGCCTATCGTTTCGTCAGTGCCGAAAACATCGTTGTCGATTGACGCAGGAATTCCTATAATCGTGGCATCTGTGTATGCACTTAGCCCCAGAGCGCCCTTGAAGGAGCCGTCACCGCCGATGACTACGAGTCCGTCAATATGATTTGATGCTAGAGTCTCCGCGGCTTTCTTGACTGCTTCTTTCTTTCTGAATTCTGGGCATCTTGAAGTGTGCAGGATTGTACCGCCTAGTTGCAGTATGCCGCCTACCGATCGAGGCGTCAAGGCCGTATTCGTGTTTGTAATCAGGCCTTCCCAGCCTCTCCTGAATCCCAAAACCTTAAGCTTCTTTGAGTACGCAACGCGAACAACGCCTCGGATGGCAGCATTCATCCCAGGCGCATCTCCTCCAGTTGTGACTACGGCTATCGTCTTCAACCATTTCTTCTCCAATTGGGAACGTTTGCACCATAGAATTCAGTTTTCATGGAGATAAGGCTGAGCAGATCAAGTTGTTGTTGATTTGTTAGTCCAATTCTCAGAGGGGAGTTTGTTGCTTGAAGCAGTCTTGGTGCGTCTCAATCATGAGTTGGATTTCTTTTTTCAGCGTCTCCTTCGGTCGATAACCCACGAGACTCTCAATTGGTCTGCCGCTGCAGAATAGGATCACCGTCGGTGTCCCCATCACCCCGAACCGTGTCGCGAGTTCATTGTTCTTCTCGTTCAACAAGACGTTCAGTTTGGCGAACTTCAGCTTGCCCGAAAACTCTCCAGCCAACTGACTATAGACGGGATCTAGGTGTCTACACCAAACACAGGCTTGATGCCAGAAGTCAACTAGGACTGGCGTGCTTGATTGGTGTACCTCCGCATGCCAGGTATCAGCATCAATGTTCAAAGGCTCCGTCACAAAATCACCGGCCATCTGGCGCGCTTAGGCACACTAGGTATTATGGTAGTTTCTGTTGCTATTTGCATCTTTGCCCCGAGGATAACTGTGAAAAATCGTTGGCATCCTTCTTGATTCTACGCATCGTCCAAAGTCGAGCCGCATTCAAGCCTCACTTGTAAGGTTGATCAACATGCCCGACTTGATGGGCTCATCCAGTAGGATCGACGCAGGAACGCCGTATAGTAGGATTTCTTAGGCTGATCCACCCTATCATGGGGGAGACTGGAGAAGGTTCTAGGACAGAGGGAGTTCGAATGAGCAGCATCAGAAGAATCAAGAAGATACTGAGAAGCAAAGCCACCCTCGAAGGCGCTGGCGTACATCTGAAGAGAGCATTCGGTTTCTATCACGTCCCTCAGCTAGATCCTTTCTTGCTGCTTGATGATTTCCATTCAAACAATCCCGACGACTATGTTTTGGGCTTCCCTTGGCATCCTCATCGTGGAATCGAGACCATCACATACGTTCTACACGGCGACGTCGAGCACGGCGACAGCATGGGCAACAAAGGGGTGATTCGTTCAGGCGACGTGCAGTGGATGACAGCTGGCAGCGGCATAATCCACCAAGAAATGCCCAAGGGCCGGAAAGATGGGCTGATGTGGGGTTTTCAGCTGTGGGCCAATCTCCCGGCTTCGCACAAGATGATGGACCCTCGCTATCGAGAAGTCAAGAGTACACAGACACCGGAGATTACTGTTGAGGGAGGCGCCAGTGTAAGAGTTGTTTGCGGTGAAGTGAATGGCATCAAAGGGCCAGTACGCGACATCGTGACCGACCCAGAGTACCTAGATGTCAAAGTTCCTCCCAGATCGAAATTCCTACACGCTGTGCCATCTGAGCATACGGCGTTCGCTTACGTGATAGAAGGAAAAGGATACTTCGATCAAGGACGAGACCCCTATGCCCTAGAGATTGAAGGCGTCAACTACTTCGATTTCAAACGAGACTGTCTGATCGGTCCCGAAAATCTCGTCATCTTCGGTGACGGCGATCAATTAACGTTCACAACCACTGAAGAGGCTGTAAGGTTCCTGCTAGTGTCAGGAAAACCCATTCGCGAGCCAGTTGCGTGGTATGGCCCCATAGTAATGAATACGCAAGATGAACTGAGAATAGCGTTTGAAGAATATCAGAACGGAACTTTCATCAAACACAAGAAAGCGAAGACGTGAAGGACCTGACAGGCTCTCGAATCATACCATAATGGATCTTCATTCCAGAGATGGATCGAAGACACGCAAAAGCGGTATCTCACCTGAAAGTCTCTTGAAGTCTTTGGCGAGGATTTCCATGTCGGAAAAGCTCACCAAAGTGAATTTCACCAACTTGAGCAAAGTCCTGTATCCAGACGGCAATATCACGAAAGCCCAAGTGATCGAGTACTACATCAGAATCGCTCCAAAGATGCTCGGCCTGCTGAACAAGAGGCCACTATCTTTGACTAGATTCCCTGACGGCGTGGACAAAGAGGGCTTCTACGAGAAAGACGTTCCAATGGGCACGCCATCTTGGGTGCAGACGTTCAAGAGATACTCTGAGACCGCGCAGCGAGAGATCAACTACATAGTCTGCAATGACCTCGATACGCTTCTCTGGTTGGCGAACCTCGCCGCCTTGGAGATCCACATGACGCTCTCCGAGATAGACTCCTTCGAGAATCCGGATCTGGCCCTGATCGACATTGACCCGGAACCACCGCTAGCCTACGATGAGGTCGTCGAAGTCGCGCTCTTGCTCGAAGAGGAATTGGAGATGCTGGGTCTAAGATCGTATGTCAAGACCTCTGGCAAGAAGGGACTACACGTCGTGATCCCTATTGTTGAGGGCTACACGTTTCGTCAGACGCGGGAGTTCGTCCATGAGATCGGAAAGCGATTGGCCAACAAATCCAGTATCGTCGTCGCAGAACTCTCTAGGTCAAGAGATCCGGGAACGATCTTCATAGACTATACGCAGAATTCGCATGGAAGAACAATGATATGTCCTTACAGTTTGAGAGCCACTCCGAAGGCTACTTTGTCAATGCCTCTAGAATGGGGAGACATTAAGAAGGGATTGAATCCCGAAGAGTTTAACCTAGTCAACGCGCGAGGAATTAGGAGCGATCCGTGGAAGGACCTGCTTCACGACAAGCAGAAATTAAGGTGAACCGGGAATGGCGAAGGAAGGAAAGGCCAAGGTTCCCAGAAGACCGATCTGGACTGGGAGCATAACCATAGGTCTCGTGAACGTTCCAGTCAAACTTCACACAATGATATCTGACAAGGCTATTTCGTTTCATTTTCTACACAAGGACGACGGCCAACCGCTGAAGTACGAGAGGGTTTGCACCAAGGATAACAAGGTTGTACCTTGGGAGAATGTCGTCAAGGGATACGAGGTCAGCAAGGGCCGCTTCGTGGTCTTCGAAAAAGATGAATTGAACGCAGCGAGGCCGGAGTCGAACCAGACAATCCGCCTCCAGAAGTTCGTGGATTACCTTTCGATCGATCCGATCTACCTCGATAGAGCCTACGTGTTGACACCCGACGAGAGCGAAGACGCCTATAGCCTACTCTTCGCGACTCTGAAGAAGACCGGCAAAGCGGGCGTCGGAAGGATCACACTGCGAGAGAAAGAGTATCCAGTCCTAGTGCATCCCTACAAGAACGCACTCGTCTTGACGACTATGCGGTATGCACATGAAATCGCTGACCCTAGCGAACTTGAGGAGCTCAGCTCACTCAAAGAGCCTAACGAAATAGAAGTGAGCCTTGCGAAGAAGATCGTAGCTGATCTTTCAGGAGAATTCGAAGCAACAGAGTACAGAGACACCTACCAAGAGAAGCTGAAGGCTCTAATCGAGAAGAAGATGAAAGGCGAAACGATCGTCTATGAGCAGCCTGCGAAAGAAGAAGCTAAGGAGCTCATGATCGCTCTACAAGAGACTTTGAAACAACTGAAGAAGAAATGAAACCTGACCGTTACAGACCAATGCTCGCTCAATCCGCACGAGCACCGTTCACTTCCAAAGATTGGATCTTCGAGATCAAATGGGACGGGTTCAGAGCAATCAGTCATGTAGACGACGAGCTGAAGATAACTAGCAGAAATGGCATAGAACTGAAGCACAGTTTCCCGGAACTTCAAGAACTGAAGGATCTGACTCGCAACACGGTGCTTGACGGCGAAATAGTCGTAATGAAAGACGGTAAAGCAGATTTCCAAGCCATCTTAGAACGAAGCAAAAGCACATCTCCTCTCGACATCGAGTACCTGTCTCACAAATCACCTGCAACGTACGTGCTCTTTGACATACTCGAAAAGGACGACAACGCTCTCATCGATCTTCCTTTGATCGAAAGAAAGAGGATTCTGAAAGAATCAGTGAGAGAAGGACAGCATGTCATATTGTCGATCTTTGAAGAAGAGGACGGAGAATCATACTACAATGCTGCCATCAAACGTGGCATCGAGGGGGTAGTTGCGAAGAAGAAAGGTAGTCCATATGAACCTGGCACGAGAAGCAACAACTGGCTGAAGATCAAGCAACTCGAATCCTGTGACTGCGTGATCTTCGGATGCACGCTTGGCGAGGGCCATAGGAAGAGAACCTTTGGCGCACTGATCCTAGGACTCTACGATGCTGGAACGCCCGTCTATGTTGGAAAGGTGGGGACGGGATTCACCGATGAGGATCTCGGACTTCTGATGCAGGCCTTCCACGACCTGCAAGTGAAGGAAGCGACTCTCAGTAACGTCGATGTTACGCAGCCGATCGCTTGGCTTCAGCCGGTTCTTGTTTGTGAGATCATCTATCAAACGGTCACTCACGACAAGAAACTACGTATGCCAAGGTTCGGCAGACTGCGATCCGACAAGCCTCCGCTTGAGTGCACTCTCGATCAAATAATCCCGGCGAGCCTGAAGGAGTACGCTTCCAAACGAGACTTCAGCGTCACCTCAGAGCCCGCGGATGAGTTGAGAAAAGAGGAAGGCACGACGTTCGTTGTTCAGGAACATCATGCTAGGAGACTTCATTATGACTTCAGGCTGGAGAGGTCCGGAGTCCTGAAGAGCTGGGCTGTTCCGAAAGGTATCCCAGAAGAACCCGGTGACAAGAGACTCGCAATCGAGGTCGAAGACCATCCGCTGGCGTACAGAGAATTTGAGGGCACAATTCCTCAGGGCCAATACGGCGCTGGGACAGTCAAGATATGGGACAAGGGCTCTTACGAGCTCAAGATCTGGGACAAGGACAAGATCGAGTTCATTCTCAAAGGAGAAAGGCTTGGCGGCAAATACGCCCTTGTAAGATTCAAGAAGGCAGGAGAGAAGCAGTGGCTTCTGATGAAGGGAAAGGATCGAGTTGACAACTAAGGTTCACATTGGGACAATGGGCTGGAGCTACAACTTCTGGACCGGCAACCTCTACCCCAAGGATCTAGCGCCGGAGAACTTTCTATCCGAATATGCGAAACACTTCGATACTGTTGAAGTGGACAACACGTTCTACAGAATCCCCAGCAAAGACGTTGTGGAGAAGTGGAGAGATCAGACCCCACCGAATTTCCTGTTCTCAGCCAAATTCCCCAGACGCATAACTCACGAACGAATGCTTCGCGACTGCGAAGAAATCGTGAAAGTATTCCTTGAGAGAATATCCCTGTTGCATGACAAGCTCGGGCCCTTGCTGCTCCAATTCCCCTATGCCTTCAAACCAGAACAGGCTCGTCTACTGGGAGATTTCTTGTCTGGACTACCCAAGACGCATCACTACGTTGTGGAATTCAGGAACAGGAAGCTGCTGCAGGAAGAATTCTACTCCCCGCTCAAAGAAAATGGAACAGCGCTCGCCCTTGTGGAGCAGCCTTTCATGCCCCTCACTGAGGTGATGACCTCTGACTTCACTTACATTCGCTTGGAAGGCGACCGAAGAAAAGTAACCGGTACCCTGGGCAAAGTCGAGATTGATAAGACGGACAGCATCAGGAGCTGGGCAGAGAAGATCAAGAAGTTCTCGGAAGTTTCAACGGACGTATTCGTCTACTTCAGCAAATACTACTCAGGCTATCCCCCCGCAGACGTAGAACAACTCGCCAGACTCCTTTCGTGACCTGCCCTCGCCTCGGGACCAGATGATGTAGGCCTTCGAAGAGCCGAGGAAACGCGCGTCGTACCCTAGGGATGTCGTATAGTATTGTTTTTGAGTGCCGGATACCTTGCGGGGTCGGTTGGAGCGTCATGGTAAAGGTAGTTGTTAAGAGTTCGGAGAACGGCCCTAACAAGATATGGGTTGATGACACGAAGATTACTGCACTTTGCAGATGCGGGCAATCCAAGAAGATGCCGTACTGCGATGGAACCCATAGAGAGTGCGGCTTCACTGCTGAGGCAGCAGAAGTGAAAATCCTCGATTGACGACGCATGAATATCGATTCTGGAAGAAGAACGAGTCAGGGAAGCATTAGGACTTCAACTTCGGCGCCTTCTTCCAGTCTCTTCGTTCCGACTGGTATAATGATCATCCCGTTCGCGTACGCTAGGCTTGTAATATTGCTGCCTTTCATGAGGAGTGGAACCGCTTTTTCTTTCTCAAGTCTGACTGGGTAGAATACCTCACGCTCGCCGCCAGCCACGATGGCCCTGCTTAACTTCGCTTTCACTTTTCGCATCTCAATCGGGGGCAATCTGGCAATCTTTCTGAGCGTTGGAATCAGAAAGACGTAGGCGTTGCTCAGGCAGCTTGACGGGTTCCCAGGCATCCCGAAGATCGGTTTTCCTTTCACACTACCAAAGAGAGTTGGCTTCCCCGGCTTCACCCGCAACCCATGGAAATGAACCACGCCGAGTTTCTCGACGACCTCAGCGAGGAGATCCCTAGTGCCGACGCTGCTTCCGCCGCTGAATACTTCAATATCGCAAGTCGCGGCCTCTTTGATTGCCGCCTGGAGTTCCCGCGGGTTATCTGCAACAAGTCCTTTCCATACTGGTATGCAGCCACTCATCTGCGCGATGCTGGTCAGCGTGTAGCTGTTGATATCATAGATCTGTCCCGGTTTGACGGTTCCGCCTTGCGGGACAATCTCGTTACCTGTGCTGTGGATGGCGACTCGAGGCTTAGCGTATACCTTGAGAGTAGCGAGCCCTAGTGCGGCCGCCGCCCCTAGCCTGCCAGGGGTCAGAACCTCGCTAGCTCTAACAACAATCTCGCCTCTCTTGATATCCTCGCCTTCATCAGCAACGTTTTCTCCGAGGCTTGCTTCACGCATTATCTCAACAGTGTTTCCAGATAGTCTGGTGTACTCGACCATCACGACGGCGTCGGTTCCTTTGGGCAAAGGGCTGCCTGTAGCTATCTGGATACACTCACCGTCGCGGACGCTGATGTCGATGGATTCGCCTGCGTGTGTTGCTCCGACTAGCCGGAGTCTCTTAGGTTTTGAAATGGAAGCGTCCATTGAGTCCTTGGCTTTCACCGCATAGCCGTCCATAGAAGCTCTTCTGAAGGGAGGTACGTTGAATTCGGCGGTGATGTCGGCTGCGAGCACCCTTCCCGCCGCTTCTTTCAGCGGCACATCCTCTATTCTAGTGATTTGATTCACATTCGCATCGATAATGCGTGTGGCCTCAAGCCGAGACACTAGCTTTTCGAACGGTTTCATCGTCATTGTCTCTTCAGCTCCCAAAGCATATGGCCAATGCTGGGAAGGATGATCTTGCTCAATGCAAGCTTGACAGCGTTCTTAGAACCAGGAAGACAGAAAATGATTTTCCCTTCCGCGATGCCGGCAGTGCTGCGGCTCAGCGTCGAGGCGGGGCCGACATCTTTGTAGCTGAGACGCCTGAAGAGCTCGCCGAAACCTGGGAGATCTCTTTCCAGGAGTGGCCTTACTGCGTCAACGGTCTTGTCATTCGAACCGATTCCAGTGCCGCCGCTCGTGATAATGACTTGGATGGTAGGGTCCTCTAGGTGCTTCTCCACATCCGCTCTTATCCTCTCGGCGTCGTTGGGGACTATTGTGTGGCTGGTTACCTTGTGGCCCTTGGCTTCGATCAGCCTCTTAGCCGCGATGCCCGTCTCGTCATCTTCAGTGTTGCGTACGTCGCTAGTGATAACGAGGACGAAGGCCGCTTTCGTTTTCCGGCTCAGATTGTGCTCGCTCATTTCTTCATTTTCTCCGTGACTCTGACATCCACGATTCTCGTGGAGGGGTATTGCCCATCCTTGTTCTTCTCTAGATACTTCACCATATCCCAGATAGTAAGCAAGGCAACTGAGACGCCAGTGAGAGCTTCCATTTCGACTCCTGTCTTGTATGTGGCCGTGACCCTGCATCTCGCTTCTACCCAATCGACTCCGACGGTGAAGTCCGCGTCCACACTGCCGATAGGTATGTTGTGACACATCGGAATCAGATCGGGTGTCTGCTTAACCGCATGAATGCAGGCGATCTCAGCCGCGGCTAAGGGATCTCCCTTCTTGATGTTGCCTGACTTGATCGCCGCGACGGTCTCTTTCCTAAGAATGATTCGTCCGACTGCTTCGGCTTTCCGAAGAACTATGTCCTTTCCTGAGATGTCTACCATTCCAAACGGATCAACTGTCTTCAGGTTTGCCCACCTCAACCCAACGTTCGCCGGTACTAGTGTGTTCTCGTTTCCAGATCGGCACTCGTTTCTTCAGTTCATCTATGGCGTACCTGCAAGCATCAAAGGCCTCGGCGCGATGCCCGGCCGAGACGGCGATGAGCACGATGTTGTCGCCCAAGTGGAGCTCGCCGAAACGATGAATGATCCTCATCTCATTGACATTGAACTTTTCGATCGACTCATCTCTTATGGCGCGGAGCTGCTTCTCCGCCATCTCCGGGTAGATTTCGATCTCCATGCGATCGATCGCTTCCCCCTCGGACTCGCCTCGTACCGTGCCAATGAAAGTGACGATGCCACCGACCGAGGATGCCTTCATCTGTCGCACTTCCTCGTCGACGGTAAAGTCGCTGCGAGTGATCCTAATCAAGGTCTCATCCTCCGCTTACCGGCGGAAAAATGGCAACTTCATCTGTCGCATTTAGGCGTCTGTTTGCTTCGACGAACTCTCCGTTGACGGAGACGATGATCGCCATATTTCGTACTCTCAACATACTGTGAAGTTCTTTTGCCACTCTGATGAGCGTCTCAATCGTACCTCCATCAGCGAGTTCAATTTCCTCTTCTTTGACACCGGTCGCCTCGCGGATACTTGCGAAGTACCTGACCATTACTTTCACGAAGATCTCTCCAATCTAATTCAGTGATACGGGTCACTTTCTTCTTAACGTGTCCAGAAATTACCTTAGAGCACCTAGAATTGTGACGTGACTGTCGCGGCTCATCAGGGTGGCCTCGCCAGACCAATGCCGGCATAGCATAAGGTGCACAGAATTCTCACTGAGAAGACGGGGAGAAGAGAGTGTTGGTGCTCGCAACGGCACATCTTCAACTCTCAACGTTGTTGGATGCTGATCTTCGAAGAAACAAAGAAGGGCTCTCTGCGTTTGATAGCTTCTTCGAAGAGTTGTCGGATAGCCTCCTCGCTTCGAGTCGCTAGAGCTTCGGCCGGTATTCGGACGCTGTTATCTGTCCTCATAAGGCAGGGCCTTATTTCGCCATCCGCCGAGACTCTGATCTTGGTGCAAGCGGCGCAGAAGCTCTCATTGTCCATTGGTCGAACGACCTCTACCTCTGTCCCAGAGATCGTGTATCTCTTGCGATTTTGCGAGTGCCGTCTTGTCTCTATCTTGCTTGCGCGTTCGGTCAACCACTCCTCAGTTGATTGTAGGTTGTCGTGGTATTTGTTGTAGAGATCGCGGTCGATGCCCAAGTTCTGAAGCTCGATCAGTTGTAGGATGGCTCCTTTTTCTTGAGCAAACTCGATCATTCCGGGTATTTCGTGATGGTTGAGTCCTCTCAGGACGACCATGTTGATCTTGACTGGCGAGAGCCCGGCCGCGACTGCCGCGTCAATGCCGCCCAGAACTTTGTTCAAGATTCCCAGTCGTTCGCCATGATGCGCGGTCCCAGTCACTTTCTCGTAGGTTTGGGGGTTGATTGATGGGAGGCTTATGTTCGCCCTCTTCAAGCCTGCTCGAACGAGGCCAGCTGCTCTAGGCGCCATCAAGATGCCGTTGGTCGTCATCGACACTTCTTCGATGCCTGGAGTCGAGCTGATTGCAAGGACAACCTTGTCGATGTCGTGACGAAGTAATGGCTCTCCGCCAGTGATCTTCACCTTTCTTATTCCGATTCCGCTGGCGGCTCTGCAGATTAGTCCGATCTCTTCAATTGTCAGGTGTCTCTTCTGGGGTTCTTGGTTTTCCTTGTGACAATAGAAGCATCGGAGACTGCACTCGCTTGTGACGGATATCCTTAGGCAGACTATTGGACGGTGGTACCTGTCGTAGATAGCGCGTTCCTCATCGATGGCTTGAGTTCCGTCCATTCTCTAAGCCTCCAGAGTGCCCGAGGTCCGGATGCTGTCTGCTTGGGAATTCGCAGCGAGATAGCATCGGCTGGCATGAGCACATTGCGTGCGCGGAGCTACTCTACCTATCGAAAGAGCATTGCGGTACCACTGAAGTCTGGTCAATATTGGTTCACACCTTGGGAGATGCCCACTGAGTCCGCTTTGAAATGCACATGCACCTTCCTCCCAGCCTCTAAGCTCAATTCCTCAAAGGAGTTCAAAGTCATCTCGGAGTCAATCAGGAAGCCCACGTCCACAGTCACTTTAGCGTTGGATTTCATTCGGACAATCTCAACTATCGTTCCCACGAGGCTATTGTATTTGCACCTACACCACTTCGGATTGTCATTAGTTGGTTCAGATGACAAGATCACATTTTCTGGCTTCAGCGTGACCAACACTGCCCCTTCGTGCAGGTTCGGCACTGAACCAGCTGAGATCACGGTCCCATTGATCGCGATCTCCGCATGGCACCCTGAGATGCTGACTACCTTCCCGCTGTAGACGTTTAGACCGAGAAACTCGGCGACATAGCTCGAATTTGGCTTCTCAAGAATATGATCAAGGTGACCCACCTGCTCAATCTTGCCGGATCCCATGACTGCTATCCTGTCAGAAACCGTACATGCCTCAGCCAAGTCGTGAGTAACATAAATCGAGGTCATTCGAAGAGTCCTTAGAATGTTCTTGAAATCCGTCCTTAGACTCGCTCTTCTTCTGCTATCCAGCGCAGCCAAAGGCTCGTCAAGAAGGAGAACCTCAGGGTCTGTCGCAAGAGCCCTGGCTAAGGCTATTCGCTGTTTCTGCCCTCCGCTGAGTTCATGGGGGTAATGTTCAGAATGATCAGAAAGCCCCACGAACTCAAGCAATGACAGAGTTCGCTTCTTGACTTCGTCCTCTGGCAGATGCCTGCCCTTGAGTCCATACGAGACATTGTCGTGTACCTTCATGTTGGGGAAAAGTCCGTAATCTTGAAAGACATACCCTATCCTGCGATCTGCCGGCTTGACGTGGACTCGTTTCTTCCCGTATCTTCCTTCAACGAGAACCTGGTTGATCAAGACTGATCCATCGTCTGGCCGGCAGAGTCCAGCTACAATGTTGAGGGTTGTTGTCTTTCCGCAGCCGCTGGGACCAACGAGAGAAAGAAGTTCACCTTTCTCAACCTGCAATGTGACTCCTTTCAGAACCTCTCTTTCCCCGAAACGTTTCTTGATCAAGTCGAGGCGAATCATAATCTCACACCGTACCTTTTTCGATCGAATATTTTGAAGAGCGCGAGGACAAAGAATGAAATGACAACTAGGATGGCTGACAGCAGATTCGACGCGAGAGGATCTTGGGCCATTAGCATGTATATCGCCAGCGGCATAGTCTGTGTAACACCGGGCAGGTTTCCTGCGAACATGAGAGTTGCCCCAAACTCGCCCATTGATCTCGCCCAAGTCATCACGAGTCCAGTCATGACTCCATACATGGAAAGGGGCAGAGTGACAGTCAGGAAGACTCTGACACCTGAAGGGGTGAGTAATCTGGCGTTGTCCACCAGCTTTCTCGGAACATTCTCGAACGCAGTTTTCGCTGACCTCAGAATGAAAGGTGATGCCACGAAGAGCTGAGCTAGTACGACGGCGAATACATTACCGGGCAGAATAATGTGGAGTTGCAGTAGCGCGGGTCCGAGAAGACCCCTTGGCGCAAAAGCCAGCAGCAGTGCCAAGCCGGCAACAGCTGGCGGAAGCACCATCGGGAGGTCCAACAACGCATCCACGAACGACTTCCCGCGAAAATCTTTTGTTGCTAATAAGTAAGCGGTTGGGACTCCAAACGCGAAAGACATGATCGTGGCCAGCGAGGATGTTGCCAGACCCACTCTCATAGCGTCAAGTACACCCGGGTTCTGCAGTTCCATGACCACTGTGCCAAGGTCAAGGTTGAGGAATATTGCGGCTAGGGGAAGTAAGATGAATAGGATGAAGACGAGAGAGATTGAGCCCAACAGAAGGTTTCCGATCGTTCCGTTGGAGAAAACACTTCGGTTGGAGAGCCTTGCTAGATTCAAACTGATCCGTCCGTTCCATCGTTATGTTATACATGTCTCGCGACACGACAATATTCGATGCCTATATCAGATCCTGTAGGATTCTCGGAGAGGTTTGCGACAATTGGCAGTGACCGCCTTCGGCGATCCAATCCGGCCAGCTTGGCGAGGTCGCCATAGACAGAGGCTGTCCGAAGCCGTATTTTGTCAGCAGGGCTTGCCCTTCGTTCGAAAGCCAGAAGTTCACATACTCGATGGCTAGATCGGGATGGCTTGATGCTTTGATTGCGCCTATCGCGTAGACTCCTAGTGTGTTCACCTCCGCAGGTATCTGGACCTGCTTCAGTTTGGATCCGCCTAAGGTTTTCGCGTCGGAAACGTACGCAATTCCGGCATCACAGGTGCCGAGGACAACTTTTCCTACTACTTGCTCAACATTGGTTTCATAGGAGATTATGTTCTGAATGAATCGGGTTTTGTAGTTCTCCCACT
>Ga0153915_10004228_pt1 | contig 13205 bp, 13 predicted proteins | sample Opewatmetagenome_2_FD_107003 | JGI IMG/M metagenome (GOLD analysis project Ga0153915, IMG submission 107003) | Freshwater wetland microbial communities from Ohio, USA - Open water 3 Core 3 Depth 3 metaG | ecosystem: Environmental > Aquatic > Freshwater > Wetlands | place: USA: Ohio, Lake Erie... | reverse complement strand
GTTTATTTCCCCCTTGACTCCGAGAGAGATGGAAATATTAAAATATATCGGGCAAGGCTATTTAAACAAACAAATTGCCGCCGAACTGGGAATCAGCGAGCAGACCATAAAAAATCATGTGACCTCTATTTTACGCAAATTAAACGCTAATGCCAGAACCGAAGCGGTGGTATTGGCCTTGAAACAGGGCTTAATAACCATCAACTAGAAGGCGGAGCGGCAATTGTTAGCGTAAGTAGAAGGATTGATTCCCGAGTCATACCTGCAATTAGTTTGACCCTGAAATCAAGGCAGAAAGGCAAGTTTTATTGTCCCAGAATAATCCGAAATCTGAGATCGGAATTGTATTTTAGGTGGGATTATGTTATATCTTTAATATACAATATATCAATTGATTAGTGGACCGCTAGGGGTGCACCAGGCTGAGAGTTCTGAAGAATCAGGATCAGGACAACCCTCGTGAACCTGAACTCGGTAATTCGAGCGTAGGGAAGCGGAGTCTGAAGAACCAGGGGAAGATAAAACCAGCCGCATCACCCTGGTTATTTTTATTTTAGGGAGATAAAAAATGACGCAATTGGAATCTGTCAGAGCCGGAAAGATTACTCCGGAAATGAGAGAGGTCGCCGGATATGAGAATATGGATGTCGAGTTTATTCAGCGTGGGCTGGCACAGGGCACTCTGGTTATTCCGGCCAATATTAATCATCAGCATCTTACCCCGCGTGGAATTGGCAAGGGTTTATCTACTAAGATAAATGCCAATATTGGAACCTCATCTGATTTTGGCAGCCTGGATACTGAATTGCAAAAATTAAAAATCTGCATTGATTCTAAGGCCGATGCTGTGATGGACTTAAGCACCGGCGGTGATATTCCCGGTATACGTAAAGCAATTATTACCAACTGTCCATTACCGGTAGGTACAGTTCCGATTTACCAGGCGGGTGTGGCTTCCATGGCACGAGAAGGGGCCATGGTAAAAATGACCGCGGATGATCTTTTTGCAGCCATCGAAGATCATGCTAAAGATGGGGTGGATTTTGTGACTGTTCATTGCGGGGTCACTCAAGCGGCCATATCTCGCCTCAAGCAGCAAAAACGAATTGCGGATGTGGTTTCTCGCGGAGGGGCTTTTTTAATCGGCTGGATGATTTATAACGAACGAGAAAACCCCTTATATGAGCAATATGACCGTCTCCTGGAGATAGCCCGGAAATATGATGTCACTCTCAGCCTGGGGGATGGTATGCGGCCAGGATGTCTGGCAGATGCAACTGATAGAGCCCAGATTGAAGAGTTATTGACTCTGGGTGAACTGGTGCAAAAAGCCCAGGAGGCCGGGGTTCAGGTGATGGTGGAAGGACCCGGACATGTCCCCCTCAATCAAATCGAAATGAATATCCGTCTTCAGAAGTCCATCTGCAAAGAAGCGCCATTCTATGTTCTGGGGCCCCTGGTTACCGATGTCGCGGCCGGATACGATCATATTACAGGAGCCATCGGTGGAGCGATTGCCGGTGCGGCCGGTGCGGATTTCTTATGCTATGTTACACCGGCGGAGCATCTTTCTTTACCTGATCCGGATGATGTCAAGCAGGGGATTATGGCTTCCCGGATTGCCGCTCACGCTGCGGATATTGTGAAAGGCGTGAAGGGAGCCAAAGATTGGGACTTAAAAATGTCGATGGCTCGGAAGAGGTTAGATTGGGAAGAACAAGCCCGGTTGTCTCTCGATCCTGAACGCTCCCGTTTAGTACATAGTAAACATGTCTCGTCCGGTAAAGCTTGCAGCATGTGCGGGGGATTTTGTGCTATGGCCCTGGTAGAACAATACCTGGGTGTTTCGACTCCGAGATGCTAATCAAATAAGGAGACATTGAATGCCGGATGTAGTGGTAGTCGGCGGCGGGCCCATCGGCAGCCGCCTGGCTTATCGGCTTTCAACCCAGGGATATCAAGTCGTCGTACTAGAAAAAAACCTTCAAATTGGCAAAAAGCTCTGCTGTACCGGAATTTTAAGCCAGCAGTGTGTCACCGATTTTGCAATTCCGTCTTCAGTAGTCTGGCGCGAGGTTAACAGCGCAAAGATTTATGCTCCCTCGGGTGAATTTATCCGGATCCAGCGTCCGGAGACTCAAGCTTATATTGTCAACCGGCCGGCGTTGGACCTGGCGCTGGCGGATGCTGCGATGAAAGCAGGAGCTGAATATCGGTTAAAATCCAAAGTGGAACAAATTCAGCATTGGCCGGGGAAAGTGGTAGTACAGGTAGTAGAACCAGGCCGGATTTATAATTTAGAAGCTCAATGTGTAGTACTGGCTACCGGTTTTGCTGTTCCTTTAGTGAGAAAGCTCAAACTGGGCCAGCCCCGCTATTTGGTGACCGGGGTTCAGGTTGAAGTTGAAACTTCCGGATTGGAGGAGGTTGAGGTTTATTTCAGCCAAGCACTGGCGCCTGCATTCTTTGCCTGGTTGGTCCCGACTCAAAACGGTAAGGGACTGGCCGGTTTGATGTCTCCTTCCTCCGCTGGACTGTATATAAGAAACTGGCTGGATGATCTCAAAAATCAAAGCAAAATCTTGACCTTGAATTCCCGGATTCAATATAGCGGCATTCCTTTGAAACCTTTATCCAGAACCTATGCCGAGAGGATTTTAGTAGTCGGTGATGCCGCCGGCCAGGTCAAGCCAACGACCGGAGGAGGAATTTACTTTGGTCTGATTGGGGCGGATATTGCAGCTGAAACTATACATAAAGCATTTCAGACCGGCAATTTTTCTGCCCGCCGGTTGTCTGATTATGAACGAGCCTGGAAGAAAAAGTTGGGCCAGGAATTGCGCCAGGAATATTATGCCCGTCGAATTTATACCCATTTGAATGACCAACAAATTAATAGACTCTTTTCCGGTTTAAAGTCCTCGGGAATTGTAGAATCCATGTTAAAAGAGGAGACTATCTCTTTTGACTGGCATGGGGGATTACTTCTCAAAGCCTTCAAATCCGGCCTGCTAGGTTCTTTTAAAAGGTTGCTGCATAAGTCTTCCTGATCAGTACCAACCAGGATTGATAAATACCAAATGGAGAAGGATCTTGATTTGAACGCAAATATTGTTGATACTCACGCTCATCTTGATATGGTAGAATTCGATGCCGATCGGGATGAGGTTATTCGGCGAGCCAGAGAGAGTGGGGTGAATACAATAATATCTATAGGAATTGACGTCAAGTCTAGCCTTAGGGCTATTGAGTTGGCAGGAAGCTATGCCGGAATTCTAGCTACGGTAGGAATTCATCCTCAGGAATCAGAGGGAATTACCTTGACAGATATAAAGGCCCTGGAAGATATGGCTGCCAATTCCAGGGTAGTGGCTATTGGCGAGATGGGATTGGACTTTTTCCGGAACCCGGCACCAAGAGAAATTCAATTTAAAGTACTGCAATGGGAATTGGAGCTAGCTCGCAGAGTACGTTTACCGGTGGTCATTCATTGCCGCCAGGCTCAGAAGGAAATGCTGGAGATATTGAAAGATTGGGTGACTTCTTTTCCGCTTCCTCCGGAGAAGTCCAGAGGAGTAATCCATTGCTTTAGCGGAGATTTAGATACAGCGGAATCCTATCTCGATCTAGGATTTTATCTGGCGGTGGGGGCTTATATCGGCTATCCTTCTTCAGCCGCATTTCGGGAAGTAGTTTGCAGTCTGCCGATCGAAAAGTTAGTTATCGAGACGGATTGCCCTTTTCTACCCCCGCAAAAATTACGCGGCAAGAGGAACGAACCTTCTTATACCCTGGTTACCTTAGGCGCAATCGCTGAAATTAAACAAATTTCTTTGGAAGAAGCAATTCAACAGACTACGAAGAATGCTATCCGGCTATTCAATTTGACTGAAGCGCGACCAGAATGCGGAATAACTTGACATAATATAATAGCGACAACCGGGTTTCCCAAATCCAGCATCCGAGGAATGGGATAGGGAGGATGAAAAAAGGATATTATAGGACTTCTTTCCGGAATGTCTCTTTTGGTTGATAAACCATATAAACAATAGTAGAATTATTTTTGATGAGATTAATACTTTAAATAATGAGGGATATGAATAGAATGGAAAGCGGTACATGGAAGGTTAAGACCGGACTGGCTCAAATGTTAAAAGGCGGTGTGATCATGGATGTGGTCACTGCTGAACACGCCAAAATAGCTGAGGAGGCCGGTGCTTGTGCTGTGATGGCGCTGGAGAGAGTACCTGCCGATATCCGGGCCGCCGGTGGAGTAGCCCGCATGGCAGACCTTTCCATAGTAGAATCTATAATGAAGGTAGTATCAATACCGGTGATGGCCAAATGCCGTATCGGGCATTTTGTCGAGGCTCAAGCCCTGGAAGCCATCGGTGTTGATTTTATTGATGAATCCGAGGTTTTAACTCCGGCGGATGAGAACTATCATGTTTGGAAACATGATTTCAAGGTACCTTTTGTTTGCGGCTGCCGCGATCTGGGTGAAGCGTTGCGCCGGATTGGAGAGGGCGCAGCCATGATTCGTACTAAAGGTGAAGCGGGTACAGGCAATATCGTGGAAGCGGTCAGGCATATGCGGGCAGTCCAGGATGCCATCCGTAAACTGAAGAATTTGCCTCAAGAAGAGCTGATGGCTTTTGCCAAAGAGATCGGCGCTCCTTTGAATCTGGTCCAGGAAGTACATGATACCGGAAAACTGCCGGTAGTCAATTTTGCTGCAGGTGGCGTGGCTACTCCCGCGGATGCAGCTTTGATGATGCAATTAGGAGCCGAAGGGGTTTTTGTCGGCTCAGGAATATTTAAATCAGCCGACCCGGAAGCAAGAGCCAAAGCCATTGTGAAAGCCACAACGCATTATAATGATGCCAAAATTATCGCTGAAGTATCCAAAGGCCTGGGTGAAGCCATGCCCGGCAAAGATATCAAGCAAATTCCGGCGGAAGAGCTCTTAGCCAGGAGAGGGTGGTAAGCGCGGAGGATATTTTGCAAAAGGTTATTACCGATGACTTAAGCGCTCTGATCAATATTTTACCGTCCCATATCTGTAACGCCTTAAACGAGCAGCCGGATATTAGCGAACTGGTGGAGGTGGTTATGGATCTGGGACGTCCTCCAGAGGCTCGCTTTTTCCAGCGTGAGATGATCATTGTTCCTCAGGATATTACTGAATTAGACCTGGAATATGTGGTTTCTCGCATTAGTAGTTTTGGTGATGATAACCGGGCCGGCATAGAACGTACCCTGCATCGTATTTCCGCGATTCGTAATCGTAAAGGCACCATCGTAGGTTTGACCTGCCGGGTCGGGCGGGCGGTCTATGGCACCATCAAGATTATTCAGGACCTGGTAGAGTCGGGTAAAAGCGTGCTTTTAATGGGTCGTCCCGGAGTCGGTAAGACGACGATGCTGCGCGAAATGGCCCGGGTTTTAGCGGATGAGCTGAAAAGACGCGTCGTGATTGTAGATACCTCCAATGAGATTGCCGGGGATGGTGATATTCCTCATCCGGGAATCGGACATGCCCGGAGGATGCAGGTTCCCACTCCATCTTTACAGCATGCTGTCATGATAGAAGCTGTTGAGAATCATATGCCGCAAGTGATAGTAATAGATGAAATCGGCACCGAATTAGAAGCCCAAGCCGCGCGTACGATCGCTGAGCGGGGAGTCCAGCTTATCGGCACTGCCCATGGCAATACGCTGGAGAATTTAATAGTAAATCCTACTCTGGCAGACCTGATTGGTGGAATTCAAACCGTGACTTTGAGTGATGAGGAAGCCAAACGCCGGGGAACCCAGAAGTCGATATTGGAGCGAATGGCTCCTCCCACTTTTAATATTATTGTAGAAATTCAGGACCGGGATAAGGTAGCCATACACCCGGATGTGGCCGAAGCCGTGGATTCGATTTTGCGCGGTCATCATCTGGAAACAGAGATTCGCTGGATCGATGAGACCGGTGAAATCCGGGTGGCCAAAGAAATGCCGGCCAGTCTGGAAAAGGCCCCGGCGACGAAAGTGAAGAAAGCCAAAGAAGAGAAACAGCCCAAGCTTTATCTTTTCGGTGTTAACCACGGTCGATTAGAGCAAATGGCGAAAGATATGAATTTAAGTCTGGATATTGTGAACAATCCGGCAACAGCTAATATTTTTATAACTTCTAAAGCCTATTATCGCAACCGGCCTCAAAAAATAATCGATGCCGAGGCCGCTAATATTCCGATCTATGTTTTAAAAAGCAATACGCCTAATCAAATGCGGCAGCTTTTAAATACGATTTATCCTTCGGATGACCGACGGGATCCGGTCGCTACAGCTCTTGAGGAAGCCCAATCTGCAGTGGATCAAGTGCAGAGTGGAGACCAAATAGTAGAACTCAGGCCTCAAAGCGCCTATATTCGACGGCTTCAGCATCTGGTTGCAGAACAAAACAACCTGATCTCGGAAAGCAGCGGTAAAGACCCCAACCGCCGGGTACGGATTTACAGGCAAGGAGCTAAATCCTGACACATGCCGCTATTTGTCACTTTTGAAGGGGGGGAAGGTTGCGGAAAAAGCCTCCAGTCTCGCATATTGTTCCGGCGCTTGAATCAGATGGCGGTTCCTTCAATACTAATTCATGAACCGGGGGGCACACCCCTGGGAGAAAAAGTCAGATATCTTTTGAAGCAAGCCTGCGAAATTCCCATTTCTCCTTTAACCGAGCTGATGCTCTTTAATGCTTCTCGCAGTCAATTGATACAGGAGATAATCCGGCCCAATCTGGATGCCGGTACGAATGTTATTTGCGACAGGTTTTCCGATTCGACCATTGCTTATCAAAGTTACGGGAGGGGTCTGGATTTAGATATCGTTAGAGAGATCAACCAGATCGCTTCTCAGGGATTAAAACCGGATCTGACTTTTCTTCTGGATGTACCTCCGGAAATCGGGCTTTCCCGCAAAAAAACCGGCGCTAACGATCGCTTCGAACAAGAAGCTCTCCTTTTCCATAGAAAGGTCCGAGAAGGATTCCTGAAAATGGCGACTGAGGAGCCACAGCGCTGGGTAATTATTGACTCTACTTTAAATAAAAATCATATCGCTGATCTGATTTGGGAGCGGACTAAATCCAGACTCAACCTATAATACTTATCAAAAAGGATTAAACCAGGGATGCCAGGCCGAGAAGATGAAAATTATTCCAGTGTGAGGGATCCCCGAGGGACGCCGCTATGTCCTTTTTGCGGGTGCAAACAGGTTTATCCTATCCGGGAAAAGAAATTCCTTTTCACCCGTACGATAGCCTGGTCTTGCGCTAATGAGAGATGCCGGATGTACCGGAAACGTTTTCCTAATCCCAGCTGGGGCTCCGGTCATGGAAACCGGTAAATATCAGAGAAGATAAGATTATGCCTAAAGCTAGATTGATTATAGCGTTAATATCCCTCGTAGCCATTGTCATTGTCGGCCTGGCAATTTATCTCCTTACTCATTTTTCGACGATTAACCTTTCTCAAGGGATCGCCTTGATTGCCATTGCTATCGCAGCATTGCTTATAGTGATGGTATTGCTGGTGGTGTTAACCCGAAGTATTGCCCCTAAAAAAAAGTCTGATACTGATCGCCGCTAGATAGAAAAATCCCCTGGCTTTTTACCAAGGGATTTGAGATTAACATGAATTTCTTTAGAAATAGTGCCAGTCCGGCTTAAACTTGAATCTATCTTCCCGGTTACTGATCCAATCCCGCATCTCTTTTTCCGGAATATCTCTTCGATGAGCCAGATCATGGCAATAAGGGCAGAGAACGATCAGGTTATCCAGTTTGTTAGTTCCTCCGTCCTTCTCATCCACGATGTGATGCACTCCCAGGAAACTGGTATATTTGCAGTAAGGATTTTCACAGCGGTACCAGACCGCATTTACCAGCTGGTTCTTCTCATCCAGAGTCAGAGTGGTCTCATCGTCGATTAGCGGAATCGGCGGCTCCCCATTCTCCGGGTTTTCATCCGAGCCTTCAGGTTGTTTCTCCTTTAAATCTTCTATTCCAGCTTCAGAATCGGGCTGAAGGCTGCCTGGTATTTCAGTATTACTCACGGATTTTGTCACTGGCTTCCAGGTATCCTGAGATTCGGCATTAAGTTGCTTACTCATCTGGAAATACTTAGCTGCCACATCGAAGGCGGATGGCCTGTTCTCTACGCTCCTAAAAGTGGCTTCCGGCTTTTTCCTGGTATTAACCGGCAGATCGGTATCCTCTACTTCTACCGGCAGATCTTCAGTATTGAGATCAGTACTTTCGGGAATAGCCTTCTCATTCTCTTCGCCGGAATCCAGCGTTTCATCATCCGTAATAGAATCTGATTTGGATATTTTTTCGTTCTGGGGTTTGGCAGAACCGGAGTGGGAATGATAAACCAGGAAAATGACTCCAATGGTAACTAATATGGCAGCACCGATGCTGTAGAGGAAATAATCAGTATTGACGGCAAATTTCCAAATTAATACTGCCAAAATTGCCATGACTACCAGGATCCGCAGTCCGCGGGGAATCTTATTTATAGCTGACATAGCTTGTAATTCCTTTAAATTTGGGGCTTTACCTGATCCCAACCGGTAGCTTGCTGGTAAGCGTAAGCTATTTTCAATAAGGTGTCTTCGCTAAAATGTTTACCGATGATTTGCATTCCTACAGGCAGACCGTTGACAAATCCGGCGGGTATTGATATTGCCGGCACTCCGGCAATATTGATCGGAAGTGTACAGACATCGCTCATGTACATCTGTACCGGATCGTTGATCTTTTCGCCGATTTTAAAAGGAATGCTGGGTGAAGTAGGTGTGATCAAGGCATCATATTGGGCGAAGGCTTGATCAAATTCTTGCCTTATTAAGGTGCGTACTTTCTGGGCTTTCAAGTAATAGGCATCGTAATATCCGGCGGAAAGGGCATATGTGCCGAGCATAATACGCCGTTTTACTTCAGTTCCGAATCCATACTGGCGGGTTTTTTCCATGGCTTCCCACATATTCTGGGCGTCCTGGCAGGAGAAACCGTACTTGACGCCATCATAGCGTGCCAGATTGGCGGAAGCTTCGGAAGGAGCGATGATATAGTAGACTGCCAGGGCATAAGGAGTGCTGGGCAGCGATATATCCCGGTTGACCTGGGCTCCCAGTTCCTGGATTTTAAGAATCGCGGCTTCGATAGCGGCCTTGACTTCAGGTTGCATCCCTTCGACAAAGTATTCTTTAGGTACCCCGATTCTCAAACCTTTCAGGTCTGGAACCAGGCTTTGCGTATAATCCGGGGTATCGATCTGGACCGAAGTGGAATCGCAGCTATCATATCCGGCGATGCAATTCATGACCAGAGCGCAGTCCTGGACATTCCGGGTCAAGGGGCCGATCTGGTCCAGTGAACTGGCAAAAGCTACCAGACCGAACCGGCTAACCCTGCCGTAAGTGGGTTTAAGACCAATGACACTGCAAAATCCGGCAGGTTGGCGGATGCTGCCGCCGGTATCCGAACCAAGGGAATAAACAGCCTCTCCAGCGGCGACGGCGGCGGCTGAACCTCCGCTGCTTCCCCCAGGCACACGGCTTAAGTCCCAGGGATTATGAGTAGTAAAGAAAGCCGAATTCTCCGTAGAAGATCCCATGGCAAACTCATCCATATTGGCTTTCCCCACCATAATCAGGCCGTTTTGATTTAATTTCTCAATTACGGTGGCGTTATAGGGAGGGATGAAATTTTCCAACATTTTGGAGGAACAGGTGGTTTTAACTCCACAGGTGCACATGTTGTCTTTGATAATCGCCGGAATACCGGTGAGGGGAGTCATATTACCGCTGGCGATCCGGCGATCGGCTTCCCGGGCTTGTTTCAAAGCCAACTCCGCTGTTACAGTCACCAGAGCCCGGATTTCAGGTTCCACTTTTTGGATGCGATCCAGATGAAATTGAGTCAGTTCGACAGATGAGATTTGTTGGGTTTTGAGAAGCTGGTGAGCTTCCTGAATTGTGAATTGTTTTAATGTAGTCAAATCAACCTCGATCCAGACTAAAGTTAATCTTCCAGAATGATTTTGACCTTAAAGAAGTCGCCTTCCCTTTGGGGGGCATTTGCCAGAACATCCTCAGTAGACATCGAAGGTCTGACCTGATCACACTTGATGACATTTTGGAGGCTAATGGACTGGGCGGTAGGTGCGACTCCGGCAGTATCTAATTTTTGCAGGGCTTCAAAGTTTTCGAGAATATTGGAGAGTTGTTCCTGAAATTTTTCCACATCCGCTTCGGTAACTCCTACCTTAGCCAATGCGGCAATGTGCAATACTTCTTCACGACTTAGCTTCATGGCTTACCTCAAATGCTATCTTGCCAATTATAGCATTCATTTTTGCGCGGGCGCAATAGAAATTAGTCTAGTAAATTCATTGCTGATATAATTTAGATGCATTATGAAAACCAGGTTGATATATTCAATAATAACCAGTTTGCTGGATGAAGCTATTATTGTAGCACTCATTATCTGGGGGCTGCCTAAGTTAGGTATTCATATTCCTCTTTGGGGAATTATTTTCGTAGCTGCGGCTTTTGTCATCTGGGCTGTCTTTTGCTATATTGTCGGCACTCAAACTTTGTTGAAGAAACCGTTGGCGGGAATGACCGATATGATCGGTACTGAAGGCCGGGTAGTGACACCCTTAGCGCCAAAAGGTTTTGTCAAAATCAAGGGAGAACTCTGGGAAGCTACTTCTGAGAACGGTGCGCTGCCGGCTGGAACGGTAGTGGTCGTCATTGAGCAGGCAGGATTGAAGATCAAAGTCCGGATCAAGATTGATAATGATCTTAGCGTGAGAAACATTTCTCCCTAAATTGTCCCGGATTTACATTCAATATTACCAGTGATTAAAATGCACCATTTGGGGATTGAAGCGGTCATTAGAATATTATATATCCTTCTTCCTCTTATCCGGTAATGCGGTGCAGTTCAATCTTCGGTTGTTCTGAATTCCGGGAGATGGCTTTGGGAGGGCAACCAGAGGGTACCCATTATTGTGTCTGTCTGCCGGCGGGTCAAGGTATATCCGTAATGACGAATATTCAACAACGCAGATTGAACAGGAACCCTTTAAAACTTGCGTTTTCAAAGCTCGTCGATCATGGTATGATGGACTTGTGAAAGAGCTGCTTTATAGCCCACAATCAGGAAAAAAGATGACGATTGTTTTCCTGGTTTCTGGGTCCGGGACCAATTACCGTGAGATTGTCAAAAGGAACCCGGATTACAACTATCTGGTTTTTACCAACCGGCCTGAATGCGGAGCGGTGGCTATTGCTAAAGAAAACCGGCATGAGGTCGTCGAGCTCAGTCATATTCCCTATTTAAGAGAGACTCGCCGGAAATATGGTCCTGGGAATACCCCCATTAATTGTCCTGAGAGGTTGGCCTTCGAACAGGATGCTATCAGGCTTATTGAAGATAAGCTAGAAAATAAGCCGGATTTGATTTGCATGGCGGGTTATGATTTATGGATTACAGAATGGATGGTGGAGAGGTATTACCCCCACATATTGAATGTGCATCCTGGAGATACCATCAAGGGGTATGTCGGCTTGCACTGGGTTCCGGCGGCTAAAGCTATTATTGCCGGAGAGAACTCGTTGCGTTCTACCCTTTTTATTGTAGATAAAGGCGGAGATACCGGGCCTGTGATGGTGCAATCGGCCCCTCTCTATATCGAATCTGCTTTATTAGAATTGGAATCCGAGGGAAAATCGGGGCTAATCTCAGGGTTAAGTCGAATCAAAACATTCCTGGAAAATCAGCGGATCCATACCCTGGAAGAATTTCAGTCTCAAGCAGACCAGGACCTGAAAAGTATGCTGGAGCATATTTGCCGGATCCTACAGGGCTCCTTAAAGGTCATGGGAGATTGGAAAATTTATCCTTTTGCTGTGCATGACCTGATTGCCAGGGGAAGGGTAGGATTAGACGGCCGACAAGTCTATGTAGATAATCGGGAATTGCCGGAATATGGGTATCGATTAGACGTAGTCTGTTAAACTTCGAATTTCCTCTTCGTGAAACATCCTCATCGTAATCTCTTCGATTAAAATAAACCGAATATAATGAATATGGGAAGTCATCTCTGTCTCTTAAGAGGATTGACTTGGGGACTATATTAGTCAATGGGGGCGCTGGAGGTGGGTGGGATGGTGACTGTAAACCAGATTAAAGAGCATATTGCCCGTCACCTGCAATGGGATGACAGCCTCAAAGGCTCCCGAATCAATGTGGACTATCTCGGTAGAAAGGCAATCTTGACCGGTACGGTCCCCAACTTGCTGGCACATGCCATGGCTCAACGGGACGCTCAGAGCATTCCCGGTGTCGAGTCTGTGGAAAACCGGCTTATCGTTCAATTTCAGCATGATCACCCGAATAAAAATGACCGGGAACTTCAATCCGATGTCAGTAAAGTCTTAAGCTGTACCGCTGAAATTGATATGAAGAAGATACAAATCTCAGTTCAAGATAGTATCGTACAGATTAAAGGCAGTACTGAGGCCTATTGGAAAAAGGCCAGAATTGAAGAATTGGCTTCCAGCATTGAGGATGTACTGGAAGTAAGAAATGAGGTGCAGGTGTTACCTGTCGATCAAGCTCCGGACGCTTCAATCCGGCAAGATATTATTTTAGCCTTACAACGCATGGAGGTCCCCGGGCTGGACAGACTTCAAATAAAAGTTAACCGCGGCGTAGTGAAGATTTCCGGAACAGTGCCTACCTGGTCGATATCTTTCGATGTTGAGGATACGGCTCGTTATACTGCCGGAGTTATTGATGTCATCAATAATTTAACGGTGGACTAGATCAAACTCTTCGATCGTGATATTGATCATGGACCACCAGGAGCAGGGTAGAGGCTGGAATATGTCCTTTTTGTGCAAAAAGTGGCTTGCCATAAAGCCGTGAAATAGGCCGGGGCAAGTAGCCGTGGGCCTCCGTGAAGCCATCGCACCCAGAGAACTGGAAGATATTCTATCCGGTTTTCCGGATGCTTACCAGGAACTCTTTGGGAGAAGGCCTTCCGGGCCTTTATCACCCAGGGCGATTGCATATGAAAATTATTTCGGTTATCTTTGCTGGTTTTTATGCGTAGCTTAGCTCTTTTTAGCTTACGCAATTAGTAATCT
>Ga0153915_10004227_pt1 | contig 13207 bp, 9 predicted proteins | sample Opewatmetagenome_2_FD_107003 | JGI IMG/M metagenome (GOLD analysis project Ga0153915, IMG submission 107003) | Freshwater wetland microbial communities from Ohio, USA - Open water 3 Core 3 Depth 3 metaG | ecosystem: Environmental > Aquatic > Freshwater > Wetlands | place: USA: Ohio, Lake Erie... | reverse complement strand
TCGTAAATCCGGGTTTCAGCGGAGGAATTGTTCTTGCTATCAGAGACGGAGTTCCTCATTTTGAGCTGGTGGGAATGGTGCAGTGGGTTCCGGAAGATGAAGATGTATTCCTGGCACCTCAAAAATTAAGTGCGGGGAAAACTTATAACACTCTTTTACCTTATAAGGGGGATCTATTCCCGAAAGTTCATAAGAGCATTAAATATGGCATCACTAAAATAATTCCTATTGAAGCCATTAAAGCATTCCTTCAGGATAATAGAGTTAAGCTGAAGAGCATGGGGTATGAGATAGTGCTGAAATCAAGATCGTGAAAAAGCAGGCTTTCTAACTTTAATCTTTTTACTTTTATCTTTTATCTTTTCTTACTTACGCCATGCACTTTGTGCTAAGCGCTATGCAATATACACTGCCACGGCTTCGGGATTTCATCCTTTCACCGTGGCAGCCTGGGAGAGAGTCATTTTATGAGAGTGATTGCTTTGGTTTGAATAAACTCCCCTGCTTTTAGTCTGATCAAATAATTCCCGCTTGATAAATTATTGCCATTGAATTGTACACGATAAGTTCCTGGATTCTTTGTTTCATTTACTAATGTTTTCACTTCCCTGCCGAGAATATCGAATACTTTCAGTTCTACACTAACCACTTCCGGTACCGTGAATTTTATTGTGGTTGTCGGATTAAACGGGTTAGGATAATTCTGCTCAAGGTTATATGCTAACGGCTGACTGATATTAATTGTTATAACATCAGAATATTTAAAGTCACCATTCATATCGGTTTGCTTAAGCCTGAATTGATAAATTCCCGGTGAAAGATTTTCATCAACAAAAGAATAATTATGGGGCTCTGTCGTACTGCCGTATCCCGGTAAATAACCAATCTTCTGAAATGAATCATCACCGGAATTTTTAGCAGACTCTGATTTTCTTTGAATCTCAAAACCTCTATTATTTGTTTCGGTTGCTGTTCTCCAGAGAAGAACGACTTTATTCCCATTAACTTCTCTTCTGAAGGAATTAAGTTCAACCGGAACTATATCACTGGATGAAAGAATTGTACCGCCTCTGCCGGTGATAATCGTTTTATTTAAATCAACTGTATATAAAGAATAGAGTGCATTATCAGTTCCGGACTGTTCGAAAGTCCAGTTGAATCCCCCATTTGTTGTTCTGTAAATCTCACCAGAAGACCCAATGGCAATTCCATCATTCTCATTGTTAAAAAATGATTTTGCAAGAGTCTGGGTAATTCCGTCTGATCTGTTCAACCATGTATTACCCCCGTTTGTCGAGACAAAAACAACTCCGACAGGCGGAAATTCCAGAAAGTCGAAACCGGAGACAACAGCAAAACTATCATTTACTGTTTGTACCGAATTAAATGTAAAACCGAATCCCATAGATTTGTTGATCCACGTACTTCCGGAATTAGTTGTAACTATGATAGCGCCGTCCCCTCCAACGGCGATACCATAGTTTTCATTGAGAAAATCTATTGAAAAAAGAAGTGAATTTATTCCGACAGGTACATTTGTCCAGGTGCTGCCTCCATTCGTGGTTTTTATTATCGCTGCAACAGATGAAGAATTATATCCGGCAGCAAATCCCACATCATCATTGACAAATGAAACAGAATTAAGCTTCCCGCTACTCGTAATTCCGCTTACCTGCTGAGCCCAGTTTTGGCCTCCGTTCGTAGTTCTTATTACGATACCATTGTCTCCAACTGCAGTTCCCAATTCCGGATTGGAAAATGAAATACCATTCAACGTCTGCGTCACACTACTACTCAGCGTTTGCCACGCTTCCCCCTGATCGGTCGTTTTAAGAATTGTTCCATTGGTACCACAGATATAACCTGTCTGGTTATCCGGAAAATCAATCGACAAGAGATCTTCTACGGCTCCTTCCGAAATTACCTGCCATGAATCTCCGCCGTCGGTAGTTCTGACTATTGTACCGAAATAACCAACGGCAATCCCTGTATTTACATCTGCGAATGAGATACCATATAGCAGATTTGTTGTACCGCTTTGCTGCAATGACCAGGTTAAACCTCCGTCCGTAGTTTTCCGTATTTCACCGCCGGCTCCGCAAACATAACCGGTGTTCTCATCAACCATATCGATCCCCTCGAAATCATTCGTTATACCATGAAAAGATTCCACCCATGTTGCACCGCTATCGGTACTCTTTACTATAATTCTTCCATTCCCGGCAGCGAACCAAAGATTATCACCAACATGATCGATAGAGAAAAGATGTTCATCCGTGGCACCGTTCTGTATCTCCCAGGTTGTGCCGCCGTCTGTCGTTCTTAGAATAAGTCCGAATAATCCGACTGCCATTCCAAGTGTATCATTAGAAAATGCCAGATCATATAAATTATGAAGATCATTCTCAGGTAATGTTCTGAGACTCCAGGAGGTTCCTCCGTTAGTTGTCTGATAAATCGATGCACAACAAATGGTGTTTTGAAATGCTGTGGCTATTGTCCCTCTTTGAGGGTTTGGAAATGCAATACCCTGTATTATATGGGTAGTATGACCTGTAACCGAATCCCAGCTCGCTCCTCCGTTAGTTGTATGTAAAAGTTTGCCGTCGTACCCTCCTGCCCAGCCGTTATTCTCATCAAGGAAGTATAAGCTTTTCAAAATTTTATTCGAGCCTCCCGCATAATGACTAATGTTCCAGGTAAGTCCGGCATCAGTGGTTTTCATAATTGTTCCGGCAGTTCCCACAGCAAAAGCATCAGTTGAATTTACAAACTGTACTCTGAATAAACCGTTTCCCTGTGGCAAGGGATTCTGCCAGTGCCAGTTACTTTGTGAATAGAGAGTTGAAAACGTAAAGGTTATTAAAAGAATTGATAATATTTTATTCATCTTTGCTCCGAATATTTTAGTATTATTTGTTATCAGGCATAGTTGTCCCGTCTCAATTACCGATAGCTGTTTCTATATATTTACAGTAAGTTGATTAACCGGCTGAATTATTTGATTCTGTTTACATCTGCGAATTTTGATTTGATATCCGCACCGAAACAGTCCAAACGAAAATTTAACACATCTATCGATCTAATGTTTTTTTCTGACAAAGTGTTGGAAGTAATTTTAAAGGGACATGAGATTGTAGAAAAAATATGCAGCATGAAGAATTCAGTGAGCGGAGATAAGCAGATCAGATTTATATAAATTTGTTTATGTTTAGGGAGTTAAGTATTCATATAAGTCTATTACAGGTTTAAACGATGCGGGAATATTACAGCCGCCGGGCAAAGGATTATGAAAAGATTTATTATCACTATGATGATCCTGAAAGACAATCAGAATTAAAACTGATCGGCGATGAAATGATCAGCTGCTTCACAAATAAGAGTGTGCTTGAGGTCGCCTGCGGTACCGGGTATTGGACTGATGTAATCTCAAAATATATTAAAAGAATTACTGCGTTTGATTTTTCCCCTGAAGTCCTGGAAATCGCAAAATCAAAAAATCTGAATGCCGAACTCCTGATCGATGATGCATATGAAATGAAAAATATTAAAGGGCAATTTGAAGGAGGATGCGCAAATTTCTGGTTTTCACACATCCCAAAAGATAAAATAGATACTTTCCTGAATTGCTTTCACCAAAAACTGCTGCCGGGCTCAACGATATATATAGCAGATAATAATTATATCGAAGGTGCCGGTGGGGTATTTGTTCATAAATCGGGTGATATGAATACTTATAAAATAAGAACAATTTCTGATGGCTCAGAGTACGAGATCCTCAAAAATTATTATACCGAAGATGAATTAAGAGAAATCTTTAAAACTCACTCGCACGATATTGAATTCAGATCAGGAAAGTTTTATTGGAGGATTAAATATACAACAGCGGGTACGGTTTAGGTTAGTACAACAAATTAAAGACGGCAGCTTAAATTGTTATCGTTTGAAAGCTGCCGTTTGAAAAAAATTCTCTTACCAGATTCTCACTCTTTTTTCGGGTGGAATATACATCGGCTGGTCGGGTTTAACATCGAATGCCTGGTAGAAAGCATCAACATCACCAAAAGGTCCGTTAACACGCAGGAAGTTTGGTGAATGGACATCCGTTAAAACCTGCCGGGCAAGCGCTTCCGGTCTTGTATGTCCCAGCCACGAATAAGCATATCCGAGCCAGAACCTTTGAGCGGGAGTAAGTCCGTTTATCTTTTTCCCTTCTTTATACTGTTCTGTTTTAGTAAATGCGTCCCATCCTATCACATCGCCGCCGAGATCTGCCAGGTTTTCACCGAGGGTTGCCTTGCCGTTTATATGCATACTATCGAGAACAACATATTTATCGAACTGTTCCACAAGTAGTTTTGTTTTCTCGTTAAACTTCTCTTCATCTTCTTTCGTCCACCAGTTTTTCAGATTTCCTTTTTCATCGTATAATCTTCCTTCATCATCGAACCCGTGAGTGAGCTCGTGGCATATTGTCGAAGCTCCAGCATAAGCATAAGCGACTGCATCGTCGACGAGGGAATCGGGAACGCCGGGAACTACAAAGGCTGCAGCAGGGAGAACAATTTCGTTGTTAGAAGGATTATAGTAAGCATTCCAGGTTTGCGGGGTCATATCCCACTCAGTCCTGTCTACTGATTTTCCAAGTTTATTTATTCCCCTGTCGAACCAGAATATATTAGCATTAATTGAATTTCTTACATAAGAACTTCTATCGACTTTCAGATTTGAAAAATCTTTCCACTTATCGGGGTAACCCACCTTCTTGATGATGGTGCTAAGCTTCAAAAGGGCTTTCTGTTTGGTGGAGTCACTCATCCAGTCGAGCTTTTTAATCCTCTCAGCAAATGCAGCTAAACAATCATCGACAATCTTCTCATATCTTTTTTTGGTTTTGGGTGAATAATATTTCTCTACATATATTTGTCCCAGCAGTTCACCCATTGCATCCTCTACAGCATCCTGAACTCTTTTCCATCTCGGTTTTTGCTCTTTCACACCGGAAAGGATTGTCGATCTGAAATGAAAATTTTCATTATCATATTTACTTCCCAGCCTGTCGGCATAGGCATTCAGAAAATGAAACCTTAAATAAGATTTCCACTGATCAAGACTGAAATTCTCAACCGCAGCATTAAGTGCATGCAGAAATTCGGGCTGACCCACGATAACCGAATCTATTTTGCTAACACCCATTTCACCGAGGATTAATTTCCAATCAACTGCCGGGGCGGTTTTTTGAAGCCCGGTGATCGACATTTTATGATAATTTGCATATGGATCTCTGAGATCTTCAAGTTTCCGGCTGGAATCAGCCAGAAAATTTTCGATCTTATAGATTGAATTACCATCCTGAGCCAATTTACTCTTTGCATCCCCAACAAGTGCAAGCATATTTTTCAGGTATACTTTATACTGATTGCGGATATTCACAGTTCTTGAATCATTCCTGAAATAATACTCGCGGTTTGGAAGTCCCAGTCCACCCTGCCACAAATACAATGCCCACGCATCGCTGTTCTTTAAATCCTGTTGAACGTAAGTGCCGAACATAGCATTCACTCCTTCACGTTGAAGGTGAGCCACTGTCTTAAACAAATCCGTTTTACTTTTAACAGCCTCTATTTCTGAAAGCTCGGATTGAACGGACTTGAGTCCGGTTTTTTCAATAGTGGTGGTATCAATACCTGTAAAATAAAAATCGCCTAATTTTTGTTTTGCAGTTCCTTCATCACCAGAAGATGCAGCGGCTTCCTGGAGAATCCCTTTTAGCCGGTTATAATTCTCTTCATTGACGAGATTCGGAAGTCCCCACCTGCTTTCCGAAGGCGGTATGGGATTTTCTTTCATCCAGGTTCCGGTAGCATACTTGAAAAAATCATCACCCGGACTGATCGTAGTATCCATATTGCGGGTTAAAAAATCACCGGGATCTTTTTGCTGTGAATAAGCAAGCGGACCGGGAATAAAAGTAAACAGTAAAGCAGAATAAACCATAATTATTCTTAACATTTTATTTACCAAAAAATTGAAGACATAAAATTTTAGGTTCAATTTTAAGAAAGTTTGGTTTCAATTAAAAACATAAAATTTATCAGTGGTTGTTATAACTTAAGGAAGGAAAAATAACGTGAACCGGAGGAAGTGTGTGGAAAGCAGCAGTCAGTATGCAGAAATCAGGAGTTAGATATTATGCTTTATCAGACTGTTGACTTATTATACTTTTTTCGGAAAGTTGATATACAATGCCCGCGATGCCTTAAACCTCTTATCAATTTTTGCCAGCCCGAGTGCCGACATCGCATAAATTATATTGTAGACAATCATCTTACTGGCCGATCTGCCGACTTTAACTTTACTCTTTATTTCATTCATCGTAACCGAATTCCTCCCCGCAAATTTTTCGTAAAATCTGAACACATCTGATCTGTCTACTACATTGTAATTCCCCTCAAGTCCCTGCTTCGGCTTGCCCGAAATGACTACAAAATATTTGGGATTTTCAAATACCAGATAATCCTTCCTCTTTGATTGAACTTCCCCCACAAATTCTATCTGACTGAAGTATTTTTTGATATTCATATAGCCCTCTTCCGGAATTAAATCTCAATTGTTAAAGAACAATGAATTATAATAATGCCTTTCCGGAATTTTTGATTTGAAAAGGCTGAATAGGTATTGTTCACCTAATAATATTAATCATTAAAGACTAATATAAAATATTTATAATTGACGAATTAATGAATTTTCGGATTATTGAATTTGCAGATTAACGAATGACGAAAGATTGGAATGATAATTGAGTAATGACAACAGTAGAGTTATATTCATCAACCGTCAATTTTCTTCTACCTTATGTACTATACTTTGCGATTCTAAGGTTACAATCTTTTTATTATAATCATGGTTGCATCATCATCTGGGTCACTGCAGAAATTTTTAAAATCCTCTTTGATACCCCGAAAAATTTCTTTTGCAGATAGAGTTTTCGATGCTCTAAGCTGATCTTCAAGTCTTGCAGCCGTGTAATTCAATTCGCCGTTTTTCAGATCGGTAAATCCATCGGTAAATAAAAGCAGGATATCTCCCTGTCCCATTACGTTAAGCGAATTCACCGAATAACGCTTTTTATAACCGAGGATGCTCTTGAAATTTTTTGCATCAACGTTTACTTCGGAAGGGAGCGTACCGATCGGCGGAAAACTTATAAGGTTTAGATTGTCAATATTTACTATTCTATTATACTCATTGGAAAATATCAGGGGAAGCGGATGGCCTGCCGATATAAATCTGAAATCACCGTTGCTTTCAATCTCACCGTACAGCATAGTTATAAATTTATCGATGCTTGACGACTGATAAAATCTCTGGTTGATGGTTTCGAACAGATCAGTTGTAATCTCGCCATAAGCCGAAAGCTCATAATTTGCTCCTACCAGGAAAGCCTGGTGCAGCATGGCATTCAGCAGTGCATCGGTGATGCTGTGTCCGCTAACATCTGAAACCAAAATACCGGCTTTATTTCTTAATTGTCTTAGTTTATGGCCAATCTCAATTTTGTCGGTCAGTTCTACCTGTTTTATTCTTTCATCCAGATTAAACCGTTTGGCAAAGTCGACATATATAATATGGTCACCGCACACCTCACCGAATAAGGAGAGAATTTCGCCATAAATATCCAGTCCCGCGATTGCAGGTATTTCGCCTGGATGAGGTCTTATATTCTTAACTATTTTCTGAAAGTTATTTATTTCATTTTTTTCATCATAAAAATGCATTCGTATTCCTTAATTAATGAGACTAAAATATACTATTTATATATGATGCAAGAATGAGTGAAGGGTTAATAAATTAATATCATTTTCTTACTAAAAGTAATAAATTGTGCAAAAATCGTGAAAATAGTAGCTCACGTGTTAGTAAAGGGACAATGGGGAGAGATCACAAATCACAAGTCAGCAGGTAAAAGACAAAACCACAAATTAACTCAAATAAGAAAGGATAATCCGTGGAAATTTGTGAGAATGGTAATTTGCGTATACCTGTTTAATAAAGAGGGCTTTTAATTCGCATTTTGCAGGATATGGTAAATAAAAAGCCGCATAAAGGAATTATTAAAAACCTCCGTGCAGCTTAATAAATTGTTTACAGGTTAATTTACTTTAACAGATTCACCCTCCTTGTACTCATAAAATCTCCGGCTTGCAGTCTGTAAAAATGTACTCCTGATGCTATTTTTGAAGCATTAACCCTACCTGGTAATAGTCCGGCTTCATTACCTCATTCTTCAGTTCGCAGACTTTCTCACCAAGCACGTTAAAGACTGAGAGATTAACCATAATTTCTTTCGGTATAGAGAACCTTATCGTCGTAACAGGATTGAAAGGATTGGGGTTATCTCTTACATCCGTCATTCGAAATTCATCATTCTTATATCATCATCCCTAATATTCATCCGGGAGAGTCTTCAGCTGCTGATATGTAAACACCGGGCCATCTTTGCACACATATACACTTCCCACATTGCATCTGCCGCATTTGCCTAATCCGCATTTCATTCTGTTCTCTAATGTGGTAATTATATTTTCTTCTTTAAAGCCCATCTTTAACATGACAGGCAGCGTAAGCTTAATTACTATCGGGGGACCGCAGATAATCGCTACAGAATTTTCAGCTGAAGGTGCAACTTTTTCTACAATGGGAGTAACAAATCCAACTTCGCCTTTCCAGTCCGGTGTCTCGCCGCCCGGGTCAACGGTTACAACAGTTTTAATATCTTTCATTTGCTGCCACTCTTCAAGTTCCCTTTTGTATACAAGATCGGCAACAGACCTTGCACCGTAAATGATCGTTATATCTTTAAATTCTTTCCTCAGGTCCAGTACATTCCAGATAACACAGCGTACAGGAGCTAATCCAATACCGCCGGCAATAAAAACTACGTTCTTCCCTTTCATCTCTTCAACCGGGAAATAATTTCCGTAAGGACCTCTTAATCCTATCGTATCACCGACATTCAGCTTTGTCAATGCTGTGGTTACTTTTCCGAATTGTTTGAATGAACATTCGAGATAATCGGGGCGTGTGGGAGATGATGCAATACAGAATGTGCACTCTCCTTCCCCAAAAACAGAATATTCTGCAAATTGTCCTGCTCTGAAATTAAAATTCTGCTGAACGGCAGGATTTTTAAATTGCAGTCTGAATGTTTTTATATCCGGCGTTTCATTAATGATTTCTTTTATCTCTGCTAATTCCGGTTTGTAAATATTCATTTTTAAAACCTTATGATTTTCTCTTCATATTTTTTTATTGCATAGAATTTATTCTAATAAGCACATCGGCTATATCAATTCCTGCCGGACACCCGCGCGTACATCTGCCGCATCCTGTACATAATATCTCATCGAACCTGTCTTTGTAATATTTAAATTTATGCGATACTCTCTGCCTGTATCGCTTTTCCTGGTTCTCCCTCGGATTGTGTCCCGACGCGTGTTTTGTAAATAATCCGAACTGACACGCATCCCAGTTCTTCACACGCCTGCCGCAGTTGTACCCGCATTCTTCATCGACTATATCGAAACAGTGACAGGTGGGACAGGCATAAGCGCATTGCGCGCAGCCTAAACAAAGCTCGCCCGGTTCATTCCAGAAATCGCTGGAAAAATTTTTATCAAGCCATTCTTTTACATTATCATATTCAAATTTCTTCTGAGGAGTATTGTCCTGTTCAGGAACTTCAAATCCTATAGCTTCTTTTTCTTTTAAATACGGGAAATTATCTATCAGTTCTTCTCCTTTGGGAGTTACGGGTTTCATTACATAAGCATCTTTATCTTTATATAAGAAGATATCCGATCCTTTCTCCGATACGGGGGATAAACCGACAGAAGTGCAGAAACAGTTCTGATCACTATAGCTGCACGACAAACCAATAACTACAGTATTTTCCACTCTTCTGTTAAAGAACTCATCCTTGTAATCCCAGTTGAATACTTTTTGAAGTACGGGCACTGCAGCTGCGTCGCACGGCTTGGCTCCTATTATTACAGTCTTCTTGTCAATATTATCTGCATCGAATAACTCTACATTTGCTTTTTCCTGCTTGTAATAAAACAACGGTTCTGTTTTTGGGAAAAAGAATTCTTTCATCGAGATATGCGTCGGCTTCCCGTCCGGGTTTATATTCAACTCATCAGCATTGCTTATTCTCTTAAAATTAATCCCTGTACTTGATTCGCAGACAACATCGTAATCTTTATGGATCAGATCGTTCACAAATGATTTTAATTTATCAGGCGTTATAGAATAAAACTTCATCGTCCGCTCCGTTATTTAATAAACTCTTCTTTATCCGAGGTGCTGTAATTCCCTACTAGAGTAGGCTGATTTATATCCATACCATGTGCATAATTGAACTCTTTACCAGCTAACATCCCGAGCTGGCGTGTAAGAAGAGTAATGGGGATATCCATAGGACAGGCACGTTCGCATTCATGGCATCCGATGCATCTCCCTGCCTGGTGGAATGCCCGGATAATATTCCACGCAAAATTTCCTCTTTCTGTTGCACTGCTCTCGATCCATCGCGGCATTGTTTTATCTGCAATACACTGCTCACAGTAGCACATCGGGCAAACCTGCCTGCAGGCATAGCATTTAATACATTTAGAAAATTCTGATTCAAAATAGTCCCATCTTTCTGCAGAAGACATTGTCTGCAGCTTTTCCATAACAGGCAGCTGATCATCATCCGGCAGTTCAAAATCTTCGAGCTCTCCTATTACATAATCTGCATTTTTCGGAGTCCTCAGCTGGCAGTACTTACATTTGATCTGAGTATTTTCCCTGTCCCACTCAACACTGCTTTCTTTAACCACGCCGTTGCAGTTCATACCGAGAATAATTACATCATTACGGCTCAACTGGTTCTCCTGTATTAAACCAACTATTGCCCTTATATCGCATCCTTTGGCAACAATTGCGATCTTACCATTTTTAGGCTTGTCTAATCTCGTCAGGTAAACAGCAAGATTATTAACTGCATGATGATTGAATACAAGCTTCTCACATTGTTCGGGAGTCCTTGCAATGTACGGTATTACTCTTTCATTTCTATCAGTTGCATATCCTAAAATAAAAGCAGCCTTGTCTGTATTCAGAAGCTCTTTTGATATTTCTATAAGCTGAGTCATATTCTAAACTCTTTCTTTCTGTTGGATCTATTTAACAGGGATTTCCATTTTACGGAACCCGGATTTCTCATTCATTTGTCTGTATTTCATAAAAGGTCCCTGCTTGCGCACAGTATCTATTACACCGTTAACTATATCTACCCATTTCTTTCCTTCCGATGCCGATACCCACGAGAAATGCAAGCGGGTGGAATCGATACCTACAAAATCCAGAAGGTTCTTGAAGAATATCCATCTGCGTCTCGCATGGAAGTTCCCTGCATTGTAATGGCAGTCGCCCGGATGACATCCCGAAATAAGCACTCCGTCTGCCCCGTTCTCAAATGCCTTAATTATAAATACCGGATCGATCCTTCCGGTGCATGGCACGCGGATAAGTCTTGCATTCGGCTGTTGCTTCAATCTGCTTGTTCCTGCAAGATCTGCACCGGTGTATGTGCACCAGTTGCATACAAATGCAAGTATCCTGGGTTCAAATTGTTTGTTCTCTTTATCGGGCATTTTATTCTCCATTTTTACACCTCGGCGAATGCATGTATTTGAGCAAATATCTGATCATCTTTGAAACCGATCAGTTCAACTGACTTGGAAGGACAGGTTGCATTGCATGTACCGCATCCCTGGCATAAGCCTGTATTAACGTGCGCCACTATTTTTATCAGGTTGCCTTTCCTGTCGAGTATTTCTTTTTTCTCAATTGCACTATAAGCGCAGACTTTCTGACAGTAGAAGCAGGCGGCGCAGGTATTTTCATCTACATTGGCAATAACGGGTTCCCGCTCCAGCATATCGGACCCGAACAGGTTCAATGCTTTAGCCGCAGCTGCGGATGCCATTGCTACCGATTCGGGAATATCGCGCGGCGAGTGGCATGCACCTGCAAGGAATATTCCGCCGGTGCTCGTTTCTACGGGTCTCAGCTTCGGATGCACTTCCTGGAAGAAACCATGCTTGTCGTACGGTATTCCAAGCTTCTGTGCAAGCTGGGATGCTTCCGGCTGAGGTATCATTGCAGTTGCAAGAACTACCATATCGGCATCTATCTCTACACGTAAACCTGCTATTGTATCCTCCCCGCGTACAATCAATTTACCGTTATCCTGGTAGATCCTTGATACTCTGCCGCGTATATATTTTACACCATCCTCTTCAATCGCGCGTCTTACAAATTCCTCGTACATTTTTCCGCCGGAACGAATATCCATGTAAAATATATAAGCATCCCCATCGTGCACTTTGTGTTTGTACAGCATGGCATGCTTCGCAGTATACATGCAGCATATCTTGCTGCAGTATGAAAAACCTTTGGATTCATCTCTCGAACCCACACATTGAATAAACACAATTTTCTTCGGTACAGATTTATCGGAAGGACGAAGTATCTCTCCGGATGTAGGTCCCGATGCACTTGCTAACCTTTCAAACTGCAGTCCGTCTATTACATCTTTAAATTTTCCGTAGCCGTACTCGCCGTAACCCTGGTAAATACTGTCGGGTCCTTTTTTATCAATTGTATACAACTTATAACCGGTTGCAACCACAATTGCACCGATTTCCTCTTCAATAATAGTATCCTGTTGTTCAAAGTCTATTGCATCCCTGCCGCATACCTGCTTGCACATCTGGCATTTGCCGGTTTTATAATAAGTACATACACTTCTGTCTATAACCGGGATGTTCGGGACAGCCTGCGGGAAGGGGACATAAACAGCAGGCCGTGTTGCAAGCCCTTCATCAAATTCACTCATAGCTTTTTTCTTAATAGGACATTTCTGAACGCATAAGCCGCACCCGGTACATAATTCATCTTTAATTGAACGGGCTTTTTTTCTGATCTTCACTTTGAAGTTCCCGATAAACCCACTCACCTCTTCAACTTCGGAATAAGTTAATAATTTAATATTTGGATGCTGATAGACTTCAACCATTCTTGGGGTAAGGATACATTGAGAGCAGTCTAGTGTCGGGAAGGTTTCCGAAAGCTGACTCATATGTCCGCCTATTGAGGG
>Ga0153915_10004226_pt1 | contig 13207 bp, 11 predicted proteins | sample Opewatmetagenome_2_FD_107003 | JGI IMG/M metagenome (GOLD analysis project Ga0153915, IMG submission 107003) | Freshwater wetland microbial communities from Ohio, USA - Open water 3 Core 3 Depth 3 metaG | ecosystem: Environmental > Aquatic > Freshwater > Wetlands | place: USA: Ohio, Lake Erie... | reverse complement strand
TCGGCGGCAATGATTTCCCCCGATTTACCGGAGGCCAGGCAGATCAAGATCTCATGTTCTCTCGGCGTCAGGCGCTCCCACAGCGAATCTTTCCGGCTGACCACAGCCCGGTCGCGAGGTACGCGCTTGAGCAGCCCGATCAGCAGGTGGGGTGGCATGACGATTTCTCCTTCGGCAGCTTTACGGATGGTTGTAAAAAACTCGGAGAGCGACGAGCTTTTAGGCAAAAAGCCGCTCACTCCAATATCGACCGCCCGCATAATGGTTTCTTCATCGGTATAGGAAGTCAGCACGACCACGTGGGTTTTAGGGCTGGTTTCGAATACTTTTGGCACCAGGTCGTAGCCATTGCCATCGGGGAGGTGGATATCAAGTAGCATCACATCTGGATGGGTATGGCGGATTAATTCGAATCCCTCAGCCACAGTCGGCGCCGCGCCAACAAACGTGAACTCGGGGTTTCGTTGTAGCATAAGTTCCAACGCATCGACCAAAATTTGGTGGTCTTCGATAATCGCTACCTTGATCATATTCTCCCCTCCCGGTCCCCGGGAAGTACCTCACGGATGTCGCAAATTACCACCCCAGCGCCTATGGAACCATCGAACGCATCGGGTCTGATGTACTACTACAAATGGATTACTACATTCATCTTAACGGAATCTTAATCGAGGTGTTACATTTTATTAATAGGAATTAAGAACTATCAGACGGTTTTGCCGTCCGATAGTACTTAATTACCAGTATTATGGTGAACTCTAATAAGGTGTGCTTGTGTCGAAGATATTGGCGGGAAGCTCGATATTATTAACCATGAACTTCTCCGCGAATCGAGGTCGCAACCCGGTGGGTTTCAGGTTTCCCATCACGCGCCCATTTTGAATCCCGGTTTGCTCAAACACGAAGATATCTTGCATGACAACGCTTTCCCCCTCCATGCCTTGTACCTCGGCCACCTGGATAGCCTTGCGCGTCCCATCGCGCATGCGCTCCATATGCACGACCAGGTCGAGCGCGGAGGAAACCTGCTCGCGGATGGCTTTTAAGGGCAGCTCAAGACCCGCCATGAGGACCATGGTCTCAATGCGCCGCAAGGTATCGCGCGGGCTGTTCGAGTGGATCGTAGTCATGGAACCATCGTGACCGGTATTCATCGCCTGGAGCATATCCAAGGCTTCTCCACCGCGCGCCTCGCCGACGATGATGCGATCGGGGCGCATACGCAGGGCATTGATCACCAATTGGCGGATGGTTATTTCCCCTTTGCCTTCAACATTCGGGGGCTTCTTTTCCAGGCGAAGTACATGCTCTTGCTTCAATTGCAGCTCGGAAATGTCTTCAATGGTGATGATGCGCTCGCGCGAGGGGATGAAGGCCGAGACGACGTTCAGGAGTGTGGTTTTTCCGCAACCTGTACCGCCGGAGATCACGATATTAACGCGCGCCTCGACGCAGGCTTTTAAGAAACTCACCAAAGGGGGCGATAAGGTGCCATTTGCGATTAAGTCCTGGGCGGTATAGGGGGTGGCGGCAAACTTCCGGATCGTCAGCAATGGCCCGTCCAGTGAAAGCGGTGGGATGGTAGCATTCACGCGGTAACCATTCGGCAAGCGGGCATCCACCATGGGAGAGGCCTCATCCACGCGCCGGCCTAGAGGGGAAACAATACGGTCGATGATGCGCATTAAATGGGCTTCGTTTTCAAAGACAATTTTAGTGCGATCGATCATCCCATTACGCTCGATATAGACTTCATTGGGCCCGTTGCACATGACCTCGGTGATAGTGCCGTCTTGCAACAGCGGTTCCAATGGCCCATAACCCAGGATATCTGAAATGACCCATTCCAGCAGAGTCGCCCGGTTCGCGCGCGTATAGAGTAGATTTTCCTCAACCAGCACTTGGTTAAATAATGCCTCGATGGTCTGGCGCATCTGGGGCATGTGATCGATCGAGATTTCACCTTCGGTCTCGGCGAGCAGCTTTTTCTGTACGCGATCTCGAATCTGGTAAACATCCGCGGTTACTCCACCCAGAGATTCGATAGACTGGGCTTTCAAAGGCTGTGTCTTTGATTTGACGGCTGGACGATTATTCACTGCCGGGCGGTTAGTAAACATAAGAATTCTCCGATGCGATCTTTCTAAGGTTGAACCGGTATCTCTAGCTGCTGACCAGCGGTAATTTTTTGTCCTGTGCTCAGATTATTAGCCTGGAGGATAGCCCCCACAGTTGTATTGTAGTGACTGGCGATCAGCGTCAGGTAATCACCGGTCACGACCACATACGTAACCTTGGGGAAGATGAACGAAAGTTTTCTCGCCTGGTCGCGGTAAAGCCGGTAGGCCGTCCTGTAGCTGCGCGCTTGTACGTATCCGTCGGCCTGGCGCAGTTTTGTAACCAGTTCAGGCCGCGCATTCAGATCTGCTTCACTAAAATCCGCCGTGTCGATAGCTGTTCGATAGAGCAGGACAGCATCCTCGTACCTCAACAAAGATCCCAATGATTCTGCAATGCGGATTTGCGCCTGGAACACCCGGATTTTCGCGTTTTGGCCCTCTTCGGCCAGTACCGCGGCGCGCTGGAAGTCGCTCAAGGCATTATCGAAATTCCCGCTGAGCAAACCGGCGTCACCCCGCGAGATATAGGCCTCGTAGAGCGTCTGCCGGGCAGTCCCGGCAGCATAGGCTGGTTCTTCACTGATGACCCCTTCCAGCTTTTCGATGACCAGGTCCATTCGGTTTTTGTCGAAATCCATCTGGGCTTCGATGAATAGATGCGCCAGGTTACGCTGCCGCTGAGCTTCGGTATTATTGGGGAGCAGCTCCAATGCTTTGAAGTAGTACTCATCGGCTTTCGTAAGGGCATCTAACGAGTCGGGTTTCTCAGCGATGGCGGCCTGGGCAGCGTCTATATAGCTACTGACCAAGCGGTCCTTGAACGATTGGCGCGCCTGGTCCCGCTCCAGCTTGATCACGGGGTCCTGCGGGCGTAAGGCCAGCGCCTTGCGGAAGTACGTCTCAGCCTGGCTTAATGCTTCGAGCGACTGCGTGTCTTCGGAGAGCGTAGCCACAGCTACATTCATATAGGAATCGAACAGATGCTCCTCGACTACTTCGCTCTGGAAAGAGGGGTTCAGCCCGCGCAGCGTCTCGTATCCCGAGGCTGCTTTCATCCAGTCTTGAGCCTGGTAAGCTTTTTCAGCTTGTGCCAGCATATCTTCCAGGAAGAACTGCCCTTTGATCTCGGCAATGCGGTTGGAGACATCCTTATAAAATGGCTCCTCGGCCTCGATGGCTTGCAGGATGTCAAGTGCCGCTGACATCTCGCCAAGGTTTACCTTGGTCAGCGCCTCTTGATATTTCGCGTCCAGTCCGATCATCCTGTCGGCTTGCTCTATAGCCGGGGCGAGCCCTGGATACTCTGGATCCTTGGCAGAGATTTCTCCAAATAAGGCTTTAGCCTCAGTAAAGCGGCCTACCTGGAGCAAGTCCTGTGCATCACGGAATTTGACCGCGTACTCCATGACCCTTACTTCATTCTCCAGGCTCTGGCGGGTAAGTAGCATTTGCTGACCAATCCAGCTGGAGTAGTAGTTAATGCCCCATGCCAGCAGCCCAATAACGACCGCGGAGATTAAAATGCGGGCGCCCCATACCTTGCGCTTGTGTCTGACCTCCATAGTTCGATCGACACGTTCATCCTCATCGATTTGGGCGCGCAGCTTCATCTCCTGGCGCAAGGTTCGTAACTGGTGGCTAAGCGGGTAGCTCGTCACCAGTTGGTCTAACTCGTTCAGACCTGTTGACCACTCGCCGTTTTGCAAGTGCAATATTGCATTCTGGTAGGCGGGATCGTCGAGATAAATTTCAGCGATTTCGGCGGTCATCGAAACTCCTAAAATGCTTTAAACAAATCTAATATTTGCGGGATGGCAGGGCCAAGGATAACAGCCAGGATAGCCGGGAAGATCAGGAACGTTAACGGGATCAGCATTTTAATCGGTATGGTGCGAGCTTTTTCTTGTGCCCGGAAGCGTCGCTCGATGCGCATTTGCTCAGCCTGGGCGTGTAGCGTGTCGGAAATGCTCATACCAAGCTGCTCGGCTTGGATGATGACGGAGACAAAACTGGATAATTCCGAGACGTCCAGCCGGTCAGCAAGATTACGTAGGGCTTCTCGCCGGGAAACTCCCATCTCCATCTCAGCCACCACCCGGCCCAGCTCGAGGCCGATCGCAGTGGACCAGTGTTCGCTCACTCGCTGCAGTGATTGGTCGAAGCCCAAGCCGGCATCTGCGCAGACGCTGAGCATATCGAGCGCGTCGGGCAATCCCTTGCGGATCTTGTCCTGGCGTGAGCGCACCATCATACGCAGCCATAAAATTGGAAAAATGAAGCACCACAGAATAGCCGCGGCAGCGAGCAGCAGATTGAGCTGGCTCAAGCCTCTTTGCAGGAGGACGAAAGCGAGCCCGAGACCCAATATGATTAAGGCCACCCGCAGACCGAAAAACTCACGCGCCCCCAATCCTAAGGGGTAACCTGCAATGTAGAGCTGGTGCTTTATTTCCTCTATAGATCGCGTCGGAGTCAACCGCCCCAGGATCTGTCCTAGCTGTTTAAAGACGGGTAGCAGCGTACGGTTAATGATGGAGCCGGAAAGCTCGCGGCTACGGATAATGGCGGCCGTGGTGAAACGCTCGGCTTGGGCTTCCTCCTCGGTAACGTAAGTATTCAATCGAGAGGAGAGCTCGCTGCTCCAAAACCAGCGCAGGCTGAGCAAAAGTGCTGCCAGTCCGGCCCCCACCAATATGAAACCAATGACTGCAATCGCGTAAATCTCAAACATATCTCTTAACCTGGCTGTCTTTGAATCGCTTTATACATCTACTTTCGCCAGCACCCGTACCACGATATTCCCCAGGATCACCATGATCAGCGCGCCGATGGGGATACATAAAGTGATACCCGGCTCGAATAATCGCGCCATATATTTTGGGTTTAATATAAATATCACACCCGCCGTTAGGAAAGGCATGAGAGTCAGAATATAGCCGGAGTAACGCTGCATGGAAGAGAGTGCCCTGACTTCGGCGAAGAGGCGGATACGCTCGCGGATGGTCGTGGTGACCGCCTCCAACATGACGGACAGGTTACCGCCCACCTGTGTGTTGATGTTGATGGCGGTGATCAACAAAAACAGGTCATCGTTTTCCATGCGGGCGTGCAGGTTGGCTAGCGCCTGGCTGAGTGGCAGTCCCAGGCCGACCTCGCGCCGTACACGGCGGAACTCTTCGGAGGCTGGTGCTTTCATCTCCTGAATCACGATATCGAGCGCCTGTAAAAAGCTCACCCCGGCGCGCACGGCCCCCTTGACGAGCACCAACACATCCACGAGCTGTCTCTCGAAAGCCGTCCGTCGTGTAAAAATACTCCGCCGCAAGAAAATATCGGGAATAATATAGGCGATGATGGCAAAGCCAACCCCGGAAATGGGGGATTTGAAGGCTAACCAACCCAAAGCCAGACCGGCGACCGTGCTCCAGAAGCGGATCAAGATATACTCCGTTTCGGTGACCGGCCAGTTGGCACTCAGCAGGCGCATGTTCAGCTCTGCCGAAGCAAACATCGCCAACGTGGAATTGAGCCGCAACCGCCAGCGGATGACACTGGCGCGCCTCCGCTCGCCCGACCCGATGGGTGCATCCTCAGGGATCAGGGCGTAGGTTTCAAGGCGTTCGTTGACATCGTCGCTGCCAGCTAAAATGTTCGCCACACCCAGGATGGCGACAATTCCGGCGATCCCGATGGCTAATGCGGCGAGAAGAAGGCTGATGATCTCTGGAGACATGCTCCCTACCCGTCAACTAACCCAATTGAGATGAAGCCAATAATGCTTCTTGTTGGCTCTTGCTGGCAACTGCTCCGCTTTTTGTCAGCACCGGTTCCAGGGCACCTGCGCTGGGCAGCCGCTTGGAAAGCTGCTTGATGGCCTTGCTCGCCGAACTGCGAGGGTAGCGGACCAATAAGGGGATACCCCGGTTCAGACTGCGTACAGCGTTGGCCTGGTCGTCAGGGATATGGGCAAATACCTGGTGGTGCAAGGCGGATTCGATATCTTTCGTCCTTACGCCCCCCAGCATACCCGCCCGGTTCAGCAAGATCATCAACTTTTCAGGGGGATAGCCCAAAGACCGGCTTAACTGGATGAAGCGGCTGGTATCGTGGAGAGATGCCAGGTCTGGAGTTGTGACGAGCAAGATCTTATCCGCTGTATCCATCAACGTAACGGTGTTCTCGGTCAAGTAGCTGCCCACATCGATGACGATATAATCAAAATAGCGCTGCAGGTTGACGAAAACGCTGTAGATGTCATCCGGGCGGATGCCTTGCCCCACCTGGAGATCGCTCGGCGCCAACAAGACTTTGATGCCGCTGGCGTGATCGCAGACCACATCTCGCACCAGGGCTTCATCTAGAGCACTGGCGTGCGGCAGCAGGTCGGCGATCGTATTTCTCCCGCGGATATTCAGCATCACGTCCAGGTGGCCGAAGAAAAACTTCCCTTCCATGAGCAGTATGCGGGCGCCTGTGTCTTCGTAGAGGGAGATGGCCAGGTTTAAGGCAATGGTGGTGCAGCCTGCACCTCCCCGTGGGCTGAAGATGGCGACACTGCGCAGCGGTTTAAGTTCCTCGATCCGGCTGCCTTCAGCCGTGGGCAATGCCTTCCCGCGCCGGGCCTCCAGTTCGTTCACCCGGCGTAGCGTGCTGAGCAGGTTCACCTGGGTGAAGGGTTGGATGAGGAAGGCGCGCGCCCCAGCTAAGGTTGCCTGCTGGATAATGACAGGGTCGTTCGCAGGCAGGATGGTGATGACCGCCGCTCCGGGGTATTGCAGGCTGATATCGTCGATGATGTCGAGCGTGGGTTGCCCGGCTAACTGGTGGTCGATCAAGATGACGCTAGGCTCTGCCGCATGCAGCTCCCGGATCAGCCGGTCGGGTGTACTGAGCACCTCGACCAGTTGAAACTCTGCCTGGCTGCCCATGGCGGTGGTGATCTGCTGTTGGACGGGGCCTGGATCGCCGATGAAGACTACCCTTGTAGGATTTGTTGTAGCTGCCATTCGTTTATCCTTTACTGTTTCGGGATCACTAATTCATACCGGTCGATAAGATAATCTGAATAGATGGGTTGCAATTCGAAGAGCTGGTTAGAGGTCGGCGCGCGCAAGACGAAGTCGAATGTGGCGCCTGCATCTTTAAGGTGCTTGAGCAAGAGGGCGTCTTGGGCGCTGAGCGCCAGCAAGTAAGCGCGTATCTTGACCTGGGAAGGTTTGGGGGTGGGCTGGGGCTGGGGAGTGCCCTGTACAGAGGGGAGCTGCGCCCCGGACTGCTCCTCCTGCTGGATGATATCCACCACGATAGCCGTGATCTCGGTACGCTGAAACGCATCGAAGGTCACCATGCCCGGAATAACCTCGCTTTCGGCCACTCCGCCCTCACCCTCAGGCGCTGCGCCGGCGACACTCATCGACACGAAAACATCGATCAGGTCACCCCTTTGCAGCACGCTCAGGCTGCTCATTAAATCTGCGGCTGGGAAGGCCATCAGCACCTGGTTATCGCCGATGATGAAGCCGATATCATGGTTGACATTGGTCGGGTCTGCCAGGTTGTGATCCATGATCATCTCGCCGGTCACCATGGACACTTTGATGATGCGCCCGATGACCTGTTCCGCATCGGTGATCACGCCCGCTGGGGCCAGCTCAACCGGGACATCGACGATCTTCACATCGCCAGCCCGTAATACGCTCCCGAGCGGGAGATCATGCGTGGCGACCACAGCTTTTGTTGTAATCTCTGGCCGAGGCGTGGGCGCTGGCAAGGGCGCCAGGCTCTGCCGGATGATGCGATTCAAGGTGAAAAGCCCCCCCACTGCCAGGGCGATGCCCACGACTGCGATTAAGATGCCTATTCGTACGCGCCGACTCAAGATGGACCTCCTCAAAAATTAATTCATGTTGCGTTTGCCAGGCTGAAGGTAAGCATACCTCAACGCGACAGGTAATAAGTATAAGCTCCTAAATCCGGACAATCCCCGTCCTCACAATCCTCGCGACCGCTTAGGCCTGGGATGTATCCCGTCAGAAAATATCCTTCGATTGACCGAAAACTAGATGCATTTATGTAATTAGCATCAGCTACGGGTAAAGTGTTCAATTCAATCACTTTATCGGCGCCTGGACAATCATCGCCATGGTTCCTGCGCACGCAAGTGATATAAAATATGGCGAAAGACTCGATACGGAAATACATCGGCTGGCTGGCAGAGGTCAGATAGATATCATCACCTGGCAGGAACTTAGGCTCACTATCTATTGGGTCGGTGCCATTGCAAGTTGGCGCATCCCTCGGGTCGCCGTCCGGGCAGAAATCGTTGTAGACAGGTACGAGAACAAGCGGGTTGGTCTCGGCTCGATCCATAACATCGCCATAGAGAGCGGAGATGTCTCCCGTGGTTTCCGGTACCCAGGTATCGTCAGGGATGGCGCAGTTGGATTCCCCCAAGATCTCTTCTCTAAGTTCATTAGCGCCTTCGGAAGAGGTGACATTGCACTCGTGTTGAGGCTCGCTCCCATCCAGATCCAGCCAACTGCGCCCGCCGCCGCCAAACCAATCGATCTCACCGTCGTTATTCAGATCGCAGTTCAGCGTGCCGTTTACTGGATCATCTTGCTTACAAATCATATCTTGAGAGGCTACGCAGTTTGGATCGGATGAATTCACACAGTTGTCGACAAGCCCCTCATTATCCATAACGACGTACAGTTCATCGTGGACCTGGGGTGGGTCGTCTGATATATAATCCAAAAGCGTATCCCAAATGATCCTTTGTTGCTGGCATCCTGTGCTGTCGGAATCCCAGCCTACGACGGGAGGACGACAAGACCAGGCAGTCGGTATCAAGGACCTGCCAAGGGTAGGCGTAAAGCATCCGGCAGTGGCAACCGCCTTCACCGGGATTTGGTCGATGCCCACCAGGTGGATGAAGAAGGTATCTACCTGGATAGTCGCCGTCACCGTAACTTCCCTCTCGGGCACGTTGACAAAGACCTGAGCGGGGGGATCCGCCCTGTTTTGTTGGACAGCATAAAACTGCGCCATCGTCTCTGCCTGGACTTCCGGTAAAGCGGGATCGAGCGGATTCGGTTCGCACAGCATTTCTACCCCTGCCAGGGCGCCGGCGTCGGCAGCGTTCTGCGCCGACCGGCGCTTAGAGAAGGCGAAGCCGCCATCCAGCACCAGGCCCAGGAACGCAAGGAAAACGATCATCATCAAAGCCACCAGCACCAGGCTCTGCCCTCGTTGCTTGAGATCTGCGTTGCGCTCCATAGGATCCTCCCTAGATTTATTGAGAGCACGGCTTCGCGAGTAGGAACGCAGTCGCTGCCAAGTTATCCGAACCAGCTCCCAAAACCTCTTGTTCATTTCCATCACTGTCCTATCTGCATTGTCGCCTTGCTTGTTAACTCGATCTCTCCGTCTCCGGTCAAATTCCATAAGATCGGGGTAGCCGGCGTAAATGAATAACTTACTTCAACCTCAATTCGATCTTCAGTGATAACAGGTATAGAAACATCCACATCCGCGCCGCCTGCTAGCCTTTCAGCCGCCTCGATAATATCACCGGGGCTGACGCCAGGTCTGGCAACAGCGAAGCGGGCGCCCTCACGCGCCGAATTGAACACGACACTATAGTAATAAGCCGCTCTACTCAGATCAACGATCAGGAACACAAAAACGAGCAGGATCGGCAGGATCAGGGCAAATTCGGCTAGCCCCTGTCCTCGTTGGGAAGCTTTAATAATTTTCTTCATGGCACCATCATTTTTGTTGTGCGTCTAATTTCTATAGCGTCGGGTAAAAACCACAACGTTATCGGATGGAACTGATATATTGCGGTGACAGAGGCTTCTGTGCGTCTGTCGCAAAGCACGTCATCATCTGGCCCATCATAGCAAGAGATTGTGAACGTGAACTGGTCAGGATCGACCACTAACGGAGCAAAAGGCGATGCCTGCGCTTCCTGCTTGGCCGCTTCCACGATACAGTAATCCTGCGGCTTAGGTTCTGGGGGAGTGACATTCAGATCGTAACAAACCGGGTCCGTGTTATCGACCAGTCGATCATCAGTATGCAAAATCAGGTAGCGTGCTCCTTCTCTGGAGACATTGGTGACGGTAATCACGCTGAAGAAAACGCGCCCCAGATCCAAGGCTCCAACCACAATAATCACCAGTACCGGGATCACCAGGGCAAGCTCAACCAGCCCCTGGCCCCTTTCTCCATGGGGTCGGGCGATCTGGTCGGCTTGTCGGTGATGGATCTTGTGCATCTCTAACTTCCTGACGGTTACGTCGGGTTGGGAAACCCGACCTACTGAGTAGGGCGGCTTTCCAAAGCCGCCGGGATTGTTTCCGGCTTATCGTCGGGTTAGCCTGTCTGAAGTGCGCCAGGTGCAAAAAACGCAGAAACCCGACCTACTTTGTTGTTTCCGGCTTAGATATTCATCTGCCGGACTTTACAAATCTCGTCGAAATTCTCGATAAAAACCTTTACCAGTGCGGGGTCGAAGAGTACCCCATCGTTGTCCAGGATCAATTGATAGGCTTCGTCTACAGAGATTTCATCTTTGTAGCGGCGTTTGGTGGTCAAGGCGTCGAAGATGTCTGCCAGGGCGCAGATGCGCCCACCGAGTGGGATCGCTTCGCCTTTTCTCCGGTAGGGATATCCGGAGCCATCCCAGCGCTCGTGGTGCGTCAGGGCAATGACCTCACCGGCCTGCAGGAGCACCGAAGGCGAGCCCTTCAAGATTTCAGCCCCCACGACGGGATGCCGTTTCACCAGGTCCCACTCGTAAGGAGTGAGTTTCCCGGATTTTTGAAACACGGAATCGGGGATGCAGATCTCGCCGATATCGTGTAGCTGGCTGGCATAGGAGATGATCTCGACATCCTGCGTTTCAAGCCCCAGCCCTTTGGCAATGACAGAGCAGTAGCCTCGAACGCGCTCGAGATGGCTCTGGATGCCGGGCTCGCGATACTCGGCAAGGAAAGCCATGCGCTGGATTACATCCAGTATCTCTCGGTTCATCACTTCCGCGGTAAATTTGGTCATAGTGTGTTGGCCCTTACGTGTATTAAAACGATGTTATCACGAAGTTATTACACTTTTAATCCCCTGATAGTACCTTCTCATAATTGTAAGGAAGTAAATCACCTTAGCAACGTGACAAAGAGGTATTTGTACTACCAGAAATGAGGTAGGGGTCTCGCTCCTGGCGTCTAAGCGTGGCGCTGCAGAACTTCGAGGGGATTCTGGTACCTCGCCTGGATCCAGCTCGTTCCGGCGTTGATCGGGATATTGGGGTTGACTTTGAGATCCGTATCCCAGGTGGCGCCATAGGCTATAGCAAAATGCAAAGATGGCACCTGGCGGAGGCGCGAGGACTCAAGTGTGCCCACTGGATAGCCGGTCGGATACAATTCGCCCACGCGCAGATTCCCCAGGCTGTTGAGGTTCCCAAAGACCGACAGGACCTGGGCTCCGTCGGGCTGGATATGGCTAAAGAGGGCCGTCTGCCCTGGATGGCAGCGATGGTTCTCCCCCGTGTACAGACAAACCCCCTCACTCATCAGGTGGATATTGGCTGATCTGGCAACGCTGGCGCTCACATCTTTTGCGCTCCAGCCCAACAGGTCAACTCCTTCGTGGTTCTCTGGGTCGAGGAATTGCAGGGTGTGGCTGTATTGCAACTCATCCAACGGCAATTGGAAACTCCGAGCAATCGCGATTTTCCCAGGCATTAGCCGGCTGCAGTTGATCCAATAATTGCTGCATACCTCCCATTCATAGACATCGCGCTGAGTGCCTACCAGGACGAGATAATCGCGCACGAGCTTGAAATAATTCCGCACCGCCGCCTCGGGTTCGCCCGCCGAATCGAGAAATTGCCCAAAGACCAGGTGCATCATCGTGTAATCTTTCTCCACGAGAGCCTTGACACCCAGCAGGTAGCGGATTAGCGCCATGAATTTTTTGCCCGGGTCCGCCTTTCCCAATTGGATTTCATGGTGTCCCAGGATATTATTGGCGCTGATCCTGTAGCGGCGCATCACAGCCCAAACAACAGAGATCACGTTGGCGATCTGCTGCGTTGAGGGGAAGTGTTTGGGGTGCTCGAAATCATAGCCGGTGATCTCAATCGCCACCGTGCTCAGGTTGGGGTCAATTTTTGGCCCGTCGAAGAAGTCCTGCAGCAGAGAATGAACGCCCTTCTCCTGGTACTCAAGCTGGTAATAAGCTCGCACGAAGTAATTCCTTCGTTCGATATGGGCCAGACGGTCCAGGGGCTGTAAATGCGAGGCCAGGAAGGGGTGGCCATCCACGTCGGGCGCCTGTGTTTGCAAGATACCGATGTGGTCATCCTTCCTGGCAGGCTGTATGGTCGGTGTTTCTTCCCCCACCAGGAAATGAGCGCTGGTGCGGGTAATGTAGTTGTCGGCCGGTCGCAAGCTATCAAACCCACGCATGTAAGCGGCGACGGTCCCCATGAAGTTATCTTTGTCGCCGAACCAATGTAAGACGATCCCCCACGGTCTATTCCCGCGCAGGCGGTCGATGGGTTGGTTTCTCTCCTGGTTCCACTTCGTGCAAGCCAGGGGAACCCGGCCCAGCGGTTTCTCCTCTTTCCCCACCAGCTCGAGATAGCCATCGGCTGCCAGCCGGGTCCTGGGAACTCGCAAGAGGATCTCGCGCACTGCCGGCGTCAGGTCTTCCATTTCCAACGTAGGCCAGGTTTGGGGTCGCCAGAATTCCTCATCTCCCGGGAAACGCAAAACGGCTGCAGCCAGATTGGCGCCAACGAGTTTTAAGAACGACCGGCGTGTGATCTTTGAAAAATGATCGTCCATTATGCATATCTTATACATTTCGATGATGGGCAACAACACGCCGGGGAGGTATTTTGTTTACCTCAAGAGAGGTAAAGAGAGATCATATCTACTCACTCCCCCTCCCCCAACCCCTCCCCCGGTGACGGGGGAGGGGAGAGTAGTCGAAAATTGGGCGTTTGCAGGGGGGCCATGGCCCCCCTGCAAACGCCCAATTTTCGATGTATTTCCCCCCTTCCTTGCCAGGGA
>Ga0153915_10004225_pt1 | contig 13208 bp, 11 predicted proteins | sample Opewatmetagenome_2_FD_107003 | JGI IMG/M metagenome (GOLD analysis project Ga0153915, IMG submission 107003) | Freshwater wetland microbial communities from Ohio, USA - Open water 3 Core 3 Depth 3 metaG | ecosystem: Environmental > Aquatic > Freshwater > Wetlands | place: USA: Ohio, Lake Erie... | reverse complement strand
CGGACCACGGTCACGCCATCTCCTCTGCCCGCGGAGTGCAGAGCACCGCCAGGCGTCCCTCGACCGCCTTCTGCACGGCGTCCCGCGCCGGCGACAGGATCTTGCGTGGATCGATCTCCTTCTCCTGCCGGGCGAGGCTCTCCCGCATCGCGCTGGTGTACGCGTGCTTCAGCTCCGTGCCGATGTTCACCTTCTTGACGCCGCAGCTGATCGCGGTCCGCACGTCGTCGTCCGGGACGCCGGTGCCCCCATGCATGACAAGCGGCGCCTCGGTGAGCTCCCTCGTCGTGCGAAGCACGTCGAAGTTCAACCGGGGAGTGGACTTGTAGAATCCGTGGGCGGTGCCGAAGGAGATGGCCAGCAGGTCGGCCCCGGCCTCGTTCCAGAACTCCCGCGCCTCCTTCGGGTCCGTGAGGAGCGCGTCCATGTCTTTCACGTCCAGGTGCTCTTCCCGGCCGGGCAGGCGCCCGATCTCCGCCTCCACGAGGACGCCGCGCGCGTGGGCGATGCGCACCACCTCCCTCGTCCGCCGCACGTTCTCCTCGAACGGCAGCGCGGAGCCGTCGTACATCACCAGGGAGAAGCCGTTGTCGATGCATTCGGCGCAGGTCTCCACGCTGTCGCTGTGGTCCAGCATGAGGTACAGCGGAACGCCGGAGGTCATCGTGGCGGCCTGGAACATCTCCCGCACGAAGTGGATTCCCATGTAGGAGACGGCCCCGGCGCTGGCCATCATGATGCAGGGCTGGCGGGTGTGCATGGCGGCGCGCATCACCCCGTGCATGTCCGTCATGTCGTTGATGTTGAAGGCCCCGATTGCGCTGCGGGGATACTTGGTGTTCAGCTGGTCAATCGCCTGCCTCAGGCTCAGCATTCTTCGGCGCTCCTCGCTGGATTTCCATCCGCAGTACTACACGCGGGGACGCACGTTGTCAACGGAGCGGGTGAAAATTCCCCCTGCCGCGGGCAGCCGGGACCGGCTTCAGCCCACCGGCGCGGCGCCGGGCTTCTCCAGACCCATCACCAGCCCGCCGCCCTTGAACACCGAAACGGTCCCGGACTGGGAGACCACCACCGCGACGCAGGCGGTGGTCTGAGAGAGGGCCGCCGCGGCCGCGTGCCGGGCGCCGAGCCCCGAAGGCAGGTTGGGGGCGGCCCTCTCGGGACGGAGGAAGGTCCCCGCGGACATGATGACGCCGTCCCCCCGCAGGATGAAGGCGCCGTCGATCGTGGAGAACTCCTTTACCGTTTCCTCGAGGCTGGGGTCCAGGATGCTCTTCTCCTCCTCGCTGTAGCCGCGGAAGGGATTGATCACCATCTGCCGGCAGTACTTCACCACCCGCTCGTAGTCCCCGAGCACGAACGTGGTCCCCACAGGCCTTCCCTCGCGGCCCTCCCGCGCGATGTCGGTGGCGATCAGCAGGACCTTCTCCAGCACCTGGGGCTCCACGTCGCCGAGTGGGGTGTCGGCGCTCTTGGCGAAGACCGTCGGGAACTCCCGGCCGACGTCTATGACGAGCAGCGAGTCGAGGAATCCAGAGGAGGGCACGCCGGAAAGGCTCACCACGGTGTCCCCCCGGGACACCAGTCCCCGCGAGACGGCGAACAGCAGGGCCAGCTCCACCTGGTCGAAGCGGTCCAGCGTCGGGAAGGGGACCTGCAGGATGTGCACGGGCGCTTCCCGCTCGGCCGGCTCCTCGATCTTGGACGATGAGACCACGATCAGCTCCGCGTTCGTCGGGAGGTCGCTGGCGAAGTCCACGCTTCCCACCGCGTCGGCGTGCAGCATGACGCTGCGGGCCTTCACCTCCTCCGCCACCGAGAGGGCGTGCGCGAAGAGCAGGCGGGAGAGCCGCAGCTTGGCGGAGGCGGCGGGCATGCTGGCCTGCTCCCCGTAGCCCCGGGTGACGAGCAGGCGCCAGGCCTCGGCGGCCGAGCGCGCGGTCAGGACGAGCTGCATGAGCGCCCGGTCGCGGAGCGTGCGCGCGATCTCGGCGAGAAGGAGCACGTGCTGGTCCGGGTCCGAGTCCCCGCTGACGATCAGGAAGACCAGGTGCACCGGGTCCCCGTCCCCGGAATCCCACGCCACGCCGGGCCGGCTCCTGCCCACCGCAACCTCGATGCCCGGGATCTCCGCAAGGCGGGCGTGCGGGATGGCCACCCCGGGCGCGATCCACGAGCTGACGATCTTTTCCCGATCGCGTACGGCGGCGGCCACGGTCTCCGGGTCCAGTCCGATCTCGCCGCCGGCGAGCACCGCCGCCAGCTCGCGGACCGCCCCTTCCCTGGAGCGGCTGCGCAGGGAGACGATCCGCGTCGGGGAGAGGTGGCGCGCGAGAAGGGCCATCCCGGGATTCTCCGCGGAAAAGTATACTCGCGGCGGCGCCGGTTTGCCAGAAAAGCCTGTGCGGCGCCCCGCCGCCCCGGGGGTCGTTGACATTCCTTCCCGATCTCCCTACTGTGGCTCGACCCTGACATGCAGCCAATGACCCCTTCGCGGCCCCGCGATCCCGAGGCCGCCCTCCGACGGAACCTTCCGCGAAACGTCACGGGAATGCTTCTCTTCGAGCTCACGTGGGGACTCGGACTGCCCTTCGGCCTCTACGTTTCCATGGTGCCCGCGTATCTCACGGCCCTGGGCGCGAGCAAGTCCCTCATGGGGTTCGTCCAGTCGTTCTGGACGATCCTCATCCCGCTGCAGCTCGTCGGGAGCCACTACCTCGGCCGTACCGGGCGCGTCCGCGCGGTGATGACCCTGTACATGTCCGCCACCGGCGCCCGGCTGGTCTACGACGTGCTGGCCGTCTTCGTGCCCGGGCTGTGGACCCCGGCCAGCTATATCGGCTTCTTCGTGTTCGCCCTCGCCGTCTACGTCGGCCTGCTCGTCGTGGGCCAGACCATCTACATGGGCGTCCTGACCGACAACATCCCGCGCAACCGCCGGGGCTGGGTTTTCGGGCTGCGCACCCTGGGCAACGGCGTGGGGGGGATTCTCACCGGCCTCGCCGCGTCGTGGGTCCTGCACCGCTGGGGAAGCCCGCTGAACTTCCGGGTCAGCTTCATGATCTGCGACGTGCTGTGGACGCTCTCCTCGACGTGCCTGTTCCTCGTGCGCGACCGGCCGGCTCGCAGCGCCCGGGCCAGGGCACCGGGCTTCCTCGCGTCCCTGGTGGGAAAGGTCCGCTTCCTCCTGGCCAACCCCAACTACCGCGTGTTCCTGTTCTTCCACATGCTGAACTCGGTGGGCCTCACCATCGCCTCGTTCATCATCCCGTATGCCCGCGAACGGCTGGGCGCTCCCGACAGCCAGATGACCTGGCTGAGCGTCATCTTCCTGGCCTCCGGGGCCGCGCTGGGCCCGCTCATGGGCCGCCTGGCGGACCGTGCCGGCTACCGCAGCGTGGGCGCGGTGCAGTCCGTGCTGCTGCTGGCCTTCTTCCTGATCGCGGTGTCCTCGCGCAGCTTCCTCACCGTCTGTATCGGCTACGTGCTGTACTCCATCGGCAACATCACCAGCCAGTTCATGCTGGTGAACATGAGCGTGGAGCTGTGCCCGTCCATCAACGGCGCGGACCTCACGGCCCTGGGCGGCACGCTCCTGCTGCCCTTCGTCGGTATCTCCTCCCCGCTGGCGGGAGCGATCATAGACCACACCGGCAGCTACCCCGCGGTGTTCTACATCGGAGCGACGATCGCGGCCATCGCCCTTTTCGGGTTTGCGTTTCTCGTCCGAGAGCCGCGCACCGGGAAGCTCTACGAGTTCAAGCAGGTCGCCATCGGGTAACGGGGGGGGGCGCGAAAGGCCGCGACGGGTCCCCGCGGGCTTTTCCCCTGCTGACTCCGGCGCGCCCGGGGCGGTATTATAGAAGAAGAAGGAGCGCAAACACCCGATGCCACCCGATCCCGCCGGTATCTTCCAGGAGGACACCGGCGTCCAGCAGAAGCCGCGACTGCAGGAGCCGAAGCTCTTCCGGGTGGTACTGCACAACGACCACTACACGACCATGGACTTCGTCGTGAAAGTGATCGTGTCCGTCTTCCACAAGCCGGCCGCCGAGGCAACGAGGATCATGCTGGACGTGCACCGCAAGGGTCACGGGGTGGTCGGGGTGTACCCGTGGGACATCGCTGCCACGAAGGTCTCGCAGGTCCACGAGATGGCGCGCAAGAGCGAGTTCCCGCTGCGTGCCAGCTGCGAAGAGGTCTGACACGGATGGATATCTCCCGGGACCTGAACGAGATCATCATGGCCGCCTATCGGGAGGCCGAGTCCAAGGGCCACGAATACCTCACGCCCGAGCACGTCCTGTACGCCTCCCTGTTCTTCGACCGCGGCCGGGAGATCATCCTCGCCTGCGGCGGCAACGTGGAGAGCCTCACCCGCGATCTCGAGGGCTTCTTCCAGAAGCACGTGCCGGTGACCGAGGGGGAGAAGCCCGTGCAATCCGCCGGCTTCCAGTCCGTCATGGAGAATGCCATCCTGCACACCGCCTCCGCGGAGAAGGAGTCCGTCGAGATCGATGACGTGATTGCCTCCCTGTACGAGGAGAAGGAATCCTTCGCCGCTCACTTCCTCGCCCGGCAGGGCATCGACCGGCTCGCCGTGCTCTCCTTCATCTCCCACGGCGTCACCGCGTATCCCTACTCCGACGAGGCGCCCTCGGAGTCCTCGGAGGACGAAGAAGGGGAGGGCGATGAGGACAGCGGCATCCCCGGCGGAGAAGGGGCGCGTGCTCCGCGCAGCCGCGGCGCGAAGCCGGCCCGGCCCCTGCAGGCTTTTGCCGTGGACCTCACGGAGAAGGCGCGCTCCGGCGGGATCGATCCGCTCATCGGGCGCGAGGAGATCCTTCAGCGCACCATCCAGGTCCTCTGCCGGCGGCTGAAGAACAACCCGCTTCACGTCGGAGAGCCCGGGGTGGGAAAGACCGCCATTACCGAGGGTCTCGCCCAGATGGTGGTGGACGGCAAGGTTCCCAAGGCGCTTCGCGACACCCGCATCTACGCGCTGGACATGGGCGCCCTCCTGGCCGGCACGAAGTTCCGGGGGGACTTCGAGGAGCGCCTGAAGAAGGTCATCCGCGAGCTGGAGAAGCAGGAAAAGGCGATCCTGTTCATAGACGAGATCCACACCGTGGTGGGCGCCGGCTCGGTCTCGGGCGGATCGATGGACGCCTCCAACATCCTCAAGCCGGTGCTCACCTCGGGGAAGGTCCGCTGCATCGGCTCGACCACCTACGAGGACTACCGCAAGTACTTCGACAAGGACCGCGCGCTTTCCCGCCGGTTCCAGAAGATCGAGGTGCCCGAGCCATCGGTGGAAGAGACCCGCGCGATCCTCCAGGGCCTGCGGGAGAAGTACGAGAGCTACCACGAGGTGCGCTTCACCGACGAGGCGCTCGCCGCCGCGGCGGAGCTCGCGGGCAAGTACATCAACGACCGCCACCTCCCGGACAAGGCCATCGACGTGCTGGACGAGTCCGGCGCCTGGGTGCGCGTCTACGGACCGGAGGCGGACTCTCCCGAGGCCGGACCGAGGGTGGTGGACGTGAAAGTGGTGGAGCGCGTGGTGGCGCGCATCGCCCGCATCCCCGAGGCCAGCGTCTCTTCCGACGAGCGCGAGCGGCTGCGGGAGCTGCAGACCGGCCTGAAGCGCCGGGTGTTCGGCCAGGACCACGCGGTGGAGCTCGTGGTGAAGGCCATCCGCAAGTCGCGGGCCGGCTTCGCCGAGCGGGACAAGCCGGTGGCCTCCCTGCTCTTCGTCGGCCCCACCGGCGTGGGCAAGACGGAGCTCGCCCGCCAGCTCGCGCTGATCCTCGGAGTGAGCCTGCTGCGGTTCGACATGAGCGAGTACCAGGAGAAGCACACCGTCTCCCGCCTCATAGGAGCACCGCCCGGCTACGTGGGCTACGACGACGGCGGGCTTCTCACGGACGCCGTTCGAAAGAATCCCCACGCCGTGCTGCTCCTGGACGAGATCGAGAAGGCGCACCAGGACATCTACAACATGCTCCTGCAGGTGATGGACTATGCCACGCTGACGGACAACAACGGCAAGCGCGCTGATTTCCGCAACGTGGTGATCATCATGACCTCCAACGCCGGCGCCCGGGACCTGGGGAAGCCGCTTGTGGGGTTTGGAGAGCGGTCCACGCACGAGGAGGCCGTCTTCGACGCGGTGGAGCGGATCTTCTCCCCCGAGTTCAGGAACCGGCTGGACGCCGTGGTGAAGTTCAACGGCCTTGAGCACGCCGTCGTCCTGCAGGTGGTGGAGAAGGCCGTGCGGGAGTTCCAGGACGAGCTGGCCTCCAAGAAAGTCTCCCTTGAGGTCACTCCCGGCTGCCTGGAGTGGCTCGCGAGGCGCGGGTACTCGCAGGAGTTCGGCGCGCGCGAGATCGCCCGGCTGGTGTCGTCCAAGATCAAGGATTTCTTCGTGGACGAGATCCTCTTCGGCCGGCTCGCCGGCGGCGGGAAGGCCCGGGCCGACGTCGAGGGAGACGACGTGAAGGTCAGCGTGCTGGGGTGAACGCGGCCTTCATTGCCACGGCTTCCCGGAGCCTTCCCAGGTAGTCCTTTCGCGGTATCTCCACGGCTCCCATCGAGCGCAGGTGCGGCGTGACGAATTGCACGTCGAAGAGCGTGAAGCCGGAAACGCGCAGCCTCTCTTCCATGGCCACCAGGGCAATCTTGGAGGCGTTCTCCACGGCCGAGAACATGGATTCCCCGGCAAAGAAGCCGCCGATGGCCACGCCGTACAGACCACCCGCGAGGCGCTCACCGTCCCATACCTCCGCGGAGTGCGCGAATCCCAGGTCGTGAAGCCGGGTGTACCCGGTGATGAACGCGGAAGTGATCCAGGTTTCCTTGCGGCCGGGGCGGGGCTCGGCGCAGCCTTCCATGACGGCACGGAAGGCGCGGTCGAAGGTGACCGAGAACCGGCCCTGCCGGAGAACCTTCTGAAGGCTGCGCGAGACGTGCAGGCCGCCCAGGGGGATGATGGCGCGGGGATCGGGCGACCACCAGGTGATGGGCCGCGTGGTCCAGGGGAAGATGCCGTTTCGGTAGGCGAGCAGGAGCGTGCCCGGCTTCAGGTCCCCGCCGACGGCGAGGAAGCCGTCCTCATCGGCGGAATCCGGGTGCGGGAACAGGAACCGGGTGCTCAGCTCACCGGCGGAGTCGGCCCCGGGCTCTTCTTCAGAGCCCGGCTTTTCTGAGGGCATCCTCGGGGCTCATGCCGTCGTGGATCACCGCCTTGAAGGCCTTGATGTTCGCGGTCACGTTGGCAAATCCCCAGATGTTGCGGCCGATCGTGGCTCCGGCCGCGCCGCTTCGAACCACGTCCGCCATCATGGCCAGGGACCCGCGAAGGTCGGGCGCTTTCGGCCCGCCGGCGGCCACCACGCGCACGGGCGCGGCGGCCACGATCTGCCGATAAGCCTCCACGTCCCCGCAGTAGGGAACCTTGATCACGTCCACGCCCAGCTCGGCGGCGCACCGGGTGGCCCACGCGATGTCCTCCGGGGTGAAGGAGACTTCGACTTTTCCGTCCTTGAACGTGCGGGGATAGATGTGGCAGATCACGGGGAAGTCCCAGCGCTCGGCTTCCTTCACGGCGTTGGCCACGGTCTGCATGTGCTCCCACTCCGTGGGCCCGCGGACGAAGCAGGCGATGGCGTACGCATCGGCGCCCAACCGGACCGCGTCCTCGGGGGCCGCCCCCTGGGCGCGGGCCGTGTCGTCGAAGCGCAGCATCGATCCCTGGATGATGAGGGGAACGTCGCCGGCAAAGGGTCCCCAGGCGTTCTTGGCCATCCCGATCTGCATGGTCACCGCGTCCGGCCGGCCCTTCACGACGGCCTTCAGCGTGGTCGCCATGTCCTTGAGACCTTCCGGGAGGCCGTGCTGGTAGAGCATGAAGTGATCGACGGCGACCGAACAGAGACGGCCCGAGCTGTGCGTAAAAATCCTGTTGAGGCGAATGAGCTTACCGGTATTCATGATTGCCGCCCATCATAGTGAGAAGGTCCCCGAGGAGCAAGCAGCCGCGGCCTTGCCGACGAGGCCTCGGGCTGGTACGGTGACGCGCAATGCAGCGAACCGGCATCGTGCTCTTCAACGATTCCCTGCTGCTCCTCACCGCCGTGATCTGGGGCCTGGCCTTCGTGGCGCAGCGGGCGGGCATGGACTTCGTGGGTCCGTTCACGTACAACGCGGTGCGCTTCGCGCTGGGATCGATCGCGCTGCTGCCCCTCATCGTTATCCGTGGAAGAGGGGCGCCGGCTGCGGGGCCCCTGCACGCTCCTGGAACACGCCCGTCAATGCCGATCGGCGCCGTCCGCGCCGGCCTCCTGGCGGGCGTGATCCTGATCTTCGGGGCCTCGCTGCAGCAGATCGGCCTCGTGTACACCACCGCGGGCAAGGCGGGATTCGTCACGGGGCTGTATGTCGTTCTCGTCCCGCTGTCCGGGCTGCTGTGGCGGCAGAAGACGGAATGGAGCGCCTGGACGGGAGCCGCCCTGTGCGTGGTCGGGCTGTTCCTGCTCAGCGTGACTTCTTCCTTTGCCGTGGAACGCGGCGACCTCATTGTCCTTGCCGGCTCGTTCTTCTGGGCCGCGCACGTCCAGGTGGTCGGGTGGCTCTCCCCGCGCACGGACCCCGTGAGGCTTGCGTGCGTGCAGTTCGCGGTCTGCTCCGCGGCGAGCACCGTCGGCGCGCTGGCCTTCGAACAGCCGCAGTGGTCTTCCATTCTCTCGGCGGCAGTCCCGATCCTCTACGGCGGCATCTTGTCGGTGGGTGTGGCCTATACCCTGCAGGTCGTGGCCCAGCGGCGCGCGCCGCCTTCCCACGCGGCGATCCTCCTGAGCCTGGAGAGCGTGTTCGCGGCCCTCGGGGGTGCGCTCTTTCTCGGGGAGCGCCTGGGAACCCGCGGCACGCTGGGATGCGCCCTGATGTTCACCGGCATGATCGTCTCCCAGGTGCCGGCGTTGCTCTCCCGCAACCGCCCGCCCGGCCCCGCGGCCGCCCACCGGCTGCCGTAGCAGGCCGCCGCAACCGTGGAGTCCGCGGAGGCGCCGGGCGGCACCGTGCACGTCTACTTGGGCGCGGAGATGTTTACCAGCCAGGTCACGCCGAACTTGTCGACAAGCATTCCGAAGGTATCGCCCCAGGTGGCCTTCACCAGCGGCTGGGTGACATTTCCTCCCGCGGAGAGCTTCGTGAAGTACCCCCGCAGCTCCTTCTCGTCGTCGCCGCTGAGCGACATGCTGAAGTTGGTCCCGGGCCGGTACTCCATCCGATTGGGCGTGTCGGACGCAAAGAACGCGATCCCGTGGTCGCCCTGCAGGTCGGCGTGCATGATCAGGTTGTCCTCTGCCGGGCTCTGCGAGGCGTGGAAATCCTTGAAGGTGCTCATCTGCAGCTTGCCGCCGAACACGGACTTGTAGAACTCCATCGCCTGTCGCGTGTTGTCCTTGAAGTTCAGGTACGGATTGAGCTTGGTGTTCATGCCAGACAAAATACTGTCCCGGGCGGTCCCGGAAAAGTCCGAACGCGGCGGCCGCGGGCCGGCACGTCCGAGCTTGCCGCGGCTCGGCCTCCGGAGTAGGATGACGGCCCGAAATCGCCATGCGCCAGCGCCCGGCCCCCATGGAGCCCCTTCTCGATGTTCTCCGTTCCATTCCCGGCGTGCGAAGCGCCGCGCCGCTGTCCGACGAGCTCGTGCGCCGCGCCGTGGAGCTGGAGTCCCGGTACGAGCGCTCCTCGGTGCTCCCGGTTCGAAACCTGGGCGTGCGGCTCCTGGCGCAGAGAGACTCCTGCTTCGTCATCCTGAAGGACGGGACCTTCCGGGCGCCGGGAGTACCCACCGTGTTCCTGGTGGAAGAGAATGCGCCCGCCGACTGCCCGCAGGTCATCACCGTGGACGGGCGGCGCTTCGCCGTGGTCGGGGAAGAGGTGATGAGCCCCGGCACGCCCTACGCCGAGGCCACCATCCCGCTGGAACGCTCGTTCGTGATCTTTCCCGAGCGGCGGCGCGGCCCGAGCGTGCCCTGCGTGTTTGTCCTTCCCCCGGTCCGATTCCCCGAGCTCGAGCGAGAGGCTGCGCGCCTGGGCATCCGCGAGGTCGTATCTGTCAGCCCCTCGCTGGCAGTCGACGAGCTCCTGCGCGAGTCCCTCGGGTTCCCGCCGACCAACGAGCTGGCCACGCTGTTGATCGGCTGCAACCGCGGGAGCTCCGCTTGAAGCATCCCCCCTCTTGGCGGTACCTTGTCCGTCAGTCATGAGGAAAAACGTGTCGCGTTCGACGGGCAAGACCGGGTCCCGCTCCGCGGGCAAGAAGGGTTCCGGCCCTGCGGGCAAGACCGGGTCCCGCTCCGCGGGCAAGAAGGGTTCCGGCCCTGCGGGCAAGAAGGGTTCCAGACCTGCGGGCAAGAAAGCGTCCCCTTCTGCGGGCAAGACCGGGCCGGGTTCGGCAGGGTCTCGCCGCTCGGCGGGCAAGCCCCGCTCTTCTTCGACTGGAAAGACCGCGCTGCTCAAGCGCGCCGCCCTCTTCTCCCGGCTCAGCGCGGATGAGCTGACGCTGATTGCCCGCTACAGCAGCTACCGGCGCTTCCAGCCTGGCCAGGTGGTCTTCTCCCAGGGGTCCCACCGCGAGGAGCTGTACCTGGTCAAGGAGGGCAGCGTGTCCATCCGGCGCCGCGGCGACGACGAGCTCGAGCAGGAAATCGCGCGGTTCGTGGACGGAGAAGTGTTCGGCGAGATGGATCTCCTGGATACCGCACCCCGCACCGCCTCTGCCATCGCCGAGGGAGCCGCGACGCTCCTGCTGTTCCCGAACGGGATCGAGTTCGCCCAGCTGCTGGAAAAGCATCCCGAGGCCTTCGCGCACATCCTGCGTAAGCTGCTGGGGGAGATCGCCCGGCGCATCCGCGCCATCGACAAGCTTATCTCAGAAAAGACCCCGTGGATCGAGGACCTGAAGAGACAGCTCCACCGCGACCGGCTCACCGGGCTGTTCAACCGGGCCTTCCTGGAGGAGGAGCTGCCGCGGATCGTGGCCTCGCACCCGCGCACGAGCTTCTTGGTGATGAAGCCGGACAACTTCAAGGCCATCAACGATACCTTCGGACACGAGGCCGGGGACAAGACCCTGATGCAGCTGGCCGAGGCGGTGAAGTCCCGGCTCGGTGACGGTGACATCGGCGCCCGCTACCGGGGAGACGAGTACTGCGTCGTGCTGCCGGGCCGTTCCGCCCGGGAGGCCGTCCCGGCCGCGGAGGCGCTGCGGGCGGCGATGCGCGCCATCGACGTGAGGAAGATCACGGGAAGCGACGCGATCTCCCTGACCGGGAGCGTGGGCGTCTCCTCGCACCCGGCGCCCGCCGCCGACGCGAAAACCCTCGTGGCCAGGGCGTTCGAGCGGATGTGGGAAGCGCGCAACGCGGGAGGGGACCGCATCCTCGTGGAAGAGCTGCCGGCGTCGGCGGGCCTGGTATGAAGCCTGCCGCGCCGTCCCTGCTCTCTTCCGTCGGGGTGTTTTCCCTGCTGTCCGCGGAGGAGATCGCCCTCGTCTCGGAGCACCTGAGCACCGCCCACCTCGCGGCGGGCGAAGTCCTCTTCCACGAGGGGGACCAGGGCAACGACATGTATATCCTTGCGGACGGCGCGGTTGCCGTGAGCATCCGGCTGCCGGACGGCGGCACGAGAGAAATCGCACGGTTCTCCCCGGGGGACTTCTTCGGCGAGATGTCCATCTTCGACGATGCACCGCGCTCGGCCACCTGCCAGGCGGTGTCGAAGAGCACCCTCTTGTCCCTTTCCAGGAGCGCCTTCACCGACGTCATTGCCCAGCACCCCGCCATCGCCCAGAAGCTCATGTACCGTATGCTGAACATCACGACCCAGCGGCTTCGCGGCACCAGCGAGTTCGTCTCGGAGATGGTGCAGTGGGGCGAGGGGGCCAGGAAACGCGCGATCACCGACGAGCTCACCGGCGTGTACAACCGCCGCTTCCTCGAGGACTCGCTGGGGACCTACGTGGTGGAGGCCGCGGAGAAGGGCCAGCCCCTGTGCCTGGTCATGTCGGACCTGGACCGCTTCCGGGCCATCAACGAGGCCTACGGCCATCCCATGGGGGACGAGTGCATCAAGGCCGCGGCGCACGTATACCGTTCGCGCCTTCGGGAAACGGACGTGATCGCGCGCTACGGCGGGGATGAGTTCGTCATCATCCTGCCGAACACCGCGCCGGCGGAGGGAGCGCGCCTGCTCGGCGAGGTCATCGCGGAGGTCGCCCGGCTTCCCCTCCTGAAGGGCCGCAAGGGTCCGATCAACACGGTGACGTCCAGCATGGGCGTGGCCGGCTTCCCGCTGCACGCCGCCGACGTGTCGGGCCTGCGGGCGGCCGCGGACGCGGCGCTCTACCGGGCCAAGGAGGAGGGGAGGAACCGCGTCGTGAGTGCTCCCACGCCCGTCCGCCAGGAACCGGATCCCCCGATCCAGAAGAAGACCATCCGCAGCATCCGGGAGAAGAACCGGGTCATCGACCGGATCATAGACGCCATCGTCACCCGCCGGCGCTTCCTGATCCTGGGGCACCAGAACGCGGACGACGACTGCATTTCCTCCATGATCTCCTTCGGGCTGGTCCTGCACATGTTCTACCGCGACGCGGTGCTGCACCTCGGGACGCCGGTGCACGAGCACTTCACCTACCTGCTGGACATCTGCCGCTACAACTCGATCCCGATCCTCGGTATGGACCAGGCACCGCCGGCGGACATCGACACCGTGGTGCTCTGCGACACGCCCAAGCCGTCCATGATGGAAGCGGGGCCCGCGGTGCGCGAGCTGCTGAAAAGCCCGCAGGTGCTGCGCATCGAGGTCGACCACCACGTGGCAGCGGACAGCGCGTATTTCGGGGACGAGGGCTACCGCCTGGTGACGGAGGCCTCCTCTGCCAGCGAGCTGATCGGGCACATCCTGCTGAAGCTGGAGGGACGCCGGGACCTGCTGGAGCGCCACCAGGTGACGGAGCTGTTTCCCCGCAACCTGGTGCTGGCCATCCTCACCGGGATCATCGGGGACTCGAACATGGGCCAGTACCTGAAGTCGAAGCGGGAAAAGAAGTACTACCAGATCTTCTCGGGGATGTTCAACGAGATGCTCGCCCGCCGCACCACCAAGCGTTCCAACTTCTTCACCATGGACGAGGT
>Ga0153915_10004224_pt1 | contig 13216 bp, 11 predicted proteins | sample Opewatmetagenome_2_FD_107003 | JGI IMG/M metagenome (GOLD analysis project Ga0153915, IMG submission 107003) | Freshwater wetland microbial communities from Ohio, USA - Open water 3 Core 3 Depth 3 metaG | ecosystem: Environmental > Aquatic > Freshwater > Wetlands | place: USA: Ohio, Lake Erie... | reverse complement strand
CGCGGTTTCGATCTTTATAGCGTTCCCGGTTGGGATTATCCGGCGATGCTGGCGACCTTCTCGGCGGCGGGCGAGACCGCCCGCAAATACCATGTGCCAGCCTTGGTGCATGCCACCCATCTGACTCAGCCGTTCGGCCACAGCACCTCGGGCTCGCAGGAGCGGTACAAGTCGCCCAAACGCCTGAAATGGGAAGCGGAGAACGACTGTATCCCCAAATTCCGGGAATGGATCCTTGCCAATAAGATCGCCCCCGAAAAGGATATAGCCGGCTGGGAAGAGGAGGACACTCAAGTTGTGGAAGAGATCCGCAAACAAGGCTGGGAGGCATACCAAGCCCCGCTCCTGCATAAGAGAGACGAAGCCTTGGCGCTGTTGATGGCACTAGCAGAGGCTGCCTCCAACCCCCCTGAGATAACAGAGGCTGCTAGCCGTTTGGAATCGGCCCCCACTTTGTTCTATCGGGACATTGCTGCCGCTGTCCATGAAGCACTGGTATCGACACGGTCCGATGCCTCCCCCGAGAGGGATGCGCTTGTGTCTTTTGCTTCTGCGGTCGAGGCGGACAAAACATCCTGTTACAGCTCTTATCTTTATTTGCAATCTCCGCGGTCTCTCCGGCAAGTGCCCGAGATAAAGCCCATTTATTCGGATAATCCTTCGCTTTTACCGGGCTTTAAGATCATCAATGAGGCCTTCGATTGTGCCCTGTCGCGCGAGCCGCGACTGGTGGCTTTTGGTGAAGATGTTGGAAAACTAGGCGATGTGAATCAGGGTTTTTCAGGCTTACAGGAGAAGTATGGCACACTGCGTGTTGCTGACACGGGCATTCGTGAAGCAACCATTTTAGGTCAGGCCATCGGCCTGGCCATGCGGGGTTTACGCCCTATTGCCGAGATCCAATACCTCGATTATGTGCTGTATGCTCTGCAGCTCATGGCTGACGACCTGGCGAACCTGCACTGGCGGACGGCCGGCGGGCAGATAGCACCCGTGATCATACGAACGCGCGGTCACAGACTGGAAGGCATTTGGCACTCCGGTTCGCCCATGGCCGGAATTGTCCACCTTGTGCGCGGCATGAATTTGCTGGTTCCCCGCGATATGACCCGGGCAGCCGGTTTTTATAATGCTTTGCTGCGCTCGGATGAGCCGGCCATCGTAGTGGAAGTATTGAATGGCTATCGCTTGAAGGAGCCTCTGCCCGATAACCTGGCAGAAATTACAGTACCTGTCGGGGTTTCTGAAATGATCCGGGCCGGTAACGATGTGACCATCGTGACTTATGGAGCCTGCTGCCGGATTGCCCTGGAATCAGCTGACAAACTGGCTGCCGTTGGGATCGATACGGAGGTCATTGATGTCCAGTCGCTGCTGCCGTTTGATATTCACGGACAGATTGTTGAGTCCCTCAAAAAAACCGGAAGGATATTATTCCTGGATGAGGATGTTCCCGGGGGAACGACGGCTTACATGATGCAGGAAGTGCTGGAAAAGCAGGGCGGTTATTTCTGGCTGGATTCGCCTCCACGGACGCTCTCCGGCGCGGAGCACCGCCCGGCGTACGGTTCGGACGGGGATTATTGGTCCAAGCCAAATGTCGAAACAGTATTTGATGCGGTCTATGAGATGATGCACGAAGTGGACCCGTCTGCTTACCCGGCGATCAAGTCGACAAGGAGTTCCTGATGGCTACGAAAGTTCTGGCGCCCCGGCTGGGGGAGGGAGTGAATGAACTGACCATTGTCAGGTGGCTCAAACAGGAGGGTGAACCGGTGAAGGAGTTGGAACCGCTGCTGGAAGTGGAGACCGATAAAGTCGTTACCGAAATCCCCAGCCCTGCCAGCGGTACCCTACTCAAACGGAATGTAGGTGAAAATGAGGTGGCCAGCGTGGGAACGATCGTTGCCTGGATCGGCCAGCCAGGAGAGACTATTGCCGGGGGAGGTGCGCTCACAGCACAGGCCGTTCCGGCCATGGCAAATGAGGGCGCGGCAGTGAAAACAGTTGCCGGAATAAAACCGGCAGAGGCTCACCTAGAGGGTAATAGCCGTGGATTTATCTCTCCGGTAGTGGCAAAAATCGCCAGTGAGAGGAATGTGGACCTGAAACAGGTCCGGGGGACGGGCCTGGGTGGACGGATCACGAAGAAGGATATCCTGGAGTTCTTAGGGACTGGGACGGGTCCTGAGACCAAACCTGTTCTAAAGATTAATGCTCCTGGGGACCGGGTTGTCCCAATCAATGTGATCCGCAAATCCATTGCCGAGCGCATGGTCCTCTCCAAGCAAACCTCGGCACATGTCCTGACGGTGATGGAAGCCGACCTGAGCCGGGTGGTGGCCCACCTTTCGGCCAACAAGGAGGCCTTTGCCCGGGATGGCCTCAAGCTGACCTATACGGCATACTTCATTTCGGCAATTGTGGCCGGTCTGAAAGCATTTCCGCTGGCCAATTCATCCTGGAGCGAGGCCGGCCTAGTTCTACACAGCTCCTACAACATCGGTATGGCGACCTCGCTGGGGGAGGAAGGCCTGATCGTGCCGGTTATCAAGGAGGCGGACCGGCTTTCGCTGGCAGGAATTGCCCAGGCGGTGACTGGCTTGGCGGCGCGGGCCCGGGCCAAGAAACTCCAGCCCGATGAGGTCAAGGGTGGGACATTTACGTTGACCAATCATGGTATCTCGGGCTCGTTATTTGCCATGCCGATCATCAACCAGCCGCAATGCGGAATATTGGGCGTCGGCGCCATCCAAAAACGCCCGGTGGTGATCACGGATGCAGATGGAAATGATGCCATTGCCATCCGGCCAATGGCCTATCTATCATTTGTCTTTGACCACCGCATTCTGGATGGAGCGATGGCGGATCTGTTCCTCAGCCGGGTGGTAGAATCGCTGGAGAAGTGGCAATAAACATTAGGGAATCATTTCGATCATGAGGGTTCGACAGAAGAAAGGATTTATCGCATGGCAGACACATATGATGTTGTCGTAATCGGCGCCGGACCGGCGGGGTACGTGGCCGCGATCCGGGCGGCTCAACTGGGGCAGAGGACCGCCATTGTGGATGAGAAATGGTTGGGTGGTGTATGTTTGAACGTAGGCTGTATCCCATCCAAATCGCTTTTGAAGAACGCTGAGGTAGCGCATATCCTGCGGGAGCGAGGCAAGGATTTTGGGTTCTCATTCGATAACCTGAAGCTGGACTATCCGATAGCCGTCAAACGCAGCCGCCAGAACTCGGATCGGCTGGTCAAAGGGGTCGGCTTCCTGATGAAAAAGAACAACATCACCGTTCACATGGGCAAGGCGAAGTTGACTTCCGCTCCGCCGGCAGGTCCAAAAAGCGTAGCGGTTACGGATAAGGACGGCAAGCAGATCGACCTGAGTGCCAAGAATGTCATCATTGCTACGGGCGCCACTTCCGCCGTCCCGGCTGCATGGAAGGTGGACGGTGAAAAAGTTGTGACCTATCTGGAGGCCATCTTGCAAGAAAAACTGCCCAAGTCGGTCATTGTCATCGGCTCGGGCGCCATCGGGATGGAATTTGCCACGATATGGAACGCCTATGGGGTGGAGGTGACACTAGTCGAAATGCTGCCACGGATCGTTCCTTTGGAAGACGAGGAAGTCAGCTCTGAAATGGCCAAGGCCTACACCAAGCGGGGGATCAAGGTGATGGCGGGCAATAAAGTCGAGTCCATCGAAGCCACCAAGACCAGTGTGAAGGTGACAGTGTCTGCTGGAGGAGAGACAAAGGCCCTCGAAGCGGAGCAGGCCCTGGTAGCCATCGGGTTCCGGCCGAACTCCAAGGGTCTTGGATTGGAAGAGGCCGGGGTCAAGATCTCAGAGCGCGGGTTCGTGGAGATCAGCGATAAGATGGCAACCAACATCCCCGGCGTCTGGGCCATTGGCGACGTGACCGGCAAGCTGATGCTGGCGCACGTGGGTTCGGCCATGGGGATCGTCTGTGCGGAGAATATCGCCGGGGTCGAAACGGTCACGCTTGATTATGAGATGATGCCGCGGGCGACATACTGCAATCCTCAAATCGCTTCTTTTGGCATGACGGAGGCGCAGGCCAAGGAGCGGGGCTACCAGGTGAAGATTGGGAAGTTCCCGTTCCAGGCGAACGGCAAGGCGCTGGGATTGGGCGATTACGCCGGGTGGGTCAAGCTGGTCGTGGACGGGAAATATGGCGAGATCCTGGGGGCGCATATGGTCGGGCCGGAAGTGACGGAGCTGCTGCCCGAACTGACCCTGGCTCACATGATGGAACTGACGCCGGCCGAGATCGGGCGAAACGTGCATGCGCATCCGTCGCTCTCGGAGGTGCTGATGGAGGCGGCGCACGTGGCGGAGGGGATGCCCATCGAAATATGAGATGAGAGAACGCAAGTGGACCCCGATAGGATCAGTTGTCTGAGAGGTAAGTAATCGTACTTGAGGTTCGAACCCCAAAAGAACTGGGACAGGCAAAATTCGAATACTTTCCCTAAAATTACAGTGGTAGGGGCTAACGAGAGCAGTTGTTCCTCAGAAACAACCGAGGAACAACTGCTTTTCTAATTGGCCATGGAGGGCGAATTATCTGAAAAGCGGCGTTGAATCCGATGGATGCTTTCACATCTTCATAATAGCACAAATGTTCGTATTTGTCAAATAAAACTAAATCAGAGAAGAAATTTCGATTCCCAAAAGATTTATTCCTGCAAAGCGGCGATCAGGGCTTGGGGGTCCAGGATGGTGCCGTAGGAATAACTCTTTCCATCATGCTGGATCTGAATTGTCCTGCCAGTCTTCATGGCCAATTTTAAAAACTCTTGTGGAGTAATATTGGGCTTGGCCTGGCAGGCCAATGCGTACATTCCGGCCAGGTAGGGCGCGGTCCAGCTCAGACCTGCCACGCCAGAATATTCATATAATACCATCATACGGTCATCCCAGGCTGCGGCGGCGTCATTGTCAGCTTCGTATACCGCCGGTAATGCCTTCGCCAGGCCGTAAATCCTGGGGATGTAATTTCCCCAGAATTCCACTACCCCATCCGGGATCTCGATCCCCGTAGTAGCGGTGCAGACCCTTTCCAGACGTGTTTTCAGCTCCAGGGCTTCATCGACATAGCGCACGGTCGCAATCAGGAGATCGGCGCGGGTGCTAAAATAAAGGGAGACGGATTGCCGGGAGACTTTCGCCTGGTATGAAAATGGAGGCTGACATGTACGATGTGATCGTTATTGGAGCCAGAGCAGCGGGGTCGCCGACGGCGATGCTGCTCGCCCGCCAGGGGTTCAAAGTCCTGCTGACAGACCGGGCCAGCTTTCCCAGCGATACCCTTTCGACGCACCAGATCCAATTGAAGGGGACAGCAGCCTTACAACGCTGGGGTTTGCTCGAGCGAGTATTGGCTTCAAATTGCCCTCCTTTGACCAGATTGTCTTTCCACCTGGGGAGATTTCAATTTTCGGGTAAATATTTCCCGCTTCATGGAACCGAGACCGTCCTCTGCCCGCGCCGGACGGTCCTGGATAAGATCCTGGTCGATGCAGCCGTGGAGGCCGGAGCCGAACTGCGGCAGGATGTGGTGGTTGAAGAACCGCTGATCGAAAATGGTGTAGTTGCCGGAATCCGTGGACGGACGAAATCTGGACCTAATAGGGGAGAATACCACATGGAGGAAAGAGCCCGTCTGGTGATCGGGGCGGATGGGAAGCATTCCATGCTGGCAAAGGTGGTACATGCACCCGAATACAACGTTGAACCAGTCCGGACCTGCGCCTATTACACTTATTGGGATGGCGTTGGCCTGGACCAGGTCGAACTATACACCCTGGAAAAGGTGGCAGTAGGCCTTTCGCCAACCAACGACGGGCAGACGATCATTTTCACAGCCTATCCAGCGGGTGAGTTCGCTCAAATCCGTGCGGATATCGAGGGGCGGTTTTGGAAGACGATGGAGGTCATTCCGGGATTGAGTGAGCGTCTGCGCGCCGGGCGGCAATCCGAACGATTCTTCGGTTCGGCCGACCTGCCGGAATTTTACCGCCGGCCTTACGGGCCTGGCTGGGCGCTGGTCGGGGATGCGGGGTTGGCCATGGATCCCATCACGGGCCAGGGAATCGGGAATGCCTTCCGGGACGCAGAACGACTGGCCCAAGCGATTGAGGCGGGTTTTTCGGGGAAGATGTCGCTGGAGAAGGCTTTGGCCGCGTATGAAAAGGAGCGAAATGCTGAGACCCTGCCCATATACAAGTTTACTGGCCAAATTGCTTCTTTCGAACCCACATCAGTACAACAAGAAATCTTGCTCGCGTCTCTGGAGTACAAACCCGGGGAAGTGGAACGATTCTTTGGAGTCCTGACCGGCTCGGTTCCGCTCAAGGAATTTCTCTCGCCTGCCAGCCTGTTACGGATCATGGGAATTAGCGGAATGGGACGCCTTGTCCTGGGGAGCCTAAGAAATTCCCCAAGAGGCAAAACAGTCGCGTTTGGCCGCCCTGAGGCAAATTAAAACTCATTGTTCAGAAGTCGATGTAATAAAAAACCACCGACTGAAAGATTTTGCAGCCGGTGGTTTTGATAAGATCAATGCGCTTGAGTTTGGTCAGCCAGTGCCTGCAAGTTTTCCAGATCCACTTTGGCCATGCGCACCTGGGAGGGTGAGAGCATGCCCAGGATCCAGGCATAGTCATGGTCGATCGGGCTGGTATAGTAAGAGATATAGGCGGTATCACCGATAATGACCAAACCTTCATAGGCGGTATCGCCCGCGCTGGGAAGGTCGGTCAGGTAGGCCAGTCCGTCCGGACGAATCTCAAAGAGGGACGTGCGCTTCCGGGCCAACACGCTGCCCTGGTCGGTAAACAAGCCGCTTTGACCCAGATCGGACTGGTAGCGCCCGACCCCATAAATCCGGCCATTATAGGTAAACAGATATGGACCATCCAGTCGGGTCACCTTACTTTCGAACAACTCACTCCAGCCCGTATAGGGTGGTTTGGAGACGATGATCAAGGTCGAGCCGAGCGGGTGCCCGAAAGCTCCGTCGGCAATGCTGTCGTATTCCAGGCGGGCGGTGGCCAACATGTCCCCATTTGTCATGAACTCGATCTCGGTCTCATCGTTATGGCCGCCCTCATGAATGGTGGAGACGATCTGCCAGTGGATCCCATCGGTGGACTTCAGGAGGACCGCCTTAGTGTGTTCGTGCCAGTAAGCAGCATTATAGAAGGTCACTCCGTCCAGAGTTTTGGGCCGCCAGAAAAGCCAACCATCCAGGCCTGCCACCGCTTCAAAAGGCGACCAGGTCTTTCCATCTTCGGTATAACCATAGACACTCAGGTATGGTTCTGCCACAAACGATGTATTCTTCAAGGCGTACAAGAATAGGCGCGAGCCGATGAGAGCGAACTTGGGATCGCGAATATCTTCGCCGGAAGGATTGAAAGTATCCACCTCGGTCCAGGTGTGGCCCAGGTCTGCGGAGGTCTTTACATGCAAGATGGATTTGTCGTTGCCAAAATGGTAGGGAGAGGAAACGTAGGCGAGATAGAACTTGTCCTGCCACTGGATCATATCCGTGTTGGAGTTATGCATTTTGTCATTGGCGATGTCCCAGCTCTCGGTGACCACGTTCTGATCGACCTGGGCGCGGTTGGGGCGCAGATACCAATAGCCAAACAGGATCAGGATCAGCAGGGCTGCGGCGGCCACAAGGGAACCCAGGCCGATGACGACAATATTCAGAACCTTGAGAAAGGTTTTCATGATGACCTCGCGGGTGTGGGCTGACCGGGGAAGCTTGTTTCAGACTTTGATCATAGTCAACAGCATTTTGAATGCCTTGACCGCCCGGAGAGCATGGGGTTCATTGGCAGGCATCAGGATGGAATCGCCGGCATTTAACAAGTTGGGTCTGCCGGAGATGCGGATCTCAGCCTCCCCATCCAGGATTTGGACCAGCGCATCGAAAGGAGTGGTGTGCTCGCTCAGTTCCTGGTCCTTATCAAAGGCGAACAGGGTTACGTTACCGCCCTCGGCCTTGGTGACCTGGCGCGATACAATGGCCCCCATGTTGTATTCAACCATCGATGCCAATCTCATGATCTCAGATCTCGGTACGGTGGACATAGTCTCCTCCTGACTGTTCCTCGGAGTTTACGAAATCCCAGGAAACCGGTAAATGTTATTTAATCGTGATCTGATACGGAGCCAACTCACGGGTGAAACGAGTCGTGCCTGTGACTACCAGAACAACATCCTTTACACCGTTCTGCCCAATGGTCAAGGGGATGTCAGCAGATTGGTCAGGCGCAACCGGGATGATCTGGACCGTGGTCCCATTACCGGTATTTGCGATGAGCGCCAGGTGGAACGTCTGGGGGATCGTGTTTTGGATGCGGGCGAACCCATTCGCCACCCAACTGCTGTCATCGGTCTCAAAATCGGTCGAGTATTGAATGGCGGGAAGGGAAACATCGTCCAGTAGGAAACCCTCACCGTTCACGCCCGGGTCAGTGATGTATTCGAAGCGCACTGAGACTTTTTGGCCGGCATATTTTGACAAATCCACGGTCTCCTGGATCCAGCGATTGCTCGGACCGGTATAGGCCCAGCCATATGAAGCCCCGTTGGGGTCGCTATCCGTGCCGGAAGGGGTTTTGAGGATGTCCCAATGCTGCCCGTCCGTGGAGGCTTCCACGTAGACATAATCAAAGTCCTGTTCGATATCGTACCAGGTCCAGTAGCTCATAGTGACCGGGGTGGAAGTGGACACGCTGCTCAGGTCAAATTCCCGGGTCAGGGTCATATCCGATTCGTCGCCTTTATTGGACCAGAATGCGAAACTACCGGAATGTGGATCGGCCGGGAGGAGGCGGGTGGAGGTGGCACCTTCGAAGCGCAAATCATACTTCCCGGAGCAGGAAATACGGATGTAATCCACCGCGTATTGATTGACGGTCCGGGTGGTTGTATTGAGGGGACAGGTGGAAATGGTTTCGGTGGTATGGGCGCCAGGCGCGTTCGGATAATTGTGATAGACGTAACGCCCATCTCCGACAGAGCTATCCTGAACGTAATTGGCGACCGTCCAATCCAGGAAGAAATCATCGGCCGTAATGACTTTTTTCGTGAGTGGATCGACAACATTACGCTCCGCCAGGACCTTGTCAATGCTATCCAAGCCGTTTTGCTGGTCGTGAATCAAGGCCTTGGTTGTATCCTCACCGAAACGATCCAGGAAATAGGTGACAAAAAGGAAACTGGCGCCATAATGGGGGGCGTTATCGCCGGTGCTGCCGAGCCAGTCGGTCAGATTGATGGCATCGGGGTTGCTCAGATATACCTGATCGAATCCGCCGGTATCATATCCGTTGAGAAACGTCGCCAGCTCAGAGAACCCTTCGTTCATGAAGGCGCTCTCATTCCTATCCTGGTACCAGTGGATCATGTGCTGGAATTCATGCGCCAAGGTACCGTACGTATAATCACTGGTCAGGGATTCTGACGCATTGATATAAAACATCTCGTGGGCGTTGGAGTACTGGCGCACCTCCGGGTTGTATTCATCGGGAGAATAATAGTAGCCTGCCACGTTGGAACCGAGGCCGCTCGTATAGAGGATATAAATGTGAGGGTCATCGTCCACGCCGGGGGTCCATTCCGAGCCGAAGAACTGCCGGTCGGTGGGGTAGATCTTATTCTCAAAGGTATCCATTAAGCTCTTTATTGCCTGCTCGTCATAGCTGGCGCTGTCCTCCACCCAAAAATCCGAGTGTGGCGTGACGTAACGCAGAGTGGCATTCGCTTGGAAATAGGCACGGGTATCTTCATTGTTAACCCAGAAGGTCTGGTGGGTGCCAACTGTATACGGTTGTGGGGGCGGCGCTAGGGTGGGGGCCACGTTACACACTGCTTTAAACCGACAGGCGAGCTCGGTAATGTCATTTTCGGGAACGATCACCTGCTCGAGCAATTTCAACGTCTCGGTCGGGATCTGGTCCACGGGCTGACGGGTGATTTGGAACGGTGTGGGACTGGTACCAGGGCCAAGGTTGGGTGTAATTGCTACCAGGGAAGGGAGAGACTGCCCAAATTTATAGATAGCGAACCCGGCACCGCTTAAAGCAAGGATCAAACAACAACAAAGTACCAGTATAACGATCAGAATAACAGGAAGAAACGACGAAGATTTTCTCATTTTGTTTTCCAGCGGATGTCCTAAGAAATTGGTACAATTCTACTATGAATTGAAAATGAAGCCACCTCTTGCACCTCCTTGGCGAGTGCGCTATAATCACCCGCCGGTAATCGGAGTGCGTTCAAAGAAAGAAGAAATCAGCATGCCTGTTTATACATATCGTTGCGCCAACTGTGGAGTGCAATTCGACCAACAACAATCCTTCAGTGACCAACCGCTGACCCGCTGCCCGGAATGCGGAAAGAAAACATTAAAGAAAGTCTACCAGCCGGTGGGGATTGTTTTCAAAGGATCCGGCTTCTATGCAACCGACCATCATTCGCCGTCGGGAGTTACCAACAAGAAAGATGAAAAAGAACGGAAAGAAAGCGGTGAAAGTAAGGATACAGATACCAAGGCTGAGAAGAAAGATAATAGTGGGAACAAAGAACTTCAAGCCAAGAGTGAGAAAAGCTCTGAAGTGAAATAATCGAATCGTGGTCAATTAACCCTAAAAATGACGGCGAGAAAGATTCTCGCCGTATTTGATTCCTTTTCTAAAAAGAACAGGTTCTGAAAAATATGAGATGTTTAGTGAACCGAATATTCTTATTAAAGATTTAACCTATTGGAAAGAACCTTAGCCAGGTAGGTTTATTTTGTCCTGCGGACGAGGAAATGGTAATACCCATCGCCTTGTCCTTCTTCCATTGATTCGCATTGAGCTTGCTTGATCCAACCTTTGGCCTGCAAGAGGGAGGGGTAATAATGGTAACAGGCTCCATCGGGAACCTCTCCGAAGATCACCGGAAGCCCGGCTTTCTTGGCCCGGATGAAGGCCTTCCTGATCTCGTCTTCATCCGCCATTTCTACCGTGAAATAAAGAAATCCTTTCGCCTTAATGGCGTGGCGCAGGTTACTTAGCACCGCTAACCAGTCTTCGGGACAGATATTCTCCATGGCATCCATGCAAATGGCGCTATCGAAATCCTCCTCATATGCCATTTCCTGCAGCCCAACCTTCTCCAGCCGGACATTGGCATATTTTTCTTTGGCCCGGGCGAGCATCCCCTCCGATTGGTCGATCCCGAGGACTGTACAACCAGTCCGCAACAACATAGGAAAATACCTGCCAGCCCCGCAGGCGGCATCCAGGATTGTGCAAGTGTGGGGCACAAGACTCAGAACCTTTTGGATAAAGCGCTCGTGAGTCGCGTTGGGGTAAAGACCGTATTTCTCGCCGTAGAGAGGGGCCCAAATGGTATTGTATTGTTCTTCCGCCTCCCGGCGCTTTTCCTTGAGCCATTCGATGCGGTCAATCATGATTTTACTTATTCTGAAATGCACAGGGTGGTTTGGATGAGCCTAGTATACCAACGTTTTATTTCGACCAAGAGGGTAGTCAGGGCGGTTGTACAGTGAGGCTTGCCTATAAGAACAATAGCACTTTTAGGGAGGGATTTCAATAGAGACTTTCAGTGTGCATTATTTCGGCAAAACGACCTACGCATTTCATCTTACTTTCATCTTTATCCCGTATATTCATCCTATTAGTCTAATTTACAACGGGCAAGGTGATATCAATGTCGAACAAACGAACGGCCCATCCCTCGGGTTTCGTCCAAGGCGCAAAAAAGTTCTTTTTATCCGCGTTTGTGGTCCTAACATTCATCGCTTATCTCTTACATGAGCGGCATGCGACCCTCGCAAGCGCAAACAGCGGCAACTCTGGTTTGGCGGGTAATCCTCCAGCGAGTAACGGTGCAATATCGACGGCAGGCTCTGCCTCACAAGGAGGACTCTACAAGAATGGTACTTACACTGGCCCGACAGTGGACGCATTTTACGGGCTGGTACAGGTCCAAGTGTTAATCCAAAATGGAAAGATCGCTAATGTCCAATTCCTGCAATATCCGAACGACCGGCGCACCTCGGTGGAGATCAACACCCAGGTCATGCCATGGCTGACCCAGGAAGCTATCCAGGCGGATAGCGCTAATGTCGATATTATTACCGGGGCCACATTGACCAGCGAAGCTTTTGCCACTTCCCTGCAGGCTGCGCTCCAATCTGCCAGGAACTGAACCATGAAACAAACCCGCTTCCTCATGGGCATGCCTGTGATCCTGGAAGTCACTGACCCTGGCGTGACTGAAAAAATATTCGATTCGGTGTTCGATTATCTGGGTTACGTGGACCGGAAATTCAGCACCTATAAGGATGACAGTGAAATTTCCCGGATCAACAAGGGCGAACTCAAATTGGAAGAATCCAGTGAGGATATGAAAGCCATTTTCAGCCTGGCCGAGCAGACGCGCCAGGAAAGCGACGGGTACTTCGAGATCGAGTGTGATGGGCGATACGACCCGTCCGGAATCGTCAAAGGTTGGGCTATCTATCAAGCTGCTGAGCTCATAAGGCAGGCCGGCTTCGAAAACTATTACGTTTACGCCGGAGGGGACATCCAGGTATCGGGGAAAACCGAGCAGGACCAGGTCTGGCGGGTTGGAATCCAGAATCCTTTTAATCCAGCGGAAATAGTTAAAGTGCTTTGCCTCCAAAACTGCGGAGTGGCCACCTCGGGGACCTATGTGCGCGGGCAGCATATTTACAACCCCAAGGCTGAAGGCAACCCCATCACCGAGGTCGTCAGTCTGACAGTGATCGGACCAAATATCTATGAGGCAGACCGGTTTGCCACGGCGGCATTTGCGATGGACTCTGCGGGGATCCAATTCATTGAAAGTTTGGAAGGTTTTGAGGGTTATATGATCGATCGAAATGGAATGGCGACTTATACCAGCGGCTTCGAAAGGTACATCCTGCATGTTTAGGGCCATCGACAACCTGCTCAACCGGATCACTATGTACCGGTTGGTGCTGTATTATTTGATCTTTTTGCTCGGCGTCGCCTTTCTTCTCTCAGGTTTCGGCATACTGCAATATGACGTTTTTGCTTTGCTATTTTCGGTCGCCTTTTTGATCGCCGTGAGCTGGGGAACCAACTGGATCTTTGCCAGAACATTTGGGGTTG
>Ga0153915_10004223_pt1 | contig 13216 bp, 13 predicted proteins | sample Opewatmetagenome_2_FD_107003 | JGI IMG/M metagenome (GOLD analysis project Ga0153915, IMG submission 107003) | Freshwater wetland microbial communities from Ohio, USA - Open water 3 Core 3 Depth 3 metaG | ecosystem: Environmental > Aquatic > Freshwater > Wetlands | place: USA: Ohio, Lake Erie... | reverse complement strand
TTGTAAGCATAAACCTGATAGGCAAATCAGGGTTACTGGCAACTTTGTAGAGATTGGTATCCTGATCAGGCAACAAGGTTTCTTGAATTTCTTTTAGCCATTTCGGATGTGTAAAATCTCCTGTGCCTAGCAAATCAAGTCCCTTAATCTTTGCCCATTTTACGAGATTCTCAAAATTCAAATTGCTGCTGCATGCTCTTGAAAATCTGGAATGAATATGCAAGTCAGCTATCATCCAATTATCGTACAATTTGCTCATTAAGATTTAGAAAGAATAGAATATTAAAACTTTTTTATTTTACCTTCCTTCTTTTTTTCTTGAGGAGAAAGAACAAGACTATGCCTCCAGCCACTACTACCAATACGATTGCCCCCCAAATCCACGTAGATAAGGTCCAAGGTGCTTCCTGCTCTTCTTCCAATTGTGTTTCTGGTTCTCCTGTTGTTGTGGTTGCTGGTTTCTCTTTTGGAGCAATTGCAAAATAACTGAAGGAAGTAACTAAAGTATCGTAGTAGTAATAATTAGAATCTTCTTCCTTGAATGTTGTTGGGAGTTCATTCCATTTATTAGAAGATTCGTCATATTTGAAGAGAGCTATATCTGTCTTGTTGAAATTTCTACTTAAAACCCAAGATTTGTTGACTTGTGATTCTATTATTGCTCTGCTTAGATTATTTAACAGATTTCGTGTCATAACAGATAAATATTGGTACGTACTGCTTTTTTCTACAGTAACGTTTGCTGGTTTTGAATTATATTTATTAACTATTATTTGAACATTTTGGGCTACATTATTAACCTCAATTTGAATTTGTTTTACACCTATATCTTTATCAAAATCTTTCATTATTACTGCTACTCCTGGAGTTATTTTTGTCCAGGAATTAGTGTCTGTTTTGGATACACCTCCACCCCCTCCAGTATTAATATTTCCTCCAGAATAAGAAACAGCATATGTAGCAGTAGCAGTTGTTGAGTTTCCAACATAATTTGTAACATTACAAGTTTCTGTAAAAGTTCCTGCAGTAGCTGTTGAAGGACTTGCAGTATAAGTAGTAGTAAGCACCCCAGAAGCAGCACTACCACTACAAGAACAGGTTACAGGATATCCTATATTCACAGTACTTGGAGAACAAGAAAATGTAAGTGTTGGTGCTGTGTTGTCAATAGTTATCTGAATTCTCTCTGTTTTATTGAGATTATTTAACTGAGTGTCATTCGCGTAAACAGTAACATTGTATTTTCCATCTGCAAAGGCAGTAGTGTCTAAAGTAATATTATAATAATTGCTGGAATTAATTGCTCTTGTCCAATTAACTTGAATACCGCTTGAATTAGTTATATTAAAATAAACACTATCAACCCCCATAACAGAATCATTTACACTTACATTTAGAGTTATGGTTCCAGAATAATTTCCGTTGTTTATTGTATTTGTTTGTTGAGTAAAAGAAACATTTGGTGGTGTGTTGTCAATAGTGATATTTCTAACAGACACAGACCAGTTGCCTGCATCTGCATTTGTTGAATTATCTGCATATGCTGTACAATTGTACAACCTTAATGCATCTGTTAAGCTAGAAATACTTGTTGCAGCATTTTCAAAAAAAACTGCATTTTCTGTCGCATTCCAAATTGTGGCTACTATATCCGCAGTACGTCTAACTTCAACACTTCCACCAGACTTATTACAATAAAGAGTCACATTATATGATATTTCCGAGGAATTAAGATGGGGGTCAGCACTGGTTATTGATATGTTCATTGTTGTTGAATAATTACCAAATGCTATTGGAGATCCAATTGTAATAGTTGAACTTGCAAGATTAATCAATTCTATAAATAAGATTAAGAAGAATACTAAGAATACAAAATATCTAACCCACCCTCTTTCTTTCATCTTCCAGCACCCTAATAATAAAGTGAAGTTCTATGGGTTTTTAAATCTTTTTTTGAATGAGAATTATTCATCAATAATTCCCTTGTCTGTGAGAAAGAAAACTGTCTCATTCTCAGGCAAATCAGGAGAATCAATCAGTTTAGCGACACGAGAGTCTTTTTTTCCCCTTCTGAGATAAATTCTGTATGTTGATGCGTGTCCTACAATATGCCCCCCTATTGCTGTTGTTGGGTCTCCGAACATCTGTGCAGGATTTGCCATTACTTGGTTTGTAACATAGACAGCCAGATTGTGTTGTTCTGCTAATTTCATTAAACTGTGGAGATATTTGTTCAGTTTCTGCTGCCTGTCTGCTAATTGTCCACGACCTGAAAATTCTGCCCTGAAATGTGCTGTTAAAGAATCTATGATAAGGAGCTTTATTGGCTCTCCATTTTTTATCATTTCTGAAACCTTGTCCAGAAGAAGAATCTGATGATCTGAGTTAAAGGCTCGTGCAACAAAGATATTTTTTAGAACTTTCTCTGCATTTGCTCCTATGCCTTCTGCGATTTGCTTTATTCTGCTTGGACGAAAGGTTCCTTCTGTATCAATGAAAACACATTTTCCATTTGCTCCTCCTTTTTCAGGAGGCAATTGAACATTGACAGCGAGCATCAATCCGAGCTGAGTCTTCCCTGAACCGAAAGCTCCAAATGCTTCTGTAACTGCTTTTGCCTGAACTCCTCTTCCCCCAAGAAGACTGTCAAAGTTTTTGCTTCCTGTTGTAATATAAGAAATATTCGCCCTTCTTTCAGCGAATTCCATTCCATCCATGAAGCCCAAGTCTAGCATTTTTCTTGCTGCCTGGATTATTTTTCTTGCTACTGCTGCTCCTACACCAGCCAATTCTCCTAACTCAGAAGGGCCCATAACAGCCAGAGACATCAAATCATAAATTCCTGCTGCCTCTAGTTTAGCAGCAACAGCAGGCCCAATACCAGGAAGGTCTGTAAGCTGAGGTTCTTTTCCATCCTTGACTGGCTTTTTTTCCTCTTCAATTTCCTCTTCTTCATCTTTTTTGGCAGCCATAGAAAAACAATCTATACTGACTTTATAAAGATTATTTGACTATCAGATATATCTTGGAGAATATTAGAAATAAATCAGCCAAAATGAAAGAAAAGAATAGAATATTTTCAACAATTCCTCCTGTTTTTATCTTGCCTTTTATTCTAAATTTTAGGGGAAAGAGAGGCATTATTCCCTGAATTGTTAGCGCATCTAATAATAAATGTAGGGTATAAGCAGATGCGAATGGAAATAAAGCTTCTTTAAAAAAGAGAAAGATTAACGCAGAAACTAAGGCAAGAAAAGTAAAGCTGTGCATTATTCCTCTATGCTTGACAAAGAAATTGAAAATCCTGAACATTCTATGATGCCCTATCTTAGAAAATCTGCTGTCTATGTCAGGAATAATCGTGGCAAAAAAGACAACAGGAAGGAAAATTACTGGATTGGTTATATACTGAAAAAATAAAAGGACAAAGAAAAAAGCCATTATGAGATGTGTTCTGAAAAACATAGGAGTATAGAAGTTAGCTTGTTTATAAAATCTAATCTGTCTCTAATTCCTTAATTAGCGAATCCTTGTCTATTTCTTCTGCTTTTTCTATGATGAATTCTGGGGTGTTGAAAACCTTGTTGTTTCTCACAGCGCCATAAAATATCATTTCTTTGCCCAAGAGTTTTTCTCGTTGGGAAAGAAGTTCTTCTATATTTTCCAATTCAGTCAGCCCGACACTTGCGAGATTATCATGAAATGCGACTGTCCTCACTGTTTCTGTTCCATCATCTAAGATTATATTCAGCAAAGCCCTTTTTTCTGCAGCGACTTTTCCGTGTTCCACACAAGTGAAAGTATTTCCTTCCTGAGTTGCCTTTTTCCTGCAGCTAGGACATACATAGAAAAACTTGGGTTCAAAGGACTGGACAATAAATGCCCTTATTTTTACATTGTCGGAAATTTTCAGCTCAGAGATTTTTCTCTCCCTGAAATTTCTTTCTGTTTTTATGTCTTCTATGGACTGGTCTGTTACTTTTAATTCTGAGAAGCTTCCTAAATGCAATTCGTTGTCTCTCATAGCTGCATTTGAGATTTCTATCACAACTCCCTCTGCGAGTTTTCCGTTTTCAATCAAGCTTATGTGGTTGGTGTCCCAGAGCACGACTTTTATATTTGAAGTATCATCTGCAATGAATAAATTAGCGACTTTTCCATCATCCCCTTTTTTTGTTTTGAAGCTCCTTGGAGAAGAAACATTTATTACTTTTCCTAGTGTGTTGACTTTTCTCATGCCAGGTAGTAATTCTTCTATTTTCAATTTTTCATTGTCAAAACTTATTCCCAGCTCTGCTGCAATAACCTGTGCAGCCCCTTCTTTACTTATCAATCCAGAAAGCTTCGCCCTTTTTGCTTCGACCCTTCTTTCAATCTCTCCTTTATCCAAATTAGATATCTTAGAAATTTTATCAACTATCCTCTCATAATTTTCTACCATTTTCAGTGTTTCGCGAAGCCTGTGCGCAATGCGTATGCGTAATCGCTATGCGTAATGGCTCGGCATTTATCAAACAGGAAATATGTGTTTTTAAGCATTTTTATAAACTTTTATAAATAAATTATTCTTCATTAATTTATGCAAAAGAGAGGTAGAGATAAAAGGGGACTTTCTACAATCGTCATTACTCTAATCATAATTCTCGTTTCCCTTGTTGCTATTGGAGTCATCTGGATTGTTGTTAGGAATGTTATTCAAACAGGTTCACAACAGATTTCCATGGGACAATTCAGTCTGGATGCCAAGATTATGAATGTCAATTTGGAAAATGGTTCCAACAACGTTAATTTAACTGTAAAGAGAAATCCTGGGGAGGGAGGATTCAACAGCCTCAAATTCATTTTCTACGATGGGAAAAATTCAGAAGTCATAACACAAGTAGCTTCCTTGAGCGAGTTAGAAGAAAGGAGATTCAATTTTCATCTAAGTGTGCTTAATGTTTCTCAATTAGTGAGCATTTCGATTGTTCCTGTTTTTGTACAAAACGGAAAAGAAACTGTCGGAAGTGTTTTGAATAAATATATGATTGCCGGAAATGAGCAAACTCAAACCCAGCCTCCAAGCTCTTGTACTCCTAACACTTGTTCAGGATTAGGTTATATTTGCGGAACCTGGGCTAATGGAACTTGTGCAGGAAGTTTGAATTGCGGAACATGCGGAACAGGATATAGTTGTAATGCTACTGGAGGTTGTGTTTCTTCTTGCACTCCTGCAACCTGTTTAGGATTGGGTTATATTTGCGGAACCTGGGCAAATGGAACTTGTTCAGGAAGTTTGAATTGCGGAACATGTGGAACAGGATATACTTGTAATGCAACAGGAAGATGTGTTGCCAGTGGAGATCCTTCTTTAGTTGCTTATTATCCTTTTGATGGGAATGCTAATGATGCATCTGGAAATGGAAACAACGGGGCTCTTGTCAATAATCCTGTTTTTGTTACAGGCAAGATAGGGCAAGGACTGAAATTTAATGGTACTCAAAGTATTAATGGTATGTATGTAACAGTACCTGATAGCAATTCCCTTGAAGGTTTTAGGGCATTGACATTATGCGCTTGGGTTAATCCGACTTCTTTTTATGCCGTTGATGCAAATGTTATTATAGCAAAGACTATGCAAAGTGCTGGTGCGGCAGCAATTGATCCTTATGCTCTATACTCATTTGCTTTAATTCCGAGTGGAACTTATGGCTTTGCAATTTCAACAGGCATAGCTGGTTCAAGGGTAAGTGTTACAAGTGCTTCTACAGTAAGCCTCAATACGTGGCACCATTTATGTGCAACATACAACGGAACAACTCTGAGTTTGTATCAAGATGGTATCAAAGATACCAATACTGCACTCACCAACCTAGTTATTGGCAGCAATTCTATTGATTTGCGAATCGGGGCATTTATGGCATCAGACCCAGTAGAAGATATTTTCAATGGTACTATAGATGAAGTAAGAATTTATAATAGGAGTTTAAGTCAGGCAGAGATAGCGATTTTAGCAGGAAGTTCACAAACACAGGATTTTGAAGGTGTAATCTTTCCTCCTAATGGATGGACAACAGGAGGGAATAATGTATGGCATCGCAACACAACAGAACCTGCATTTGGAATAGCAGCTGCAGGAAGCGGATACATTGCAGATTCCCAAAAAACCTGGTTAACCACTAATTACACATTTTCTTCTCCTGGAAATGTTTCATTTTGGTGGAATGTCTCTTCTGAAACTGGTTGGGACTATCTATGTTTTTGTGTGGATAAGGCATGTGGCGCTACAGGATGTACATGCCAAGGGACCAGTGGAACTGCAGAAGCAAGAATTTGTTCTTCTAGTAGTGGAGTATGGACAGTTGGAAATGTAACTTATAACGTAGCAACAGGAACTCACAGCTTTACATGGTGCTATGTAAAAGATGGCTCAACTGCTAGTGGTGATGACATGGGAAAAGTGGATAATATTCTCTTTAAAACTAATTAAAATTTTTTTATAGTTTTTGAAATAGAAACCATTATAAAGCAAATACGTTAGATTAAATTATGGGTATTGCGGGGGTAAAAATAAGGATTATGCCTACTTCTCCAGAAGTGGACTTGGAAAAATTGAAGAAAACTGCGACAGTCATAATAGAGAGAATGGGCGGAAAAAATTGCAAGTTTGAGGAAGAGCCAATTGCTTTTGGTTTGAGAGCGATAATCGCCTTTTTTGCATGGCCAGAAGAACTGGAATTGGATAGTTTAGAGAGATTTCTTAACAAAATAGAGGAAGTTAGTTCTGTTCAAGTTATTGATATGAGGCGAGCATTTGGTTGAGTAGCCTCAAAGATGTGAAACCAAGTGCGAGATAGGGCTTTTGGATAAATATGAAATTTAAAATGAAAATTCCACTAAAAAATCAGAAACTGGAAATAAAATTATCAATTTCACTATCTCCAAATTTAAAGAGATTAGAAGAAGAACTCAAAAATTTCTTTTCCAAAAAAGAAATAGAAGGCTATAAAATAAAAAGGTTTAGAATAGAAGAAACCCCAAGTGGTGTAAATTACAGTATAATTCCATTAGAACCATCTTTAGAGGAATGTCTTTCAGCAAAGGGAAGTTATGAAAAGGAGATTAAGGAGATTGGAGAAGAGTATGGAATTAAGAATTTGGGGTTTATCTATTGGTGTTATCATAAATAAATTTAAGAATTAGTTTCTCTTTCTATTGAAATGTTATCTGATGAAGAAGTGTGGGAAATAAAGCAGAAACTCCTCTCTCACATAGAGTCTAATTTTCCGGCAGAGCAAAAAGAGAATGCGAAACAGCAGCTCGAGTCTATGAATCGAGAACAATTAGAAGTTTTCTTGAAGAGAAATAAATTGATAAAAGAAGAAAATACAGGGAAAACAGCAGAAGAGGAATGCGTTTTCTGCTCTATTGCCTCTGATAAAATAAAGTCTATAAAGATAAACGAGAACAAGTATGCAATAGCAGTTTTGGAGATAAATCCGATTTCTAAAGGACATTCTATAGTAATTCCCAGAAAACACATTAACACGGCTTCAAAGTCAGCTCTGAATTTAGCAAAAAAAGTCTCCAAGATTATAAAAGAAAAATTTTCTCCTAAGTCTGTCGAAATTGCAAATTCCAGGCTCTTTGGACACGAGGTAATAAATGTCCTTCCTGTTTATAATAACGAGAATTTCAATTCAGAAAGAAAGCCAAAGAGAATAGAGGAGCTGGAGAAGATAAAAGAAGAACTGGAAAAGAGAAAGCAATCTAAAAAGAAGAAATCCAAGATAGAGGAGATAAAGAGTTCTTGGCTACCAAAGAGGATTCCATAATTTTATGTTGAGAAGGCTGAAGACAACGAATACAATAAAACTAATCAAAAAAACAGGGGAGAAAGCGATTCCCTGCCTTATTTTCACTTCTTTGTACATCTTCCTTATCTCTTTTATGTCCTTCTTGCTGACTCCTTCCCATTTCGCTTTTAACTTTTTATCTCCAATCCTTAAATCAGAATAGAGCCAGTCTCCCTCTTTCAAGTCTTTGGATTTTATTTTCTTAATCATGCAGGCTTCGTCCACTGCTTTTGAGTAGAGATACAGATAAGAGGAAAAAAATACCAATATTCCAAGAATAAAAAATAGCTTCTCTAAAAATCCTAAGCATAACAGCATTACGCTGAAAAGTATCATGACTAATATAGGCCTTTTATTTTTTCTCAGCTGTTCTGAAAATTCTCTTCTGAATACCTTGAAATTTTTTAGGCATAGTATAGTACTTGAAATTAAAACGTAAAAAAATCCCATGAAAAGAAAAATGACAACGAAATTAAAAAATATCTTGAAATTGGACAGGATTTGAGGAGAGGATGGGAGAATTGTTCCTAAAGCAATCATCAGTTTTGCATCTCCTCCAGCAAAAACTTTTCCGTAATACAACACATTTCCAACAGCGAAGAAAATTCCTAATCCAATAACTCCGTTATAAAAAAAAGAAAAACCTGCTTCGTTGAAAAGAGAGTAAAAAAATCTGAACCCCAAGGCAAAAACTACCAGAGAAAAACTAACCCAGTTTGCAATCTCTCTTGTTTTGATGTCCTGTATTACTGCAAAAATAATGTGTACTAATGCAAGAACCCATAAAAAAATCACCTCGTACATAAGACATATTGTGAAACCGAATTTATAAAACTATTTTTAGAAAATTATTTTGTTTTGAATGTCAGAGTTCTCTGAATTCCCCCCTTTTTATAAGGATGTTTTTTCTTTTCTCTCCTTTTCTCTTTTTTCTTGTTCCTTCTCTGGGGAAAATCATAATCGCTCATTTTTAAAAGAATTACTCGATTTACCTAACACTTTATTTAACTGCACAGTCCAGGACAGTCGGATACAGCATATTTAGAAAAATCAGCAGTAGTTGCAAAATACTTGCAAGTTCCTGACACTTCTTTGACTGTTTGGCCGTTTACTAAAGGCAAATCCTCTGCCTTCAATGTTTTGCTTGCAGTGCAAAATCCATAAGCACTGTTCGTAGCGCATGCAGCCTGGCATTGACTGACAATAGTCTCTACATTGTTTGTAGAAAGCCAAGGAAGAATTTTTTGCCATCCTATTATGAATCCAATAGCCAAAAGAACCAAAACAGCAACTCCTAAAACTACCAATATAATTGTGCTAACTTGCAGTCCTTGTCCCCTCTTATTTAACATGTTTAAAATAGGATTATTTTGTTTAAAAATGTTTTTGTTTATTTTATTTTGTTTAGGGCTTTAGCCACCTGACTTCATAATAGCTTATGTCTCCCTCTTCATCTACAATAGCCAGCAACAGGTTCTTTTTTGTGCTATGAGCTACACGATTTTTTGCAGAGAACTCATGCCAAGTTAGTCTGTTAGATTCATGTTCAATGAAGACAATCCACTTGGCATGTTTTTCTCCTGGCTTTGCTCCCTTTTCATAAACTCTGAAATCTGCTCCGAATTTTAGTGCAGTCTTTACGACATACCCTCTTTCTCTTAAATCCTTGAACACCGGATATTTTATCTGAATTTTTTTGTCTATCTTTCTGCACTTTTCCACGAATTCTTTTGGGTTTAGTTTTTTATTTTTCGAGAATATTTCCATTTTTCCTTTTTCCACTAAGAACATGGCTTCTGCAAGAGAGTATCGAATTTTTTCGTCTTTCTCCTCTCCAAAATGGCTTTTCTTGTAGAGGGAGAACGCGTCAGAATCCACACTCAAGACAACCTCGCCTACTATGTATGCTTCTATCTCATTCATTACTATAGTAATAAAGAATAATATTTAAAAATATGTTTTACGCTATTAAATGATGAAAACTGCCAGAAACAGTAATTTGCTGAATTTGTCTTTGGCAGTCGTGATTCTCTTAATTTTATTATAAACATCTCAATCTTTTCTGTTTGAGATGAATTATTGTTGTTGAGAGAACTCTGGACTAAATGTAAAATAAAGAATGAAATGGAAAGAAGAAAAATCGTATATCAAGATGGAGCCTACCAAATATTGAAGCCGAAAGAAAATGGAAATTTCTTTCCTTGGGGGGAACAGAAAAGTTTGAAAGCTATTGCAGATATATTCAGAGAAAAAAGATTTGAGCTAATAATCCCTCCTTATATCAAAGAAGAAATAGACAGATACTTGAAGAGAGAGGAAACCAGAAAGCAAGAGTACAGAATTAATAACGGGCTTGAATCAAAAACAATTTAAACAACTTAAACGACTTATAATAATGAGTGTGGATTTTAATTCGATAGAGAAGAAATGGCAGAAAAAATGGGAAGAAGCCAGGATTTTTGAAGTTGATGAAAAAGGCAAGAAGAAAAAGTATTATGTTCTTGAAATGTATCCTTATCCATCTGCTAGCTTCTTGCATATGGGACATGTTAGGAATTATACTATTGGGGATGTTTATGCGAGATTCAAGAGAATGCAAGGATTCAATGTGCTATACCCAATGGGTTATGACTCTTTTGGATTGCCAGCAGAGACTGCAGCCAAAAAAGAAGGAATACATCCAAAAAAATATGCAGAGGCTTCGATAAAAAAGATAATCGAGTACCAGAAAGCATTGGGAAACAGTTATGACTGGAGCAGAACTCTTGCAAGCCATGATTCGGATTATTACAGATGGAACCAGTATTTTTTCTTGAAGTTTTATGAGAAAGGATTGGCTTATAGGAAAAAGGCTCCTGTTAACTGGTGCGAAACCTGCCAGTCTGTATTGGCAAATGAAGAAGCAGAAGGAGGAAGATGCTGGAGATGTGGTAATGAAGTAGTTAAAAAAGATTTGGAACAATGGTTTTTTAAGATTACAGAATATGCGGATAGATTAATCAAAGATTTAGATAAGATTCAGTGGCCAGAAAAAATAAAAACAATGCAGAGAAATTGGATTGGAAAAAGCCATGGAATCGAAATTGATTTTGAAATTAATAGAAAAAAGTGGAAGATTTTTACGACCCGTCCAGATACCATTTATGGGGTTACCTTCATGGTTATTTCTAGCCAACACGATAAGCTTTTTGATATTGTTTCTGAAAAGCAAAAAAAAGAAGTTGAAAAATTCCTCAAAAAAATCAAATCAACAAAGCAGGAAGATATCGATAAATTGGAGAAAGAAGGAGTTTTTTGCGGAAGCTATGCTATTAATCCCCTTACAAAAGAAAAAGTTCCAGTCTATGTTGGAAACTTTGTAGTTGCGGATTATGGAAGCGGAATGGTGATGGCTGTTCCTGGACATGATGAGAGAGATTTTCAATTTGCGAAAAAATACAAACTTCCGGTTAAAGAAGTCATAAGAGGAAAAAAGAGCAATTTGAAGATTGAAGCGTATGTTGAGGAAGGCATTCTTGTTAATTCTGGGAAATTCAATGGGCTCAGGAATAATGAGGCAATAAAAGAAATTTCTGATTACATTGAAAAAAACGAAATTGGAAAGAGAACTGTCAATTACAAGATCCGTGATTGGATGATTTCAAGGCAGAGATATTGGGGAACTCCTATTCCAGTCATCTACTGCGAAAAATGTGGCATTGTCCCTGTAAACGAAAAGGATTTGCCTATTCTGTTGCCAGAAAAGATAGATTTTAAAATTTCAGGAAATCCTCTTGCATACAATAAAGAATTCTTGAATGTGAAATGTCCAAAATGCGGGAAGCAAGGGAGGAGAGAAACAGACACAATGGGCGGATTTGTTGATAGCAGTTGGTATTTTTTGAGATTCTGCGACAACAAAAATAAGAAGCTTCCATTTGAGAAAAAGAAAGTGGATTATTGGATGCCTGTCAATCAGTATATCGGAGGAGCAGAGCATGCAGTTATGCACTTGATGTATGCGAGGTTTTTTGTGAAGGCGTTGAAAGATTTGGGAATTGTTAAATTTGACGAGCCATTTCTCAAATTGTTCAATCAGGGAATAGTGTACAAGGATGGAGGAAAGATGAGCAAGAGCGCAGGAAATGTGGTTTATCAGACAGACATATCGAATAAATACGGAATCGATACTGCGAGATTGTTCTTGATGAGCGTTTCTTCTCCTGACAAGCAGATGGAATGGAATGACGAAGGAGTAGACGGGAGCTTTAGATTTATAAGAAAAGTGGCAGATTATTTTGAGAGCATTAAAATCAGAAAAGCAGATGCAAAAACAGAGAGCAAACTGAATAAAACAATCAAGATTGTTACAAAGCAGATTGAAAACTTTGATTATAATCTTGCCATTATCAATATAAGGGCTCTATTTGGCTCTCTTCCGAAAGAAACGAGCAGAGGTATTCTTGAAAGTTCTCTGAAATTGTTGCATCCTTTCTGTCCTCATGTAACAGAAGAACTCTGGCACAAGATAGGAAACAAAGATTTCATCAGTTTAGCAGACTGGCCTGTGGCAGAAGAAGGGAAAATTGACGAAAATCTCGAGAAGCAGGAAAAAGCAGTGGAGAAGCTGATTGAAGATGTGAATAATATTGTAAAAATTGTAGGAACTAAAAATAAGGCATTTGTCTATACTATGCCCAATGAAATAAGGGTGTATGAAGAAGCAATTGAGACTATCGAAAAAAGGACGAATCTTGAAGTGAAAATCTTTTCTGTGTCTGATAAAGGCAGATATGACCCACAGGGCAAAGCAAAGAAAGCCAAACCAGGAAAGCCTGCAATATACTTGGAGTAACAGCGAGGACACCAAAGTTTCCTTTAATTTCGATACCTTTTTATAATTCTTTTGGCTTTTCAAGCGATGGAAAAGAGGATGATATTTTATCTGTCTTTAATTTGCATTTTCATTTCAGCAGTAATTCTCTCTTTCCTTTTTACTAAATATGAAATATGCAATGATGGAACACCCTCTGGAAACTGCTCGGGTATAAGCCCTTATTTTTGTTCTGGAGGAACTTTAATAGAGAAGGCTTCTGTCTGCGGGTGCGGTACAATGCAGGTTCAGGGAGACAGATGCGTTTCCTCTTTCCAGGAAGAGCCGAAGAATATCACTTTGGATTATGTTTTGAGAGGAAAAAAGAGAGAAATTGATTTTGTTGTTTACAAAAAACTGGCAGATAATCTTTCGCAAATTCCGCGTTCTGCTGATTCGAGAGAAAACCCAACTCTCCTTGATTTTAAGCTTAAGATGATAAATAATGAGCAGCAGAGAGAGCTTTTATTGCCTCTTGTTATGGAAATAGAAAAAATAACGAGAGACAAGACAGACCAGGCGAGGATTG
>Ga0153915_10004222_pt1 | contig 13217 bp, 12 predicted proteins | sample Opewatmetagenome_2_FD_107003 | JGI IMG/M metagenome (GOLD analysis project Ga0153915, IMG submission 107003) | Freshwater wetland microbial communities from Ohio, USA - Open water 3 Core 3 Depth 3 metaG | ecosystem: Environmental > Aquatic > Freshwater > Wetlands | place: USA: Ohio, Lake Erie... | reverse complement strand
GCCAGGTCGAAGTTCCAGACGGGGAGGAGCAGGCCGGCGGCGCCGACGATGGCGATGCCGAAAATGGGGAGGAGGGAGAAGAGCGTTTTATCCGCCCGCTCGGGGACGATATCCTCCTTGGCCAGGAGCTTGAAAAAGTCGGCCACGGGCTGAAGGAGGCCGAAGCGGCCGGTGTGGGTCGGGCCCATGCGGTTCTGGAGCCGGGCATAGACCTTGCGGTCGAACCACTCGCAAAAGGTCCCGTAGACGAACAGGAACAGGAGGCCGGGATAGACGAGGAGGTAGAGGAGCGTTTTCAGAACGGCCATTCCGCTTTCCCTTTCAGCCCGACGTCCCGGCGGCGCGCGGCGGCCAGGCGCCGGAGGTCGCTCATCCGGACGGTCCGCTCCTCGCCGCTCCGAGCGTCGACGAGCTCGACGGCGCGCTCGGCGCAGCAGATGCAGGGGTCGATGGCGGCGAAGATGAGCGGGATATCGGCGATGAATCCGTTGCGGAGCATCTCGACCGTGGCCGGGTAGTTGGCCAGGGTCGGGGCGCGGACCTTGAGGCGCTCCGGCTTGTCCGACCCGTTGCTCTTGATGTAGTGGACGTTCTCCCCGCGCGGGGCCTCGTAGCGGCTGAAGGCCTCGTTAGGCTTGGCCCTGCGGGGGGCGCGGAGGGCGATCTCGCCGGCCGGCAGGTTCCGGACGATGAATTCGATGATCTTGTAGGACTCCATGAGCTCCTTGATCCGGACGACCGTCCGGCCGAGGACGTCGCAGCTCGTCTCGGTGATGAGGTTGAAATCGATCTCGTCGTAGACGGCGTAGGGGTCGTCCTTCCGGACGTCGCGGGCGACCCCCGAGGCGCGGGCCGTCGGGCCGACGGCGCACAGGGCGACGGCCTGCTCCTTCGTCAGGCGGCCGACACCGGCCAGGCGGGCGACGAAGGTCGGCTCGTTGGCGCCGATGTGGTAATAGTATTCGCTCCGCTTCCGGAGGACGGCGACGCCGTCGAGGATCTTCTGCCGCTGGCCGTCGTCGAGGTCGCGGCGGACGCCCCCGATGGCGTTCATGGAGTAGTGGACGCGGTTGCCGGAGATCATCTCCAGGAGGTCCATGACGACCTCGCGGTCCCGCCACGTGTACATGAAGAACGAGTCGAAGCCCGCCTCGTGGCCGGCGACCCCCAGCCAGAGGAGGTGGGAATGGACGCGCTCGAGCTCCGAGACCAGGTAGCGGATGTAGAGGCCGCGGCGGGGCGGGGCGAGCTCCATGAGCATCTCGACGCCCTGGACGAAGCAGCTCGTGTGGGAATGGGAGCAGATGCCGCAGATCCGTTCGGTGAGATAGATGTTCTGGATCCAGGTCTTCTCCTCGGCCAGCTTCTCCAGGCCGCGGTGATTGTAGCCGAGCCGGATGTCGACGTCCCGGATGACCTCGCCCTCGACGGTCATGCGCAGACTGATGGGCTCCTTGAGGGCCGGGTGCTGGGGCCCGATCGGGATCTCGAACTTCATGACTTGCCTCCGGGAATGACCTCCGGGGGCCGCTCGTACTTCCAGTCCTTGCGCAGGGGATGCTGGCCGGCGGGCCAGCCGTCGGGCAGGACGAGCGGGCGGGGGTCGGGGATGCCCTCGATCGTCAGGCCGAACATGTCCTGGAGTTCGCGTTCGTAGAGGATGGCCCCCGGGATGACGGCGCAGATGGACGGCAGCCGCGGCGCCTCGCGCGGGACCTCGACCCGCAGGTTGAGGTTCACGGCCGGACTGGCGAAGTGATAGACGGCCTCGAAGGTGGTGCCTTTGTCGACGCCGCTCACGGTGGCCAGATAGGCCATGTCATATTTGTCGCGGAGCAGGGCCGCGACGGGGACGAGGTCGGCCGGCGCGACCTTGAGGAAGATCCGCCGCTTGGAGGGATGGGTGAGCTCCAGGGCCTTGTCCCCCAGGTCCTGCTTCAGCCGTTCGATCGTCTCTTCGTCGCTCATGATGGCCTCGCCCCTCACAACTTCCCGAGCAGCTTGACGACCCCGTCGATGATGGCGTCCGGCCGGGCGGGGCAGCCGGGGACGTAGATGTCGACGGGGATGACCTGGTCGATGCCCCCCAGGATGTTATAGGCGCCGCGGTAGACGCAGCCTGACATCGCGCAGGCGCCGACGGCGATGACGAACTTCGGGTCCGGGACCTGGTCATAGATGCGGATGACCCGGTCCTTGATCTGGCGCGTGACCGGCCCGCTGCAGACGATGACGTCGGCGTGGCGCGGCGTCGCCTTAAGGAGGATGCCGAAGCGCTCGACGTCGAAGCGCGGCGTCAGAGCGGCGACGATCTCGATGTCGCAGGCGTTGCAGGCCCCGGAGTTCAGGTGGAGGATCCACGGGGATTTGAGCCGGGACCAGCGGGCGAGTTTCTTGAGCATGCTAACTCCTTGTGACGAGGGCCAGGACGGAGAGGAAGATGATGACGAGGTAGAAGAGGGCGAACAGGGCGATCCGGCCGGCGGGCACGGTGGCGATGACCAGGGCCGCGACATGCATGATGGTGAAGAACAGGGCGACGAAAAAGAAGAGCCGGTAGCCGAACTGGACCTTCACGCCGGGGATGTCCTCGCCGCAGGCGTAGGTCGCGAGCTTGCCGCCGACCTTGGTGAGCTTGGGACCGAACGCCTTGCCGAAGGCGTAGACGAGCCCGGCGAAGCCCAGGAAGATGAGGAAGGCGACGGGCGGCGACAGGAGGACGTTGAACCCACTCATGGCTTACCCTTTCAGTTTGGCGACCTGGCGGACGTCGAGGCTCTTGGTATGGCGGTAGATGTTGATGATGAGGGCCAGGGCCGTCGCGACGAGGCTGACCTCGACGACGATGACGGTGATGACCAGCGCCTGGGCGAGGAGGACGTTGCCCTTGACCGCCCCGGTGGACAGGAGGGCCAGGATGACGCCTTTGCTGACGATCTCGATGCCGATGAAGAGTTTGATCAGGTTCCGTTTCGTGAGCAGGGCGTACAGGCCGGTGAAGACGAGAGCGGCCGCGAAGAACAGATAGAGGAGCCAGGTGCTAGTCATGGTTTTCCCTCTTGCGGAACAAAGCCAGGACGGCGAAGACGCCGGCCAGGATGATGGCGATCTGGCCGATGAGGTCGAAGGTCCGCTGCTGCCAGAGGACCTGGCCGAAGGAGCCGCTCTCGGCCGGGGCGTCGAGGACCGGGATCTTCCGGAGCAGGCTGCGCATGACGAGCGCGTCGACGACCAGGAAGACGAGGAAGAAAAGCGGGAAGACGATGTTGACGAGCTTGGCCTCCCGGACGTCGCCCCCGGTTTTGGTCAGGGCGATGGTCAGGATGAAGAGGACGGTGATCAGGCCGGCCACGACCGAGATCTCGAAGACGCCGGCATAGGGCGCTCCCAGGCCGAAGAAGACGAGCCCGAGGCAGAGGCTGGCCACGGCCAGGCTGATCGCGGCCTTGAGGAGGTCGCGGGCGATGACGGCCAGGGCGGAGAAGAGGACCACCCCGATGAGCAGGATCGTTTGCAGGGTCATGGGTCACCATCCCCAGCGGAGCAGGAATTGGGTGCCGTCCGCCAGGACACCGGCCGCGGGCTGGACCCAGCGGGCGATGACCGCCGAGAAGAAGATGCCGATCCCGACGCAGAGCACGGCCAGGAGGACCAGGGCGGCGCTCATCCAGAAGGGGGCTTCCTTGACGGCCGCCCAGCGCGCGTTGAGCTGGCCGAAGAAGGCCCGGCGCTGGATGAGGAGGTAGTACCAGAGCGTCAGGACCGAGGCCAGGACGGCGATCAAGGCGAAGACCGGGTGGCCGGTCTGGACCAGGGCGATGATGATGAGCAGCTTGGACCAGAAGCCGTTGAGCGGCGGGACGCCGGCGATCGAGAGCGAACCGACGAGGTTCGTCGCCGCGGTCAGGGGCATCCGCTTGGCCAGGCCGCCCATCTCGTCCAGGTTGCGCGTTCCCGTGGCGCTCTCGATAGCCCCCGAGTTGAGGAAGAGCAGGCCCTTGGCCAGGGCGTGGTTGACGAGGTGAAAGAGGGCGCCGGCGATGCCCAGCGGGCTGCCCGTTCCCAGGCCGACGACGATGTAGCCGACCTGGCTGATCGAGGAGTAGGCCAGCATCCGCTTGATGTCCTTCTGGCCGAGGGCCAGGAAGGCGGCCCCGACCATCGAGACGGTCCCGAGGACGAGGAGGACCATCGACAGGGCGGGGGTCAGGCCGAAGACGTTGAAGAAGACCCGGGTCAGGGCGTAGACGCCCGAGACCTTGATGAGCAGGCCCGACAGCATGGCCGAGATGGGCGCGGGCGCCGACGGGTGGGCGTCAGGCAGCCAGGCATGGAAGGGGATAAGGGCCGCCTTGAGCCCGAAGCCGGCGATGAACAGGGCCGCGCAGATCGCGACCAGGCCCGGGTTGTCGAGGACCTTGAGGCCGCGGGCGATGCCGCCCAGGCTCAGGTCGCCCGTCGTGCCGAAGAGGATGGCGATCGAGATCAGGATGAAGGCCGAGGCTACGACGGAGAGCATGAGGTATTTGAACGCCGCCTCGAGCTCGTCGTGCCCCAGGCCGTAGGCGACGAGGGCGTAGGACGAGATGGCGCCGACTTCGAGGAAAAGATAGATATTGAAGAGGTCGGCCGTGAGGACCAGGCCGTTCATGCCGACGATCATGACCAGCAGGAGGGCGTAGTACGTGCCCTTCGCGCCGTAGTGCTCCATGTAGTCGATGGAGAACAGCCCGACGGCCAGCCCGAGGAGCGAGATCGTGACCAGCATGAAGAGGCTGAAGCCGTCGAGGACGAGCCGGATATTGACCGACTCCCCGAGCCAGGACAGCTGTTGCACGACCGGGCCGGCGTCGATGAGAGAACGGCCGGCGACAACGGCGTAGACGAGCAGGAAGAGCAGGACGCCGTTCCCCACGAGGTCCGGCACGACCCGGCGGGAGAGCTTCCCGATGAGCGGCAGCAGGGCTGCCGTAAAGAGCGGCAGGGCAATGAAGAGAAATATCAACGCTCCTCCTCGTGTTGCGAAACGTCTATTTCAACAGCCACCCGAGGACACCCGCCACCACGACGAGCCCGGCCAGGCACCAGGCCAGGTAGTTGGCGTAATGACCGTTATGGGCCTTCCGCAGGACGCCGGTCGTCCGTTCGCCGACGGCCGTAACGATTCGGTTGAGGACGAAGTCGAGCGGCCGGTCGACCCCCTTGAAGAGGACCCAGGACAGCCCCTGCAGGACCTTGATCCCCTGCTCGTAAGCGTCGAACACCCGCGCTTCGGCCCAGACATAGAGCGTGTGGATGACCGGCAGGTTGTGGACCGGCTCGGAGGCCAGATGGGCCTTGTTCCCGGCCTTGCGAAAGCCGTAGGAGTGGAGGAGAAAGGCCAGGATGAGGCAGGCCACCGAGATGAGCGCGACGGGGTTAAAGAGGTCAAGGGCGTGGCTCGTGAAGTCGAGATGGGCGGCGGCCTCCGTGTGCCCGGCCAGGATGGGCGTGATAAAGGTCGTGAGCGGGAGTTTGTTATAGACGCCGAAGATGATGCAGAGCAGGGCCAGGATGAGAATGGGCAGCACGATCGGGCTCTCGCTCTCCTTGACCCGGGCCACCTCCGTCGAGCGCGGGCCGAAGAAGACCGAATGCCCGGCCTTGAGGAAGGAGGCGAAGGTGAAGATCGCCCCCACCCAGGCGGCCACGGCGAAGATCGTGTAGCCCGTTTCGAGCGCGCCGTGAAAGACCATCTCTTTCGAGACGAAGCCGTTGAGCGGCCAGACCCCCGAGATGGCCAGGGCGCAGACGGAGAAGCCGAAGGCCGTGAGCGGCATCTCCCGGGCCAGGCCGCCGAGCTTCTTGAGCTCGGTCGTGCCCGCCCGGTGCTCGACCGAGCCGGCGCTCAGGAACAGGCCGCACTTGTACATGGCGTGGTTAATCATGTGGAAGATCCCGCCGGCGATGCCCACCGGGACACCCGTCCCGATGCCGAGGACCATGTATCCGACCTGGCTCACCGCGTGATAGGACAGGAGGCGCTTGAAGTCCTTCTGGATGAGGGCCATGAGGACGGCCAGGACGATCGTCACGGCGCCCACGGTCATGAGGACGATGGCCAGGGCGCCGCCCTTCTCGAGCTTGAAGAAGTCCAGGGTGATGCGCGCCAGGAGGTAGATCCCGAGGAGCTTCTCGAAGGAGGCCGGCAGGAAGGCCATGAAGCTGACCGGCGCGTCCACGGCCGCGTCGGGGATCCAGGTGTGGAAGGGCATGGCTCCGGCCTTGCCGACCGCGCCGACCATCATCAGGATGAACGCCGCGGCCGCCAAGCCCGTGGGCTTCACCGAGACCGCGGACATGGTCAGCGTGCCGGTCGTCACCCAGAGAAGGCCGATGCCCAGGATCAGGCTGAAGTCGCAGAAGCCGCTGATGAGCAGGCCCTTGACGGCCGTGCGGTTGGAATTCGGCTGGCCGCCGATCGTGATCAGGCCGTAGAGGGTGATCAGCAGCCCTTCCCAGAAGAAGAGCAAGGGGACGAAGTTATCGGCCAGGACCGCGCCGTTGGCGAAGGCCGCGGTCAGGAAGACATAGGCGTAATATTCCCGGATCCGCGGCGAGTTCCGCATCTTCACCGTCGAGTACAGGACGATGAGGACAAGGAACCCCGCCAGGGCCAGAAGGATGAAGGCCGAGAAGTGGTAGAGTCGGAGCTCGAAGTCCACTCCCAGGCCGAGCCAGGGCCGGCGGAATTCCAGCGACTTCACGCCGAAGAGGGCGAAGCCGAGATAGAGAACGACGAGCGAGGCCGCGACGGCGAGGATCTCCCGGACGAGCTTCACGCCGCGGGGGACGAGGAGGACCAGGATCGCGGCCGCGGCCGGGACGAGGATGGGCCAAAAAAGGGTCGTCGGGGTCATTTGAGCCACCAGCTGATCTGGGCCGTCGCCACGTTAACGAACTTCATCGGGACGGAGACGAAGAGCCCGGCGAGGAGGGAGAGGATCGCCAGGACGGCGACGACGAAGACCATGATTTTCGTGCCTTCGGGAGCGGGCGCCTTGGCCTCGCCCAGGAAGACGAGGCTGAAGACCTTGAGGAGGTAATACATCGTCAGGACCGCCGTGAAGAGGGCCAGCGCGGCCAACCAGATGTGGCCCGCGCGGACCGTGCCCATGATGACCAGGAACTTGGAGAAGAAGCCACCGAAAGGCGGGATGCCGATGACCGACAGGGCGCAGGCCAGGAAGGTCACCGCGGTGACGGGCATGGTCTTGATCAAGCCGCCCAGCTCATGGACATCCCGTTTGTGGGTCGCGTGGATGACGATCCCGGCGCAGAGGAAGAGGCCGCCTTTGGCCAGGCCGTGCATCAGGATGAAGAGGAGGGAGCCGGAAACGCCGGCCGGGTCGGCGACGCTGAAGCCGAGGAAGATGTAGCCGATCTGGCTGACCGTCGAATAGGCCAGGATGCGCTTGAGGTCCGTCTCGATCGTGGCCGCGCCGGCCGCGACCAGGCTGGAGACCATGGCGATCCAGGGAATGGCCGTCTGCCAGCCCTCGGGCAGGACGAAGGTCGCCAGGAATAGCCGGGCGTAGGCGTAGACGCCGATCTTGACCAGGACGGCCGCGTGGAGGAGGGCCGTGACGGTCGTCGGGGCGACGCCCGCGTCGGGCAGCCAGGTGTGGAGGGGCACCGTCGCCGATTTGGAGAACATGCCGAAGAGGATGAGCAGCACGGCCGTGCCCGGGATGACCGTCCCCCGCATCGCCGTGAGGTCGAAGGTCTGGGTCGAGCCGTAGATCTGGATGAAGCCCAGGAGCATGACGACCGCGCCGAAAAAGGTCACCAGGAACGCCTTATCGGCCTTGACGACATAGTCCGGCTTCCGGTAGAAGCCGATGAGCCGCCAGCAGGCGATGGCGATGATCTCCCAGAACAGGTACATGAAGATGAGGTTCGCGGAGAAGACGAGCCCCATCATGGACCCGATGAAAAGGACGACCATCAAATAGTACTCGTTCTGGTTCTCGTCGTGATGGATGTAGCCGAGGGAGTAGAGGACGATGAGGAACCCGATGAACGAGGAGACGATGGCCATGAAGACGGCCAGGGGGTCGATGATGAGAATGAAGTCCAGGCCCAAGCCCAAGGCGTAGCGGACGACGGTCGGCTCGCCGCGCAAGGCGCCCCCCAGGAGCGCCCACGGCAGGGCCGCGGTGGCGGCGCCGAGGACGACCGCCCACAGCGAGCGCAGGCGGGCCGAGAGAAGGCCCGCCAACGGGAGGGTCAGCGAGCCGACGATGGGGACAAGAATGGTGAGAAGGACGATGTTTGCGGAGTTCATTGTTGAGACGGAAGTATATTCATGCCCCGCCCGGGTTGTCAAGGATTTCTCCACCGGTCTTCCACAGCTTTTTGACAGGGATTTCCAGAGCCGTTTTTCCGGTTGCTTTTGGCCGCAGGTTGGTGACACAATAGCGCCCGGAAGGGCACGGAAAGGGAAAAACCATGAGCATCGAAATCTCCGAGGTGGCGGGGCGCAAGGACCTCAAGGCGTTCATCAACCTCCCGGCGGAGCTCCATGCCGGCCACGCGACCTGGGTCCCCCCCATCTACATGGACGAGTGGAAGTATTTCGATCCGCGCAAGAACAAGGCGTTCGGCTACTGCGACACCATCCTTCTCCTGGCCCGGCAAGACGGCCGCGTCGTGGGCCGCGCCATGGGGATCATCAACAAGCGGTACAACGAGCACCGCGGCGAGGGGGTCGCCCGCTTCGGCTACCTGGAAACGCCGCACGACCAGGCCGTCGTCCACGCCCTTCTCGGCCGGGTCGAGGAGTGGGCGCGATCCAAAGGCATGACGCGGGTCGTGGGGCCTTACGGCTTCTCCGACCAGGACCCGGAAGGATTCCTCATCGAAGGCTTCGAGCACCGGGCGACGATAGCGACCTACCACAACTTCCCGTGGATGACCGGGCTCGTCGAGGCCGAAGGGTATACGAAAGATGTCGATTACTTCGTCTACAAGGTCGATGTCCCCAAGGTCTTCCCTGAGTTCTTTGCGAAGATTTACGAACGGGCCCTGCGGCGGGGAACCTTCGAAATCCTGGAGTTCCGCAAGCGCAAGGAGATCAAGCCCTGGATCCGGCCCATCCTCTCGCTTATGAACGAGTGCTACCTCCAGACCAACATCTACGGTTTCGCGCCCCTGGAGGAGAAGGAGATGGACGACCTGGCCAAGCGCTATCTTCCCATCCTCGACCCCCGGTTCGTCAAGGCCGTCCTCAAGGACGGGGAGGTCGTCTCCATGATCATCGGGATGCCGGACATGACGGCCGGCATTCAAAAAGCCCGCGGCCGGCTTTTCCCCTTCGGGTTCATCTATATCCTGCGGGCGGCCAAGAAAACGAAACAGTTGGACCTTCTCCTCGGCGCCGTCAAGGAGAAATACCGAGGGATGGGGACGGACGTCATGATGGGCGCCAAGACGCTCCTCTCGGCCCACGAGGCGGGCTACGAATTCATCGATACGCACCACGAATTGGAATCGAACGTCAAAGTCCGGGCCGAAATGGAGCGCATGGGCGGGAAGATCTATAAGCGCTACCGGGTTTTTCAGAAGCCGCTTTGAGTCCCTGACAGGGCAGCGGCCGGGCTACTTCGTCTCGGCCCAGTTCCGGCCCCAGCCGAGGTGGACGTTGAGGGGCACGGAGAGCTCGCAGACCGATTCCATCCCCTCGCGGACGATCCGTTCGACCGCCGTCCGCTCCGCCTCGGGGGCCTCGAAGACGAGCTCGTCATGGACCTGGAGGATCATCCGGGCCCGCAGCCGCCGCTTGCGGAGCTCCCCGTGGATGCGGACCATGGCCAGTTTGATGATGTCGGCGGCCGTGCCCTGGATGGGCATGTTGAGGGCGATGCGGCGGCCCGCCTCGCGGACGACCCGGTCGACGACCCGTAGCTCCGGCACTTGGCGTTGGCGGCCGAAGAGGGTTTCGGCCGTGCCGCGGACGCGGGCCTCCTCGACGATCCGGTCGAGATACTCCCGGACCTGGGGGTGCCGGTCGAAATAGCGGTCGATGAACTTCTGCGCCTCGCCCGGACCGGTCCCGAGCTCCTTGGCCAGCGAGAAGGCCGAGGTGCCGTAGATGATGCTGAAATTGATGACCTTGGCCCGGCGGCGCTGTTCCTCGGGGAAGAGGCCCGACGTCTCGCCGAAGACCTGGCGGGCCGTTTCGGCGTGGATGTCGCGGTCGGCGAGAAAGGACGCGCAGAGGGCCTTGTCGCCGGAGAGGTGGGCCAGGATGCGGAGCTCGATCTGGGCGTAGTCCGCGGTGAGAAGGCCGCAGCCGTCGTCGGCGATGAAGGCCTTGCGGAACTCCGGCCCCCATTCCCCCCGCACCGGGATGTTCTGCAGGTTGGGCTCGCTCGAGCTCAACCGGCCGGTGGACGCCACGGTCTGGTTATAGCAGGTATGGATCCGGCCGGTGGCGGGGTTGATCAGGGCGGGCAGAGCGTCGGCGTAGGTCGATTTGAGCTTGGCCAGGGTGCGGTATTTGAGGACCAGGTCGGCCAGCGGATGGAGAGGCGCCAGCTCCTCCAGGACCTCCATCGAGGTGGACAGGCTGCCCGTGGCCCGCGTCTTCTTGGGCGACCGGAGGGCCAGCTTGTGGAAGAGGATCTCCGCGAGCTGCTTCGGGGAGTTGATGTTGAATTTCTGGCCGGCGAGCTCGTGGATGCGGCTCTCGAGGCCCCCCAGATCCTTCCCGAAGCGGGCCGAGAGCTCGGTCAGGACGCGCGGGTCGATGCGGACGCCTGCGATCTCCATGTCGGCCAGGACCTCGATGAGGGGGCGTTCGACCGACACGTAGAGCTTGTCGAGCTTCCGCTCCCGGACCTTGTCCCAGAGCAGGGTCCCCAGCCTGAGGGCTAGGTCGGCGTCCTGGCAGGCGTAAGGGACGACGCGCTCCACGGCGACCTTGTCCATGGTCACCTGCTTCTTCCCCTTGCCGGCGACCTCGTCATAGGGCGTCTTGGTTGTCTGGAGGTAGGTCAGGGCCATCTTCTCCAGCTGGTGCTTCCCCCAATTGGGCTCCAGGAGGTAGGAAAGGACCATGGTATCGAGGTCGATCCCCGCCAGGGTCACCCCCTCGCGCCGCAGGACGATCGAATCATATTTGATATTCTGGCCGGACTTGCGGACCTTGGGGTCCTCGAGGACCTCGCGGAAGATGGCCAGCGCCCGCTCCGCCGGGACCTGCCGCGGAGCCCCTGGATAGTCGTGCCGGAGGGGGATGTAGACCGCTTCGCCCGGGACGACGGCGAACGACATCCCGACAAGGCGGGCCCGGGTCGGCAGCACGCTGTCGGTCTCGGTATCCACGGCCACGGCACCGGCTTTCCGGATGCGGGCGGCCAGCTCGACGAGGTCGGCCTCTTGGCAGAGCGGCCGGTAATCGCGCTTCTCCGGCTTGACCTTCTTTACGTACTCCTGGAGGAGGGTCGTGAACTCGAGCTCCTGGAAGAGCGCCGCCACAGCCTTGGGGTCGGGCTCGTGGACGGCGAAGTCCTCCAGGTCGAAGGGGACGTCGAGGTCGTCCGTGACGGTGACCAGGCGCCGGCTGAGGTCGAGTTGGGCGCGGTTCTGCTCGATCTTGTCCCGGACGCGGGGGTTACGGAGACGCGGGAGGTCGCGGAGGAGGCCATCGAGCGACCCATGCTCCTGGATGAGGGCCTTGGCCGTCTTCTCGCCGATTCCCGGCACGCCCGGGATGTTGTCGGTGGGGTCGCCCCACAGGGCGAGGACGTCGACGACCTGGCCGGGCCCGACCCCGAAGATCTCCTTGACGTCGTCCTGTCCGATGGTCGTTTCCTTGGCCGGATTGTAGACGGAGGTCCGCTCGTCGACGACCTGGAGAAGGTCCTTGTCCGTGGTGACGATGACCGTGCGGACGCGGCTGCGGCCCGCCCGGCGGGCCAGGCTGGCCAGGACGTCGTCGGCCTCGTACTTCTCGAATTCGCGGACCGGGATCTCCAGGGCCCGGAGGACCTTCTTGAGGACGGGGACCTGGACGATGAGGTCCTCGGGCATCGGCTTGCGATGGGCCTTGTAGTCCTGGAAGACCTCATGCCGGACGGTCGGGCCCCGGACGTCGAAGACGATCCCCAGGTAGGCCGGCCGCTCCCTTTCCTGCAGCTTGCGGAGGGTCGTGAGGAAGCCGTAGATGGCGTTCGTCGGGAACCCGGCCGAGGTCGAGAGCCGCTGGATGGCGTAGTAGGAGCGGTAGAGGAGGGAGTTCCCGTCGATGAGGAAGAGGCGTTTTTCGTCCATGCGGGCTGCGGGAGGCCGGGCGCGGGCCGCCGTCCTTATTTCTTTTCGACGGTCTCCAGGAAGCGGGCGAATTTCCCCTGCTTGACCTCCTCGATGATGGCCTTGTGCTGTTCCTCGAGGAGCTGCTGGACGAGCTGCCGCAGGTTGGGGTTGTTGAGGAGCGTGCGGTAGAAGGTCCGCCGGGAGGTCAGGAGCTTGCCAGACACATAAATGAGCGATTCGACGTACTGGCCGGGCGCTCCGGTGTCCTGGGATTGGACGAGGAAGGCCGAGCCCTTGTACTCGACCTTGGTATGAAAGCCTTTCATTCCCGGCGACCGTCCTCCTCATTATACTCTGCCCGCCGTCAAGTTCAAGCATCAAGTGCGCGTGAGGAGGGCGTCAAATCGACGAAGAGGGCTCGGGGGTCTCTCCTCGAGGATATGGCTCGGGAAGACGGGCTCCGCTCGACTCGGAAGGGCTCGGCTGATATCCTCAAGGGGACGCTCCTCCCCCCAGCAAGGATCGCTCGGAGGGCAGACTCGCTCGACGGAAGTTCAGCCTGAAAATGCCGCCTCTCCCCACAACTGCGAATTTTCCCCCGGGCGGATCGACCGCCATGATCAACTATCCGCAGTTGCCGGCGGGCGATGCATTTTCAGGCTGAACTTCCGTATGTCGCTTCGTCCGCCCTCCTTCGCGCTCCTCAGAATCGGCGTCGTCGCTCCTAAGCCCCGCTTCGGATACCACCTCGCCCCGCGCAGATCAAAGGTAAGGATTAATTAGAGGCCGAGACAGCTCCCGCCGAAGAGTTATCAAGCTCGCGAATGAGCGTCCCGGCACCGCCACCCTTCCCAACGAGGGAGGACGGGATCCGATCGACGAGGGTTAAGGGCGGAGGGGGATCTCTCCGAGAGGCGCCT
>Ga0153915_10004221_pt1 | contig 13219 bp, 18 predicted proteins | sample Opewatmetagenome_2_FD_107003 | JGI IMG/M metagenome (GOLD analysis project Ga0153915, IMG submission 107003) | Freshwater wetland microbial communities from Ohio, USA - Open water 3 Core 3 Depth 3 metaG | ecosystem: Environmental > Aquatic > Freshwater > Wetlands | place: USA: Ohio, Lake Erie... | reverse complement strand
TGACTTCCGTGCTCGGCGCGGGGACCACATTCACCATCCGGCTGCCGCTGACCCTCGCCATCATCCAGGGCATGCTCGTGCGCGTGGGTCGGGAGATCTACGCGATCCCGATCAATGCCGTCGTGGAAAGCATCCGCCTGCGGCCGCAGGAAATCAAGATGATCGACGGCTACGAGGTGTTCAATGTCCGCGAGGACGTACTGTCCCTCCTGCGCCTGAGCCGCCTCTTCCGGATCCCCACCGAGGAGAACAAGCAGTACCATTTCGTCATCGTGGTGGGAACCGGGGAGAAGAGGGTGGGGCTCATGGTGGATTCCCTCATCGGGGAGGAAGACCTGGTCATCAAGCCGCTGCGGGACCGCTATACCGCGTCCCCGGGCATCGCGGGAGCCACGATCCTGGGCGACGGCACCGTGGCCCTGATCCTGGATGTCGTGAAGCTGCTGGAGTTTGGACTGCAGAGCGAGCGCAACGCGCGCTGGGTGCGCCAGCCCGCTCCCGTCGGGCCGGGGAGGACGTCATGAACGCGACCACGGAACGCGAGACGACGGCCACCTCCGCACCCGTCTTCAAGATGGTGACCTTCTCCCTCGGGGGAAGGGATTTCGGCATCGACATCATGAAGGTGAAGGAGATCTTGCACGAGGAATCCTTCACCTACGTGCCCAATGTGCCCGCCCACGTCCGCGGCGTCCACAACCTGCGCGGGGAGATCATCCCGATCATCGACCTGCGCCTCCTGTTCCATCTTCCCGTACCGGAGCGCAAGACGGCGGAAGCGGAGAGCGTCCTCATCCTCAGGCTTCCCCACACCAAGATCGGGGTGGTGGTCGACGGGATCGACAAGGTACTCGGAGTACCGGCCGCGGACATCCAGCCTCCGCACCCGCTCTTCGGCGACATCGCCATGAAGTACATGAGCGGGGTCGTGGAAAACGATTCCCGCCTTTACGTGATCCTCGATGCGGACCGGATCTTCGCCGAGGACGCGCAGCATCCGACCGATATGGCCGCCGCGGAGCCGCTGTCGGTCCCGGCGCCGGCCGGGAAGCCGGGAAACGCGGGACGCGAGTTCGGGTTCGTCCAGGAGACCCTCAAGACGTTCTCCGGATTCCACGTCACGGAGCTGAATCAGGCCTGGGCGGAGCGGCGGTTCATGGAATGGACCAAACTGCGGGAGCGGATGGGCGCCGATACCCAGCTCACCGGAACCGAGGACGCGCGGGAATTCCTGAAGACCTTCCCGTCCCCGTACTACGGGGCCCTCTGGGGCGATGATTTCAGGGAGGGGCTGCTGTCCCTGCTGCCGACGGACCCGCACGGGGTCTTCCGGATCTGGAACCAGGGCTGCGGCCGGGGCCATGACGCCTATTCCGTCGTATGCGCCCTGAAAGCCGCCCATCCGGGCCTGGCGGTGAAGGTGCAGGCGTGCGACACCAACCTCCTGTTCGTGACGACGGCGGCGGACCTCACCCTGGTGGAGGCCGAGATTCCGCCGTTTTACAGGAACGGGGATTTCCTGCGCAAGGGCCCCAAGGGGTGCCAGTTCACGCCGCCGATCCGCGACAGCATCGTGTTCGAATACACCGAATCCCTTCCGGAAGACACGGCGCCGGCCTACGACCTCATCGTGTCGCGGGACGCCCTTTCCTACCGCGACCCGGCCGTCCAGGCGAAGATCCTGGAGGCTTTCCGCAACAAACTGCGCGAAGGTGGGCTCCTGGTGCTGGGCCGTAATGAGGTCGTGTCCCGCAAGGGCTGGCACGTCCTGGAAAAGGGGAGTTTTATGGCATTCCGCAAGGACAGTGCACAGGAGGCATGAGATGAGAGTCGAATATATCAACCCGTTCGTGGAGGCGGCCTTCAGCGTACTCCGGGAGGTCCTCAATACGGAGCTCACCCGTGGGGAGCTGTTTCTCAAATCCTCCTCGCAGCCCGTCCTGGGGGTGGCCGCCATCATCGGCCTCACGGGAGAGGTGCAGGGCCGGGTCCTGTTCGACATGGACGCAAAGACCGCCCTCGCCGTCGCCTCTGCGATGAACGGGGAGACGCTTACGGAAATGGACGATCTGGCCAAGGCCACCATCACGGAACTGGCCAACATGATCACCGCGCGTGCCGTGACCAAGCTGTCCGAATTGGGCTTCGATTTCGACATCACGCCGCCGGCCATCTTCACGGGAAGCAACATGGAGATCACCAACACGTCGATCGAGTCGCTGATCGTTCCGATCAAGATGCCGTTGGGCAAACTGGAAATCAACGTCGCCGTGCGGGAGAAGACTTAACCGGAGGACAGAGGAGGCGCCCGGATGAAGACCAAGACCGATTTTCCGACAATCAATGAGCGTAAGCCGGAGGGCGTCCGGGAGGACGGGACGCCGTTCCGCGTGCTGATCGTCGACGATTCCATGTTCGTCGCGAAGCAGATCGGCCAGATCCTCACCTCGGAGGGATTCGAGATCCTGGGGACCGCCGGCGACGGCGCGGAGGGCCTGGAGAAGTACAAGGAGCTTTCGCCCAAGGTGGACCTGGTGACGATGGACATCACGATGCCCAAGATGGACGGGGTCACGGCGCTGGAGAAGATCATGGAGTTCGACAAGGGCGCCAAGGTCATCATGATCAGCGCCCTCGGCAAGCAGGATCTCGTGAAGAAGGCGCTCCTGCTGGGCGCCAAGAACTATATCGTGAAGCCCCTGGACCGCAAGAAGGTGCTGGAACGGGTGGTCACGGTTCTCAAGAAGTAGCGGAGGAGCGTCTTTCGGCGCTCCAAGGAACCGATTCAGGAGGGACCGATGAAAAAGGCTGTGGGGATCGTTTTTTCCTGCATCGCCGCGCTGTTGCTCTCTTCCTGCGCGACGGTCTACCAGCGTTCCTGGACCTATGAGAGCACGACCGTCCAGGACGCGCTGACCCTGTCGGGGGATTCCTTCCAGATGACGCGCAGCTCCGGAGGCGAACAATCCTACTCCGGCAAGTTCTACGACCAGGGGGAGAAGTGGGTGTTCGACGTGACCCGCTACCGCGCGTCCGACGGCCTCGTGAGGAACTTCGACCCGCCCGTGCGCTACACCTATTCCGTGAAGAAGTACGAGGGCGGAGTCTCCTTCCTGGCCATGGACAAGGTGGAAGGCGGCAGCCTGGGCGGCAACTTCATTCAAAAGGGCGATTTCACCAAGCAGTAGAAAAAACGGTGTTTTTGCACCGGGACGCCCTTGACAGGGCGGGAACAGATGCTGTAGGTTGACGCCGTCGTTTTCGGGGCGGTTAGCTCAGTTTGGTTAGAGCACCAGCTCGACACGCTGGGGGTCACTAGTTCGAATCTAGTACCGCCCAAACGGATCCGTTCCGTTCCCCCGATGAAAGTCCGCATTCCAGACGTGATCGCATTGATGCTCGTGACGGCAGCCATCGGAGCCGTATCGTTTCGCGTATATTCCGGCAATAGCGACTCCGCCGAAGTACGCATCGAATCCGGCGGCAGAACCTGGATCTATCCCCTGGACGCGCAAAGGACAGTCACTGTGGACGGCCCCATCGGGGTCACCGTCGTACGCATCGGATCGGGAGGGGCCCGCATCATGGATTCCCCGTGTCCCGACAAGTTGTGCGTCCACATGGGATCCGTTTCCCGGCCCGGGCAATGGGCCGCCTGCATGCCCAACCGCGTGTTCGTACGCATCGACGGATCGGTTCCCCATGAAGTCGACGACACCTCTTTCTAGGCGGCTCGACAGGGTGGCGCTCCTGGGCGCCTGCTGCCTGTTCCTCTCAAGCATCGAATACATTCTGCCCAAACCGATCCCCTTCCTGCGCATCGGGATCGCCAATCTGCCCATCCTGATCGCCCTGGACCTCCTGAGCCCACCCCTCGTCCTGCTGGTGGTGGCCCTGAAGGTGGCGGGGCAGGCGCTGCTCTCCGGCACCCTGTTCTCCTACGTGTTCCTTTTTTCCCTCGTCGGTTCCGCGGCGAGCGGGCTCTCGATGATCCTTTTGCGGACCCTTTTCGCGAAACGCATGTCCCTGGTCGGCATCGGGGTACTGGGAGCATTCGCCAGCAATTCGGTCCAGCTGATCCTCGCCCGATTCCTGATCTTCGGGGAGGGCGCCTGGCTGATCGCGCCGCCGTTTCTCGCCCTGGGAACCGTGTCCGCCGCTGTCCTGGGGTTTTTCGCGGAGCGGTTTTCCGAAACCTCCCGATGGGTCCGCGCGGCCAGGGAGGAAGGATGAACGGCGGCGGCCGCCGCAAGGGCTTCCCCGGGTTCCTCGACGGGAACCTTGGTTCCGGCCACCTGTTCCTGCTGGGCGTGCTCCTCATGCCCTCCTTCCTGTTCCATCAGAGCCTCGGCCTGCGGCTCGCGCAGACGGGACTGTTCGCCGTATTGTGTCTTCTCTCCGGCCGGCGGATCCGGCCCCTGCCCACCATCCTCACTGTGGCCGCGATCATTGTCTGCAACCTCCTGGTTCCCACGGGGCGCATCCTGTTCTCCATCGGCCCCCTTTCGGTCACGGAGGAGGCGCTGCTTTCCGGAGTGCGGAAGGCGGCGACGTTCGAGGGCCTGATCCTGCTTTCCCGTTTTTACGTTCGGCCGGACCTGCGGATCCCGGGGTCGTTTGGAGGCCTTCTTTCCCGCTCCCTATTCTACTTCGAGCGGATCATGAGCCGCGGGCGCAGATGGAACCGAAAGCGGCTCCTCGTGGATCTCGATGCGATGCTCCTGGAACTCCAGGCGGAAGGGGAGGTTGCGGAACGTGCGCCCCGTGTCGCCCGTACGAGCCTTCGGGGCGTCCTGTTCGGCTGTGCCCTCCTGGGAGTCAACTGGGCGGCCTTCCTGGCGGTCCTGGCCGCGGGAAAGGGGTGACCCGGGCGGAATTCAGGGCGATGCGGGAACCGGACGGATCGTGAAGCGGCTGTCCGTGAGCTCGAAGCTCCCTCGAAGCCCCGGCGTGAGATAGACGCTCCTGCGGTCGTCGATGAAGATGGCCTGGATGTCAGGCGTCCGCAGGGCGAGTTCCATGCCCTTCTCGAGGCCGAGGGCGAAAAGCAGCGTGGAAAACCCGTCGGCCCGCATGGAATGCGCGGTGACGATGGAAACGCTTGTCAGCCCGTTCGATACGGGGAAGCCCGTCCTCGTGTCCAGGATATGATGATAGCGCACGCCGTCGCGCTCGAAGAAACGCTCGTAGACCCCCGAGGTCACGACTGAGGTCTCGGCCGACGTCACGATGCCCAGGTACGTGCCCCGCGGGTCCTCCGGATTTTGGATCCCGATGCGCCAGGGGCTTCCGTCCGGTTTCTTCCCCATGGTCAGGATGTTCCCGCCCAGGTTGATCAGGGCGGTCTTCACCCCCTCGAAACGCAGGATGCGCGCGGCCTCATCGGCCGCGTATCCCTTGGCGATCGCTCCGAGATCCAGTCTCATGGACCGCGAAAGCAGAAAGGCCTCTGCGGAGGAGGCGTCCAGTTTCAGGGAACGGTACCCGACGTGTCCGAGGGCCTCGCGGATCTCCTCGGGGGAGGGGACGCGGGCCTTCTCGGTGCCGATGCCCCAGAGCTTCACCAGGGGGCCCACTGTGATGTCGAACGCCCCGTCGCCGAGTCGCGAGAACTCGAGGCCGGCCTGCAGGACCTCCATGGTGTCGGGCGAGACCCGCACGGCGTGCAGGCCAGCCGCCCGGTTGACGGACTCGACCTCGCTTTCGCTGCGGTTCACCGTCATACGGTCCTCGATCTGCCGGATCCTGGAGAACGCCCGGGCCATCGCGTCTCCGGAATGGCCGTCATGGACGGTGATCGTGCAGGTCGTACCGAGCAGGTCGTATTCCGTCCGGCTTGCAGGTTGGGACACCGTCCTGCAGCCCGCCGAAAGGACTAGGGCCGCGCAGGAGATCATCAGGACCCTTCGGTGCGTCGCCATGCGGCGTTTATACCATGCGACACACCCCTCGGGAAGCTCGCGGTCAGGGGCCGGCGGAAGCCGACGGTCTTTGCTTTCCGAATGAATGCGGATATACTAGGGCCGATAGGGGGAAGCCGCATGGGCGATGCCGCGTCCGGAAACGAGATCCAGCAATTCCTCACGTTTCTCCTCGGTGAGAACGTCTACGCCTTCGAGGTATCCCACGTGCGGGAGATCCTCGAGGTGATCCCGATCACCCGCGTTCCCAGGACTCCGGAATACCTGCGGGGCGTGATCAACAACCGCGGAAGCGTGATTCCCGTCCTCGACGTGAAACAGAAATTCGGGATGGGAAAGACAGGGAAGGGCCTGAACACGTGCATTATCGTGGCGGAGCTCATGTTGGGAAACGACGCCCTCACTGTGGGCGTGCTTTCCGATTCGGTCCAGGAGGTCGTGGAACTGGACGCGGGACAGATCCAGCCGCCGCCCAAGGTGGGCGCGGGCGAGGGGGCGGAGTTCCTGATGGGGATCGGGAAGAAGGACGACCGCTTCATCATGATCATGGACATCAACCACCTGTTCAATGCCCAGGAGCTTTCCGTCGTACAGTCGTCGGGTGCCCTATAGGGATCGTCCATCCGGCCCGCGGCGGGGGGGAAAAAAAACGGGCTCCCGCGGCAATTCCGCGGAGCCCGTCCTTCCATGCGTTTCCGCGGGGGGAAACGCGACGGCCTCTACAGCTTGACGTTCAGGCCGATCCCGCCGACAGATGCGTAGTTCGCGGAGGTCCAACCGAAGCGGATGCCCATGTTCGCCGGAAGGAAGTTCGTATAGAGGATGAAATCCTCCATGTAGGCGAATCCCAGCCCCAAGCCCAAGGAACTGCGGCCGAGGATGGGAAGCCCGATCGCCAGCCCATAGGCCATGCGGAACTCCTCTCCCGTGACGAAGGCGAACGGGATGTTGAATCCAAGGTGCATGGAGACGCCGGCGCCGACGCCGAGGCCCATTCCGCTGTAGAAGAAGTCCAGGTCCGCCCAGGCGATCCCGCCGATGTCGATCGGAATGACGTCCGCGATCGCGAATTTCAGGAACACCATCTCCGCGCCCGCGTCGAGTCCATATCCGACATCGAAGAAGACGTTGAAGCCGGAACCGTCCTGCTGGGACTTGAAGATCGACCCCGCGTCCGCGGCGAAGACCGGTCCTGCCAGTAAAGCGACGAGCAGAGCCACGCAAAGCAGTGCTTTTTTCATTTCATCCTCCTGTGAAACGTTGATTTTCGACGCGAATCATTATACAGCATGCTGCACGAAAATTTCCAGCACCCTTTCCATCCGGCCCCGGACGCGCCATGGTCCCATCCCCTTGTAAAGCTGCGGGCAAACCCTTATCCTCGTAAAGGATGAATGACCTGTTCTTGAAGATCGTGATCGTGGGTTTTCCGTTCGGTTTCTCGCTCATCTGGTTCACCTACTGGATCGTGAAGATCTACAAGGAGAAGCAGGTGGCGCTGAAACGCAAGCGGGAAGAAGCCGCAGCCTCCTCGAACAGACTCTCGGAATCCTGAAAGAGCCCGTGTCCAACCCCGCCGTGCAGATCGACGGACTGTCCTTTTCCTATCCCGAATACTACGCAGGGCAGAGGAATCCGGTCCTGAAGGAAATCACGCTTTCCATCCCGGAGGGGGGGCTCGGCGTGGTCCTGGGAAAGGCCGACGCCGGAAAGACGACCCTGACGCGGGTCCTGGGAGGATTCGCGCCCCGTTTCACAGGAGGAACGTTCTCGGGCCGCGCGCGCTTCCGCGACACGGAGCTTGCCGGCGCCAAGCCGTATCAGCTCCTCGAGACGGCGGGCTTCGTCTTTCAGGATGCCGACGAGCAGATCATCACGACGCGCTGCGACACGGAGATCGCCTTCGCCCTTGAATCGCTCGGGGTGGGCCGGACGGACATGGGCCGGCTTGTCGAGGGGGCGCTCGACTTCGCGGGATTGTCCGGCTTCGCGGGAAGGCATCCGGCAACGCTGTCCGGCGGGGAGAAGAAGCGGCTCCTGATCGCCTGCCTCAAGGCGATCGATCCTCCCCTTTGGGTGCTCGATGAAATCCTCCAGGAGCTCGACCCCGCCTGGAAAGGGAAGCTGCTCGATTTCCTCCACGACTCGGGAAAGACCGCGCTTCTCCTGGATTCGCGCTGGTCGCCTCTGTACGCGCATCACGATGCAGGCCTTTTCCTGCTGCGCGAGGGCCAGTGCACGGCCGAAGGAGCCTGGGTACCGCCCTCCCGCGACGCCATCCTCGCCGGGGAAGGGCTCCTCGCTCCCGTCCGGGCTGAGCCGCCGAGGAACGGCGAACCGCACCCGTTGCTGCGCTGTTCCCGCATCGAGTTCGGGTTTCCGGCTCCGTCTTCCTTCTCCCTGCACATCGAGGACCTCACGATCCAGGAGGATTCCGTCTGCGCGCTTGTGGGCCGCAATGGCTCCGGCAAGTCGACACTGGGCCGGATCCTCTGCGGCCTGCTCGTCCCGCAGTCGGGCTCCGTGGAATGGGCAGGACCGCAAGGGCTTCGCGCGGATCCGGAGGGCCTGCAGCGCGCCGTGGGATACCTTTTCCAGAATCCCGACTATCAGATTTTCCTGCCCACGGTGGGAGAAGAGCTGTCGTTCGGGCTGCGGCGGCAGGGAGTGGCCCAGGCGGAGGTCGAAAGGCGCGTGCAGGAGGCCATCCGGGTATTCCGTCTTCCCTCCGAGGGAACCCCACCTTCCCTGATGGGATACGGAGCGCGCAAAAGGCTGCAGGCCGCCTGCTATTTCCTGCTGGAACGGCGCCTTCTCATCCTTGACGAGGCGGACGCGGGGCTGTGCTACACCGACTTCGCCTCCATCCTGGAAGCGCTCCGCTCCCGGGGCGCCTCGATCCTGCTAGTGACCCACGACATGCTCCTGGCCGCCACGGCGGCTGAAAGGATCCTTGTCCTGGACGGGGGCCGGATCCTTTCGGACACCCGCGGCCTGCCGGCGGGGTTCCCGGAGGCGGGCGGGTGAACAGGGATTTTTCGATCGCCGGGGGCAGCCTCCTGCATCGCTACGATCCCCGTGCAAAGCTCCTCGTGCTCCTGGCCGGCGTCGTCTTCCTTTTCCTTCCCCACACGGTGCTCCCGTCCCTCATCCTGGCCGCCTGCCTGGCGGTTTTGATCGCCCGATGCCTCGGAAGCGGGGAACTGCGCCGTCCCGTCGCGGCGCTCCTTCCCATCTTCCTGTTCATCGTGCTGCTGACCCCGGTGTTCCGCCGCGGGGGGACGCCTCTGCTCGAGCTGGGAGGGGTGCGGATCCTCACGATGGAGGCGGTCAGCGACATCGTGACGCTTTCCGTGCGCTTCCTATGCATCACCCTGCTGTTCTTCGCCGTCTTCCGCAGCACGGACACGGATGGCCTGGTGCTCGCGCTGCGCGCGGTGGGACTTCCCTATGGAGCGGCCCTGATGCTGATCATCGCGCTGCGCACCATCCCCTCGCTGGCCTCGGCTTACAGGGACATCACGGACGCGCACAAGCTCCGGCGGGCGGGGATCGGGCGGGAGGAACGCGGTTCCCGTGCCATCGTCCCGGTCCTCACCTCGGTGCTCATCCACGCCCTGAAAGGGATCCCGCTTCTCGCCATGGCCCTGGAGTCCCGCGGTTACGGCCGCCGCAATCCCCGCAGCAGCTACGCGGTCCTGAAAGCCGGACGGCCCCTTGCACTGGATTTTGCCGCCGCGGCGCTGATGGTGGTTCTCCTCGCCCTGGGCGCCCTGCTCCTGCCGCCGGTCCTTCCTTTTCCGTAGTTTTTCCGTTACACTGAAGCCGACCATGAAAGAAGAATCTTCCTCTTTCCCGCCCGCGCTGCGCCTCTCCCTCCTGGCGATCATGACGGCGGTCACGACGGTCATGACGCGCCTGGTCCAGTTCCCCTTTGCCCCTACAAGGGGGTACTACCACCTGGGGGATGCGGCGGTCTATTTCACCGCGCTCAGCTTCGGCCCGTTCACCGCGCTCATCGCCGGGGGAGTGGGCACGGCGCTGGCCGACCTGTTCAGTCCCTTTGCCCAGTGGGCCCCGTTCTCGCTGGCCATCCACGGCCTGCAGGGCCTGGCGGTCGGCCTGATCGCGGGCAAAACGGGCGATTCCCGCGTGCCGGTCCTCCGATGGATCCTGGCCTTCGCGGCGGGGACGATTCTCCTGTGCGGCGGATACCTGGCTGCCGGTACGCTTCTCACGGGATTCGGGGCGGCGCTGGCGGAACTGCCCGGAAACCTGGGCCAGAGCGTCGTGGGCATCGTCTGCGCGGTGCTCCTGACGCCCCCCATCCGCATCGCCCTGCCGCAGATCCGGAGCTGGAGATGGTAGGGCCATCCGAGGCGCGGGAGAGGATCCGGGAGAACCTGGCGGTCCTGAGGGACCGTGTCGGGGAGGCCGCGCTCAGGGCGGGGCGGGATCCCGCCGCCATCCGCATCCAGGCGGTCACGAAGACCTTCCCCCGCGATGTCGTGGAGGCCGTCATGGCAGAGGGACAGGCGCTCTTCGGGGAGAACCGCGTGGCGGAGGCGAAGGACAAGTTCGCCGCCCTTCCCGGCTCCTGGGAGCTGCACCTCATCGGGCATCTGCAGCGCAACAAGGCGCGGGATGCGGCCGCCGTCTTCCACTGGGTCCAGTCGATCGACAAGGCGGAGACGGCCCAGGCTCTGGACCGCGCCTGCATGGAGGCGGGACGCACGATGGAGATCCTGCTGGAAGTCAACGTCTCGGGGGAGGAATCGAAGTCGGGCGTGCGGTCGCGGGACGCGCTGGAGCCGCTCATGGACTCCGTGCAGGGCCTGTCGCGCCTGCACGTACGCGGCCTGATGACCGTGGGCCCCTTGACGACGGAGGAGGCGCGCATCCGCGGGGCTTTCCGCTCCCTGAGGTCGCTTTTCGACACGATCCGGGACCGGCGCGGCCTGCCATACTTCGACACGCTCTCCATGGGCATGTCTTCCGATTACCCGATCGCGGTGGAGGAGGGCGCCACCCTCCTGCGGATCGGCACGGCCCTCTGCGGAAAGCGCCATGTCGCGTAGAGCCGTGGCCGCAGCCGTCCTTCTCGCCTTCTCGGCCGCGACACTCCAGGCCGAGGGGACTCCGGCCGACAAGAAACACGAACCGGAGCCCTACACGAAGGAGGAGTTCCCCGAATGGGCCCGGCAGCTGTGGCGTGCGGAAGTCGTCTTCGTCGGCTCCTTCCCGTTCACGTTCTTCTTCGTCCTGGAGGGCTACGACACGTACAAGTACGCGGCCAACGACTTCAGCTCCTCGTACGCCCCCTGGCCGTTCCGCACCTCCGACGAGATCACCTACACCACGGACGAGGTCTTCTGGCTCGTCGTATCCGCCCTGGCTTCCTCCGCCGTCGTCAGCCTGGTCGACTTCATCCTTGGACATGTCGGACAACAACCCGCGAATCCTTGAAAGCCGCGTCGAGGATCCGGCAGTTCGCGGGATGCGCCTCGACCGCTACATTGCGGAACGGATGGGCCTGTTTCCACGCAGCCAGATCGAAAGCCGCGTAGTCGCTCTGCGCGTGAACGGGAAGGACGCGCGGCGGTCCAAGAAGCTGAAGCCGGGGGATCTCGTGGAGGTATCCTACAGGGATCCGCCCCCGCTGGATCTGTTGCCGGAACCGATGGATCTGCGGATCCTTTTCGAAAACGCGGACGCCATCGTCGTGGACAAGGCCCAGGGCCTTGTGGTGCATCCGGGGTGCGGGAATGCCCACGGCACGCTGGTCAACGGGCTTCTCCACCACTGCGCGGGCCTTGGGGACCGGTTCCCCGGGCGTGACGCCCGGCCGGGGATCGTGCACAGGCTGGACAAGGAAACCTCGGGCGTCCTGATCGCCGCCAAGAATCCGGCGGCCCACGAGATGCTCGCGGCCCAGTTCCGGGACCGCAAGGTGCGCAAACGCTATCTGGCCATCGTGTCCGGCCATCGGCTGCCGGACAGGGGCAAAATCGAGACGAGGATCGCCCGCGATCCCCGGCAGCGGAAGCTGTTCTGCGCCTCCCGCTCCCGCGGACGCGCCGCGGTGACATCCTACGCCGTGCTGCGGCGCTGGGGCGACTATGCCCTGGTGGCCCTCGCGCCGCGCACGGGCCGGACCCATCAGCTCCGCGTCCATATGAAGTACCTCGGCTCCCCCATCCTCGGAGACCCGCTCTACGGGAAGAAGGATCCGCGCTTCCCGGAAGCCACGCTCATGCTGCATGCCCGCCGCCTGAAGATCCTCCTGCCGGGGGAAAGCGAGCCGCGCGTGTTCACCGCGCCCCTGCCGGAAAGGTTCCGCAGTCTCGCGGCCGCCCTACAGCTCCTGTTTCAGTGAAGGATTGAACCGCCGTTCGCTGCGGATCGTGGAGGGGGGGCCGTGGCCGGGAAAGACGAGGACGTCTTCCGGAAGGGAGAGGATCCGGGACCTCAGGGAGGATACCAGAAGCCCCCGGGCATACCCGTCCTTCGTGGCGCCTATCCGTCCCGCGCTGAGCGCATCCCCGCTGAAGAGCAGACTGCCGCAGAGCCAGCAGAGGGAATCCATGGAATGTCCCGGGGTCTCTATGGCTTGGAACTCGAAGGCGCCGAGGCGCACCGTTTCCCCCCCGGCGACGTGCCGGGCGGGCAGGTCCAGCGCATCGGGCATGCCGCAGAAGATGCCGGCGTCGTAGATCTTCAGGAGCGTGCGCAGTCCCCCGCAGTGCGCCGCGTGGGCATGCGTGAGCAGGATCCACCGTGCATAACAGCGGCTTTGCTCTATGGCCTCCAGGACCTGGGCATTGAATGTCCCCGGGTCGATGACGACGGCGTCCTCGCCCGGCCCGCCCGCCAGGACGTACGTGTTGGAGAATCCGAGGGTGGAGAAAAGGGAATGGAAGATCACGAGCATCCCCCCCGGACAACGGCGTCTGCGAATCGTGCCTCGTTGGTGTTGGAGGATCGAAGATCGCATTCCTCGAGGACGGAGCCGGAGAAGTGGACCCGTTTCAGGTTGCAGTCCCGCAGGCCCACGCGCGTCAGGCGGGCGGCGATGAAGCGGTCCGCGTACAGGTCGGAGTGGTCGAAGCGCACGTCGGTGCACTCGGCTCCGAGGAAACTGCACTGGATGAGCTCGGATCCGGAGAAATCCGAGGATACGATGGTGGAACCGGAGAAGACGCAGTTGGAAAGCGCGCTGCCCTCGAAGCGGCAGTCCACGAAGCGCGCGCCCTCGAAGAATATCATGTGCATCGAGGCAGCGGAGAACCGCACGCCCT
>Ga0153915_10004220_pt1 | contig 13221 bp, 8 predicted proteins | sample Opewatmetagenome_2_FD_107003 | JGI IMG/M metagenome (GOLD analysis project Ga0153915, IMG submission 107003) | Freshwater wetland microbial communities from Ohio, USA - Open water 3 Core 3 Depth 3 metaG | ecosystem: Environmental > Aquatic > Freshwater > Wetlands | place: USA: Ohio, Lake Erie... | reverse complement strand
CTCGCGCGGCGCGAACAGCGCGTAGACGGCAGGCAGGACGAGAAGCGTCAGCGCGGTCGAGGAGATGAGTCCGCCGATGACGACCCGGGCGAGGGGCCGCTGGATCTCGGCGCCGATGCCCTGGCTGAGCGCCGCCGGCAGGAAGCCGATGACGGCGACGATGGCCGAGACGATGATGGGCCTGAAGCGGATCTCGCAGCCTCGGACGATCGCCGGCGGAGCGGCAGGCTCTCGCCAGAGTAGGCGTGGCGGATTGCCAGAGGCCGAAGCCGACGAAAGTGAGCCCGAGGATGACGCCGAGGACCGTGGCCGGGATGGGTCGCGCAAGCCAGACACCTACGGTGGAAGCCAACGTGAGGTTGAGCAGCGTCGCGAGCAGGATGCCCAGCATCACAGTTCAGGGCCGACGATACCGCGTCGCCAACGAGAAGGCGATCAGCTGGGTCTTATCGCCCATCTCGGCCAGCGCCACCACGAGAAAGGAGCTCCAGAGCGCGGTTATTGAGTCACCCTCTCGGCTGGTGAACCCGTCTTACCTCGGGCACCCGGGGTAGGGGTCCAAACTCCGCAGGATAGATCCTATATCCACGCGCGTCGAATCAGCCACATTTTCACACCTTGCGTCAGGAGCATGTACGCCAGCAGTGTCAGACCCAGAAGGAGCCAGTACAGCGGCGGGAGCGTTGTCATACCGAGATAGGGACCGATAGGCGTGAACGGGATGAGTACGCCGACCGACATGATCACCGCCGTCATGGCAATTAGCGGCCCCGACGGGCGGCTCTGCAGGAACGGTAGCTTGCGGGTGCGGATCACTTGGATGATCAAGGTCTGCGTGAGCAGGCTCTCCACGAACCAGCCAGTCTGGAACAGCGCCGCCTTGTCGACGGCCCAGGCGTTGAATACGTAGAGCATCATCAAGAAGGTCGTGTAATCGAAGATCGATGAGCATGGCCCGATGAAGAGGATGAACCTCGCGATGGATCCCATGTCCCAGGGTCGCGGCTTCGCGATCTGCTCCGGATCCACGTCATCGGTCGGAATGGCCGTCTGGGAGACGTCGTACAGGAGATTGTTGGTGAGGATCTGGATGGGCGTCATCGGCAGATAGGGCACGAAGATACTCGCCCCGAGTACGCTGAACATATTGCCGAAGCTGCTGCTCGCCCCCATGCCGATGTACTTGAGGATGTTGGCGAAGACCTTGCGGCCTTCCAGCACGCCCTCCTCGAGCACGAGCAGGCTCTTCTCGAGCAGGATCAGGTCCGCCGATTCTTTCGCGATGTCCACCGCCGTGTCCACGCTCACGCCCACGTCCGCCGCTCGGAGAGCCGGCGCGTCGTTGATCCCGTCCCCCATGAAACCGACCGTGTGCCGCCGCGACTGAAGCGCGTGGATGATTCGCTGTTTGTGCGCGGGGGAGACGCGGGCGAATAGCGTCGTGCCCTCGACCCCATCTGCGAGTTGCTCGTCGGTCATCTCCTCGATCTGCGCGCCCAGGAGCGTGTGTTCGGTGGGCAGCCCGACGTCCGCGCACACCTTCTTGGCGACCAGATCGTTGTCGCCGGTCACCACCTTCACGGACACGCCGTGATGCTGGAGCGCGAGAATGGCCGCAGCCGCGGTGTCCTTCGGCGGGTCGAGGAACGCGAGGTATCCGTTGAGGATCAGATCCTGCTCGTCGCCTCGCCCGTAGCCCGCGTCCTTCGGCTTTACGTCTTTCGATGCAATCGCCAGCACGCGGAAACCGTTCCGACCGAGCTGCTCGTACTCGCGACGGAGCTCGTCGATGCGGACGTGCTCCATGGGCGAGAGCTCGCCATCGAGCTCGAAGTGTGTGCAGCGCGGGAAGATCGCCTCGGGAGCGCCCTTGCTGATGATCCGGTCCATTCCCTCGGGTGTGCGGACAACCACCGACATGATCCGCCGCTCAAAATCGAACGGGATCTCATCCACCTTGGCGTAGTCGGGGATGTGCGCATGGTGGTGGGTTGCTTCTGAGTGGGCGAGAACAGCCCGGTCCATAACGTTCTTGAGGCCCGTCTGGAAGTGGCTGTTGAGGTATGCCAGCCCCAGCACGCCATTGTCCGGCTTCAGGACGACATCGCAGTGCGAACTCAGGATCACGTGATCCCTCGTCAGGGTGCCTGTCTTGTCCGTGCAGAGCACGTCCATGGCACCGAGGTTCTGGATGGCGTTGATCCTCTTGACGATGACCTTCTTGCGGGCCATTGCCATGGCCCCCTTGGACAAACAGACCGTCACGATCATCGGGAGCATCTCGGGCGTGAGCCCTACGGCAACCGCCAGGGCGAAGAAGAAGGCCTCGTGCCAACGACCCTTGGTCAGACCGTTGATGAAAAACACCAATGGCACCATGACCATGATGAAGCGGACCATGAGCCACGTGAAGCGCGCCACGCCCTTGTCGAACGCGGTCTCGGTCGGCTGCTCCGCGAGCGACTCGGCCATGCTGCCGAGGTATGTTTGTCGACCGGTCGCCACGACGACGGCCGTCGCGGCGCCGGTCTCGACGCTCGTGCCAAGGAACGCAAGGTTGGCCAGCTCGATGGGCGACCTGTCCGGCGGGCCCGTGTCCACCTCGAATTTTTCGACGGGAAACGATTCGCCCGTGAGCGAGCCCTGAATAAGGAAGAGATCCTTGGCGGCGACGATCCGCACGTCCGCTGGAATCATGTCCCCGGCCGCCAGCTTCACGACGTCGCCCGGCACCAGTTGCGCGATGGGCAATTCCTGAGGCTGGCCATCGCGCAGGGTGGTCGCGGTCACCGAGATCATCGCCTTCAGCTTCGCCGCTGTGGTGTCGGCCCTTCGCTCCTGGATGAGCCGCAGGCTGACGCCCAGGGCGATCATCAGGGACATGACGATGCCTGCCCGCGTGTCGCCCGTGGAGAAGGAGATGGTAGCCAGGACCGACAGCAGCAATACGAGCGGGTTGATGACGGCGTGCCAGAGGAGCAGTCCGATACTCTTGCCTTCATCGGCGGCGACCATGTTCGGACCGTGCTCGGCGAGCCGCCCTTCGGCCTCGCTTGCGGTGAGACCCGTCACGCGACTCTTGAGCCGCTGAAACACGACATCGGACGTCAGGGACGCCGACTCGAGGAGGATGGGGGCGACGCGGATTGGAGGCGGCTGCCGCCGGAGGGCGGCGAAGATGCCCTTTGGAAGTCCCACGGAGGCGCCTGGCCTCTGGGCGCGAACGATACGGTGGAATGCGCGAGTCATCTGGTGCTCACCTCAGTGGCAGGATCGGGCCGGCTCTTCCGGGCCCTCTTCTAAGATCCTTTCCCGGGCCGCGACGGTTGTTGGCGGTCGCTCGGCCCGGCCGGCGGAGGTATCCCTCCGGGCTTGGCCCGACAGTCGATGGAGACCGTTATCAGCTTCACGGCCGGATCAGTCGCCAGGGCTGTCACCGTCGGGTCGCACGACGAGGGGAGTCCGAATCGAGTCCGAAGATCGTCGGGAGACAACTTTTGAACTTCGACGAATTCCGCGGTTGTCATGAACACCACCGCGGCCAGTAAGATTCCAGTCAGGCGTGCCCACCAGTTCCAATCCGCGTCGTCCTTCATGGACATGACCTCCCCAAGGTACGCGATGAGCGGAGAACCTGCTCGGAAGAATGCGCCACTTTGTGGCGGCCGCGAGGTCGCCGCGTCCTCCAGGCTCCTCGGGCGTCCCCGGTGAGCTACGTCCTTCGGGACGTACCTTAGTCACAGCAGATATTGCTACCGCTCCAGGGCGCCGCCGACGGCGGATTCGAGCGTGTAGACTGCCGTGCTGTAGCTGCTGAGGGAGCGGAGATACTCGAGCGACTTCTCGCGGTACGTCCGCTGGGCATCGAGATAGTCCAGGAGAGTGACGCCGCCGCGCCGGTAGGCAAATTCAATGGTCTCGCGTGCCTGGCGGATCTTCGGCAGATAGGTATCCCGGAGCAAGACGACCTTGCTCTTTTCCGTCGTGACCGTCGCCAAGGCAGTATCCACTTCCGCCAGAGCCTGCCCCAGCAGCGCCTCGCGGGAGGCCTCGGCGCGCTTGGCGTCGGCCTGGGTGCGCGCGATCTCGCCCTGGTTCCTGTCGAAGAGCTTGATCGGCAGGCTGAAACCGAAACCGATCGTGTTGTCCGGTCCGATGCGCTGGTACTCGATCTGCGGCGTGACGTCCCACCAGGCATTGGCTTTGGCGAGATTGATGTCGGCACGGGCCTTCTCGCGGGCGGCCTCGGCGGCCCGCAGATCCGGGCGCGAGTCGAGGGCCATGCGGTAGAGCTCTGACTTGCTCTTGACGATTTCGGGGAAGACCAGTTCACCCGAGACGTCGAATTGCTCGGCAACGCGCTCCTGGCCGATGGCCGCCCTCAGCGCGATCTTGGCCGCGTCGAGCGCCTGCCGTGCGTCCGCCGAGTCGCGCTCGAAGGCGAAGCGCTCGACCTCGATGCGGAGGAGCTCGAGCCCCGAGATATCGCCCTTCTCGGCCCGGAGGCGGTGGACACGCTCCAACTCGTCGAGCGCCGCCAGATTCTGCTCGGCGAGAGCCAGCGCTTCACGGGCTATGAGGATGTCGTTGAAGGACTTCTTGACCTGGAAGACGAGCTGGCGTTTGAGATCGGCCAGCTCGAGCCCGGTGACCTTGGTCGCGGCCTTCGCGCTGTCGACGCGGCGCTGACGTTTCCCGCCCAGCTCGATCGGCTGGCCCACGCTGAACGTGTACTGCGTCTGGGCTGCGCTGCCTCCGCCGAACTGCTCGGCCAGGAAGTTCGCCGTGGGGTTTGGCCTGAGCGCGGCGGTGATCTCGTTGGCCCCGACGGATTGGACCTCGAACTCCTTGGCGCGCACGGTGGGATTGGCCATGTCGGCCAGGCTCAGGGCTTCAGCCAGCGTCAGCTTGGCGACAGGAGCCTGGGCGGACGCCCGGTCTGGGGCGCCCAGAAGCACCAGACAGCACGTTACAGCGATGATCCTGACCATGAACGTCTCCCTCACAATAGAGCGTGACGTGCGACGCCATCGCGTGCGGCGACTCCGGATTTGCTCATTCAGACGACACCGCTCCCGTCCCCAAGCCTGCCGCGAGCCTTAGCCGTTCGGCGACGAGATACACGGCCGGCAGCGCGAGAGGCGTCAGCACCAGCGTGGAGGTGAGCCCTCCGACCAGGACAGTCGCCAGCGGCCGCTGGATGTCGGAGCCGATGCCCTGAGCAAGCATGGCAGGCACCATGCCGAGCGCGGCCACGACGATGACCATGAGCACCGGGCGAAGCTGCGCCTTCGACCCCTGAAGAACCGCATCCTCGAGCGTCACCCCGGTGATGCCACGGCGCCGCTTGATCTCCGAGATGTAGAGCAGGCCGCTCATCACGGCGACTCCGAAAAGGGAGATGAATCCCACGGCGGCCGAGACGTTGAGGTTCATGCCTCGGAGATAGAGAGCGACCACCCCGCCCGCGAGGGAAAACGGGACAGTCACGAGGACCAGGGCGGCGTCGAGCACGGTGCCGAAGGCCACGAACAGCAGGACGAAGATCACGCCCAGGGTGATGGGCATGATGAACCCGAAGCGCTCCCGGGCGCGTGCGAAGTTCTCGAACTGACCGCCCCATTCGACGGTATAGCCGGGGGGGAGCTTGACGCCCTCGGCGAAGCGCCGCTGCGCCTCGGCGACGAAGCTCCCCTGATCGCGCCCCCGGATGTTCGTCCGGACCGTGATCGCACGGCGATTCTCACGCCGCGCGATGATCGTTGCCCCGTCAGACATGCGGATCTCCGCCAGCTGAGACAGGGGGATCCTGGCTCCATCTCGAGTGGGGATCAGGATCTCGGCAATGGCCGCGGGGCTTCCGCGAGCTTCGGGTACGAAGCGCGCCACCACGTCGAAGCGGCGCTCGCCTTCGAAGACGCCGCCGATGGGAGCGCCGCCGAGCGCGAGGTCGATGACGTCTTGCACGTCGGCGACGTTGATGCCGTACCTGGCCACCTTGGAGCGGTCGATCGAGATCTTGAGCTGCGCCTGGTCCGCCTCCTGCTCGATGGACGTATCGGCCGCCCCGTTGATCTGAGCGAGCAGGTCCCGCGTCTGTCGCGCGAGAGCCCTGAGCTCTTTCAGATCCGGCCCGCTGAGAATCACCGCGAGGTCGGCGGACGATCCGGTGACAATCTCCGTGGCGGTGTCGATGATCGGCTGCGTGAAGTTGAACGCCGCCCCGGGGATGGCCCCAGTGAGCCGGCGCGACAGCTCGTCCACAAGCCCCGCCTTCGTGCGCCCGGGCCGCCAGGCACTGTAAGGATGCAGATCTACGAGAAGCTCGTTCCTGTTGGCACCAAAGGGGTCAGTGCCCGAGTCGTTGCGGCCGGTCTGTGATGCCACGGTCTTCACCTCGGGCGACTCGCGGATCAGCTGGCGGATCTGACGCGCGACCTCGGCCGACTTCTCGAGCGAGATCCCGGCAGGCAGGTTCCCTCGGATCCAGATCACCCCCTCGTCCAGCTGCGGCAGGAACTCCGTGCCGAGAGAGGCCCCGAGGAAGACGGAGCACGCGACCACGGCCGCCGCGGCCGCGACCACCCAGCCGGCCCGCGTCCTGACAATCTCGCCTCCCCGGCCATACCACTCGGTCACCGTCTCGGCCAGCCGATGGCGCCGGATCTTCACGTGTCCGCGCCACAGATAGGTCGCCGCTGCCGGGATCAGTGTCAGGCTGAAGAGGAGAGATCCGAGGAGCGCATAGCAGACAGTCAGGGCCATGGGCGTGAACAGCCGCCGCTCCACCCGCTGCAGCGTCAGCAGCGGGATGTACGCCGCGATAATCACGAGCAGCGAGAAGAGAATCGGCCGGTACGCCTCCATGGCGGCTGCGGCGATGGCCTCCCTAGGGTCCTGGAGGCCGCCACGGCGCCGCAGTTCCGCCAGGGCATGGATGATCCGCTCGACCATGACGATCGTGCCATCGACGATGATGCCGAAGTCGAGGGCCCCGATGCTCAGGAGACTCAGCGACACCCCCGTGAAGTACATGCACACGAGGGCAAAGAGGAGGGACAGGGGAATGATGAGCGCGGTCAGGAGAGCGGCACGCACGCTGAAGAGGAAGACGAGCAGCACCGTCACAACAATTACGAAGCCCGTCAGCAGGACGTGGGAGACGGTGTGGAGCGTGCTCTCGACCAGGTGCGAGCGGTCGTGGATCGGGACGATTCGCACCCCCTGGGGCAGGCGCGTCGCATTGAGCTCGTCCACCGCGGCGCGGACGCGGGGCAGCACCTCGCTCGGGTTCTCGCCGCGGCGCATGAGGACGATCCCCTCGACGCCGCCGGAGCCCAGTGGCTGGTCGTCCATGGCGAAGATCCCTGTCTGAGGCAGCTCCGCCATCCGCACGCTGCCGATGTCGCGAACGTAGACGGGGACGCCCTTCGGCGCGTCCAGGACGATGTTTTCCAGATCGGTCGTGGACTGGATGAGGCCGGAGCCGCGGATCGGCAGGGACTGCTGACCCATGGGCAGCAGGGCGCCGCCGGCGTTGCGGTTGTTGCTCTTCACCGACTCGGCGATCTGACGCATGCCCAGGCGATACTTGCCCAGCGCCTTGGGATCGATTTGGACCTCGTACTGGCGGACCTGTCCCCCAAACGTTGCGACGTCCGCCACGCCGGGCACCTGCAGCAACCGCGGGCTGACCACCCAGTCCTGGATCTCGCGGAGGCTCCTGGCGTCGTGGCCCTGACCCGTCAGCACGTACCGGTAGAACTCGCTGACTCCGCCGGAGAGCGGTCCCAGGGTTGGCGTGACGCCTTCAGGCAGCTGAGCGGACTGGACTCGCTCCAGCACCAGCTGACGGGCCAGGTAATCGTTCGTCCCATCGTCGAACGTCAGCTCCACCACAGAGAGGCCGAAGATGGTCCGCGAGCGGCGGCCGATGACATACGGCGTGTTGTTCAGGGCCCGCTCGATCGGGACCGTGACCTGCTGCTCGACCTCTTCGGCCGCGAAGCCCGGATAGACCGTGACAACCACGACGGTCGGATCGGTCAGGTCTGGGTAGGCCTCGACCTTGAGCTGGGCAAAGGCCCACACGCCAGCCACGGCGAGCACCAGCGCGGCCGTGACGATCACGAGTGGCCGAGCCAGCGCGAAGCGGACCAGTCGGGTGACCATGCGAATCCGGTTGCGCTACTGCCCCTTCAGGAGCACGGCGCCGTCGGTGATGACCCGGTCGCCGGCCTGCACGCCGCTCAGCACCGCCACGGCCGCGCCGACGCGCACGCCGGTGGAGACCTGCCGTCGCTCGAACTGACCCGGCTTCCGCTCGACGAACACCAAGGCATGGCCGTACTCCTGGATGATCGCCGTCGGAGGCACCGCCGGCACCATGCGCCTGGGCCCCAGGAGCCTGAGACTGCCGAACATCTCGGGCCTCAGGCGTCCCTGGGGGTTCGGCAACTCGACCTGGACCTTCAGCGTCCGCGTCTGCGGATCCAGCATGTCTCCGATACGGGTGACCTTTCCGGTGAAGCTCTCGTCCGGAAAGGAAACAAAGCTGATAGACACCGGCTCGCCGACGTGAATCAGCCGGACGGCGGGCTCGGGAACTTCCGCCGACACCCAGACCGTGCTGAGGTCGGCGATGGTCATGAGCGGCGCTGTCGTGGTGTCGCTGTGAGAGGAGACGGCTCCGCGGTACTCGCCGGGTGCGACGTTCACCTCGATGATCTTCCCGGAGAGCGGGGCGCGTACGAAGACCGGCTGGCGCGCGCCCTTGGGCGTGAGGCCGAGGAGATCGAGCTTGCGCCGGGCCTGCTCCAGGGCGGCGCGGGCGGTCTCGAGTCCCTCCGTCGCCTGGGCGAGGTCATTCCTGGCGGTCAGCAGTTCCTTCTCGGCGATGGCCTTGTATTCGTAGAGGTCGGTTGCGCGTGCGAGATCCGCCCTGGCCTTGGCCAGGGTCGCCTGGGCCTGGCGCTCGCCGGCCTGGGTTTGGAGGAAGGTCGAGATCGCGGCATCGGCATCCGGGCTGTCCAGCTCCACGAGGGGTTGTCCCCGCTCGACACTGTCCCCGAGCTGTGCCATCACGCGCGTCACGCGCCCCTGCACCGGCGGCAGGAGCCGCGCGATCCGGTTCGGATTCGGCATCACCCGGGCCGGTGCGACGAGCTCGTCTGTCGGCATGTCGGCGAGCTGAACAGGCTCGACGCGGATCTGCTTGAGCTGGGGAGAGTCAGGAGGAAGCGTCACGACGCTCTGGTCCTGCTGCCGTGGAGCGGAGGGGGCGCCGGCCGCGGGCGCATCGGAGCGCCCGCATGCGCACAAAGCCGACAGCGTGCAGAGCGCCCCCGCCACCCACGCCCAGCGGACCCTGATCATAGCCACGAGGATAGCGGGTCGACCTTAAGGAATCATGAAGCTTTCGCCGCTTGCCCGGCCCCCGAAGCGGGCGGTATCGTAGGCCTCACCATGCGGGCGCTGATCATCGAGGACGACCGCAAGGCCGCCCGGTTGCTCGCCAAGGGGCTGCGGGAGGAGCGCTTCGTCGTGGACCTGGCGCACTCGGCCGGGGCCGGGGACGAGATGGCGAGCGTCAACGACTACGACGTCATCATCCTCGACTGGCTCCTGCCCGATGGCGACGGCATCGAAGTGTGCCGGGGCCTCCGGGCCCGCAACATCTCCACCCCGATCCTCATGCTCACCGCCAGGGACTCGCTCGAGGACCGGGTGACCGGTCTCAATACGGGGGCGGACGATTACCTCGTCAAGCCGTTCCGATTCGCCGAGCTCCTGGCTCGGATCCACGCCCTGCTCCGGAGATCCGATCTCACGCGGCCCATGGTCCTCAGCGTGGCCGATCTGGCGCTCGATCCCCTGAGCCACCGAGTGACGCGCGGTGGCGCCCCGATCGATCTGACGCCGAAGGAATACGCGATCCTCGAGATCCTGATCCGCTCCGCCGGGCAGGCCGTCAGCAGAATGAGGCTCGCCCAGGGGGTGTGGGAGACGGAGCACGACTCGCCCGACAACCTTGTGAACGTGCACATGAGCCATCTCCGTCGCAAGATTGATGTGCCGGGGACACGGCCACTGATCCACACGATCCGCGGGCGCGGCTTCCTGCTCGGACCAACCAGATGACCGTGCATCTCAATCTCAAGGCCCGGGCCGTCCTGCTGCAGATGGTCGCGGCAGGCCTGATCCTCGGAGCGGCTTCGCTGGGGGCGAACTGGGTCTTCTCGCGCATGGTGCTCGGACAGTTCGACCAGGCGCTCCTGGAACTCTTCAAGACGGAGGCCTCGGCCGTGCTTGCAGATCCAAGGCCGCCCCTGCGCGTCCACGAGATGCCGCCCGGCACGGCGCCGCCATCGTTCCCCCGCCTGGACAAGTTCATACAGATCGTGGATCTGGAGGGTCGGGTGATGGCTCGAAGCGCCAATCTGGGCTCCGTCCGCCTACCCGCTGCCCCTGGGCTGCTGGCGCGGCTTCGCTCAGGAGAGCAGGTTCTGGAAACGCTCCGTGACTTCGGCGACGAGCCCGTGCGGATGCTTTCGGCGCCGATCAAGGTTGGCGACGCGACGTACGCGATTCAGGTCGCCGGTTCGCTTGATGACGCAAGTGCCGCACTTCGGTCGGCCCGGCTGCTCTTCCTCATCTCCTCCGCCGCCATTCTTGTCGCGGTCGGCGCAGCGGGCGCGCTGCTGGCGTGGGCCATCCTTCGCCCCATCGACCGGATCGTGAGCCGCGCCCGCATGATGGGGGCCTCAGCGCTGGCCGAGCGGCTGCCGCATCCCGGCGGTCAGGACGAGATGGCCCGCTTGGTCGAGACGCTCAACGGGATGCTCGGCCGGATCGAGCAGGTCTTCGAGGCCCAGCGCCGCTTCACCGCGGATGCCTCCCACGAGTTGCGCTCGCCGCTCTCACGCCTCAGCGCCGAGCTCGAGGTCACGCTCAGACGGCCGCGGAACCGCGCCGAGTACGAGGAGACGCTCCAGTCGTGTCTCAACGAGGTCGACCGGCTCTCGAGCCTGACCGAAGAACTTCTCACGCTCGCCCGTCTGGACGCCGGCGAGGCGCAAAAGATCCCGGCTCAATCTGCGCCGCTGGCCCCCATTCTCGAAGGCGTCGTCACGCGGATGGCGTCCGATGCGCTCCGGCGCAACGTGAAGATCATGCTGGATGCCCCGGCAGATCTGACGATCAAGGTCGCCCCCGGTACCGCAACGCTCGTCGTATCCAACGTGCTGGACAACGCCGTGAAGTTCTCTCCGCCGGGCGGTGAGGTACGGATCCGAGTCTCCATCGAGGACGGCGCCGCCATAGTCTCAGTTTCGGATTCAGGACCTGGCGTGACGGAGGAGGAAATTCCTCAGCTCTTTGAGCGGTTCTACCGGGGCAGTGCGGCCCGGAGAACGGAGGTGCCGGGTACGGGACTCGGCTTGGCCATCTGCCGGATCCTGGCCGAGTCTCAAGGCGGCGGCGTCTCGGTCACCAGCGGTGCAGGCGGCGGCGCCGTCGTGCGCATTCGTCTCCCCCTCGCCACATAAGCGATCCGGAAAAGCCCAACCGCTGCCCCTTGTTGATCAGCCCGCAGTTACCAAGCCCCTGCTGTTTTTCGCCATGGATTACCGGCAAGGGCACGGCCTCGCGGCCGCGCCAGGTATCACGTAGACCTGGACGAGTCGATGCGGGCAAAGGTTGACCCGTGCGTGCCGATCTGTCAATCTCGGCGCCGTGTTTTATTCTCCCACCGAGCGCCGGAGTGGCCCGATCGCGACAGCCGGGATCACCCTCCTGATCCTCTTTGACACCGTCTCCGCGTTTGCGGGGGCCGATGACATCCGGGGCGGATCGTGGATGGACAACTGGCTCGCGCAGCCGCAGCTGACGGGAACGTGGTTCGGAGCCCGCGACGCCCTCGTCGGGTGGGGCATCACGCCGAGTGCCCGCTACGGGACCGACATGCAGACCAGCGTGCTCGGCGGGCAGCGACGCGGCAAGGCCTACGCTGGTGACTTTGCTGTGGACGTCAGCGTCGACATGGAGAAGCTGGCTGGCCTCAGAGGGCTTACCGTCGGCGTCTCGGGCGACTGGGCCTCAGGAACCAACCTCTCCGACGACGTCGGCAATATCTTCACCGTGGCCCAGGCCTTCGAGGGGAGCGTGGTGCGCCTCTCCAACCTCTACCTCCAGCAATCGCTCCTCGACGGCCGCCTCGACTTCAAGGCGGGACGCTTTGCGACCGGCGCCGACTTCCTTCTCGCTCCGGCCGACGCGAACCTCGTTAACGACATGGTCAACCCCTTCCTCGATGCCGTCCAGGCGAACGTGCCCGGCCTCACGGCCCCTCCCAACACGGCCTGGGGGGGGGCGCGTCATCGCCAGGTCGACCGACGCGCTGTCGCTGTCGGCCGGCGCGTTCTACTCGGATCCGGCCCTCGACCTGCTCACGGCCAACGGCACCGAGTTCGGGATCAGGGGCTCAGCCCGCTACTTCGTGATCGGAGAAGCGGGCTACCGTCTCAACTCGGAGACGGGCGCCACTGGTCTGCCCGGGCGCTACCGCGCGGGAGGTTACTACGACTCGAACGCGTACACCTCCCTCACCAATCCCGGCCGGCAGCAGACAGGGAACTACGGCTTCTTCCTGCTGGGCGAGCAGATGGTCTACCGGGAAGGCGGGCCCGGGATCGGCCAGGGCCTGTCCCTCTTTGGGGTGTTGATCTATGCGCCGCAGCAGCGCATCAACACGCTGCCCTGGTTTGTGTCGGCGGGAGCGAGCTATCGCGGGCTCGTGCCGGGGCGCGTCAAGGACACGGCGGGCTTCGCGCTCTACTACGGCGGCTTCAGCCGCGACCTGCCGGGGCAGACGTACGAGCTGGTCCTCGAGTGGACGTACGCCATCGCAGTCGCCCGGTGGCTCACCGTGCAGCCGGACCTCCAGTACGTCATCAACCCCGGTGGCCGATCGAGCGTCGGCAGCGCCGTCGTGGTCGGGGCGCAACTCGCGGTCGAGTTCTGAGCTTTGGCGCGTCTCCGGCCCGGCGCTCGTCAACTCCAAGCGCCGGTGCTGATACGTGAGCCGGACTAGCCGCCCCCTGACGGGAGCGGGACGCACGCGCCGGGCGCGACGCTCACGCGGACGCTCTCGCCGAGCCGGACACGCGGCGGCGCCGGGCCGGCCACCCGGAGGACGACGTCGCTCTCCTCGATCCGGACCTG
>Ga0153915_10004219_pt1 | contig 13226 bp, 13 predicted proteins | sample Opewatmetagenome_2_FD_107003 | JGI IMG/M metagenome (GOLD analysis project Ga0153915, IMG submission 107003) | Freshwater wetland microbial communities from Ohio, USA - Open water 3 Core 3 Depth 3 metaG | ecosystem: Environmental > Aquatic > Freshwater > Wetlands | place: USA: Ohio, Lake Erie... | reverse complement strand
GTCGATCACGGCACCTACCCGTACGTCACGTCGTCCAACACCACGGCCGGCGGCGCGGCCGTGGGCGCGGGCATCGGTCCCACCGCGATCGATGCGGTGCTGGGGGTCGTGAAGGCCTATACGACCCGTGTGGGCAATGGCCCCCTTCCCACCGAGGCGGAGCCGGAACAGGCGGAGCGGATCCGGCAGCTCGGCAGTGAATTCGGCGCGACCACCGGACGGCCCCGCCGCTGCGGCTGGTTCGACGCGGTCGTGGTACGCTACGCCGTGCGGGTGAACGGCCTCACCGGGCTCGCGGTCACCAAGCTCGACGTGCTGGATACGTTCGCCGAGATCCCGGTCGCCACCGGGTACCGGCTGGACGGGGATGTCGTCGACGGGATGCCGGCGGACATCGAGCAAATGGACCGCGTCCGCCCGATCTATGAAACGCTCGCGGGCTGGCAGAAGCCGACCAGCGGCGTGCGCCGTCTCGCCGATCTCCCCGCCGCCGCGCGCGCCTACCTCGACCGGCTGCAGGATCTCGCCCACGCGCCGATCCGCTACGTGAGCGTCGGCACCCATCGAGAGCAGATCATCGAGGTCGGGTGAAGCGCTTCGCGGCGCGGCTGGGCGTCGGCCTGCTCGTGCTGGCGGGCCTCGGCGCGGTTGGATTCCGGATCTGGGTGGGCGCCGCCGCGCCCCCGCTGGACGGCCGGGAAACCGTGCCCGGCCTGGGCGATTCGGTCATCGTCCTGTGGGACTCGCTCGCCGTGCCGCACATCATCGCGGGCAGCGACAGCGACGCGTTCGCCGCCCTGGGTTATCTGCACGCGCGCGACCGCCTGTGGGAGATGGACCTGCTGCGGCATGCGGCGGAAGGCCGGCTCTCCGAGCTGTTCGGCGCGCGGGCGCAGCGCGCCGACCGCGCCATCCGGGCGCGGGAGATGGCGCGTCTCGCCCGGGAGCGGCTGGCCCACGGCGCGGCGCAGACCCTCCGGATCGCGGCCGCGTACAGCCGCGGCGTGAATGCCTGGATCGCCGCCGGTCACCGTCCCGCGGAGCTCCGCCTGCTCGGCCACGTTCCCGAGCCGTGGCAGCCGGTGCACTCCGTCGAAATCGGCCTGGTCGAGGCCTGGGATCTGCGCTCCGACAACGGCGAGATCGGGCACGCGCGCGCCATCGCCGCGCTCGGGGCGGAGCGGGCGGGGGATCTCTTCGTGCCCTATCCGGATTCGGCGCCGGTCATCGTCGAAGGCACCAGCGGCCACGGTCCCGCGGCGTGGCGGTCGTCATCCGCGGAAGCCCGAGCCACCGCCTCGAACTCCTGGGCCATCGGAGCGTCGCACACCCGCTCGGGCAAGCCGATTCTCGAGAATGACCCCCATCTGCCCCTCAGCGCGCCCTCGATCTGGTATCTGGTCGGGATCCACGCACCCGGGTATGAGGTCGTCGGCGTGACGATTCCGGGGCTGCCGCCGGTCGTGCTGGGCCACACCGCCCACCACGGCTGGGGGTTCACGAACGGGATGATCGACGACGTGGACTACGTCCAGGAGCGGATCTCACCCGACACCGCGCGCTACCTCACGCCGGCCGGATGGGCGGACGTGGAGACCGTGACCGAGACGCTGCGGGTGAAGGGCGCCGATCCGGTCGTCTATCGCCGACGCCGCACCGCCGACGGGCCGCTCGTGGAGCTGGGGTGGCGTCCCGATTCCACCACCGCGTTCGCGCTGCGGTGGACCGCCCAGACTCCGTCCGACGAGCTCACGGCTCTGATCGCGATGGCGCGGGCCGCCAGCCTGCCCGAATTCCAGGCGGCCCTCGAGACGTTCCGCGTGCCCGAGCAGAACGTGGTATACGCGGATCGTGACGGGACGATCGCCTATTTCCTGGCGGGTCGAGTTCCCGTCCGCAAGTCGGGTGATGGATCCGTCCCCGAGCCCGGCTGGACCGGGGCGGGGGGCTGGACGCGCTACCTGTCGTCGCCTGAGCTGCCGCGGGAGGTGAACCCGCCCAGCGGGTTCGTGGTCACCGCCAACAACCGCATCGTGGGCGATGCGTTCCCCGTGCCGATCCGGGCCGACTACGATCTGCCCTATCGGGCCGAGCGGATCTGGGAGATGGTGCGGCGTGACAGCGGGGCGACGGCGGCGGCGGTGGCGCGCGAACAGGTGGACGTGGTGAACGTGTTCCTGCGCGGCATCGCGCCGATCGCCGCGCGCGCGGCGGACGCCGCCGGGCACGCGGACCTCGCGAAGCAGCTGCGTGACTGGGACGGAGCCATGGGCGTGAATCGCACCGAGCCGACCCTCGTCTGGTCGTGGTACCGCGCGTTGCAGGCGCTCACCTACGACGACGAATCGCCCGGCTTCCGTCCGTCGGCCCCGCTGCACCGGTGGCTCCGGGCGGGGGCGAGTCGCTGGTTCGACGACGTGCGGACGCCGGAGCACGAGGATCTCTCCGCGCTCGCGCGGCGCGCGATAGACAGCGTGTTGGCGCGCGGCACGCCGCGGCCCTGGGGTGGGATCCATACTCACACCGAGGGCCATCCGCTGGGTGACGTGCCGGTACTCGGCTGGCTCGCCGGGTTCGACATCGGGCCGCTGCACCTGGGGGGCGGCAATCAGACGGTGGACGTGTGTCCGTCCGATGAGTACGCGCCGCCGTTCCATTGTACGGAGGGTCCGTCGATGCGCCACGTGGTGGATTTCGGCGATGTGGACGGTGCGGGTGGGTTCATTCTCCCGGCGGGGCAATCGGGCAATCCGCGATCGCCTCACTATCGGGATCAGACCGAGCGATGGATCCGCGGCGAGTTGTGGGTGGTGCCCGTGGATGTGCGGCGCGTGCACGCGACGGACACGTTGCGGCTGGTGCCGTAGGAGCGCGCGGGTCGCCGGCGCGTCTCTTTTTCGCGACTGAGAGTTGCGACTCGGCCAAGGTGTCACGCATAGTGACCCGGCGTCGTCGTTTCACGCGACAGTCCAGCCGAGTCGCGCCTTCAGGCGCGATACAAGGCGGAGACAGACCCACCCAGAAAAAAGAACCCCCCGGAGTCTCCCCCAGGGGGCCGCCAGCGGTCCGAATCGAGCGCCCGTGTCCGATCGCGAACGCACCGGCTTGCCGTTCTCGATCGCAAGCACGATGCCGATCGACGGCGCGACGTAACAGATTGTGTCATAAAGAGTTGGCAACGCGTGACGCAGCGCACAGGCACCGCGTTTTCCCCACTGTGCCGCAGCTTGCGGCGCGCGTAGCGCCGGCCCGGACCGCGACCTACCGTTGAGCCCCACCATGACCCAGACGATTCTCGTCGCTCCGGCCGCCTTCAAGGGCACGCTCGGTCCCCGTGCGGTGGCGGAAGCGCTGGCGCAAGGAGCGCGCCAGGCGGCACCGCACGCCAACGTGTTGACCTGTCCGGTCGCCGACGGCGGCGACGGCCTGCTGGACGCCGTGCTCGCTCCCGCCTCGTTGCGCGAGCCGGTGACGGTAACCGGGCCGCTGGGCGCGCCGGTGCAAGCGGAGCTCGGCTGGATCGACGCCGAGACCGCGATCTTCGAGAGCGCCAGCGCGTGCGGGCTGGCGTTGCTGTCGCCCGATCGGCGTAACCCGACGGAGTCCACCAGCCGTGGCGTGGGGGAGCTGATCGTGGAGGCGGCCGACCGCGGCGCCGCGACGATCGTCGTGGGATTGGGCGGGTCGGCCTGTGTGGACGGCGGCGTGGGGGCGGCCCGCGGCCTGGGGTGGACGTTCAGCGACGTGAGTGGCGGGCCGCTGGCTGAAGGAGGCGCGGCGCTCGCGGCGCTCGCCGAATGGGAGCCGGGGTGGCACTTGGAAGCCCGAGTCGTGGCGCTCGCGGATGTGCGCACGCCACTCGTGGGGCCGGACGGCGCCGCGCCGCTCTTCGCACCGCAGAAGGGCGCGACTCCGGCAGCGGTGCAGCAGCTCGCGGCCGGCTTGGCGCGCCTGGCGGGAGCGATGGCGGGCAACGGTCGTCCGGATCTGGCCGAGCTCGAGGGCGGCGGTGCGGCAGGCGGGCTGGCCGCGGGGCTCGTGTATTTCGCGCGGGCCGAGCTCATCCCTGGCGCGCCGTGGGTGTTGGCGCGCGTCGGGTTCGACGCGGCACTCGCCAAGGCGGACGTCGTGATCACGGGCGAGGGGGCGTTCGATCGGACCTCGCTGCTCGGCAAGGTGACGGGGGAGGTGCTGCAGCGGGCCCGCGCCGCGCGGAAGCCCGCGGTGGTGGTGGCCGGACGGGCGAGCGACAGCGCCGGCGTGCACGTCGTCACCGGCGGCGGGGCGCGCCTCGACGCGGCGGCGCTCGTGGGCCTCGGGGCGCGCGCCACGCGGGAGGCGTTCGGGTTGCCCGGCGACTGACGCTCCCTCTATCTTCCTCGCTCCTATGCCCTCTCCCGACAATGTGATGGACAAGCTCGTGTCGCTGGCGAAGCGACGGGGTTTCGTGTTCCAGTCCTCCGAGATCTACGGCGGTCTCGGCTCCGTGTGGGATTACGGGCCGCTGGGCGTGGAGCTGAAGAAGAACATCAAGGAGCGCTGGTGGCGCGCGATGGTGCACGAGCGCGACGACATCGAGGGGCTCGATGCCGCCATCCTGATGCATCCGAAAGTCTGGGAAGCGTCGGGGCATGTGGCCGGGTTCACCGATCCCCTGGTGGACTGCAAGCAGTGCAAGAACCGCTTCCGGGCCGACGATCCCCGCATCAAAGGCACGCCGGGCCAACCAGACGCCCAGTGCCCGGTGTGCGGCATGAAAGGCACGCTCACCGCGCCGCGCCTCTTCAATCTGATGTTCAAGACGTTCATGGGGCCGGTCGAGGAGGATGCGGCGGTGATCTACCTCCGGCCCGAGACCGCCCAGGGGATCTACGTCAACTACCTGAACGTGTTGCAGGCCTCGCGCCAGAAGGTCCCCTTCGGCATCGCCCAGATCGGCAAGGCGTTCCGCAACGAGATTACGCCGGGGAACTTCATCTTCCGCACGCGCGAGTTCGAGCAGATGGAGATGCAGTTCTTCGTCAAGCCGGGCACGGACCTGGAATGGTTCGAGTTCTGGAAGGCGCAGCGGATGCAGTGGGTGCAGGGCCTCGGATTGCACGCGGAGAAGCTGCGGTTCCACCAGCACGCGAAGGACGAGCTGGCGCACTACGCCAAGGACGCCTACGACATCCAGTACGAGTTTCCCTTCGGGTGGCAGGAGTTCGAGGGGATCCACAACCGGACCGACTTCGATCTGTCGCGCCATCAGCAGCACTCGGGGAAGAAGCTCGAGTACGTGGATACGGCGACCAACGAGCGGTTCGTCCCCTACATCGTGGAGACCTCCGCCGGGGCCGACCGCACGACGCTGGTCGTGCTGGCGGATGCGTATCACGAGGAGGAAGTGTCCGGGGAAAAGCGCGTGGTGATGCGCTTCCATCCCGCGCTGGCCCCGATCAAGGCGGCGGTGTTTCCTCTGGTGAACAAGGACGGGATGCCGGAGCTGGCGCGTCGTATCTACGACGACGTGCGCCGGCACGTCAACGTCTTCTATGACGACGGCGGCTCGATCGGCCGCCGCTACCGGCGGCAGGACGAAGCCGGGACGCCGTTCGGGATCACGATCGACGGCCAGTCCACGCAGGACCAGACGGTGACAGTGCGCGATCGCGACACGCTGCTGCAGGACCGCGTGGCGGCGGACCGGCTGGTCGCCTACCTGACGGAGCAGCTGAAGGGGTAGGGTGCGGTTCGAGGAGTTTCGGGCGATGGTGGAACGGCTCCACCGGGAGATCCCGCCGGAGTTCCAGGGCGGCGTCGTCGAAGTCGAAGTCAGCCGGCACACCGTCCCCCACCCGTTGCGCGGCGACGTCTACACGCTGGGCGAATGCATCCCGCTCGAGTGGAGTGGGTCCGGCACCGACCTGCAATCCCGCGTCGTGCTCTACCATGGATCGTTCCAGGCACTCGCCCGGCTGGGGGAGTTCGACTGGCGTGCAGAAGCCTGGGAAACGCTGACCCACGAGCTGCGCCACCACCTCGAGTGGCAGGCCGACGTCGCCTCGCTCGAGGCCTATGACTGGGCGGCCGAGCAGAATTTCGCGCGGCACGAAGGCGCGCTATTCGACCCGGTGTTCTACCGCAACGGCGAGGTGGTGGGGCCGGGCGTGTGGAAGGTGGAGGACGACCTCTTCATGGAGGCGAGCGCCGGCGTGGGAGCGGAGGCGGAGTTCACCTGGCACGGCCGGCGTTACCGCGTGCCGGTCGCGGGGGGCGATCGCCGCCGCTGGCGATTCGTCAGTGTTGCGGGACTCGCGGAGCCCCCGCCTGGAGATGTGGTGCTGGTGATCCCCGGCCGGGCCTCGATGTTCGACCTCTTGCGCCGTGCCCCGGGGCCTGAATCGAGCGAGGCGGTGGCGGAGCGCGTGCCCTAGAGGTTCGAGACGGCGAGCGTATCGATCACGCGTTCCATCGCCGTCGTCAGGCGGGGATGGGAGGCCTCGAACTCCGCCACCGCCTCCGACAATCGCCCGCGCAGCCCCTGGTACTGCCCGGGTGACGCCTCGTGGGGAGGGGCATCGACGATCGCGCGAATGTCCCGGGTGAGGTGTTGCAGCAGATCGCGGCTCTTGGGGTCGACCGAGTGGGTCGCGAGCAGCTCTTCGTGCAGCTCCCCGAGCAGCTTGTGCAGGTGACTCTGGTCCATGGACGAAAGATACCATTCGGTGGGCGGAGGAGGCCAATGAAGGCGACCGACGACCGATCACGACGCAAGATTCTCCTCCTGTTGTTCGTCGGCGTGCTGATGGGGGCGCTGGACATCGCCGTGGTCGGGCCGGCGTTGCCGGCGATTCGGCAGAGCTTCGGCATCGATGAGCGCGCCGCGGCGTGGCTGTTCACGATCTACGTCCTCGCGAATCTCGTGGGCACGCCGCTGATGGCCAAGCTGTCGGACCGTTTCGGCCGCCGGGCGGTGTATGTGACGGACACGGCGCTGTTCGGCGCGGGGTCCCTGATCGTCGCGCTGGCCCCGAGCTATGGCGTGCTGCTGGTCGGGCGGGCGGTCCAGGGCTTCGGGGCGGGCGGCATCTTTCCGGTCGCCGCAGCGGTCATCGGCGACACGTTTCCCCCGGAGCGGCGCGGCGGCGCGCTGGGGCTGATCGGTGCCGTCTTCGGGCTCGCGTTCCTCGTCGGCCCGATGCTGGGCGGCGTGCTGCTGCGGTTCGGCTGGCCCTGGCTCTTCATGGTGAACCTGCCCATCGCGGTGGGGGTGATCCTGGGCAGTCTGCGGCTGCTTCCCGGCGCCCGCCCGGCGGTGGACGCGAGGTTCGACTGGGCCGGAATGGCGGTGTTGGGCGCGGCGCTCACCGCGCTCGCCTACGGCGTGTCGAGCATCGATGCCCAGCACTTCGCGACCTCCCTCCTCTCGGGCGGGGTATGGCCGTTTCTGCTGATCGCCGCCGTCCTGGTGCCCGTGTTCGTCGTCGCCGAGCGTCACGCCGCGGATCCCGTGTTGCGGCTCTCCCTGTTTCGCTCATCCCAGGTGGGGATCACCGCGGGCCTCGCGGTCGGGGCCGGGCTCGGGGAAGCGGCCTCGGTCTTCGTCCCCGCGTTCCTCGTGTCGGCGTTCGGCGTGCGCACGTCGACGGCGAGCTTCATGCTGCTGCCGGTCGTCGTGGCGCTCGCCGTAGGCGCGCCGGTGTGGGGCCGGCTGCTGGACCGGGTGGGGTCCCGCCTCGTCGTCTGTCTGAGCACCGCCTTGATCGCCGCGGGGATGATCGTGTTCGCCACCCTCGCGACCGGGCTGCCGGGCTACTACGCCGGCGCGGTGCTCGGGGGGCTCGGGTTGGCCGGACTGCTGGGCTCGTCGCTGCGCTACCTGATGCTCAATGCCACTCCCGTCGCCGACCGGGCATCGGCGCAGGCGGCGCTCACCATCTTCATGAGCGTGGGCCAGCTGTTGGGGGGAGCGGCGGTGGGCGCCATCGTCGCTTCGGCCGGCGGCGGCGTGCCCGGGTTCGACCGGGCCTTTTGGGTCATCGGGATGGTCGCGCTGGCCCTGGCGCTCGTGGCACTGGGACTGAAGGGGCGCGAGGAGGAGCTGGCCGAGGTCGCTCCGCGTTGACGGGGCCCCCGGCTCCGGATACGTTCGACACGCCGCCGTCATTCGCCCAGCCCGTACCGGAGTCATCGAACCATGCTCGCTCGCGCAATGATCCTCCTGGCCCGCCGTGGCGCGGGCTCCCTCGTCACCGCGCTGGTCCTCGCGGCGCTCGGTGCGTCGCCGGCGGCCGCCCAGGCCCCGATCGATTCGGCGCTGCCGCCGCTGCGGGTCGTCGAGCCGCGGTGGATCGACACGACCGCGGCCGCGTGCACCGACTTCTTCCAGTACGCCAACGGCGCCTGGCTCGCGCACGACACGATTCCCGCCGCCTACTCATCCTCGGGCGTGGCGCGGGACATGAGCGACCGCAACGAGCTGGTGGTGCGCTCGGTGCTGGAGGACGCGGCGGCGCACCGCAGCGCGTTCCCGCCCGACAGTACGCCGCGCAAGCTCGGGACGTTCTACGCGACCTGCATGGACTCCAGTGCGGCCGAGGCCGCGGGCGCCGACCCGATCCGACCCTGGCTCGCCGGAGTGGATTCGGTCACGACTCGCGCCCGGCTCGTACCCCAGATCGCCGCGCTGCAGGTGCTCGGGGTCAACGCCGCGTTCCGCTACATCCCGCTCGCCGATCCGCACGACGCCGCCCATTACGAGGTCTGGCTGCTGCAGGGCGGGCTGGGTCTCCCGGATCGCGACTACTACACGAACACCGGCGCGGCGGCCGACTCCCTGCGCCAGGCGTACGTCACGCATGTAGCCAAGATGCTCGTCCTCGCGGGGGAAGCTCCGGCGGCGGCGGCGCGAGACGCGGCGCACGTCCTGGCGCTCGAAACCGAGCTCGCGAAGGCGGCCCTGACGCGCGTCGCGCTCCGCGATCCCGCGGCGACCGACCACCCGACGACGATGGCGCAGCTCCACCAGCTCGCGCCGACGCTCGCGTGGCCCGCGTATTTCCAGGCGCTGGGGCTCACGGCGCCGGTGCGGCAGCTCAACGTCGCCGAACCGGTATTCGTGCGGCGAGTCGATTCGCTGCTCCTGACGACCCCGCTGGAGCGCTGGCGGGCCTACCTGCGCTATCACGTGCTCGAGACCGCCGCGCCGTGGCTCAGCACGCCGTTCGTGGACGAGGATTTCGCGTTCTCCTCGCGGTTCAGCGGCGCCAAGCAGCTGCTGCCGCGCTGGAAGCGCTGTCTGCGCGAGACCGACGGCGATCTCGGCGAGGCGCTGGGCCAGGCCTACGTCGCCAAGACCTTCCCCCCCGAGGCGCGCGCGCGCGCCAAGGCGGTGATCGACGACATCCGGGCCGCCTTCGGCGAGCGGCTGCGCCACCTCACCTGGATGTCCGACTCCACGCGCGCCCAGGCGCTCGATAAGCTCGCCAAGATGGGCGAGAAGGTCGGCTACCCCGAGCACTGGCGCGACTACGCACGGCTGCGGATCGCCGAAGGGCCGTTCGTGCTGAACGTGGCGCGCGCCACGGCGTTCGAATGGCAGCGCACCGTGAACCGTCCCGGTAACCCGGTCGATACGACCGAATGGGACATCACCGTGCCCACGGTGAACGCCTACTACGAGCCGACGAAGAACGAGATGGTGTTCCCGGCCGGCGCGCTCATCCCGCAGACGTTCGATCCGGCCGCCGATGACGGCGCGAACTACGGCTCGCTGGGCGGGAGCTGGGCGGGGCACGAGCTGACGCACGGGTTCGACGATGAAGGGCGGCACTACGACGCCACCGGCAACCTGCGCGATTGGTGGACGCCGACCGATTCGGCGCACTTCACGCAGGCGGCCGACCTCGTGGTGCGCCAGTTCAACGCCTACATCCAGGTGGACACCTTCCACGTGAATGGACAGCTCACCCTGGGCGAGAACATCGCCGACTACGGCGGCATCCTGACCGGGTACGATGCGCTGGAGCGCGCCCTGCAGCGCGACGGCCGGCCCGGGCTGATCGACGGGTACACCCCGGAGCAGCGGTTCTTCCTGGGCTACGCCCAGAGCTGGCGGGTGCACAACCGCGACGCGCGGCTGCGCACGCGGGTCACCGTCGATCCCCATGCGCCGGAGCGCTGGCGCGTCAACGGCCCCGTGTCCAACAGCGCCGCGTTCGCCCAGGCGTTCGGCTGCAAGGCGGGCGATCCGATGGTGCGGGGCCCCGAGCTGGTGCCCCAGATCTGGTGATCGATCTGGCGACTGGGGTGCCGCGACGCGTCTATCTGCTCACCAGGGACCTCCTCTTCCGCGGCAAGCTCGGCGCTGTGGTCGAGGGTGCGGGAGGGAGCGTCACGCGTGACGCCGCCGCGTACGATCTCGCGGTGGTCGAGCTGGAGGCGCGAGGCTGGGCGGAGCGCATTCGGGATGCCCACGGCCGCGGCATCCCGGTGCTGGCATTCGGGTCTCACATGAACGCCGATCTGCTGCGCCGCGCCCGGGAGCTCGGGGCCGAGGCGGTCCCGAACTCCCGGGTCGAAGACCGGGTGGCTCAGCTCTTGGCCACCTCGACCTGAATCTGCCGCGGCTTTGCCTGCTCCACCTTGGGCAGCGTCACGGTGAGCACGCCGTGCTCGTACGCGGCCTTGATGCCGCTCGCGTCCACGGTGGTGGGCAGGGAGAAGGTCCGCGCGAACGAGCCGTAGCTCCGCTCATAGCGGTGCACGCGCTCGGTGCGCTCCTCCGCCGCCTGCTGCTTCGTGCCCTGAATCGTCAGCACGTTGTCCGCGAGGGTGATCTTCACGTCCGCCGGGTTGACGCCGGGCAGCTCCGCCATGATACGGATGGCGTCGCTCTGCTCCAGCACGTCCAGCGCCGGCGTCCAGGGGGCGACGGTCCCGTTGCCGGCGGGCCAGTCGAACAACAGGTCGCCGAACTCCTGCGCGATGTTGCGAGTCGTCAGATACATCCTCTCCTCCGAGGTTGGGGTTCTCGGCGGGGCCGAAAGCAACCGACGTGCCGCAGCGAGCGGCTTGCTAGATGCCGAGTTGGCAACGTGTTATGATCATGTTGGCATTGGTTGGTCATTCTGGCTGCCAGTTTTGCCGAGACGCTCATCCGGGAGCATTGTTGTGACTTTTACCCGTCCGCTGCGGGCGACTGCCCTGTGGCTTGCCCTGGCGGTGACGGCGGCGGCGCAGAGTCCCGCGCCGACCGTCCCTGCAGCCCCCGCCGCGTTTCCCTATCGACTGTATGTGGTGAGCGAGTCGGGCGACATCGTGTCCCAGCTCGCCTGGGACGGCACGACGCTCAAGACCGTCAAGACCGTGCCGGTCGGGATCATGCCGGCCGATATCGACGGTCCGCACAACATCACCATGTCCCCGGACGGGCGCTTCTACTACGTGACCATCGCACACGGGACGCCCTACGGCTCACTCTGGAAGATGGCGGTGAACGGGGACACGCTGCTGGGCCGGGCGCCGGTCGAGATGTTCCCGACCACGATCTCGGTCACGCCCGATGGGGAGCTGGCGTTCGTGGCCAACTCGGACTTCTACGGCGATCATCCGCGCACCAACATCGTCTCGGTCATCTACACGCCGCAGATGACGCCGCTCACCAACATCGCGGCGTGCGACATGCCGCACGGCGTCAAGGTGAATCACGCCGGCACGTTCGTGTACATCAGCTGCATGAACTCGGACGAGGTGTTGGAGATCGACCGCCAGTCGCTCGCGATCACGCGCCGGCACAAGACGGGAGCCGCGATGGGGATGGGAGGGTGCATGCCGACGTTCGTGTCGCTCTCGGCGGATGACCGGCGGCTGTATGTCGCCTGCAATCACAGCAACACGCTTCAGGTCCTCGACGCGGCCTCGCTCACCCTCGTGAAGGAGATCCCCACGGGGACGGGCGCCTACAACGTGGAGCCGTCCCCCGACGGCCGATGGGAGATCGTCACGAACAAGAAAGCGCAGAGCATTTCGCTGATCTCGACCGATTCGCTCGTCGAGGCGGCGCGGATCCCCACGACGAAGCAGATCCCCCACGGGGTCGCCTATTCGCCCGACGGCCGCTACGCGTTCATCAGTCAGGAGAGCATCGGCGTCGATCCCGGCGCGGTGGACGTGATCGATCTCACGAGCCGCACCAAAATCGCCACGGCCCCGGTGCCGCTGCAGCCCACCGGCATCACGCTGCTGGTGCTGCCATGATGCATACGGCCACCGTGGCGCTCCCGGCGCCGGAGGTGCTGGCGCGCGCCAAGCGATACTTCGCCGAGCGGGTGCCGGCCCAGGCGGCCTTCCCCGAGAAGGAAGGCGCGCAGTTCGTCGTGTTGCGCGGGCAGGGCGGGGAGGAGGTCGTGATCAGCGCCGCGTCGGTTGGGGATGCGACGCGCGTGCGCGCCTCCACCCTGTTCTTCGATCAAGCGCTCGATCGGTTCTTTTCGACGCTGCCGGTCACGTCCGCCGTGGAGGTCGCATGACGGCGGTGGCGGAGCGCTTCGCGGTGCGGGTGATGGTCACCGACGTCTGGGACCAGGTGTTCATCGCGGTGGGTCCGGACACGGCGGTCGGGGACCTCAAGCGGCAGGCGCTGGCGCGGGCCTTGAAGCAGGCCGAACCGCGCGTCGCGGACTACGTCGTGAAGTTCCGCGGTGCGGCAGTGCTGGACGAGGCGACCACGCTCGGGACGCTCGGGGCGGGCGCCAACGCCCCGTTCATCATCTTGCCGGCGCGGCGGCGGGCCGTGCGGTGAACGCGCCGGGCCGGCCCCTCGCCACGTTCGCGGTCGGGTTCCTGCTGCTCGACGCCGTGCTGCTGGTGTGGTTCGGCCTGGAGCTGGGGCGCCGGGCGCTGGTGGCGGGTGGGATCGTGTGCGCCCTCGCCGCCGCCCTGGTGGTGGTGCTGTGGCGGCGCTACCGGCGGATGCTCGCCGACCTGGACGCGCACCGGAAGGAGATGAAGGCCGAAGCGGAAGCGATCCGCGCGTTGTTGCGGGAGCGGCACCTCCAGAACTGATCCCCTGCCGACCACCGTCACGTTTCACCCAGCCACGCGCCTGCACCCGGGGCGGGCGGGACATCCGGAGCGCCCCGAGCGCATCGAAGCCGTGCTGGAGGCGCTACGCGCTCCCGCACTGGCCTCGCTCGTTTCGTGGGTCGAGGCATCGCCTGCCACGCACGACGCGCTCGAGCGCG
>Ga0153915_10004218_pt1 | contig 13226 bp, 12 predicted proteins | sample Opewatmetagenome_2_FD_107003 | JGI IMG/M metagenome (GOLD analysis project Ga0153915, IMG submission 107003) | Freshwater wetland microbial communities from Ohio, USA - Open water 3 Core 3 Depth 3 metaG | ecosystem: Environmental > Aquatic > Freshwater > Wetlands | place: USA: Ohio, Lake Erie... | reverse complement strand
GATCGGGATGACGCGGGCGACGCCCGGAAGGACTTCCACCTCGCGCACGTCGAGGTCCACGATCCCCACGGCCCCGAAAATCGTCTCCTCCTCCCCCTGGATCTCCCGGACCTTGTAGCCCTTTTCTTCGAGGAATTCACGGACGTGCAGCTTGTCCTGTTCCCGGACGGTGTTCTCGAGGACGACGATCATGGCGGGGGCCCTTCCTTCAGGACTTGAGGCAATGCGCGCAGACGGTGACGCGGTTGCGGCCGGCCTGCTTGGACTGGTAGAGGGCCTTGTCGGAGTCCCCCACCATGTCGAGGATGGTGATGTCCCGTTCCGGGTCGAACTCCGCGATGCCCAGGGAGATGGTCACGTGCAGAGGACTGCCCTGGCTGGAACTGGGGAAAGGGAACTCCTCCACGCGCGCGCGCAGGCGTTCCGCCACCACGGAGGCCCCCTCGATGTCCACGGAAGGCAGGATGATGGCGAACTCCTCGCCGCCGTAACGGGCCGGGTAGTCCACCTGCCGGATGGAGCGCGTGGTGATCTTGGATATCTCCCGGATGATGCGGTCCCCCTGCACGTGGCCGTAGCTGTCGTTGAAGACCTTGAAATGGTCGATGTCGAACATCACCAGGCTGAACTGGGAACCGTAGCGGCGCGCGCGCTTCATCTCGTCCTCCAGCTCCTTTTCGAAGGAGTGGTGGGAGAAAAGCCCCGTCATGCGGTCCGTGGTGGCCTGGTGGAAGAGGTACGCGTTCTCGATGGCGATGGAGGCGAAGCGCATGATGCGCGCGATGCATTCGATCTCCTGCAGGTCGTAGGCCCGCAGCTCGCGGTGGCGGGGAAGGAGCGCGGCGCCGAAGACGCCCTTGTCCGTACGCAGGGGCACGATCACGTCGACGCTCAGGGCACGGAACGCCTCCACGACGGTCTTGTCGGGGAACGCCTCCGCGAAGGAGGAGAAGGGGACCTGGCTGTATTCGTCCTTGTCCAGATAGGCGAGAAGGGGCGCGAGGGAAGGGAGGGTCAGCGGGACATCGTCCTTCTTGATGCCGCGGTAGGTGAAGATCTGGAAGGATTCCTCGTCCGCTCCCCCGGGGAGAAGAAAGGTGAACGGATGGGTCTGAAACTTGGCGTACAGGCTGAGCGCGACCGTCTTCACGATGTTTTCCACGTCCAGGTGCGCCGTGATCTGGAACGCGGTCTCGATGATCTCTTTGAGATCCAAATTTTCCTTTTCGAGGACGGAAGGCGAAGGCTCGGAAAGGGTACTATCACTCATATGGATCGGAATTATAGGAGAATTCCGCGCCGTTGGCAATACGGACCGCGGGTCCGCTGGCCCCCCGGGAGGACCGGAAGCGCCGTGGAACTGCGGACGGTCCCCGCATCCTACGGGGTCTGGCGCGCCTGAGGTCCGAGCGCCGCCGGCAGCTGCGCGCAGAGCATGCCGGCCAGCATGAGCGCACAGCCGAGGAGGCCGCGCGCGCCAAGCCGCTCCCCCAACAGGGCCCAGCCTCCCACCGCGGCGAAGAAACTTTCCAGGCTGAGAAGGATGGCCGCGTGCGCCGGAGGCGCCTTGCGCTGCGCCACCACCTGCAGGGTGTAGGCGACGCCCACCGACAGGAGCCCTCCGTACAGGATGGGCCACGCGGCGTCCAGCACGGCGGCGGCGTTCCACGGCTCCGCCAGCGCGGCCACGATGCCGCTGAGAACCGCACAGGTCCCGAACTGGACGGCCGACAGGGCCACGGGCTCCGTGCGCGGGGCCAGGCGCGCGATGATCCGCACGTGGGCGGTCCAGAACAGCGCGCCGGCGACGAGTATCAGGTCGCCGCGTTCCACGGCGAAGGTCCGCGTCACGCTGAGGAGGAACAGGCCGATTGCGGCCAGCACCGCCCCGCACCAGCCGGTCCCTCCCGGCTTCTCGCCGCGGAAGAGGCCCGCCAGGGGCACGAGCACCACGTAGAGTCCCGTGATGAAGCCGGCCTTTCCCGCCCCCGTCCAGATCATGCCCACCTGCTGCAGGGATGCGGCGAGGAACAGCACGCTTCCCGCGAGGATCCCGCAGGGCAGAATCCGCATGGGCGATCGCGTGCCGGGTTCCCCCGCCGCGATCCCGTCATCCCGCCTCAAAGTCAGGCGTCGCCACAGCGCCAGAGGAACCAGGGACAGCGAGCCGAGGGCGAAGCGGACCGCATTGAAGGTGAACGGCCCCACGTGTTCCATGCCCACCCGCTGGGCCACGAAGGCGAATCCCCAGATCGCGGCCGTGAGCAGGAGGAGGCCGTCGTTGGCCAGGATCGCGGAAGGCCTGCGCGTCATGGCCGCAACGGTAGCGGAAGCGATGGCGCCGGGGCAAGGGGTTCAGGAAAGGGGACAATAATGGAAAGAACCAGTATGATGGGAATATGATTTCTCATGAAAGGAATCCCGGCGAATGCCAAATCCATGTGAAGTTGATCGCGGCTAAATTTTAATTATAGCTTGCAATATCTGGTATTATATATTATATAGTAGTCAGGATGGTAAACAGGATGAATGGAACAGGAAGAAAGGGGCGAAGATGAAAGTCCTTCTCATCGATCCATGTAAAGAGGCGAACTACAAGGAAAAAAAGCGCGGCGTGACGCGCTTCCCCCAGGCCTCGCTGATCTACATCGCATCCCTGACCCCGGAGGAGCACCAGGTTGCCATCGTGGAGGAGGAGGTGCAGCCCATCGACTTCGACGCGTCCTGCGATCTGGTCGGCATCACCTGCCTGACCGCCACGGCGCCGCGCGCCTACAGGATCGCCGACGAGTTCCGCACCAGGGGCAAGCGCGTGGTCCTGGGCGGCGTCCATCCGACGGTCCTTCCCGAAGAGGCGCACCTTCACGCGGATGCGGTGGTCGTGGGAGAGGCGGAACCCGTCTGGGCCGGCCTGCTCTCCGACGCGGAAAGCGGCGGCCTCAAGCCATTCTACCGGTCCACCCCGGACTGGCGCCTCGACGACTACCCCCTGCCCAGACGCGGCGCGCGCTCCGGGGCCGTCCTCGACCTGGCCCCAGTGGTCACGTCCCGCGGCTGCCCGTATGCCTGCGAGTTCTGCTGCGTACGCAACGTCTTCGGCCGCAAGGTCCGCCATGTCTCCGTGCGCAGGGTCATGGAGGACATCGAAGCCTCCGGTTCCCGGCAGGTGATGTTCCTCGACGACAACATCGTCGGAGACCCGACCTACGCGGAGGAGCTTTTCGATGCCCTGAAGGGCTCGGGCATCCGATGGGTGGGGCAGGCTTCCATCTCCTTCATGAACCGGGAAAGGCTCCTGGAAAAGGCGGCGGCCAGCGGCTGCAAGGGCCTGTTCTTCGGTCTGGAGACGGTTTCGGAAGAGCGGATGGAACGCATGAAGAAGGGCATGAAGACGTTGGACGAGACCGCGGCGGCCGTGAAAAGGATCACGAAAGCCGGCATCCTGTTCCACGCATCCATCGTGTTCGGGTTCGACGACGACGGACCGGACATCTTCGACAGGACCCTGGAGTTCCTGAACCGCTCCGACATCGCCTCGGCCACGTTCAACATCCTCACCCCCTACCCCGGCACCGTGCTGTTCGACAAGTACAAGGCGGAAGGCCGCCTGCTCACGGAAGACTGGAAGGACTACGACCATTGCACGCCCACCTTCGTGCCGCGCCTGATGACGGTGAACCAGCTGATGGAAGGCAGGCGGCGCGTGCGCAAGGGTTTCTCCTCGATGCGGGGCATCGCATCCCGCTTCCCGGGCAACTGGCGGACCCCCATCCTTTTCCTTCTGGCCAATCTGGGACAAAGGGCGGCCTTGACTGAGGAGGAACGGGCGAGGAAGCCGAAACTCCTGGAACAGGTCTACATGAAAAAACGGGAAGCCATATGAACATCCAGTTCAAGAAGGGGGTCCTGGAGCTCTGCGTCCTGGTGATCCTCTGCCGCAAGGACACCTACGGCTACGAGCTGGTGCAGACCATCTCGCGGAACGTGGACATCGCGGAAGGCACGGTCTACCCGCTCCTGCGACGCTTGATGAAGGAAGGCTATTTCACCTCCTACATCCAGGAATCGGCCGAAGGTCCCGCGCGCAAGTACTACCAGATCACGGAAAAGGGACGGAAATACCAGGATGTCCTCCGGGAGGAATGGACCCGTTTCACCGCCGGAGTGAACAAGCTCATCCTGACGGAGGAAACGGCATGAAAAAGGAAGACTTCCTCTCGCAGCTGCACCGCGCACTCGGCCGCATGTCGGAATCGGAGAAGAAGGAGATCCTCTACGACTACGAGGAGCATTTCCGCATGGGCGCAGTCGAGGGAAAGGGCGAGGAGGAGATCTGCCGTTCCCTCGGGAGTCCTCGGGCGCTCGGGAGGTCCTATGCCATCGAATCGCTGCCGGATCGGCCGGAGGAGGGACACGGTTCCGCGACCCTGGCCCTTCGCGCCGTCCTGGCGTCCGTGAGCCTCGGGTTCTTCAACATCGTCATCGTGCTGGGGCCTTTCCTCGGCCTCGTGGGCGTCATGATCGGCCTCTGGGCCGCCGCGGCGGCCATCGCCCTCTGCGGCGCGGCCGTGGTACTGGCGGTGCCCCTCTGGCCCATGCTTCCCTTCCTGCCCGGGCTGTCGGTCCTCCAGGGCTTCTTCTGCTTCTTCACGGGCACGGCCCTGGCGGCCCTCGGACTCCTGGCGGTGATCGGGATGTGGAAGCTCTCCCTGCTTTTCGTGCGCGCCACAGTGGCCTACGTGAAATTCAATGCGCGCATCGTCGCGCACCGCAAGTGAAAGGATGCACCGGATGGGTGGGAAATCTCCGCTTCGAACCGTCGTCCTGGCCGCCACGGCCGTCGCCGTGGGTTCCCTCGTGCTCGCTCTGGCTTTCGGCTCCGTACTGCATTGGAACGTCCCCGGCTTCGACAGGGAACGCTCCCGCGGGGACGGGACGCCCTTCGAGGAGAGCCGCAGCGTCCCGGGGCCTGGCATCGGCAGCGTCCGCCTCGAGGCCGTGAGCGAGAGGCTCGAGGTCTCGTACGGCACGGGGGATTCCTTCACGGTCCGGCTCTACGGGAACATGCGCCCGGCTTCCGCGGAAGAGGCGCCGCGCCTTTCCGTGAAGAACGAGGGCGGGATCCTGTCGGTGAAGGTGGAACGGAAACCCATCGGAGGCTTCTGGTACGACATGGTCCTCGCCCTGGAGCTGCCGGCGGGCTATTCCGGTTCGCTGGCCGCATCCAGCGTCTCCGGCGCCGTCGAAGTCTCCGATGGGACCTTCCGGGATCTGGCCCTCTCCAGCACCTCGGGCGCGGTGCGGGCCGGCACGATGAAGGCGCAGAGCATCGAGATGAGCTCCACGTCCGGCAGCCTGCATCTGGCGTCCGCGGACGCGGAAAAGACGCGGCTGTCCTCCGGCTCCGGGTCCATCGAGGCCGGCGGCCTTGGGGGCGCCGTCCGGGCCGACTCCACCTCGGGGCGGATCCTGCTGGACTTCCGCGCATCCCCTTCCGAAGTGGACGTGCAAAGCACGTCCGGATCGGTACGGGTGGGTTTCCCGGAGGATGCGCGCTTCGTTCTGGACGCGGGCTCCACGTCAGGGAGCGTCGCCTGCGCGTTCCCCATCACGATTTCGGGGAAAAAGGCGGGCGACCATTCCCTGGCAGGGACCGTGAACGGCGGTACGCAGCGCGTGAAGATCCGCACGGTCTCCGGGAGCATCCGCGTCAGGCGTTGAAGCGGACCGAGCGCGCCTTCAGTCCGCCTTGTGGAACTCCGGATCCATGGGATAGAAGACCAGTCCCGAGACCGGCTTGGGGTAGAAATACGTCGACTTGCGCGGCATGCGCTCCTCATTGCACGCGATGGTGATCACGTCCTGGAGACGCGTGCCGTTGAGGACCAGGGCCACCTGGATCTCTCCGGCGCGCACCCGGGAGAGCGCCTCATCCACGTCCTTGGTGTAGGAGATGCTCTTCCCCTGGGAAAGCTGCTCCTCCGTGATGCCGAGGATCTTTTCCAGGACCAGGGTGTTCAGGATGTTGACGTCCAGGAGCTTCCATGCGGAGGAGAAGTCCAGGTCCACGAGCTCCTCGTAGGCCTCCTCGTCCTTGAGGGTGAGCAGATAATACCCGTTGGTATTGGCGATGTAGGCGCCGATCCTGTGCTCCCCGTTTTCCACCTTGCGCAGGTCGCGCAGCCAATGACGGCGCACGTCCGCCTCGTCCCCATTGGCGAACACGTATTTCTTCACGTGGAAGTGCTCCAGGATGTCCGCCCCGAGGCGGTGGAGGCTGTCCACCTGGACCCCGTCCAGCATCCGGTGGGTCGGAAGGATCGTCAGTCCCTCTTGCTCCGAGTTGACCAGGAACATCATGATGTATTCCCAGGGAGCGTCTGGACCGGCATCCGGGTACCTGAGGCGCATGCGGTCCCGGACGGTGAGCATGGTCTGGTAGCGGTGATGGCCGTCCGCGATGTAGATCTTCTGGCGGGAAAGCGTGCGGCTGATGACGGCGCAGGACGTCGGGTCCGTGAGGCGCCACATCCGATGCCTCACGCCGTCTTCCGGTTCCGCCCAGTCCAAGATCGGCTCGATCCTCTCCTGCTCGTCCAGGATACCGTCGATCAGGAACGCCTTGTCCTGGTAGAGGCTCCAGATGTACTCGAACTGCGTGCCCGTGGTCTCCGTGAGGCGGATGCGGTCCTCCAGGGGGCCCTTGAGGACCTTCTCGTGCGGGAGGATCCGCTTCTCCCCGTAGTCGCTGAGGCGTACGGCGCCGATGAAACCCTTCACGCTCCGCCGTCCGATCCCCGGAAGGTCGAACTCCTGTTCGTAGACCCAGAAGGAGGGTTTCTTCGTGCCGCGAAGGATCCCCTCCTCCCGCCATTGCCGCAGCGTGTCGCGGGCGCGGGTGTAGCGGTTCCGTTCCTCCCCGTCGCCATCCTCAATGCGGTTCAGGATGAGGCGGACCACGTTGTTCGGATGCCGTCCGTAGTACTCCTCCTGCTGGGCCGGGGAGATGACGTCATAGGGCTGGGAAAGGCAGGCCCCGATCGGGTCCACCTTCAGCGGATTATAGTGCAGGGCCCGGAAAGGCCTCACGTCGTTGATTCGATCCGGCATGCGCTCCTCTTGTTTGCGCGACACTGTATCGGGAATGGGGAACCGGGGCAAGGGATGCCGCGGATATACCGCGCCTGGGGCCACCCGTTTTGCCTTGAAAACCCGCGGCATCTCGGGTACAATCGGCGATATGCGAAAGCTCATCCAGCAGTATGCCAAGGATCTCACCTCCGGGCGCCTGTCTTCCGGATACGAGCATTCCTGGCGCGTCTATCACCTGACCCGGGAGATCGGGGAAGGCCTGGAATACGACGATGACGTGCTCCACGCCGCCTGTTTTCTCCATGACATCGAAATGTCTTCGGGTCACCCCAAGAGCTCCGCGGACCGGGCGGATGCCATCCTGCGGGAAACGGGTTTTACGCCGGACAAGATCCCCCTGGTCATCGAGGCCATCCTGAACCACATGCCGGAAGGGGATCCCCAGTCCATGGAGGCGAAGCTGCTTTTCGACGCCAACCTCCTGGATTCCATCGGCGCCGTCGGCTTTGCGCGCCTTTCCATCGGCGCTTTCATCTGGTTCAACTACAAGACCATGGAAGAGATCCTGGAATACGCCAAGAAGGAGATCTCCTTCGCGGAAAAGCTCCACTTCCCCAAGAGCCGTGAACTGGCCCAGGACAAACTCCGCTTTTCCAAGTTCGCAATGGAACAGTTTGCCAAGGAACTTCATCTATAGGGGGGGCACTCCCCGGCGGGCGGGCTGTCGCCCGCCCCGGACTCATCCCGTCACTCCGCCGCACGTTTCACGAAGGACGCTAACATGGAATCCGATGCCAAGCTGAAGGAATTGCACCCTCTGGAAGTCAAGGTGCTCCGCCGTTTTTCCCCGGGGGAGGACATCACCCGGGAGGGGATGAGCGGGCTTTTCGGCAATCCGAGCCACTGCAACCAGGCCGTAAGCTGGCTCACCGCAAAGGGATTCCTGGTCGAGACGGGCCGGACCTCCCGGACGGTCTACGAGCTGGGGGAGCTGGGACAGGAATACCTGGCCAAGGGCTCCCTGGAGCAGCGGATCGTCGCCCTGCTCGGCAGGATGGGCCCCCTGGCCCTCCCCTCCCTGGCGGAAGAACTGGGCGTGGAAGCCAAGGACGTAGGCTCCGCCTTCGGAGTACTGGTGAAGGAGGGCGCCCTGGCCATGGACGCGCTGAAGCGCGCCATGCTCAAGGACGCCTCCAAGGCGGTCTCCTCGAGCCGTCTGGCCGCGCTGCTTTCCCGCTTCTCCAGCGCAAAGAGCATCGAGGAATCGGAGCTTTCCCCCGAGGAACGCGAGACCGCTTCCGCCAATGCGCGCAGGCGCGGATCCTCCAAGTCGGCCTTCCGCGCCGTGGAGCGGGAGGATGTGACCTGGCGGCTCACGGCGGCCGGGGAAGAGGCCCGGCGCGGCCTGGAGCGCCTGGGCATGACGGGTGAGGAGACCGGGGCCCTGACCCCGGAGATGCTCAAAACCGGGAGCTGGAAGGACAGGAGCTTCCGGCGCTACAACACGAACGTGCCGCCGGTGCGCGTCCTGGCCGGCCGGCGCAATCCCTACTGCTCCTTCCTGGAGCGCCTCAAGGACAAGCTGGCATCCCTCGGATTCGAGGAGTTCGACGGCCCGCTGGTGGAGACCGATTTCTGGAACTGCGACGCCCTGTTCATGCCCCAGTTCCACTCCGCGCGGGACATCCACGACGTCTACCACGTGAAGGATCCCACGAAGGCGGAACGCATCGAGCAGCCCTACCTGGACCAGGTGGCCGCGGCGCACGAGAACGGCTGGACCACGGGCAGCCGCGGCTGGGGCTACCGCTTCGACAGGGAGTTCACCCGCCGCCTGGTGCTGCGCAGCCAGGGGACCGTGCTCTCCGCGAGGACCCTGCCGCACGCCAAGGTTCCGGGCAAGTACTTCGGCGTGGTCCGCTGCTTCCGCTACGACAAGGTGGACGCCACGCACCTGTCCGACTTCTACCAGACCGAGGGCATCGTGCTGGGAGAGGAGGTGAACCTCCGCACGCTGCTGGGTCTCCTGAAGATGTTCGCGGAGGAGGTGGCGGGGGCCAGGGAGGTGAAGTACGTGCCCGGCTTCTTCCCCTACACGGAGCCTTCGGTGGAGGTCCACATCAAGCATCCCACGCTGGGATGGTTCGAGCTGGGCGGATCCGGGATCTTCCGCCCCGAGGTCACGGAGCCCCTGGGGGTGAAGGTCCCCGTGCTCGCCTGGGGCCTCGGCATCGACAGGATGGCGATGATGTCCACGGGAATCCGCGACATCCGGGAGCTGTTCACCCAGGAGATCGAACCCGTGCGCCTGAGGAGGGCGAGGTAAGCCATGCCGAAGATCGACGTCAACGAACAACTGTTCTTCTCCACCCTCGGCCGCCGGTTCGCGAAGGACGAGCTCGAGGCCCTCCTGCCCGTGGCCAAGGCGGAGCTGGACGACTGGCCCGAGGGCGGGGGGGTGCTGCGCATCGAGCTGAACGACACCAACCGGCCCGACCTCTGGTCCACGCTGGGCCTCGCGCGCCAGCTTGCCATCTACCTCACGGGCAAGGTCCCCTCCTACCCCTTCTTCTCGCGCGCGGGGGCCATGAAGGACGCGGCGGACCGGAAGGTGGTCGTGGACGCCGGCCTGAAGGACATCCGGCCGTTCATCGGCTCCTTCGTCGTGGAAGGCCGGCAGGTCACGGACGCCCTGCTGCGGGAGATCATCCAGTCCCAGGAGAAGCTGTGCGGGAACTTCGGCCGCAAGAGGAAGACCGTGGCCATGGGCGTATCCCGCGCGGACCTGATCTCCTGGCCGGTGCATTACGGCGCGGCGGATCCGGACAAGACCCGTTTCGTGCCCCTCGACTTCCCGAGGCCCCTCTCGATGCGCCAGATCCTCACGGAGCATCCCAAAGGCCGCGACTACGGCGCCCTTGTGGCGGGCTTCCCGAAGTTCCCGCTGCTCACCGACGGCAAGGGGGAGGTCCTCACCTTCCCGCCCGTGATCAACTCGGCCCTCATCGGCGGCGTGAAACCCGGCGACTCGCGCCTGTTCATCGACCTGACGGGACCGGACCTGGAGGTGATCCTCACCGCCTGCGCCATCGCCGCCTGCGACTTCGCGGACATGGGCTTCCGCGTGCTGCCCGTCGCGGTCGAGTATCCCTGGGACACGCCCTACGGCCGCCGCGTGGTCACGCCGTACTACTTCCAGAAGGAGGTGGTCTTGGAGACGGCGGAGGCCGGCAGGCGCCTGGGGGAGGCCTTCCAGCCGGAAGAAGCGGCCGGCTTCATCCGCAGGATGGGAAACGGCGTGCGCGTGGAAGGTTCCCGCCTCCACGTGGCGCCGCCGGAATACCGCAATGACTTCCTGCACCCCGTGGACGCGGTGGAGGAGATCATGATCAGCCGCGGCATGGCGAGCTTCCAGCCCATCATGCCGCGCGACTTCACGGTAGGCAGGATCAGCGCCGCGGAGGAGTTCGGCCGCAAGGTGCGGGAAATCATGGTGGGCCTCGGCTACCAGGAGATGATCTACAACTACCTCGGATCCCGCGCGGACTTCGTGGACCGCATGGGCTCCGACGGGGCGGACCTCGTGGAGATCGCCAATCCCATGACGGAGAGCGCCGCCGTGGTGCGCAACTCGATCCTCCCGAGCCTCCTCGGCTCCGAGGCCGCGTCGGCCCACGCCGTCTACCCGCACCGGATCTTCGAGACGGGCAAGACCGTGGTGAAGGACGCCTCGCAAAACACGGGCTCCCGAACCCTGAACTCGCTGGGCCTCCTCTGGGCGGACCGCGAGGCGGGCTTCAATGACGTGAACGCCCACGTGCAGGCCCTGTTCTACTATCTGGCGCTGGAGCCCGAGCTTTCCGCGCTGGAGGACACCCGCTTCATCACCGGCCGGTGCGCGGAGCTCCGGGTGGCCGGCAGGCGGGTGGGGCTCATGGGGGAGGTGCATCCGGCGGTCCTGGAACGTTGGGGCATCCAGATGCCATGCGCCGTCGCGGAGTTCGACCTGGACGCCATGCGCTGAAGGCCGCGTCCGTGACTACAGGAGGGCACGATGGGTGAAATCGGAGTGGAGGCGGTGCGTCTTTCCTGGACGGAAGGCGCCAACATCGTGGTGGGCCAGTCCCACTTCATCAAGACCGTGGAGGACCTGGCGGAGATCATGAGCTCCTACGCGCCGGCGGCCCGCTACGGCCTCGCGTTCTCCGAGGCCTCGGAGCCCTGCCTGATCCGCACGGAGGGCAACGACCCGGCCCTGGTCGCGGACGCCGTCGGCTGCGCGCGGGCGGTGGGCGCCGGACACTCGTTCTACCTCGTCATGAAGAACGCCTTCCCCATCGCCGTGCTGAACCAGATCAAATCCTGCCAGGAGGTGGCGCGCGTCTTCTGCGCCACCGGCAATCCCCTGGAGATCCTGGTGGCCCGCACGGCTCTGGGCGGCGGCATCGTCGGGGTGGTCGACGGATCCTCCCCCAGGGGCGTCGAGAGCGAAAGGGACAAGGCGGACCGCAAGACGCTGCTGCGCAAGTTCGGCTACAAGTTCTAGGGCGTGCCCGTCGCGGCTCCGGCCGCGCGCGTCCCCCGCGGCTCCTTGAAGCGCGTCAGGCACCACAGGAAAGCGAGGCAGCTCACCGCCATGCAGACGGCGAACAGCGCCGGGTTGCCCCACGCCCGCGACGCGGCGCCGCCCGCGAGAGGCGCCGCGATGGAGACCACCGACAGCGCCAGGTTGCCCGCCGTGATGTGCGCCATGCGCGAGTCGTGCGGGCAGGTTTCGAACAGCAGGTTCGTCGTGGCAAGGAACCCGCCGGACCCGCAGATCCCGGCGCCCAGATAGGCGATCAGGCAGCCCGCGGCCCCCCGGAGGCACAGGGCGGCAAGCAGCGTGAGGACCTGGACCGCGATGACCACGAGCAGGCAGGCCCGGTAGCCCCTCCTGTCCCCGAGACGGCCCAGGGTCAGGTTGGCCGCCATCTGGCCCATCGTCATGGCCGCACCGCAGAGCACGATGACGCTCTCCGGCAGGGATCCGCCCCGCGGGGAGGCATAGTGCACGGCCAGGAAGGGCGTCACGGAGAACCCGGCCACGGAAAGCGACCTGCCGGCCAGGAAGGAGCGGAAGCTCCGGTCCTTCATGCTGAGCCGAAAATGGGCGAGGAGTTGCGCGGGATCCAGCCGCAGCGCCACGTCCGTCCCGTCCGTCGCCTGATCGTCGAGGCGCATGTAAACGGCCATGGTCGGCGGCACCAGCACCGCGGCCGCGATATAGAGCCAGCCGTAGCCGGACAGGCCCGGGGCCACGCGAAGGAACGCGCCGGAAGCCAGGGCGCTCACTGTGGACAGGGCCGCGGCGGATCCCCAGGCAAGACCCAGGCTCCTGCCACGAAGCTCCCGCGGAAAAAGATGAGCCATCCAGTCCAGCCAGACGGAGGTGATGGCGCCCAGGCCGAAGATGATCAAGGCGAACAGCGCGAGGAGGCCCCAGCGGACGGCGGCGTCCCCGAGGACGGGCCGCAGGAAGACAAGCAGGCCCATGGCCAGGAAGCAGGGCGTGGCGAGGGCGATGTGCCACAGGACAAGGAAACGCTTTCGCCGGTGTCCCGACGGGGCGATCAGGTTCCCGAGAAACTGCGGCAGCACGGCCAGTCCCGCCTCGATGGCGGTCACGGCGCCGATCATCACTTCCCCCGCTCCCAGCCGGCGCAGCAGGACAGTGAGTACGGTAGAGGGGATGACCAGGGAGTAGAGGAATCCCCAGGCTCCCTCGCCGATGAGCAGATGACGGGTGTTCAAGCTTTCCCTCTGCGTCATGTGCGTTCCCGTTCGGCTCCCGGAGCGGCAGGATATAGGAAGCGCTGGAAAAGGGCAATCGACGGGCCGCGAGTACAACCTGCCCTGGGCGAATGCCACCCCCAGCTCGCTGGTTTTTTTCATGCAAAATCAACCTTACAGGTTGATTTTGCATGAAAACGCATAGCATCGAGTACACTACAAGCGAATCAACAACCTCACAGCAAGCTGCGAGGTATGTTGGTTCTGCATGGTATCGATTGTATGCGGGATTCATACCCCGTACCTCGGCTGTCAGTATGGCATATGACGCTTGCATCGAAGAGCGCAGCAAGCTGCGGGGT
>Ga0153915_10004217_pt1 | contig 13228 bp, 10 predicted proteins | sample Opewatmetagenome_2_FD_107003 | JGI IMG/M metagenome (GOLD analysis project Ga0153915, IMG submission 107003) | Freshwater wetland microbial communities from Ohio, USA - Open water 3 Core 3 Depth 3 metaG | ecosystem: Environmental > Aquatic > Freshwater > Wetlands | place: USA: Ohio, Lake Erie... | reverse complement strand
GCAGCGCCTGCCCGCCGGTCAGGAACCGCGCGTCAGCAGCTGCAGCTCGCGACGACGGTAATCGATAGCGAATTCCGCCAGCGTGCCAAGGACGTCCATGCCGATGAGGAGCGCCGGCTCCTCTTCCAGTCCCCAGACGCGGAAGATGTCGAAGTCACCGTAGGTGATGACGGTGTTGCGGATCGTCGCGTCGCCGAGCGAGATGGTCGGCGAGAGGCCGACTTCGCCATACTTCAGTCGGTCCGTCGCATCGACGACGCTCGTGGTCAGAGCTAAATCGCTGCGGTTGCGCTGCGAGGCCAGGGCCCGCTGCAGCGCCGGGTTGCCGAGTGTGTGCTCGCCGCCGGTGTCGATGACGGCCTTCACCGGCACGCGGCCCACGCGACCCTCGATCATCATGAGCTGCCCCGAGATTAAGGTGCCGCGTAGCACGATGCGATCGATTGGTGCGCGGCGCCCCTTGGACTCTACGATGGTGATGCGGTCGCGCACGAAATCGGCGGTGATCTTCTTGTCCGCGAGGCCGTCCATGCCGAGGATGCCGTCGATGCGGTCGAGCACCGGACCAGCGAGCACCGGCAGCTCGACGTTGGCGAATTTTAGCTCGCCGGCGATGAGGCGTTCGATGGTCACGGTCGGCGCAAACCCGCGCCCGTTGACGCCCTGCACAGCGACCGCACCGTCGTCCACCGTGAGACCCAGCCGCTGTACGGCTTCATTCGACAGCACAGTGCGGTTCGCGCCCGTGTCCAGCATGAACAGGAACGGACCCTGGCCGTTGATGTAGACCGGCGCGATGATGCGGCCGATGCGGTCGAGGCGCGTCGACACCGCGTACAGCGGCTGATCGACGTATATCGGCGCGATGTGCGAGCCGGTGGGCGGCCGCTCCAGTGCGGCGGCTGGCACCAGGGCCAGTGTGGCAAGGGCGACCGTCGTCGTGAAGAGCGCGCGCAGCATGGCTGCCTCGGGTCCGCGGCCCCGACACGAGGCACGCGGCCATATGCGTCCGATGTTGCGCCCAATGGTTCCGGGGTACAAGCCCATGGGCCGTGCAGGTTTCCGGTTTGTCGGGAAGATCTCCGATACTCGACTTTCCCGGCCAGCCGGCGCTCCACAAGGCCGCCATCGTCGGCGGGCGCGCGGTCGCGCACCGGCCCGCCGAGGCGATTCTTCCCGGCTGCCGCGCGCGGGACCCATGGCTAGTGCTTGCGGCTGTGGAAGAATTAAGGCGGTCGTGCCACCGAGCGACCTCCTTGCCTTTGCACTCAGTCAGCCCTGACCGCCTCCACGAAGAGCGAATAATACCGATCGCCATATTTTGCGCTGGCTACCGAGCTGGCGTCGTCGACGCGCAGTTCTTCGTGGGCGCTGGCCATGTAGTCCGAGCGCTGCACCTGCGAAAAGCCCGATTCCGCCAGCACCTTGTGCAGGGTCTCGAAATCGTACCCGTACTTGTGCGACTCGAAGAGCAGGCCCGGTTCCGGCCCGGCGCCGGCGTAGGCGAGGAAGTCCTCGAGTCGCGTCGGGTTCTCGGGCCACCACGGCCAGGTCTCGCGACGGCCTGCGAAGAATTGCGCATCGCGCTGCGTGTACGCCTCGATGCACTGCTCGATATCCGGCACAACCACGCGCAGCCTGCCGCCCGGGCGCAGGACGCGCCGCAGTTCCTGGAGTAATCCCCGCACGTCCCGCGGAAAATACAAATGTTCCAGCATGTGCGACACGAAGACTGCGCGCACTGAGCCGTCGGTGAAGGGCAAGCCGCGCAGCACGTTGATGGCCAGCTGCGCCGGGTATATGTCGATGTTTATCCAACCCGCAAGCCGGTGCTGGCCGGCGCCAATGTGCAGCTTGAGCTCGGTGTCGCCGGCTCTCACGCCAAGCCCGGGCAATTGATCCCGCAAGTGGCTGAGCCTGGATTCAGCAAGCTCGTGACGCAGGGCGTCCAGCCCCATGAGCAACGCCGCCAGGCGGCGCTCGAGCCCAATGCCGCTGCGCGCGGCCAACTCGCGCTCGATCCATGGTCCGAAGGCGAGCGTATCGCATGCGGTTTCGTAGAGCGTGCGGGCGAGCATGCGCAGATGACTGCGGGACCGATCAGCCGCGGCCTCGTCGGCAGCTGCTGAACTCGCCTCGTCTGCGGCTGGCACCAACGTGCCGCTGCGTTCGAGGTAATCGATGATCCGGGCGGCGTTGCCGCGGTCCTCCGCAGGCAGCGCAGCTACTGCCGCGGACGCGTCGCAAGGTGTCGCGAACTGGCACAACCAGCCGATCAGCATCGGCTGGTCGGTCTGGAATGCCGGCAGCTTGCTCGCCGTGGTGTGGACCAGCAGCTGGCCGCCCTGACTGCGGATCAGCGTGTCTGCTGCAAACACCAGCTTGCGCGGCACAGGAACCTCCAAGCTTGCGTCCTATTGCGCGCCGCACGCCGCAGCGGCGCCTCGTGCCTTCCTGGCAGGCACCTTAGCACATAGTTCGAGTGTCGCTCGCGTTGTGGAAATGACGCCGAATGCAGGGGTAGGGTAAAGTAGATGCATGCTGGATCTCCCCGGTTTACCGGTGCTGGACAAGGGACGCCTGATCGGTGGCTGCCTGCGTTTGCCGCTGACGGTCGACGCCGAGCGGTTGCGCCGGGAAGTCGATTCATTGCCGAGTGCCATGTGGAGCGGCACTGGCGGCCGGGTCGGCGTGCACCAGGCGGCTCAGGCCATCTTTCTGCGCGGCTATGCGCCAGCGGAAGGCCCGAAGCCAATCGAGGATCGGCCGCCGCTGGCGCTCCTGCCTTATGCCAAATCCATCATCTCGGACCAGATGGGGGCGACGCCGTTGCGTTGCCTGCTGGCGAAGCTGCCACCCGGCGCAACCGTTGCTCCGCACATCGACCATGCGCCCTACTTCGCGAAATCCCTGCGCGTGCATCTGCCCGTGGAGACCAACGAGCAGGTGTGGATGTATTGCGCCGGCAAGAGTTACCGAATGCGGACTGGCGAGGTCTGGGTGCTCAATAACAGCGACATGCACGGCGTGTGGAATGCCAGCAGCGACCAGTCGCGCACACACATGATCTGTGACTTTGAGCCGTCGTCCACGCTGCTGGAGTGCATGGAGCGTGGCGAACGGCACCTTGGCGCCGAGGAGCCTGGCGTGCGAGACAGGCTGGCGATCTCCGCGCGGGCGCGATGATAGTCACCGACCGCTTCGTCTTCATCCACCTGCACAAGTCCGGCGGTACATTCGTCAACGAATGTCTCGTGCGCTTCGTTGCAGGCGCGCGCGCCGTGGGCTATCACCTGCCGCGGTCCCTGGTTCCGCCACAGTATGCAGCGCTGCCGGCGCTGGGCCTGGTACGCAGCCCATGGAGCTACTACGTATCGTGGTATTCCTTCCAGGCAAAAAAGAGGCAGCCCAACGCGTTGTTCAGGATATTGAGCGACGACGGCAGTCTCGATTTCGCCGGGACGCTACGCAACATGCTCAATCTCGGTAATTCGGAGGCCAAGCTCACGGCCGTTCTCGCCTCATTGCCGTCGACCTATACGGGTCGCGGCCTGAATATTCCAGCGCCGGCGATGGAGCAGATCCGTGCCTCGAACCTTGGCTTCTACAGCTTCCTCTACAAGTACATGTACGATGGACCAGGCCTGATGCACATCGGGAGACTGGAACATCTGCGCGATGATCTCGTGCAGATGTTCAACTCTGTTGGCCAGCCCATCAGCTCAGGTATGCAGGCATATATCGCGAATGCGCCGCGGCGCAACGTCTCTGATCATGGGGACTACGCGGATTACTACACGGATGAACTGAAGGCACTGGTCGCGGAGCGGGATGCCCTGATCATCGCGCGGCACGGCTACCTGTTTGGCGACCGGAGTCTTCCGCGGCCAGCCGCTCACGCATCGCGCTCAGCTTCGGGAGCCACGGATTGATGAGGTCCACGTTCTTGAGCCACTTGTCCCGGGCCGGGGGAGTATGCGTGTACCGTGACAGTGGTAACGGCGCGGCCAGCCGCGACTCCAGACCGCTGTCGACCGTCAACCCTGCGAAGTCGCAGAGCCGGCTTACGACTGCGCCTGGATCGTCCACCAGATCGCCGTAGTTGACCACCGTCCAGCGCGAGCGCGGCAGCTGCTGTAGATCGTCGAGCGCGATTCGGTTCGCGGATTCCCATTGGAACGCCGCGATTTCACCTAGCGATCTGCGATTCATATTGCGCCACCCCGGTGGCAGCAATAGCGACCATGGACCATCAAACCCGTCCAGGTTGTTATAGGTGGTCCAGCGTCCTGTGCGCCAGGCCTCGATGATGCTGCTCAGGTTGTCGGCCGGTTCGCGCCACAGCAGAATGAACTGCGCATCGGGGAATGTCCGATTGAAGAACGGAACGCGTAGCGAATTCTTCGGCGTCTTTTCGATGAGTCTCAGGCTGGCGTCGCTGTCCACGGGGCGGCCGTCGGCATCGCGCAGGCGAGTCACAAACAACTCGCGAACCCGCTCCGCCACGGCGTCCGTGGCATTCGCAGCCAGCAATCGATTGGATTGGACTCCGGCTGAGCCGGGGCACAATTCAGGAATATCTTCCTCCAGCCAGTGCGCCTCACCGCCGACGTTGCTCAGCTGTCGGCTCGCGGCGAGAGTCTCGAACAGTAGCGTGCTTCCCGATCGTGGTGCAGCGATGATGAAGAGCGGGCGGTGCAGCCGCCGTTGTACTGGTCGCGCAGCGGTGGCTCCCGCAGCCGCTGCCGCCGATCGTGGCATCGGTGCCGGTATGTCCTCTTCGGGCACTGATGGCAGCACGGCGCGCAGCAGCCGGGCTTCGAGCACCCGATGGGCCTGTACGTGATTGGTGCGCAACACCAGCCCCTCGGCTGCCGCGCGACTCGCATTGCGCAGTTCCCGTCGCAACTCGGCGTAGTGGCTCCAGCCATCCCGACTCTCACCATGCAGGAGGTACAGTTGCCGCCAGTCGCGGCAGAAGGCGTCCAGCAGTGCGTGGTAGCGCGCAACGCGCTCGCTGCCATCGGTCGCGCCCTGCAGTCCCCCGTCAATGGTTGTGACCTCCGCGCGCAGGTCCAATAGCAGCAGCTCGACTTCCGCCGGAGCCATGACCGGAGCCGGCACGACGCGTTCGAGCAGGGGTTGCGCATCCCAATTGGGATCGTAGTGATGCTGCAGCACGGTCGTACCTGGCTGCCCGGACTGGCCTACAAACCGCCAGAACGCGGCGGTGCCGGTGGTGTCAGCCACCAGATGAATGCGTTCCTCGTCAGTCGGGTTCTCGACCCGGTGCTGGCGCCAGCTGTCGAAGATCCAGGCCTCTCCGGCTGCCATATGCACGTGCTCAGCACCGCAGTAGAACAGCACCTGTGGCCGGGTGACTACCGGAATGTGCACGCGCACCCGATAGTGCCAGTGGTAGTTGATATCTGCGTGCTCGACCACATTTGCGCCGGGGGCCAGCCGCATCAGTCGCGAGCGGCTCCAGACCACTCCGAAGCTGGCCAGCACCTGCCTGACGTAAGGCAAACGCTGCAGCGCCGGCGTCGGCCTCATGGCGCCGCTAACGTCATCGTTTTCGCCGCCGTCGACGCTGATGAGGCGCAACGCCGTGTTGCCAGGAGTACCACTGGGATGTGATGCCCAGCCCGTCCGGGGTATGGTCGCAATCTCAGCGCGCAGGCGCTCGCCATCAAAATTTACCGGCAAGCGGTAGAAGGGCTTGGATAGGCGCACGTGATTTCAGCCCTGATCCACTAGCTGACGGAAGTCGCCCATGGCGGCCACGAGACCGCTAATTGCCGCGCGCTCGACTTCGGCTAGTTGAGGATTCCAGACATCAAATATCAGTACCACGCGGATCTCGCTGCTGCGGTTCCACGCCTCGTGTTCGTAGGTGTCGTCGAACACAACGACTCGGCCTTCCTGCCACGCATGCAGCTCGCCGCCGACTCTGAGCGCGCAGTCGGCGGGAACTATCAGTGGCAGGTGCGCCACCAGGCGCGTGTTCGTTACGCCACGGTGGGGCAGCAGGTGCGTTCCGGCCGTGAACACCGAGTACAGCACTTCCGGGGCGTGATTGCGTATATGGCACAAGGGCACCGCGTCGATTGCAGCAGCGGTGGCCGGGCACGCCTCGCAATTGTCGGCGCGCCGCGCACCGTACCGGTAGAAATAGTAGCCGTTCCAGCTGGGCGCCGTATCGGTGCCACGCAGGTTCACGCGCTCGAGCTCCTCGGAGTCAAACACGCGTTCGCGCCCCTGTGCGTTTGGCAGCAGGCGCTGCAGCTCAGCCCGGATCGCTGTGGTGCTGGCCTCCAGTGCCTCGATCCAGGGAAACAGTTGTCGCTCGACGTAGGGTGTTGCCTTGAGTCCCGGCACGTAGAAGAACGTGGGCTGCTGGCGCGGGTCCGGATAGTCCGGTGCCGCCTCACGAATATGGATGCGAACTGCTTCGCTGATTCGGGTCAATGCAGCAGCCCCAAACTGCGCTTGGAGCGGCTCCAGCAATTGCGCGCATAGGTCGCGCCGCGCCTCGCGCACGATCTGCACTGCACGCGCTACCAGGGGCTGCAGACCTTTGGGCGTGGTGTCCGCGTCCAACCAGTGTCCCTGTTGCTGTGCATCCTGCAGTGCTCGCAGGTACTGAATTGGCGCGCGCTGCTTATTTCCAGCCCGGCTCAGGGCCTCGGCGAAGTGCAGACGGGCAACATAGAAATCCGGCCGGAGTTGCACAGCGGTCCCATAAGATTCCAGGCCACCAGCCAAATCTCCAGCCGACGATCGGGCGCGGCCGAGATGATAGTGTGAAACTGAGTCGCCCGGCTGCAGCGCGACAGCCCGTTCGAGCAGTCCGATCGAGCGGCGGCCGTCCGCCCGGCGCAGCGCCGCGAGAGCGACCGCGTTCAGTGCCTCGATGTCGTTGGGAGAGCGCTGCAGTATCTGCTCGTATATCTGCTCTGCTTCGGCAACGCGCCCCTGGCGCAGCAGAGCTATGGCCTCGGCGGAGGTATTCATAAATTATAAGGCTATCACATTCTCCAAGCACCGATGGCGGCCTTCCCGGCCGCCTTGCGCAGCCGAGCCCACAGTTGGCATCATCTCTCTCGGCGGATCGTAACGGGCACTGCCGTCCGACTTATCTTGATTCAGGAGTTCATCGTGCGCACAGCACTGCTATTTGCCGTGGTAGCCCTCGTGGTCGCAGCCTGCGCGTCGCCACCCCGTTCACAGTCCGCCGGGGCGGCTCCTGCGCCCGAGTCGAGCAGTGGATCGAGCACGGTGTCAGCGCTCAGTACTGGCCGTGTGGCCGGCTATACTCGTGTCGTGAAGGATGGTGCCGTTCTGTATTGTCGCGACGACGTACGGACCGGCTCACGCATCATAGTGCAGACCACATGCCTGACTGAGCAGGAATTCAGGACGCTTACCGATGACACCCGCCGCGATGTCGAGCGGATCAGGGGAACGATGTCGGGCCAGCACTGATCGGCGGCCGTAGTACCCCCGGCGGCATTTGCGCTGCCGCTCACGGACGCCCTACCATGCCGGGCATGGCGATGAGCGACCTGCGGCACTACGTGCGCGTGTACGACAACGATCTGGAGCCGGCCCTGTGCTGCCAGCTCATCGATTCCTTTAGCCGCCTGCAGCGTTTCCAGGGCGACAACGGCCGCGGCATCCGCGCCGGCCTGGAAGAGTCCAAATGGACGGAACTGAACGTTACGCGCTTCGCCGACGCAGGTTTCCGCGGCATGTTTAGGGATCTCATCGATCGCGCGCTCGAACGCTACAATCGCGACGTTGCACTGAGCATCCCAGTGCCGAATTCAACCGTGACTTCGGATCTGGTAATGAAGCGCTATCGACGCAGTGGTGATGAGCGCTTCCAGCTGCATTTTGACGCCATCAATCACGTCGCCAATCGCTATCTCGTGCTGTTGTGGTATCTCAATGACGTTGCCGATGGCGGCGAGACGAGCTTTCCGGCGCTCGACCTGGCGATCGCGCCGCGTGTCGGCCGGCTGCTGGCTTTTCCGCCGTACTGGATGTACCAGCACGAAGGCCGGGCGCCGGTAAGCGGCGACAAGTACATTCTCTCGACGTACCTGCTGTTCCAGAACCCTTAGACCGCATAGTTCCAGCGCTGCAGGTACGGTTGGAGTTCGGGAATCGCGGGCTCCAAATAGCGGCGGTAGTTTTCCCAGCGCCCCACCGACTTATTACTGACCGGCCGCACGACCTGGGCATAGCTCGGTGTGCTGATGTAGCGTTTGGCATGCGCACGCTCGGCGGGAGCGAGCATCGCCGCGTCCCACGGGAGCTGCAGAAACGCAGCGATATCGCGCACTGTTGCCGGGAAGTCCGAGACGAACTGCTCGTAGCGTAGCTCCATGACGTTCGGCCTGAGCAATGCTGCAACCTGGTACCAATAATCGAATGTCTTGCGAAAGCCCCTAGCCAGCGCCTGCAGGTCGGCGCACAACATTGCCCAGTCGGGGGCACTAAAATGCTGCATATAGCAGCTCAGCACGATATCGCAGGGGTGGCGTATCGCCAGCAGGATCGGTGCGTTCGGGAACAGGCGATGCATGACGGGCAGGCGCAGGATATTGAGCGGGTTCTTGTCGACGATCCGTTGCCCGGGCTGCAGTTGTACCTTGTTCCCAACGCGGCGCCAGTAGCCTGCACGCAGCTCGTCCAATTGCATCGCGGTCAGACGCCCGAGCTCGTTCGGATACTGAACGCCGCAGTCGAGCATCTCTTCCAGTGCATTCTGGATGAATGGCTGCTCGTCCATCGACCGCAGCAGCGGATGCGCATCGAGCGTGAGCTCCAGCAATGTTGTTCCCGAGCGCGGAAAGGCTACGACGAATACGGGACTGTCAGCGGCACCAGGCGCGCCTGCGTGGTTCCAGGTGGCCACGTCCTTGGCTTCGCATTCAAACTCCGTCACTTTCATCTGCGGTATGCCGCGCGCCGCGGCCAGCGGGGCGACACGCTCGACGCGCGCGACCTGCGACGCATGCGCCTTGTTCAGAGCGGCAAACGCGTCGTCAAAGCGGCCGAGCGCATCGAGACTTTGTGCCATGGGATACAGGACGCGATGCCGCTCGTGGTGCAGCTTGAAATCCGGCATCGACTGAATGAGGTAATCCAGGGCAAGCTCATGCTGGGATTGTCGTTGCGCCAATGCCGCCCTAGTCATGAGCAAGTCCGCCCCGAGCATTGCTGATCTTGGATCGGCGACCAATCCCTCGAGTAACGCGGCGGCTTCCTCAATCCGGTTGGTACGTTCCAGCAGCTGCACCAGAGTCAGCGTATCCAGCGGGTTGTTGCGCCCATCTGCAAGCGCCCGGCGCATCGTGGCTTCAGCGCGCTGGGGTTGACCAAGATTCATCAATAGTCTGCCAACGCCTGCGGCCACCTCGGTCGGGGTGTCCGCGGCCGTGGGCCAGGCTACATCAAGGGCCGCGAGCGCCTCCTCGTGATAGGTGGCTTCGTAGCAGCACTGAGCGTAGCGGAGGCGAATCTCCATGTCCTCCGGCGCCCGTGCCAGCGCCTCGACCAGCATTGCTTTGGCGGCCCCCAGATCCTGGCGCTCGATATGCGTCAGTCCGACGTGGTAGTAGAAATCCACCGACGACTCGCCCAGGGCGGCGGCGCGGGCGTACGCCGCCAAAGACTCCTCCAGGCGACCAGTGCCACGCCGTGCGGTGCCGAGGTTCATCCAGTAAGCGGTCTGATCGGGCTGCAGCTGCAACAGATGCTCGAAAACCGGCTCGGCTTCCGCGTACCGCGACTGCACGATCTGGATAGTGCCCAGCACTGCGAGGGCGTCGACGTGCGCGGGCGCTATGGCCAGGGCGCGGCGGGCATAAGCCTCGGCAGCCTGGAAGTCCGCCATCTCGAAGAATGAAAAGGCGGACTGTGCCAGAGAATCCGGGTCCGCTGTAGCCTGCATCATGAATGCACCATTCAAGTCTGGCCAAGTCTGGCCAAAAAAAAGGCCGCGGGAAAGATCCCGCGGCCCCTAGTCTAACTGTTCGGACGAACTTATCTAACTCGTCCGACTCTTCCCGCGAACTCAGAACTTCTGGTTGAACGTCAGGAAGAAACGCCGACCCAACGTATCGTAAGTGCTCACATCCGTGTTCGCATTGATGACGTTGTTCTGATAGAAGATCGGCGGCTGCTTGTCGGCAATGTTCTGGACACCCAGCTGGAACTTCGTCCTCGTGCTCTTGATCGAGTAGCCGAGGGTCAGGTCCCAGTACATGACCGAGGGTATTTTCAAATCGTAATCTGGGAACCCGGCGCCGGAAACGGGCGCTGATTGCGTCGCGGGATCGTGAATGACCAGGTGGTGGATATAGCGTGTCGCCAGCAAGCCGTCGAAGTCGCCAAGGGCCCAGCCGACGCTACCCAGCGCACGCCAGCGGGCGTAGTTGCCGAACTGGTTGTCGTACGTTCCCGCGATCTGCTGGGCAGCTGCCCCGGGGAGCGGCGTATTCTCGTAGCTGCTGATGTAGGTGGCGTCCAGTGAGAACTGGAAGTCACCCACACGCGTACCCTTCAACAGGTACTTGGTGCCAAAGTCGGTACCTTCGGTCTTCAGCTGGCCCAGGTTGACCGTGGGCAGCAGGAAGGCACGGACTTCCCCCTGGTTTACGCCTGAGCTGTAGCGATTTATCAGGCCGCAGAAGCTGGAGGCTCCCGTCGCCAGGCACTGGTCGCTGACATAGTTCGGATCCAGCGGCGTAATCAGGTCGTTGAGCTTGTAACGCCAACTGTCAACGCTCACCGACCAGTTCTCCACACCCGGAATCTGCAGCACGAACCCGTAGGTGAGCACGTTGCCGGTTTCCGGCTTCAGGTTCGAATTGCTGAGCAGCACGGCCGTGATCTGCGAGGTACCGTTGAAATGGTAAGTGCCATCCTGAGCGACACCCTGGCAGACGAGCCCCAGATTTGGCGTGGCGGCAACGGCGGCCGCCGTCAGACCATAGCAGGGATCGTTGTAGGTCGGATTGCTGATGGCAGGCGCAGAGGAAATATCCGCCAGCGTTGGTACACGGAACACCTGGGCATAGGTGCCACGAATCAGCAGGTCCTCTATCGGCCGGTATTCGACCTTGAACTGGCTCTTGGTCGTGTTACCGAACAGCGAGTACTTCGAGTAGCGGACACCGATATCCACATTGAGCGATTTCGCGCCGGGCTGGTCCTTGAGCACCGGCACGAACAACTCGCCGTAAATTTCCTTGTCGTCGTACTCCGCGCGCGAATTACCAGTGCAGGCTTCCTGGGAAATAATGCACTTGATGTAGAGCGGTGGCTCGGCGACCACCAGGTGGTCGGCCTCGTACACCGTGGACAGCTTGCGGTACTCGAAACCGACCGCAGCCTGCATATCACCAGCGGGCAATGTCAGGATCTTGCCGTTCAGGTTGAGCGCGGCCGCCTTGGTCACGAACGAGTTATTCGTCGTGTAATCGGTGCTCATGTTCTGCAACGAAGCGATCGTAGCCGGGTCGTCGATGTTGAAGATGTTGATGGGCGTACAGTTGCCAATGGGCGCGGTTGGCGTGCCGCAAGTAGGCCCGTTGACCGGGTCGATGAACGATGGTCCGACGGCCTGCGCCAACGCCGGGAAATAGATGTACCCATTGACTCGCGCATTTTGGTCCAGTCGACCGTAACTCACATTGGCGTCCCATTGCCAGCCCGTCTCGAACAGGTTGCCTTTCACGCCGGTCGTGAAGAGCTTGCTGTCCGAGTTGGTCTGGCTGAAGCGATTCCCGAGCGTCGTCAGGCGCAGGCGGAAATTGCCGTTGGGGGTGTTGTCGCCGCCGAAGTCGAGGCCGAACGGGTTGTAGATGCTGTTGGCGGAGACCACCACATCGTCACCAGTCGCATCAAACGGCAGCGGTGCGATCTGAAAACCCGAGTGCGTGCGGTTCATCAGGAACTCGGTATAGATTTCGACCGCGTCAGTCACCCTGTAGTTTAGGGTGGAGAACATCGCGCCGCGTTCCTGCGGCGTCATCAGCAGGTTGAACGGCTGATAGTTGTAGGCGTCGGAGCCGTGGTAGCAGCGGTAATCCGCCAGCGACGTTCCGGCCGTGCCGGCAATGCGCGTAACGTTGGAGCAGCCGAACTGTGCCCTGAGCGCTGCCGAGGCACCAATGGACGCTCTGCCGGTCGGAATGCGGCTCGAACCGGCATCGAATTCGTAGCGCTGCGGTGTGGTCGTGAGGCCGGCCGGGCCATAAAAGCCGCTATACAAGTAGCGCGCCAGTCTGGAGTATTCACGATCGCCGGCCGAGACCTTCTGCTGTCTCGTGTAGCTGCCGCCAATCGTAACGTCCATCTTATCGGTGCTGGCGCCGAACAGTGCGCTCACCGAAGTGTGCTCACCGTCGTTCTTGCCGGTTCGGCCATATTCGCCCCCCAGCTCTAGGCCCTCGGCGTGGGTCTTGGTGATGAAGTTCACAACGCCAGCGATGGCGTCCGAACCGTAGATGGCGCCCGCGCCCTCCTTCAGCACCTCGACGTGGTCGATCATGTTGATCGGAATCTGGTTGACATCGACGGCGCCACTGGCGCCGACGAGACCGATGCGGCGGCCATTCAGCAGTACCAGCGTGCGCTTGGCGTCAAGGCCACGCAGTTCCACGTTGGCTTCACCGAAACCGCCGCCGTTATTGACCGCCGGGTTGATGGCAGCACCAGACACCATTGGCAACTGAGACACCAATTCACCGACGGTCTGCAGACCAGAGGCCGCGATCGCAGCCTGATCGACAGTGACGATTGGGCTGGCCGATTCGGCATCGACCCGCCGGATGCGCGTGCCGGTGACGACTACTTCCTCCAGGCCTTGCGCGCTGGTTTCATCGGCGGCGACGGCCTGCGGCGCGTTGAACGCCGCAACCGCGCCGGCTCCAGTGGCCAGCGCGAACCGAATGGCGGTGCGCAGGTCCTGATTACCGGAACTGGAAATGTCCCCGTAAGAGGTTTGCATTAAGTGGTCTCCCCTTGAATTTCGACAATGGCGCAATACGGAAAAACCGAAGCCGGTTGTTGTTCGCCCGGTCCGCTCAAGCGCTCCCATTAAGTCCTAAACGGAAAAAACCGGCGCCTGGCTGCCCGTTGTAAACGGGCGACGACGTCGGTTGCTCCATTTGCGGAAAGCTAAACACAAATCGCTCTGATTACACAACTG
>Ga0153915_10004216_pt1 | contig 13229 bp, 10 predicted proteins | sample Opewatmetagenome_2_FD_107003 | JGI IMG/M metagenome (GOLD analysis project Ga0153915, IMG submission 107003) | Freshwater wetland microbial communities from Ohio, USA - Open water 3 Core 3 Depth 3 metaG | ecosystem: Environmental > Aquatic > Freshwater > Wetlands | place: USA: Ohio, Lake Erie... | reverse complement strand
CGAAGCTTGAAGATACCGTCAAAGTCTAGATCGTACTGTCTCTCCACGTTTTCAGTAGTCATCAGTATGCACCATGCGGAATCAGGGCTCAACGATGAAATGGCACTAATGGTTTATTTACTCTCTGGCGTGATGCTTTTCCTCGGGTGTGGGAGATTCGGACATAGCCTCCAAGACGCATGAATCGTGAACGAACAGAATATGAAGATCCACCGTATGATGACCGCGGTCATCTAGTCATACAAACCCAGCGGTCAGAAGATACAGAAGCATACCGCTGTCGATTCCCCGGTCCACATCTAGATAGCGACCTGACCTCAATATGGGCCGATCGGACGCGGGTCACCAGAAACGACCTGCTCCCTCAGCGACTTCACGATGATTTCTATGAGTCGTTGGCTCGACGACCGCTTCACTTCGCGCCTGTCACCCGACAAGAAAGCCCTATCGGCGAGTATGGCTCTTCCATCGTCGACTGCGAAGTAGACAAGACCCACAGGTTTCTGTTCCGTCCCACCATCAGGTCCAGCGATACCAGTCACAGCAGCGCCTATGTCGGCCCCTGTGGTTTTCCTTACGCCCCTTGCCATTTCTATGACAACCTGCTCGCTTACTGCGCCGTATGATTCGAGCGTTTCTCTGCACACGCCAAGCAAATCGACCTTTGAATCATTGCTGTATGTAACGAGACCGGCCAGGAAATACATTGAACTTCCAGGCACGTTCGTTATCATGTCCGAAACGAGTCCGCCAGTGCACGATTCGGCGACGGCGAGGGTCATGGACTTGGTCCTGAGCAACTCCCCTAGCTCTTCTTCAAGTCTCATCGCTCACCTCATATGAGTCCTTTCATCAAGTCTTTGATCCGTCCCTCGCCACCAATCTCGTCGATCACAGTCGCGACGGCCTTTGGGACCAGAAGTCTCCAATCCTTACCAGCCAGCATTCTGTTCCGAATTTCGGTACCGGAGTAGAGCTCGATGTTGAAGAGCGGGGAGGCGCGAACCTCGTAGCCCGCCTCAGAAAACAGCCTCTTGGTCAAAGGATTGTTGCTGTATATCGCCTTGAACGGCGGCACGATCGATGCGACGTGGGCAACCCAGACAGAGTATCGATTGATGTCCACTATGGGAACGAGATAGCAATTCTGCACTCCCTCCTCCTTGAGAGAGCGAGATATCATCAGATGCCGTTCCCCGGCGGTGAAGGGGTTCTCAAAGGTATGGGAATACTGGGCGCTGCCAATGCCAATCGTCAGATAGTCGCAATCCCTCAATATCGTTCGGATTACCTCAAGATGTCCATTGTGGAACGGCTGGAAACGACCTATGAGAAGCGCGTTGAATTCATCGCTGTTCAATGGCCACACATCCAAGACGGCAATGGACTACGATATCATCTCTCTATTGAAATGCTTTGCTCAGAACTCAGAAACGATAAACCAGGGGACGATTCTCAAAGATACTATCTGGCAACGGGCCGCACGACTGCTGGTATCGTCGCACTCTCGACCGCGGCGGTCAGCTTCTTCAATAAGCCTTCCTTCTTTGTCCCGCCGACCAATGCGTGGCTCAGCACATCATTGAGATTCTCGACCGGGATTATCTGGATGTTGCCCACGTACTTCGCCTCGAGCACTACGTCCTTGATGTTCTCCTTCGGTATGAGTACCGTCTTCATCCCGGACTCCGCCGCTGCCTCGATCTTGGCGGTTACGCCCCCGACCGGCAGGACCTTCCCTCGTACACTGAGGCTTCCAGTCATCGCGACCGTCTGATCGACCGGCACTTCTTCGAAAGCTGATATCACCGCGGTCGCGACAGATATCGAGGCACTGTCACCTTCGACCCCTTCGTACACACCGACGAATTGAACATGAACGTCGTGGTTGCTGATGTCCTCGCCTGTATACTTCTTGATGAGAGCGGATACATTCTGGACCGCTTCCTTCGCGATCTCTCCGAGTCTGCCCGTCGCTATGACTCTGCCACCATTCTTCGTCTGTGCTGGCGTCACCTCTGCCACTATCGGCAGGACGACACCAGAGAACTCCGACATGTTTGAATCTGCGTTGAGGGCAGCTAGTCCGTTCACAATACCGACCGCTGAACCTTCAGTCAGGAAGGTCTTGTACGCCTTTCTTACTTCGATATATCGGTCTGCGACCTGCTGCTCCAGACTCTTCGCTATCTTCTTTGCATTCAGGACGTGTTGGGCCGTGACGACCGGTTTGCTCTCCTCTCTGGCAATGTCCCCGGCTACCCTTATGAGACCGCCGAGCTCTCTCAGCCTCAATGTAAGCTGTCCCCGTCTACCGGCCCGCCGCTGCGCCTCCTTGACTATCTCGGCCACTGCGCCCATGTCGAAATGAGGGATCTTTTTATCCTTCGAGACCTCCTGGGCGACGAATCTGACAAGCTTCTCCCTGTTCGATTGGCTGTCATCCATAGTCGACTTCATGTAGACCTCGTAGCCGTAACCGCGAATCCTCGACCTCAGCGCCGGGTGCATCCCCTGAACTGCGTCGAGGTTGCCAGCGCAGACGAGCACGAAGTCGCAAGGGACCGCCTCACTCTTGACCATTGCACCTGAGCTTCGTTCACTCTGGCCTGTGATAGCGAACTCACCCTCCTGAAGGGCTGTCAATAGGCTTTGCTGAGATTCTATCCTGAGCATGTTGATCTCATCGACGAACAGGACTCCCTTCGACGCCTTATGGATCGCACCGACCTCGAGCCTTTCATGAGCCGGGGTCTCCAGACCTCCGCTCTGGAACGGATCATGCTTGACGTCCCCGAGAAGGGCTCCTGCATGAGCACCGGTCGCATCAATGAACGGCGGCATCTCCGAATCCTCATGCGATATGAGCAGCTTGGGCACCATGACGTTCTCTTGCCTCGTGCCCGTGTACCTCATCGCGAAGAACAGTATGGCTGAGGCGACAATCCCAATCAGTATTATGCTCGGGTCCTTCATTCCAGACTGTATGTACAAGGCGATCGTGAGTATGATGATCATGAAAACTATGCCGGTAACGAGCGACGCCTTCTGCTGCTTCCGCTGCATGGCCTCCCGCTTCTGAGCCGAGACTATCTCTTTTCCCTTGCCCGCAGGTACGATGCGGATCTTCGGCTCGTTGGTGTCCTCGGCATTGTGGTAAGCTATGACGTCCTGGAGCTCGCCTTTCGGCAAATACTCGGTCATTGAGCGGGCGAGCATGCTTTTTCCGGTTCCCGGATCCCCAATAAGCATCACATGGCGCTTCTGCTCGGCCGCCTTCTTTATCACTTCGACTGCTGAGTCCTGACCGATGACCTGGTCAGCAAGTTTCTCAGGTATCTTAACGTCCGCAGTGCTCCCGTACCCCTGGGTCTTCATCCATTCGTCCACATCAGGTAGGGTCTCTTCAGACGGTGATTTCTCGTCCGCCATATGTCTAGTTCTCAGTTCGACTCATAATAGTACCACTAATTAAGGGTTTCCCCAGACTTTCGCACCAATGATACTAGCCAGACCGTGCACATCGGTAGAAAGAAGACCATAGAATGATCGCAAGATTTGAGGTCTTTCCGAACGGATGAGGAACATTGCAGTTAAGTACCGAGCAATCATTCGAGGGGAAGATGGTCGATGAGAAATACAGCCCGCTGGCGGTCACCGCGCTACTGCTCGCGGTCATCATGTGGGCTTCTTCCTTCCCCCTCTTGAAACTCGCCCTCAACTACATGCCGCCTGTCACTCTGGCTGCTGTTCGCTACTCGATAGCGGGTTCAATCCTGGTCCTGCTCATTTTCGCGAAGTTTGGGACGGTCAAATCGCTACAGGAACTGAGAGGTGACTGGAAGATACTGACCTTCCTCGGTCTTGTCGGCGTGGCCCTCCCGAACGCGACCCTCAATATCGGGCTACAGTCCACTACCGCAAGCGTCTCCTCGATGATCCAGGCCTGCGGACCCGTATTCACCGTGGCACTGGCAGTGGTCTTCTTGAAGGAGCGTCTTGGAGGCGCGAAGATCGCAGGCACAATCTTGGCGATTGTCGGGACGTTGTTGCTGATCAGCCAGGGCGGTGTAGATTTCAACAACAGTACTTTCGTCGGGAACCTTTTTGTGCTCCTTTCTGCGATGTTCTACTCGATTTCTGGCGTGGTGACGAAGAAGGCGCTCGAGCGCCATCATCCTCTGACGATCACGGGCTGGAACATAGCTATCGGATCGCTGTTTCTATTTCTCTTCAGCCCGATCGAGTTCGGCCAGACGGTAGCCTTCCCACCGGACATGATCGCAATCTTACTGATACTGGCAGTGTTCCCAGGCTGCTTGGCCTTCCTATTCTACAACTACGTTTTGCAGAAGAAGGAGCTAAGCTCGATATCGTTCTTCGTATACCTCATCCCGGTATTCTCGACGATCATTTCGATGGCTATGCTGGGAGAGGTGGTCACAGCGGAAACTGTATTATTCGCCTCCCTCGTTATAGCCGGTGTCGCCCTCGCTCAGTATGGGAGAGCGACGCTCAGGAGAATCAGAGGAAGATGAGGCCCGATGAGCTCGACCTGCCAAAGGGAGTTGTGGAGATACTTCGAAAGGAAGGAATCATAGAACTATATCCTCCTCAGAGCACCGCCCTTCCCCTTGCACTCGCTGGCAAGAACCTGGTGCTCGCCATGCCAACTGCGAGCGGCAAGTCTCTCATCGCTTACCTGGCCGCCTTGAAGCATGTCTTGGAAGGGGGAGGAAAGGTCTTGTACATCGTTCCGCTGAGAGCGCTGGCGGCGGAGAAATTCGAGGATCTGAAGAGATTCGAGGAACTTGGGGTACGGGTGGACATCTCCGTCGGTGATTTTGACACCCCGGACCCCCATCTCGAGAGCTTCGACATAATCGTGGCGACATCGGAGAAGGCAGACTCCCTCCTGAGGCATCGGAGCAAGTGGCTGGAGAGCATCTCGCTGGTCGTGGCGGACGAGGTCCATCTGATCCACGACCCAGAGCGAGGACCGACCCTTGAGATCACCCTTACGAAATTCAGGAAATTCAACCCCAACCTTCAGATCATAGCGCTGTCTGCAACGATCAAAAACTCGCAGGAGCTTGCGAGCTGGCTCGGAGCCGAGCATATATCAAGCGATTGGAGACCTGTCCCGCTCAAGGAGGGAGTGTTCCTCGATGGAACAATACGATTCACCGACAACACCACAAGGAAGGTGGAGGACAGGAAGGATGCGGTCTGGAGCCTGACGAGAGACTCATTGCAGGAGGGGGGACAATGCCTTGTTTTCGTCAACACCAGAAAGTCCACGGAATCGCTTGCGTTGAAATACAGCCCTCTAACTAAGGAATTCGTGAAAGGGGGGAAGGAGCTCGAAAAGGACATCGAAAGGATATTGGAAGAGGAGGTCGAACCGACATCAATCGGGAAGAGACTGAGGAACTGCATTATGCGAGGGATCGCATTCCACAACGCTGGATTGACAAATGAGCAAAGAAGACTTGTGGAGAACGCGTTCAAGAAAGGGGACATCAAATGCATAATCGCGACCCCCACCCTCGCCGCCGGAATAAACCTGCCAGCCAGACGAGTCATCGTACGCGACGTCTACAGATACGAGACGAACGTGGGCCATGTGACGATCCCGGTCCTCGAGATCAAACAGATGTGCGGACGGGCAGGCAGGCCCAGATACGACAAATTCGGAGAAGCGATCCTGGTGGCGAAGAGCGAGGAAGAGAGACAGTTCCTAATGGAAAACTACCTTCTGAACGAGACCGAGGAGATATTCTCGAAGCTTGGGAGCGAACCGGTCCTGAGGTCACATGTTCTTGCCACGATCGCGACCGGAACCGCGAACACAAGAGAGTCGTTGATGGACTTTTTCGATTCAACTTTCTTCGCTCACCAGACAAGTACGGTCGGGCTGGAGGGGGCAACGGACAGTGTTCTCGATTTTCTCGAGAAGGAGGGAATGGTCCGATCCGACCATGGGCTGAAGGCAACGTTCTTCGGAAAGAGGGTCTCGGATCTCTACATCGATCCGCTGTCCGCAATCCGACTCAAGGAGGCGCTGATAGCGTACAAAACGGATTCCTCCCACTTTGGGATTCTCCATGCCGTCTGCTCCACTCCGGACATGTTGAACATGTATCTGCGTCGTGGTGAATATGAAGTAATGGAGGAGATACTCATGCTGAGAGGCGGGGAGCTCCTCCTGCCGCCCCCTGAAGACCTGACCGAGTATGAATTCTTCCTCTCCGAACTGAAGACGGCGTCCGCGCTCGAGGAATGGATCGGGGAGTTCGAGGAGGACGACGTTTTGAAACGATATAACATGGGACCGGGAGACCTGAAGAACAAGGTCGAGGTCGGAGAGTGGCTCGTCTACTCGATGAGAGAGCTGTCCAGGATATTAAACAAGGACGCATATCCAGAATTGACGGACCTCATGACCAGGGTGAGATACGGCGTCAAGAGAGAGCTTCTCGATCTCGTCAGAATAAAGGGCGTGGGAAGGGTCCGCGCAAGGATTCTTTTTGACCGTGGCTTCAAGTCATTGAACGATGTCAGATTGGCGGGTATCACCGACTTAGCCAGGCTACCGAAGATAGGAGATGCTCTGGCAAGGACCATAAAGCGACAAGTAGGGGATGCGTCGGGACGAGGCGATGATATCGACATCGAATCACTGACGACGAACGTTACCGAAAACGGTCAGCGCCGCCTGACCGATTTCTAGAAATCTGTGATCGCCCGGGTCACGAGGAAGTGGTTGTTCTTCTTGAGGAAAGAGAAGTAGCAGGTCGAATGGTCGGTCTCCCTCATCTTGACGCACCGGATTCGGCGGTGGACTTCGCTCTCGCTGTCCTCCACCATCCTAAGATGGATGATGCCATCTGCTAGGAAGTCAGCGTCATGCGATCCATAGTGGGTGTAGGGTCCGACCGGCATCTCGGAGATTATCACGGTCGTGATATCCAAGGATCTGAGCCATTCGAAAAGACGGAACATATCCTCTCTAGGCTTGTTGAAGTTCGATATCAGCTCGAGGGCACCGAGAGAATCGATTACCAGCAGCTCATAGTTCATGCGCCTCTTGGTCTCTGAGACCGCGAATCTGAATGTGTCGAGCCAACCCGGCCCTTCTGCGTTCTTTCTCATCTCCCCTACGTCGAGGATTTCCACCCTTCCGAGGGTGTCGCCCCTGAAGCCCATGTTGTCCATCTGGCGCAGAAGGCTTCGCTTGCTCTGCTCAAGCGAGATGTAGAGCCCGTTGATACCGTCCTTTTTCGCGTTCATGAAAAGGACATAGTATGCGAAAGAGGATTTCATCGTGCCTGCCTCCCCTGCCAGCAGCACGATGTGACCTTGAGGTATCCCGCCAGCAAGGTTCTCGTCAAACCCCTGCACGTAGGTCTTGAACTTAGTCCTGACATCCTCTGAGCTCATCGATGAGTTCCCACCTGAATATGGTCAAGTCGAATAAATATCATTTGCCCCATGGCTATCGCTCATGAGGGACGACAGCCTTCTTGACGGATTCGAAATCCGCATGGATAGGCTTGATCCTCCCGAAGGACTTTAGGACGATATCTGGGTCCTTGAGGACGTTCCCGGTGCAGATGCACACGACTCTCTCGTCCTTCCCGATCTCGCCCGTCTGCACGAGCTTTATCATTCCGGCGACAGACGCCGCGCTAGCTGGCTCCACACCTATCCCTTCGGATCTGCCGAGAATCTTCTGAGCATCGAGTATCTCTCCGTCCGACACCGCCACAGCGCATCCTTTCGTATCATAGATCGCTTTCAATGCCTTCTTGCCGCTTACTGGATTCCCAATTCTGATCGCAGTAGCGACGGTCTCTGGCTTCTCAATCGGAGTGAAATCGCTCTTGCCCGCGTTGAATGCATCGACGATCGGCATCGAACCGCTAGCCTGGACACCCACGATCTTGGGGATTTTCGCGATCCATCCAATCCTATTCAACTCGGCCAATCCTTTGTACACAGACCATATGTTGCCCGCGTTCCCGACGGGCAATACTATCCTGTCCGGGACCCGGAAATCGAGCTGGTCAACTATCTCGAATGCCACCGTCTTCTGGCCCTCCGGTCTGTAAGGATTGATCGAATTCAACAAGTAGAGGTGTCTCTTGGCGGCCAGCTCCCTCACGATCCGGAGCGCGTCATCGAAGTTGCCATCAATCGCGATGACCTTCGCACCGAAGAACACGGCCTGGGCGAGCTTGCCCGCAGCTACGTTCCCCGCAGGCAGCACTACCGCACAGTCAAGCCCAGCCTTGGCCGCATACGCGGCAAGGGACGCAGACGTGTTTCCCGTCGATGCGCAGCCTACGACCTTCGCCCCGATTTCCAAAGCCCTCGTCACGCCGACGGTCATCCCCCGATCCTTGAATGAACCAGTAGGGTTCGCACCTTCGTATTTTACCCAGATCCTATTCAGACCCACCACGCTCGCCAAAGAACGACAATTGTACAAAGGCGTCCCGCCCTCCTTGATCGAGATGGCGTTCTTCTCGTCGACCGGAAGGAATGGAGCATATCTCCAGACGCCAATGGGCCTCTTCCTCAAATCGTAAGGTGTCAGATCATTCAATTCTGTCAAGTTCATTTCCAGATCTAGTAGACCTCCGCATCCTGGGCAACTGTCCAGATAGGGATCGGAAACCACCCGACCGCATTCCCAACACTTCACATCGTAGGTCATCTAGACCATCCTCCGACATCCCTCACCTGGCTCTGTCACCCACGACACACAGTCTATGCTGTTGTCCACGTACAGTCCGCGCAGCGCTTCTGCGATTTCAATTCCATCAATGGACCGCTTGTCGAAGACTGCGGCAATGCAGGGTCCCGAGCCTGCGAGGAAGGACCCCGTAGCGCCACGTTCTATTGCGAGTGCCTTGGCCCTCTCCATATGAGGGATCAAATGCGCCCTCGCAGGCTCGATCACGACGTCCTTCATGCTATGTCCGACAAGATCGACGTCCCCGCTACACATACCGAGGACCAACCCGGAGGCGTGGCTTACCTCAAAGACCATCCTGTCAAGACCTATGCTTGTAGGAAGCACCTTTCTTGCTTCCCTGGTGGGAACCATGATGTCCGGCATTGCTACTACGATGCCCAGGTTGCCAGGGGGTTCGACCTTGATTATCTCGAATGGATCGTACGAGCTCACCATAGTGAATCCGCCCATTAGCGCTGGGCCAACGTTGTCTGCATGAAAGCTGCCAGAGGTCATTTCCTCCGCCTTCGCGGCACAGAGAACGAGCTGTTTCATTGTGAGTGGATTGTCCAAGAGAAGGTTCGTGGCGTAAGCTCCACCTGCCGCCGAGGCGCCAGACGACCCTATCCCGCTGCAAGGTCTGACACCTTTCGTTATCTTCATCGCGACTCCGAAATTCGCCTTTCCAAGTTCGAGCACTTGCGCGGAAGAAACTCCTGCGGAATTGCGCCTGAAATCGAAGGGGATCCTATCGGATCCCAACCCATCTATCGCTTCGATGACGATGCCTGGAGAAGAAGTCTTTCTAATCTCTATTGTATCGAACGGTTGCTTGAGAGCAAGGCCGAAAACGTCGAAGCCCGGACCGAGATTGGAAAGACTGGCGGGGGCCCTCACAACCGCTCGATCCACAGACATCCGTTCACCTTCTTCCCAGCAACGGCTGACTCTTTCGCTCAGTCCAGTGTCAGTCGTGTCCTCGAAGATAAAGCTTTCGAGAACCATGCCATTCGAGCGAGGTATTGTCAGTAGCAAACCCTTGGTTCCGAGAGGATTCCGCGGGTCAAACGGCAGAACTCGCAAGATTCTGAAGGATGGACATACGGACATTCGGTCGGATCCGTCCTCGTCGGTCCAGATGACCTCTCCAGATTCATTTCCTAATTTGAGGATGGATTTAATAGGACAAATGAAACTAACAGGGAAATCGCATGGTCGCATCCTTGAACATATCAGTCATCATCCTGATTGCGGTTTTCATCCTCATTGCAGTGAGAAACGTCGGGAAGATAAGACTGAAGATCTGGCAGATCATGTTGTTCGGCGCCACCGCAGTCTTCCTCACGGGCCAGATATCACCCCTCGACGCATTCGAATCAATCAACATCGACGTCATGCTGTTCCTTTTCGGAATGTTCATCGTAGGAGAAGCACTCCACGAAAGCGGGTACCTGTCCCACCTAGCACACAAATCCTTGAGGAGGGTAAGGAACGTCGACGAGCTCATTCTCTTCGTACTGTTCGCGTTCGGTTTCCTCTCCGCATTCCTGATGAATGACACCATGGCGATCATTGGAACCCCACTCGTGATCTTATTCGCAAAGAGATTCGACATGTCGGCGAAACCGTTGCTTCTGTCCCTCGCTTTCGCGGTGACAATAGGCAGCGTCATGAGCCCCATGGGGAATCCACAGAACCTCTTGATCGCAATTGATGGCAACGTCTCGAATCCCTTCGTCACGTTCCTTGGATATCTCTTCGTCCCGACAATGATCAACCTCCTTGCCGCGTATTTCCTCCTGAAGCTATTCTACAAGGGTCAATTCACAAAAGAGAGAATCGACAACGCGGAGGAAGAAGTGAAGGATCCGAGGCTTGCATTCGCGTGCAAGATCTCTCTCTCAATCGTTGCAATTCTGATCATCGTCAAAATTGCGTTGGTTTCCCTGAATGTGAATCTCGATCTTAGGTTGACATACATCGCACTAATCGCTGCTCTTCCAGTCGTTCTGATCGGCAACGATAGGGTCAGACTGATAAAGAACATCGACTGGTCCACGCTAGTATTCTTCGCGGCCATGTTCGTTTTGATGGGCAGTGTATGGCAGACTGGTTTCTTCCAATCGATGATCACTGGATCGAACATCGAACTCTCGTCCGTGCCGGTGATATTCACCATCAGCATCTCCCTGAGCCAGCTGATATCCAATGTTCCTTTCGTCGCCCTGTTCCTGCCCCTGATGAACCAGGCTGGGTCGACCGTCGTTGGTACCATGGCGCTAGCGGCTGGAAGCACAATCGCCGGCAATCTTCTGATACTCGGAGCAGCGAGCAATGTCATCATTATACAAAACGCAGAGAAAAAAGGAGAGACTTTGACTTTCTTCGATTTCGCGAGAATCGGGATTCCCTTGACGATCATCAACGCGGTCGTATACTGGATGTTTCTGGAATTTGTCTAGACCCGAAGTGAAGAAAGAGCCTTGCCACTTGAAGTGCTCGCAAAAGATTGATATGTATCACAGATGGATTCGCACCAAGCATGCCCAAGACGGACTTCGTTGGAGCACGAGGCAAGATCGCAGATCCCAAGAGACTCGTCGAATCCTTGCAGAATCTGAGAGTGGGTCAGGGCCTGGTATTGAACGCCCAGCTTGTTTGTGGGATTGACCATCTCAGATCAGCTGTAGCTCACGCGATACGCGCCTTCGAAAGGGAAAAGAATGTCTCGTCCACGCTTTCAATTGAGACTCTGCTCTACGCGTCGGGCGAGAGACAGATATCAAAGGCGATGGAAAAGATGGGCATCGCTGAGGGCGCTGAGTGCGCCGTGATTGTTTTTTTTGACGTCGAGGATATCGACGGAACGCTTCGATCTCTTGGGCTTGAGAGGGACGATTCCGTGATCGAGACCTCGAAGGAGAAAGTGATCAGGTTTGGCATCACCAAGAATGAGATCGAGACGGTTCCTGAGGACTCACTATCTGACCTGGTGTTGGAGCGCATTGCATTTGTAGAGATCCAAAAACGATAGGATGATGAGGAGGAAAGTATATCAGATGACTTCATCAACCAGAGAATTGGGACGAAAAGTTGAAGAACAGTTCCCATGATTGATCGATAGATCAGAAGCCATCCAGTATCTGCACGGTGTGCAAAGATGGAGCCAAACTACCGTGACTGGGGACTATATAAGGCAGCTCCAACTCACAAAACAGCTTGAGCAACGAGCCAAGGAAGCTGCCCAGAACCGCAAAGCGGCGGAAGAAAAGATTAGCGAAGCAGAGAAAGCTATTGCGACCGCGAAGGAGTTCGCCGCAAAGACGACGGAGGCAGATAGGTTTCTTGTCGAGAGCACTCACGCTTTTTCGAACAAGGACTACAGAGGAGCCTTGAGTTCGGCTGTTAGGAGCATTGAGGCTTCAGAAACCGCCAAGAAGGATAAGGTCAATTCAATCATCACTTCCACTGAAGAGATCGTCAATCTGATTCAAGAAAAGGACAAAGATGCTGAGGACATCCTCGTCTTGATAGGGAAGACGAAATCCCTTCTGAACGAAGGTAAGGTCTCAGACGCATTCTCGTTAGCCAACAGCTCGTGGAACAAGTCCGATCAGTTCGTAAACAGGAAGATGGCTGATTCGTTCGGTCGCGCGCAGTCCATGATGCTTCTGGCCGAAAGCGTTGGTCTGAAGGTCGATGGCGAGAGGCAGATACTTTCAGAGGCGAGACAGTCGCTGGATGAATCGCAATATGGCATCTCCACCAAACGGCTCAGGACATGTATCGACGCTGTCACTGCCTCACTCAGGGGATGGATCGATTCGACTACGAGTGACGTCTCCAACCTTCGAGCGATGGCTCAAGAAATGGGAATAGACTTCTCCAGACCCGATGGATTGTTGCGCGAGACCGAGGAAATGCTTCGGACCGAGGACTACGAGAAGGTTCTTGCCAGACTGAAAGTTGCAGAGGGTGAATCAAAGAAGATAGTGTCACAAGGATTTCTTGCCAACTTTGAATCAATGGCACAAGAGACCTCGTTTCTGAAGAGTCGTGGGGTCGAAGTATCAAAGATGGTGACTCAGATCGAAGATGGGAAGGACTCGATCAAAGCACTTGATTTTGCCAGGGCAATCGACATCTGGAAAGATACAAAGCAGACCATAAATGTTGCCGACGAAGGCCAACTCATTGCTCGTGTGTCATTGCTCCGTCCAAAGATGATTATCGCGAAGATGCTGAAAGTCGATATGACAAAAGTGCTGGAGGTTCTTGATTCCTCCAAAATCGTTCTCCGAAATGAGAACCTTAAGAAGGCAATAGAGACTGTTGACCAGGCGGATGCGCTTCTCGAGGAGTCCCTTGAAGGATACAGAGAGGTCGAAAGGGAGTTCGCGAAAACCAAAGCTCTCCTCCATCAAGGTACCACTTACAAGTTGGACATAACCAACGTGAAGCGGATGATGACCTCTTCTAAGGAACT
>Ga0153915_10004215_pt1 | contig 13230 bp, 12 predicted proteins | sample Opewatmetagenome_2_FD_107003 | JGI IMG/M metagenome (GOLD analysis project Ga0153915, IMG submission 107003) | Freshwater wetland microbial communities from Ohio, USA - Open water 3 Core 3 Depth 3 metaG | ecosystem: Environmental > Aquatic > Freshwater > Wetlands | place: USA: Ohio, Lake Erie... | reverse complement strand
TCCGGGCGTGGTCACCGGCAAGCCGGTCACCGTGGGGGGGTCGCTGGGAAGGAAGGAAGCCACCGGGCTCGGGCTGTGCAACCTCATCTTCGCGTCCCTCCACCGGCTCGGGCTGGATCCCGGGAAGACGACGGCGGTGGTGCAGGGGTTCGGCAACGTCGGCTCCGTGGCAGAGCTGGAGATGTGGAAGCGCAAGGTCAGGGTGATCGCCGTGAGCGACGTGCACGGGGGCGCCTGCAATCCCGCCGGGATTGCGGTCGACGACCTGGTCCGCCACGTGGAAGCGGGCGGAAAGGTGCCGGAGTTTCCCGGTGTCACGCCGGTGTCGAACCGGGAGCTCCTGGAGATCCCGTGCGACATCCTGGCCCCGTGTGCCACGGCCGGACAGATCACGAAGGAGAACGCGCATCGGATCCGGTGCCGGATCCTTGCGGAAGGCGCCAACGGCCCGACCACCTTGGAAGCGGACAAAATCCTCGGGGAGAAGGGGGTCTTCATCATCCCCGATGTCTTGGGGAACGCGGGAGGGGTGACCGCATCCTATTTCGAATGGGTGCAGGACACCCAGAAGTTCTTCTGGGATCTCTCCCAGGTCCAGCAGCAGCTGGAGCGCATCCTGCTGCGCGCGTTCCGGGAGGTGATGGCCCGGGTCGAAGAGAAGGGGGTGAGCCCCCGGATGGCCGCGCTGATGATCGGAATCTCGCGGGTGGCCGAGGCGATGCGGTTCCGGGGGCTGTATCCGTGACGAAGGAAGGTGAATTAAGAGACGAGAAAAGGGGGAAACAGGCGATGCGCAGCAAGACGATCCTGAAGATTGCCGCTTTCGCAGCAGTGCTGGTGCTTTCCGTCGCGTCGGCGGGGACCGTGCGTGCCGCCGGGCTCGCCGAGCCGAAGGTGGAATATTCGGCAGACCAGGTTGCGGGCTCCGAGGGCAAGACCGTGAAATCCAAGGTGTATCATGCGCCGGGAAAGCAGCGGATGGACATGGAGGAAGGAGGAGGGAAGCAGTTCTTCATCATGCGCGCGGACAGGAAGCTCTTCTGGATCGTGATGCCCGAGCAGAAAATGTACATGGAGAGGTCCCTGGCGGAAGGGAAGAAGGAGCGCCGGGACCTCACGGACTGCTCGTTTACCCAAAAGGCCGCCGGGAAGGAAACCGTCAACGGAGTCGACGCCGCAAAAAGCGAGATCGAGGTGACCTGCCCCGACAAGTCCGAGTACAGCGGCACCATGTGGACGAGCAAGGAAGGCATCATTGTGAAGATGGACACCGTCGCGAAGGGCAAGGGATCCAAAGGCCGCAATCGGATGGAGCTCAAGAACCTGAAGATCGGCAAGCAGGACCCGAAACTCTTCGAAGTGCCCCCCGGATACCAGCTTATGAAGATGCCGATGGGATTCGTGCCCGGCGGCCGGTCCGTCACCGTCGAACCGGCGGACTCCGGACAGGACGTCAGCGGTCAGCCCGCGGAGAAGGAACTGCCGGAGCCCTCCAGGCCGAAGGAGCCGCCGGAAGAAAAGGGGACCGTCGAGAAGCCGGCGGAACCCATGAAGAAAATCAAGAATCTCTTCGGGTGGTGAGAGGGGCGTGACCCGGCTCAACGGCGGACTGACGGTTTCGTCTTCCTCCGCTCCTGCACGCGCGCCGTTGCCTTCTCGTGCCTGCGCCGATCCTCATCGGTTTCCAGGATGAGGCGCGGGACCTCGGTGGGCTTCCCGTCCGCATCGATCGCCACCATGGTGATGTAGCACGAGTTGGTATGCGTCCTCCTGCCGGTCCGCAGGTCTTCCGCCTCGACGCGGACGCCGATTTCCATCGACGTCCGCCCCACATGGTTCAACGACGCCTTGACGGTCACCAGGTTCCCGACGTAGACGGGGGCGTGGAAGTCGAACCGGTCGACCGTGGCGGTGACGCAGTTGCTCCCGGAGTGCCGGATCGCGACGACCCCCGCCGCCTCGTCCGCCAGTTTCATGATGTTGCCGCCGTGGACGTTCCCGGTGATGTTGGCGTCCAGAGGCGTCATCACCTGCGCCAGCACCAGCCGGGAGGCGGATACCGGCTTCGGCTCGCCCGCCATCGCGTCCTTACTCCTTCGGGACCAGGATGATCTCGATCCGCCGGTTCTTCGCCTTCCCCTCCGGGGTGTCGTTGGCCGCAACGGGTTTATACTCCCCGTAGGCGACCGCGGAGAGGTGGGCGGGATCGATCCCCTGCTCCTGGAGGTACCGCGTCACGTTGATGGCGCGCGCGGCGGAGAGCTCCCAGTTGGTGGGGTATTTCTTCGCCAGCATCCCGATGATCGGGACGTTGTCCGTGTGGCCCTCCGTCCGGATCGCCTTGTCCTTGACGTCTTTCAGGATGGAGATGATTTTCTGCAGGATGGCCTGCCCTTCGGGTTTCACTTCCGCCTTGCCGGAGTCGAAGAGGATGGCGTCCACCATGTTCACCGTCAGCTTCCCTTTCAGTTCCGATATCGTCATCTGCCCCTGGGCGATTTCCCCCTTCATCTTCGCCACCAGGTCTTCGTACGTCTTGCTGGCCTTCTGGGTCTCCTCCCGGGACTTCTGCAGGGCGGCGATGTCCTGCTTCAGGCCGGCGTTTTCGCTTTCCAGCCCCGCGACCTTCTGCCGGAGTTCCACGATCGTCTGCGACAGGGAGTCGGATTTGGCCTTCAGCACGTTTTCCAGCTCCCTGTTGTCGGCCGCCAGCTTGTCGCGCTCCCCGGTCAGACTCGCCAACCGGGCCTTGAGCGTCGAATTCTCGTTGGAAAGGTCCGCGTACTTCTGCTGCAGCGCGGCCAGTTCCTTCGCGAGACTGTCCGCCTCGTTCACCTTTTTCACGTAGGTGCTCTCCATCACCGTGCATCCGCCCATGGCAAGGGCCAGGGCCACGACCGACGCCAGCAGCATCATTCTCTTTCCCATGGCGGTCCTCCTGTGTCCGGGGGGGTCAAACCAACTAGACTATACAGGAATTCCTTCCGTTTTCCATCGCTTGACAGGCGGGGACGGGATGGTGGACAGTGGGAAAATTCGGTTCGAAGGAGCGGGAGGGGACGCGGCATGAGAAGAATGGCGGTGATCGCGGGGGCCTTCCTGGCGGCGGTATTTTTCGCGGGCCTCGTCGCCGGGGCGGAGCCGGAGGGAAAGATCGTGCTCAAGGTCTATCCGAAAAGGGCCGTCACGTTCGACCACAAGGCGCACGCGAAACGGATCGGCGACTGCCGGAAGTGCCATCACATGAGCAAGCCGGGGGACGAGGAGAAGTGTTCCGAGTGCCATTCGGCCAAGGGAGAGAAGGACACCCCGTCCTTCCGTGAGGCGATGCATCTCCGGTGCAGGAACTGCCACATGATGGACAACAAGAAGGTCAAGGGCTCCTGCAAGGAGTGCCACCCGGAGGTGAAGTCGAAGCTCTGACCCGGGAGGGAGGGGCATGGCGACGGCGCCGTGCCGGGAGGACGCGGAAATGTTCTGCACGAGATGCGGCAGGGATCTTCCCGAGAACGCGGTGTACTGCAGCGGCTGCGGCGCACCCGCGGCCCCGGCGGATTCGGGAGGGACGGTTGCCGGAAGCGGCCTCGACGAGGTGGGGCTCTTCGTAGGGAAAAACGCCGAATATTACAAGGCGAAGTTCCGGAAATTCAACGTCCGGGGAGTTGAAACCTTCGCTCCCACGTGGAACTGGGCAGCGTTCTTTTTCACCTTCTGGTGGATGCTTTACCGCAAACTTTACCTGTGGGCGTTCCTCTGGTTCGTGCTGACGTTCATTCCCTATTTCGGGCTGGTGTTCTGGATCGCGGCGGGAATCGCGGGGAATTACCTCTATTACCGGCACGTCACAACACGGATCCGCATTGCCCGGTCGGTTCAGCCCTCCCACCAGCTCCCGGCGGTCCTTATGGAACTGGGAGGGGTGAACGAATGGGTCATCCCGGTGGCGATCGTCGTGACCCTGGGGTTCCTGCTCCTGTTTGCCTTGTTCGGGATCGGGGTGGGACTGTTTTATGGATTGGCCCACAAGGGCGTGAGCATCTAAAGATCGGTCATTTCGGCGGTTTCGTTTCCAGGCGGTGGCTCAAGGTGAAGAAGTGGTGCCCCATGATGGCCAGCGTGACGGCCACTCCCAGATGTCTGGGCGTGCGCAGGATGGTTTTGCTTAAGAACCGCCAGTAGGATACCCGGTACCGGGCGAAGATCCCCTGCCGGATGATCGAGCGGCCCAGGGCAAGGTAATCGGAGAAGACCAGGCGCGGTTTCGCCCCGGCCCCCAGCCGGCCCAGCATCGACTGGGCGCGTTCGAAATATTCCGCCGGGCTGTAAATGGAAGCGATGACTTTCCGGTAGCCGGCGAGGAGCGCTTCCGGGTTCATCCTGGGAATGAAATTCAACGAGGCCGCCGTGTTGTCGCCTATGCTCTGCCGCAGGATCCGCCCCTCCTCGGAGAGCCTTCGCCACAGGCGCGTGTTGGGAAGCGCAGTCAGGAGGCCGACCATGGAGATGGGGATGCCCGCCTCCTTGATAAAGGAAATCTGCTTCTCGAAGATCTCCGGAGGGTCTTGGTCGAAGCCGAGGATGAAACCTCCCATCACCTCCATCCCGCGCTCCTGGATGCGCCGCACGCTCGCCAGGAGATCCGCCTTCACGTTCTGCAGCTTGCCCGCCGCCCGGTGGCTCTCCTTGACGGGGGTTTCGATCCCCACGAAAACCTTGTTGAAACGGGCCGCCTGCATCAGGGAGAGCAGTTCGTCATCCTCGGCGAGGTTGATCGACGCCTGGGTGAACAGGGAGAAAGGGTTCCGGCGTCGCCGCATCCACTCGGCGACCCGGGGGAGCAGGGCCTTGATGGCCCCCCTGTTCCCTACGAAGTTGTCGTCCACAACGAACACCGATCCCCGCCACCCCATGCCGTAGAGCTGTTCGAGCTCCTCCAGGACCTGCTCCGCCGTCTTGGTGCGGGGCGTCCGCCCGAAAAGCTCGATGACGTCGCAATACTCGCAGGAAAACGGGCACCCCCGCGAGTACTGGATGGGCATCGAGCTGTACCACCGCATCCGCGCGAGGCCCAGATCGGGGGGAGGGATCCTGGTCATGTCCGACCTGCCGGCGGCTTCGTAGCGGCGGCGGGCCCTGCCGGCTTCGAGATCGGAAACCAGCGCTTCGACGATCCCTTCCGCCTCGCCCCGTACGACGTGGTCCGCCTCCTCGTACGAAGAATGGTCTGCGCTCGTGATCGGTCCGCCCACCACCGTTCGCAGTCCCGCTTCCCTGCAACGGGCGATCAATCGCGAAAGGGAAGGTCCCTGGACCAGCATGGCGCTCAGGAACGCCACGTCCGCCCAGGCCAAGTCCGTATCGCGGAGCTTCTCCACGTTGAGGTCCACCAGTCTCCGCTTCCAGCGCTTCGGCAGCAGCGCCGAGACGGTAAGCAACCCCAGGGGAGGGTAGGCGGAGCGCCTCCCCTGAAAGGGGAGGGCGTAGCGGAAGCTCCAAAACGTATCGGGGAATCCGGGATAAAGCAGCAGGACGTTCATGACCATCCCTTCCGAGGAACCATTATAAACGAATGCGCTACTCCATGCCGGTGAGGAAAAGAAGGAGCGCCGCCGGCGCCGGTCGTTGCACGGCGCCGGCGGACGGACGTACACTGATCCAATGACCGGGCGAACAGGCATCTTGAGAAGGTCTCCCGCGGTTGCGCTGGGCGCCGTTATGGCGTTGGCCATGGTGGGCATGGCCTGCCAGCGCGAAGCGCCGGCCGCGCGACCCGCTCCCGGCGCGAAGGCCCACGAACCTCACCAGGTGCGCCTCGTCGCCGCCGTCGAGGGGCGGCTGCCGCGCATCGTGGTCGTCACCGGCACGCTCGCCGCCGACGAGGAGGTCGCCGCGGGCTTCAAGGTCGCCGGCCGCGTGAGCGAAATCGCGGTCGATCTCGGCAGCCGGGTCCGGAAAGGGCAGATCCTGGCGCGCCTCGATCCGACGGATTTCCGTATCCGCGTCGAACAGGCCGAGGCCGCGCTCCGCCAGGTGCGCGCCGGGCTGGGACTCCCGCCGGACGGGACGGACGAGCGCGTGGACCCCGAGAAGACGGCGCTGGTGCGTGAGACGCGGGCGGTGCTCGAAGAGGCGCGCCTGAACCGGGATCGAATGGCGCAGCTCCGGGAGAGGGACCTCGTCGCGCGGGCCGAGTTCGACACTGCCGTTTCCCGGCTGCTGGTCGCCGAGGGTCGCTACCAGGCCGCCCACGAGGAGATCCGGAACCGCCAGGAGCTTTTGGCCGAGCGGCGCTCGGGGCTCTCCCTGGCGCGGCAGCAGCTCGCAGACGCTGTACTGTACGCCCCCATCGACGGAGCCGTGAGGGAGCGCCGGGCCTCCGTGGGCGCATTCCTGGCCGCCGGCGCGCCGGTGGTCGACCTGGTCCGCATCCACCCCCTCCGCCTGCGGGTGGCGGTGCCGGAGCGGGAGGCGGCCGACGTGCGGGCCGGGCAGACGGTCCGGGTGCGGACGGAAGGCGATCCGGCGGTGCACGGCGGTCGGGTGGTACGGATGAGTCCGGCGATCCAGGAGCAGAACCGCACGTTGGTCGTGGAGGCCGAGATCGCGAACCGGGAAGGCCGGCTGCGCCCCGGGGCCTTCGCCCGGGCGGAAATCGTGGTCGAGGCCGACCGCGCCGCCGTCCTTGTTCCCGCCACGGCGATCGTGACCTTCGCCGGCATCGAGAAGGTGTTCGGCGTAAAGGACGGCCTCGCCGTGGAGAGGCGGATCCGGACGGGGCGGCGCGCGGGCGACCGGGTGGAGATCCTCGAGGGGCTCGCCGCGGGCGAGCCGGTCGTCGTCGAACCCGGCAATCTCGCCGGCGGGCTGCCGGTCACCGTGATCCGGTAGGACGGCCGGCCGTGCAGAAGCTCGCCGAAATCTGCATTCGCCGGCCCGTCTTCGCGGCGATGATCATCCTGGCGTTGGTTGTCGTCGGAGCCTCCAGCTACGTCCGCCTCGGGGTCGACCGGTTTCCCTCCGTGGACCTGCCCACCGTATCGATCCGCACCACGCTGCCCGGGGCGTCCGCCGAAGAGGTGGAGACCGAGATCTCCAAGCGCATCGAGGAAGCGGTCAACACCGTCGAAGGGATCGACGAGCTGCGGTCGATCTCGGGGCCGGGATCGTCCATCGTCATCGTCACCTTCAACCTCAAGCGGGACATCGATACGGCCGCCCAGGACGTAAGGGACCGCGTCGCCACCGTCCTCCGGGACCTGCCGGACGATGCGACGCCGCCGCTGATCTCGAAGTTCGACAACGACCAGCAGCCGGTCCTCACGATCGCTTTGGCCGGCGACCGGTCCCTTCGGGAGCTTACAGAGCTTGCCGACAAGGTGGTGAAAATCCGCCTGGAGCGATCGGAGGGCGTGGGCGAGGTCCGGATCGTCGGCGGGCTCGAGCGCTCGGTGAACGTGTGGGTGGAGGCGGACCGGCTGGCCGCATACCGGCTCCCGATCACCGCCGTGCGCGATGCGATCGTCCGGCAGAACGCGGACGCGCCCGGCGGCAACGTCACCCGCGGCGCGCGGGAGGAGACGCTCCGGACGATCGGCAAGCTGGCCGATCCGCGCGCCTTCGAGGACCTGGCGGTCGCCGCGATCGGAGGAGCCACCGTCCGCGTGCGGGACCTCGGACGGGCGGAGGACGGAACCAAGGAGCAGCGCTCCACGGCCCGGCTCAACGGCATCCCGACGGTGGTCCTCGAGGTGCGGCGCCAGTCGGGGGCCAACACCGTCGCCGTCATCGAGGGAGTCAGGAAAAACATCGCCGCGGCCGCGCGGGAGCTGCCGGCGGGGGTTGGCCTCACGGTGATCCAGGACCAGTCCCGCTACATCTACGCCGCGCTGCACGAGATCAACGTGCACCTGATCCTGGGGAGCATCCTGGCTTCCCTCGTCGTCTTCGCCTTCATGCGGAGCTGGCGCTCGACGGCGATCGCCGCGGTGGCCATCCCGGCGTCGGTCATCTCCACCTTCGGAATGATGGGGGCGCTCCACTTTACGCTCAACAGCGTGACGATGCTCGCGCTCGTCCTGATGGTCGGGATCGTGATCGACGACGCGATCGTGGTCCTCGAGAACATCTTCCGGTTCGTCGAGGAGAAGGGGATGTCGCCGTTTGCGGCAGCGCGGGCCGCGACGGCCGACATCGGCATGGCCGTCATGGCGACGACCTTCTCCCTCGTGGTCATCTTCATCCCGGTGTCGTTCATGTCGAGTGTCTCCGGCCGCTTCCTCTACCAGTTCGGCATCACCGCGGCCGTGGCGGTCCTCGTGAGCCTGCTCGTCTCCTTCACCCTCACCCCCATGATGAGCGCGCGGCTCCTGGGGACCGAGGCGGCTAAACCCGGCGACCCGGACGGCGCGCCCCGGTCCCGGGGCGGGTTCTACCGGCGGCTCGACGGGGGATACGCGCGGGCGCTGTCCTTCGCCATGCGCCACCGGGTGGCGGTCGCGTTGCTCTCGCTGGGCGTCATCCTGTCGGCGGTCCCGCTGTACGGCCTCATCCGGCAGGACTACCTCCCGGCCAACGCGGACGAGGGGGAGTTCAACGTGACCGTGAGCGCCCCGCAGGGGACGAGCCTGGCCAGCATGGACGAGATCCTGCGCAACATCGAGGGCGACGTACTGGCCGTGCCCGGAGTGCGGCTGGTGCTCTCGACGTCGGGGGGCGGGTTCATCGGCTCGGTGAACGAAGGACGGACGTACGTCCGGCTCGCTCCCCACGAGGAGCGCGTCTTCTCGATCTCGCGGCTGGCGGGGGGGATCGCGCGCGGCGAGCCGCTCGCCGCCTTCCGGGGGAACGTCTCCCAACGCGAGGCGATGCAGGAAGTGCGGAAACGGCTCCGCAAGCACCGCGATCTCCGGATCGCGGTCCGGAACATCGTGGGGTTCAACATCGGCGGCGGCAGCTTCGACGTCGACTTCGTCATCCGCGGACCGGAACTCCAGGCGCTCTCGACCTATGCCGAGCGCCTGCGGGACCGCTCGGAGCCCCTCGGGCTCGTCGACGCCGACACGACGCTCAAGCTCGACAAGCCCGAGCTGCGGGTCCAGATCGACCGGGCCCGCGCCGCCGACCTGCGCGTCGATCCCGGGCAGGTCGGCACGGCGGTCCGGCTCATGGTCGGCGGGGAGGAGGAGGTCTCGCGATTCCGCGATCCTTCCGTCAACGAGGACTACGACGTCTCGCTGCGGCTCCGCGAGGAGGACCGGGCCGATCCCGAAACGATCGGGCGGCTGTACGTCTCCGCGGAGGGTGGGGGCCTCGTCCAGCTGGGAAACGTGGCGCGGATCGAGCGGGTTCCCAGCGCCTCGCGGATCGACCGCCTCGACCGGCAGCGGGAGGTCCGCCTCCGGGCTTCGGTCGCTCCCGGGTTCGCGCTGACGGACCGGCTGGAAGCGCTCCGGTCCGCGGTGGCCGGGATGAACCTGCCGTCCGGCTATACGACCCGCGTTTCCGGCAGGGGACGGGAGCTCGAGCGGACGTTCGGCGAGTTCCTCTGGGCCTTCGCCCTGTCGATCGTGTTCATGTACATGATCCTCGCCTCCCAGTTCGAGAACCTGATCCACCCCTTCACGATCCTGCTCTCCCTCCCCCTCTGCGTGCCTTTCGCGCTCCTGTCGATCTGGCTGGCCGGGCACACCTTGAACCTCTACTCGGCGCTCGGGATCCTCGTGCTGTTCGGCGTGGTCAAGAAGAACGCCATCCTCCAGATCGACCACATGAACAACCTGCGGGCGGGCGGCATGGACCGGGCGGCGGCGATCCTGCAGGGGAACCGCGACCGGCTGCGGCCGATCCTCATGACCACGCTCACGTTCGTGGCCGGCATGATCCCCCTGGCTCTGGGAACCGGGCCGGGAGCGGAGGAGCGCCGGGTGATCGCGGTGGTCGTGATCGGCGGCCAGACGCTCTCGCTGCTGCTCACGCTGCTGGCCACGCCGGTCGCCTACTCGCTCCTCGACGACCTGGGCATCGCCTTCCGGGCCCGGAGTAAAAAGCGCAGCCCTTCGGTCATTTCGGAGGCTCCGTGAACAGGTCCGGGCAAAGCGGCACGCCCGGCTCGACGGCGTAGCGGGAGAAATCCGTCACGCCCTCGGCGGCGAGGACCTCCTCGTCGAGGAAGAAGTTCCCGGTGCACGCCCGGCTGTCCCGCCTCAGGATCGCGCAAGCCGCTTCCGCCACGATCTCCGGCCTCCGGCAGTTCCGCTCCGCCATCCCCCCCAGCATCGCGATCGCCGCGGTGGCGATCACCGTCTTCGGCCACAGGGCGTTCACGGCGACGCCAGCGGCCCGGAACTCCTCCGCCATCCCCAGGACGCACAGGCTCATCCCGTACTTGGCGATCGTGTAGGCGCAGTGGTCCCGGAACCACTTCGGGTCGAGGGACACCGGCGGGCTCAGGTTGAGGATATGCGGGTTCCTCCCCTTCATCAGGTAGGGGAGGATTGCCTGCGACGCGGCGAAGGTTCCCCGGACGTTGACGTCGAACATGAGGTCAAACCGCTTCATCGGGGTCTGAAGCGTGCCGGTCAGGCTGATGGCGCTGGCGTTGTTCACCAGGATGTCGATGCCCCCGAACGTCTTCGCGGTCTTCGCCGCCGCCTCGGCGATCTGCTCCTCGAACCGTATATCGACCTGCAGCGGGAGGGCGCTCCCCCCCGCTTCTTCGACCTCCCTGGCGGCGGAGAAGATGGTGCCGGAGAGCTTCGGGTGGGGATTTGCCGTCTTGGCGGCGAGGGCGACGTTCGCTCCTTCCGCCGCCGCGCGCAGGGCGATCGCCTTCCCGATCCCCCGGCTTCCCCCCGTGATGAACAGCGTTTTCCCCGTAAGCGTTGCCATCCCCGCCTCCTTCCGGATCCGTCGGTACGACTACCGTAGTACGCGCGCTCCGCGGGGTCAACGGATGCCGGGGCGCCTTCCCACCAAACTACCGGCGGCCGGGAACCTGACGCATCCGCCGGCATCTATTTGGAAAAGGGCGAACGAGCCGGGAAAGGAGATGAACGTGAAAACCATAAGCGACAAGGCGGAACGGAAAGGTTTCAGCAAGGCCGACGAAGTACGGAGATTCCCCAAGGGCAGAGTGGAGCTGGTGACGATCGGCGGGGCGACGATCGGCCGCGCCACCTTCGAACCGGGATGGCGCTGGTCGACGTCCGTTCAACCGCTCGTGAACACGAAGAGCTGCGAGGCTCCCCATTTCCAGTATCACGTGGCAGGGACGCTGAAAATCCTGATGGACGACGGGACGGAGGTCCTGTGCGGACCGGGCGACGTGTCGCTGTTGCCGTCCGGCCATGACGCCTGGGTGGTCGGCGACGAGCCGGTCGTGGTGGTCGACTTCCAGGGAATGATCGATTACGCGAAGAAGGCCGCCTGACCGGTGTCCGCGGTCCGATGGAAACCGCCGTCGCGTGCAGGACCTGCGGCCTGCTGCAGCGCATGGACGAGCTTCGCCCGGGCACGGCGGCCGAGTGTTGCCGGTGCGGGTCGACCCTCCGGGAGCGCAAGGTCGACAGCCTCGGGCGGACGGCGGCGTTCTCGCTGGCTGCCCTGATCTTTTACGTCCCGGCCAACCTCTATCCGATCCTCCGCATGGAGTTTTACGGTGCGTATTCCGAAAGCACCGTGTGGGACGGGTGCGTGAAGCTTTTCCAGGACGGCCAGTGGGTGGTGGCCGTGATCGTTTTCCTCGCCAGCATCTTGATCCCCCTGTTCAAGCTGCTCGGACTGTTCTACCTGGTCGTCACGACGCACTTCGCGTCCGCGCGCCTCCGGCCGGAGCGGACACGGATCTACCGGATCATCGAGGTGATCGGTCCATGGGCGATGCTCGACGTGTTCCTCCTGGCGATTCTCGTGGCGCTGGTGAAGCTGGAGCAGCTCGCCACCGTCCTGCCCGGTCCCGGGATCCTGGCATTCACGGCGGTGGTGGTATTGACGATTCTTGCGTCGGCCAGTTTCGATCCGAATTTGATCTGGGAGGAATCGGGCAAATGCCAATGAACGATTCGCGTGATCCTCCGGGAGCCGACGAAGATCTTCCCAAAGCGAGGGTGAAAGGCAGGAAATGGAACTTTCCCGTCGTGTGGGTCGTTCCCGTGGTCGCCGCCATCGTCGCCGGCTATCTCATTTACGACCGCGTCCACGAGTACGGTCCGAAGATCACGATCACGTTCAAGGATGCCAGCGGCCTGAAAACCGGCCAGACGCCGATCAAGTATCGCGGCGTGCTGCTGGGCGAGGTGACGGCGCTCGAACTGGACAATAACCTCCGGCACGTGCTGGTGAAGGCGCGCTTACGGCGTCCGGGCGCCTCGGTCGCCCGGGAAGGCGCGGCATTCTGGATCGTGCGTCCCGAAGTGGGGATCGGAAACATCACGGGGCTGGGGACGGTCATCACCGGGCCCCACATCGAAGTCCTGCCGGGCGCCGGAAAGCCCAAATCGGAATTCGTCGGCCTGGAGAGCCCCCCCGTTGCCCGGGAGCGCAGGGGGCTGAAAATCGTCCTGCTCGCCGACCAGATGGGTTCCCTGAAATTCGGTTCGCCGCTCACCTACCGCGGAATCGAGGTGGGCGCCGTGCAGGAATCCCGGCTGGGGCCCGACGCCACCACGGTGAACATCCACGTTTTCGTCAAGCGGCGGTATGCGAGCCTGGTCCGGAAGGGAACGAAGTTCTGGGACGTGAGCGGCATTGACATGAAGGTCGGATTGTTCCGCGGCCTGGAAGTCAACGTGGAATCGATGAGAACGCTGATGTCCGGGGGAATCGCCTTCGCCACCCCGGATGATCCGAAGGACGGCCCCGCGAAGGACGGGACGACGTATACCCTTCACGATAAACCGAGGAAGGAATGGCTGCAATGGGCGCCGAAAATACCGATTCCGCCGGAAAGCCCGTAAACCGGCTGCTCGCCGCGGTTCGCCGGGTGCCGAAAGGGGTGCGCTGGGGAGTCGGCGTCCTGGCCGGCCTTCTCCTGGTTCTTTTCGTCGCTTCCTATATCCTGGACGAACCGCTGCGCAGATCCATGGAAAGGCGGATCAACGCTCCCCTGAAAGGGTATTCCGTCCGCCTGCCCGGGTTGCATTTTCAACTGGTCGGGTTATCGCTGACCCTGAAAGGGCTGACGGTGATCCAGCAGGCGAACCCGGACCCTCCGATCGCCCGTTTTCCGGAGAT
>Ga0153915_10004214_pt1 | contig 13230 bp, 14 predicted proteins | sample Opewatmetagenome_2_FD_107003 | JGI IMG/M metagenome (GOLD analysis project Ga0153915, IMG submission 107003) | Freshwater wetland microbial communities from Ohio, USA - Open water 3 Core 3 Depth 3 metaG | ecosystem: Environmental > Aquatic > Freshwater > Wetlands | place: USA: Ohio, Lake Erie... | reverse complement strand
TGCGACACAATCCAACAGATCGCTTTTCACTAAGACCACCTCGCCGCTCTCGATAGCAATATCGGTCCCGCTACCAACCGCGATTCCTACATCTGCTTGGGCAAGCGCGGGGGCATCGTTGATTCCATCACCGACGAACGCGACTACTTCGTTTGCTTCCTGGAGTTTCTTGACCTCCTGGGCTTTGTCCTGGGGTAACACCTCTGCGCGAACCATGTCAATTCCGATTTGTTGAGCGATAGCTTGTGCAGTCCGTGCGTTATCACCTGTGATCATCACCAGCTGCAAACCCATCGCTTTTAATTGTTTCATTGCTATTGCTGTTGTGTTTTTCAAGACATCGGCGATAGCGATTAGGCCGACAAGTCGAGCATCAAATGCGACGAACATCACAGATTTTCCTTGTGTTTCAAGCTTGTGAAGAGTCTCTTCGATTTTTGTTGGTATCGTGATGTTCTGTTCCTTGAAGAATAACCGGTTTCCAATCAATACAACAGTACCATCTACGCTGGCTTGTACTCCTTTGCCAGCAAAGGTGTCAAACCCGCTGGTATCGGTAATGGAGAGTCCTCGTTCTTGTGCGTTGCGTACGATTGCTTCAGCGAGCGGATGGAGGGAGTTCTTCTCTACGCTTGCTGCTTTTTCCAGTATTTTGGTTTCTTCCATATCGAGAGCGATGATGTCGGTTACCTCAGGTTTGCCTTTTGTCAGCGTCCCAGTCTTATCAAAGATGATCGTCGAGAGCTTCTCAGAAACCTCTAACGCCTCTCCATTCTTAATGAGAATACCGAGTTCGGCACCACGGCCAATCCCTACGGTAACTGCTGTTGGTGTTGCGAGTCCTAATGCACAGGGACAGGCGATGACAATGATGGATATCAACGCGGTCAGACTAAAAAGCAGTGTACTTCCAAGGATGACGTACCAAACGAGAAATGAGACCAGAGCGATGAGGAGCACCACCGGGATAAAATAACTCACTGCGGTATCAGCGATGCGCTGCACGGGAGGGCGTGAACCCTGTGCTTCTTCCACCAGGGCAATGATTTGTGCAAGTAAGGTGTCTTTTCCAATCTTCGTAGTCTTTACCCGTAGCACACTATTTGTATTTAACGTTCCTCCTATCACTGTACTTCCCTGATTCTTCTCCACAGGGAGTGGTTCACCGGTCACCATCGACTCATCCACATAACTTTCACCCTGGTCGACGATGCCATCGATCGGGATCTTCCCTCCAGGTTTTACTATGATGAGGTCATCAATCACTACTTCTTCAATGGGAACTTCCATTTCGTGATCATCCCGAATGACAATCGCGTTTTTTACTTGAAGACCTGCTAATTTCTTGATAGCATCTGATGTCCTTCCTTTCGCTTTTGCCTCAAGGTATCGACCAAGCATCAAAAAAGCAGCAAGGAGCACTGCGGTCTCATAGAAGAGAAACTCTCGGGTTAGTACGATCTCAAACGTCCCAAGGACACTTGCCCCAAATGCAACCCCGATGCCCATGGAATACATCACATCCATCGTCAGTATTTTATTTCGAAGTGCATGGTATCCTGCTCGGAAAATGGGAGCACTGATGTAGAGGAACGGTGGTGTCGCAACAACAAGAGAAAGATAGGAGACTTGCTCCATTGAAAGAGACGGATGGACGTACATCAGTATCATTAAGGGAATACCGATGAGGAAACCGATGAGGATTCTGAGTCGTTTTTCCCGGAGATCTTTTTCTCGAATGGTATTTGCGAGATCTTCCTCGCCTTCGATGCCGAGGTACTGATACCCTGCGGCTTCCACCGCTTTTTTCATATCAGAAACAGTAACCATCCTTGGATTATAGGTCACGGCTGCTTTTTCGGTTGCTAGGTTCACTGACGCATTAATGACACCATCAAGGTGTTGTAATGCCTCGGTCACCGTTTTTTCACAGGTCACGCATGTCATTCCACCAATTTTCAGTATTGCTTTTTCATTGACAGTCTCATATCCAACGTCTGTCACTGCTTTTTCTAAATCACCGAGCTTCACTTGTGCCGGGTCGTACTCCACTGATGCAAGTTCATTGCCAAGATTGACCCGTGCGTTGAGTACACCAGGGAGGCTTGCAAGAGATTTTTCAATGGTGGTCGAGCATGTTGAACAGGTCATTCCAGAAATTTTCATCTCCGCCTTTTTCTTCTCCTTAGCCATGCGTTTACTCCTTGAAGTACGATGTAAGATACAGAATTCTGTATATAAAAAATCTCCGTACGAGTTTATTTTTAAAAAAACTATTTGTATTGATTTGTATATCATTCTATGATGCAGCAATATTTTCAGATAAGAACAGCGAGATCTGATGATTTCGAACGAATCGTTGAACTTGAGAATCTCTGTTTTCCAAAAGAACTTGCGTATTCACGGCGACAGCTCCGCTATCTTCTGACGAAAGCCAACAGTACTATCCTTGTTGAGACCAGGGATGCGTTCATCAGAGGATTTCTTATAATCCTGTACCAGAGAGGATCAACGGTTGCTGGTATTGAAACAATTAATGTCGACCCTAAATGTCGCAAGAAAGGAATTGGCCTTCGGTTGCTCTCCGCTGCAGAAGAGCTGCTGAGAAAAAAAGGAATCCAGAGAATCAGATTAGAGGTGGCGATCACTAACCTTGCTGCTGTTCGACTTTATGAGCATGCTGGATTTCAAAAGAGCATGCTGTTGAAAAAATATTATCATTTTGATCACCAAGGGTCTCGCGATGCTTACAGGATGATTAAGGAATTATTGTAGTGGGATGTTCTTGCCATTTGGCAGTCGGCACCCATTCCTCATTTTTAAGGACGCAATACCCAGTGGTGTATTCCTCAAGGATTTTCAATAGTCCGTCTCTGTATTGTTTGGGATAGATGCTAGGGTCGCAGGTTGATGAATGAATGTGAATTTTTTGAACATGGTCGACACATTGGACTTGGGGAATAGAATTTTTTTGTTTGAGTAAGAAAAACGATTGGTCTTTTTCATCTTTGTCTAGTTTCAGAGATGAAGTCCCAACGTTTTTGTAGAAATATTCGATATCTTTTTTCTGATAATTCATTATGGTAGGGTCGATGTTATTTGCTAAAAGATACAGCAGAATCCCGAGACATTTTGAACAAATCCCGCACTGATAGATCATACCATCCTTGATATGACAGGAATGACAGGAACGCTGTAGTTTTGCAAGTGTTGGGTACCGACGAACCAGGATGTTTTGGTCGACTAGCCCGGAAATGTTTCGCAGCGCGGACCATTGATAGAGACCAGGAATTCGTTTCTCATACCATCGATTCATCCGGACATCATAATCCTGATGTTGATCGTAGATACCAAAGTAATGTTGTATCCCTTTGTATCGGAGTTCATATCGCAGATCATCAAATTCACTGCCTAAGAGTACGTTCCCGATTTGTTCTTCAACAAAAATCGGTAACAGGCTGAATACATAGAATGGAAAAATGCACAAACGTATCGGGTAGGAATCATGCCAGATTTTTCGATGATCTGGTCGTAAGAATCGTAAATGATCAAGCATGAAACCATAAAATCGATCGACATTCGTCCATACTCGTTGCGTATTTGGTTCTGTTTTTTTATGATACTTATACGCGGTGAGTGCAGTTCTCCAATGACCACCACTCTCGTTCATATACAGTGGATACACACTTGATCCGAGTTCCTTGAGTAACCCGTATGTTAGTAGGCTGTCTTTTCCCCCACTTGAAAGAATCCCTGATTTCATCGGATCCATGGTTTTTCCGATCTGCGCATCGGTAATGACCTGCGTGGGACATATCACTGCGGTAGGATTACCGTCGGTCGGTCGTATTTTCTCTGAGTCAGGGAAAAACTCAGGAAGGATATAGGGATCGGTGCCTTGTGCGATCTTGTTGACAAAGATATCACGGCTAAAAACGATGTTCAAATCGTTCAGTAACGAAAGATCAGCCGTACTTATTGGGAAATTCAATCGGATTTTTTTTGAGAAAAGCCCGTAGTTGAGTAACGGCATGCAGAAGGCGAGCCGGAACAAGGGAAGATGAGATTGCTGAAGTTCATGTTCATACTTGTTCATGATTCTGAAAGTACTTTCTATCCCATTCATCTCCCTTACGGTGATCTCTGCCCAGACCATAGTTCCTTCAATGATTGGGTCTGAAAGAGAAATGGATGATAGACAGCTGAGGCTATTTTTTACTATGAGACATCTCCTCCAGCGCATCGACAAGACTACGGACTCCTTCTGAAAGGGGTTCTGTGACTGGCACCTTAAACATCCTTTGATAGCGAGTTATTGCTTGTCTGATATCTGATGTGTTCATCTTTTCATGATTGAGGCCGACACCGATGAGTTTTTTTTCTGTGAGCATTTCAGCGATGCGTACGACTCGCTGCGGATCTGGCATTGGATAGTCTGGGAAACCATCAAGGTGAGGTCGTTTGGGTGCATCAACTAAGATGAATCCGTGTACTTGCCCCGCTGCTAAGATCTCAAAACCACCAGGGAAGAATGGATGAACCAGGCTTCCTTGCCCTTCGATGATCATGAACTCCGGGTGGAGATCGTTCCATGAATCAAGGATGGCTTCTTCGATTCCTCCTGAGACAAAATCATTGATCATCGCATCTAAGACAATCCCATGTGGCCAACCTTGCAACCAGCCGGTCTGCCCGGTGAAGATCATGTCAGCGGTTCTTCCACGTTTCCGTAGTTCATTGACGAGTAAGACGGCAAGGGTTCGTTTCCCAATCGCGGAATCAGTGCCGATGAGAGCGATGCGAATCGATGGCACGTTTGTTATTTCACCTGTATAGAATCGTTTATGATCACGAAAGATTTTCCGAACGTCTGTGATTGTGCAATGATGTTCTTTGGCGCGTTTTATGAATCGTGGATCATCCGAGAGGAATTGATGAAGACCAGAGACGACATTAAGGTTGTTTGATAATGCCCAATCCACCGCTGTGTCATACCCTTGTGGCAATACACCACCTTCAGAGACCGCACCGATGATGAACGTGTCTGGTCGTGTCGTTGACAGCGCCTCATCAAGGTTGTTCAGGAGCGGTATCCCTTTCTTTTTCCCATCTAAAAACTCTGCAGCATCGCCGACCGGTAGAGTCGAGTCGACGACGCAGACGATATCGAATTTGTTACTATACCGTACCAGCCCGTGAGCAGTCTTCCCATCAGCACAATTGTACAGGCGGTCCGCATAAATCAATGCGCGCATCTTTGCCATAAAGGAATCAGTCCGTTGTAGAGTCGTTACCTAAATTTTCTCCCCGTAAGAACAATCACATAATCACTGTTCAAAACGCGATGTTCTTTGAATTTGATGAGTGCTTCAATCGGGCTTGCTGAAGCGGGAAGTACATTCAGTCCTTCCAGGTCCCGCAGCATGGTATGGAATTTCAGCATGCAGGAATCAGAGGCATAATCTGCCCACCCGTTGGTGTCATAAATTGCTTGAAGTGCGTCATCACCATCATAGGAATGATACGCGATGAGCGGTTCGTTGATTGTGCTTTCTTTGATCTCTGCGGGTTGAAGGTCTTGGGTTTTCGAAGCTCCTGTTTTGAAGCTTTTGATGATAGGATTTCCACCAGGTGTGGATGCACCGACGAGATATGGCATATGATCAATGATGTTTTTCTCAAGGAGATTTTTAAATCCGTGATAAATACCGACGAGCGTCGTCCCATTCCCGACTGGCGCAGCGACTGCGGTTGGCGTCCGACCAAGCTGGCGATAAATCTCATAAGCGATCGACATGTACCCACGCCATCCCTCGTTCCCATTCCCCGGGTTCGCATCGTACACATGTTCCATGCGGCAAAGTCGTCTGCTTTCTTCAACGGCATCCTCGTATTTCCCATCAATGGTGATGATCTCTGCGTTCATGCTTTGCAATTCTTCTTTTCTTTTTGGTGCAACATAGTACTGTTCAGGAATGAGGATTTTTGCATTAAGTCCAGCAAGCTTCGCAAAATATGCAAGAGACACGCCGTAGTTACCGCAGGTCCCAACCGTAATAGTATCGTACCCTTGGTGCAATGCTTTCTTCACGTGGTATCGTGAAATTCTGTCTTTCTGTGTTCCGGTGGGATTCCCACCTTCGAATTTTAAGAAGATGTTTCCAAAACCTAGCTCACGCTCAAGATTCCTGGCTCGAGAAAAAAGAGTATCTCCAACGCCATTGAGAGGTGGGGGCTCATCTTCAGTTTGAAGGCCCGTCAAATCCATGAGGTTCTCCCTTTCATTATAAAAGACTCACTATGTATCCCGTATGAAAAAACATGTATTAAAATTTATTGTAACTCGCGATGATTTTTCGTTTGATTTTTTTCCAAAAAAAAATTTTGATGAGAATCTAAACGAAAAAAATGGACGTCGTTGTTCGTATTTTTAGGAGTTTCAAATTGATGGAAATTGGAAAAAAATTTCTTGTTGTGGAAGAAAAGATATCGCAGAAAAGACTTTATAAACAATGAGTTTATTGCAATTTGACACTCATCACTACCAAAGTGAGGGATGGCTTACTATGTCGATGTATTGCTCTGTTTGCGGAGACGAACTTGAACCCGAGGAAGAAATGGAAGGCATCTGCGAAAGCTGTAAGCTTGCTTCAAGCGGACAGGTCAGCACTGACGAAATGGAAACTTAGGGTCTAGAAAAGATAGTAATAACAAAAAGCAAAAAAATTAATTTGAAAAAAAGTAAGAAAAAGAAAATAGAGGAATCTGTATGGCTATAGGTTTTGTCCTTATCAATGTCGCCCCGGCACATGAACATGAAGTCTACAACCAACTTTCAAAAATACCTCAGATCGTTGAACTGCATCCATTGTTTGGGGAGTACGACCTGATTGCAAAAATCGATGCAACTGATTTCGAAGAGCTTGGTACGATCATTGTGAATAAGATTCGATCAATCACTGGCGTACTTGACACAAAGACATTGACCGGCTTGACGTTTTAATAAGAGTGGTGAACCGCTACAAATCGTTCTATAATATATAATATGTAAATTAGAACGCTGGATGAATCCCGGGTTTTTTCCTTCGAGCGCGATCGATAGAAACATTCTTAATCAAAAAAAGGGTTGGTATGTTCTGATGAAACGACAGATTCGGATTCTGGGGATCGATGACTCGCCATTCACGTTTCATGATAAATATGCCACGGTAATCGGAGTGGTGATGCGCGGGGGTGAGTATCTTGAATGCGTCTTACGAACCGAAATAACCATCGATGGAACAGAGGCAACCGCAGTCTGTAAACAGATGATTCTAAACTCAAGACACCGACAACAACTGAAAGTGGTGATGATGGACGGGGCGTGTTTTGGTGGTTTTAATGTGGTGGATATCGAAGATCTCTCTGTATCAACACAGCTGCCTGTGATCACGGTCACACGGGACAAGCCAGATCAGAAAAAAATAAAACACGCGTTGCAAAAAAATTTCACGGACTGGAAAGAACGATGGGCACTCTTACAGAAGGGCACTCTCCACATGATCCTTACGCGCCATAACCCAATCTATATCAAATGTACCGGGGTATCTGTTGAGGAGGCAAAAGAGATAATAAATATCTCTACCATACGTGGTGTCGTACCTGAGCCAATACGAGTCGCACATCTGATAGCTTCCGGTATCACCAGAGGTGAATCCTATGGCAAAGCATAAGGCCGTTGTGAAAAAAGAGAAATGTTTGGCATGTGGCGGCTGTATCTCTGTCTGCCCCCAAGATGCGATCCTTTGGATCTCCAGTAAAGCTGTGGTGGATAAACAATTATGTAATAGTTGTTCGATTTGTGTGAAGACCTGCCCGATTGGTGCGATCGTTTGGGAGGGGGCGTAAGATGCACTATGACGCGGTGATTGTTGGGAGCGGCCCTGCGGGGAGTGTTACCGCACGGTTCGCTGCGGAGAATGGAGCAAAGACCCTAATCATCGAACGACGTGCTGAGGTTGGAGTCCCCGTCCTCTGCGGCGAAGGAATCAGCCAAAAAGTGGATCATTACAAGGTTCTTGAGGGAAAACGCTGGATAGCAACCAAGATGCAAGGAGCACGAATTTTCTCTCCAAATAAAACCATGGTTACACTTGCGGCGGAGTATGCGGGAAACGAGACCGGTTATGTCGTATATCGAGACATCTTCGACCAAGAGCTGGCACGAGGCGCGGTGAGCAAAGGCGCGGAACTCATGCTGAACACACGCGCGGTTTCATTGTTGAAAAAAAACGGAAAAATCAAAGGGATCACAGCTCAGCAGTTCGATGAGACTATTGACATTGAAGCGGACATCGTCGTTGGTGCTGATGGAGTCGAATCTCGAGTTGGGCGATGGGCTGGAATTAAAACTACGCTAAAACCCTATGATCTGGAAACCTGTGCTCAATATACCCTAACTAATATCGATTGGGATAGCCCCTATTGTGATTTCTTCTTAGGCAAACATGTCGCCCCTGGGGGGTACGTCTGGGTGTTTCCGAAAGGAAAAGACGTGGCCAATGTCGGTATTGGTATTCTCGCAAGCCTCAGTGAGGCAGGAAAAGCAAAACAATATCTTGACAAATTCATCGATTCACAACCTGCACTGAAGAAAGGGGAGCCTCTGAGACTCATCACTGGTGCTGACCCGGTCGCTGAGCCAATTCAATCTGTTGCGGATAATCTTCTCTTAGTAGGCGACGCAGCACGACAAGTAGACCCGATTACCGGCGGTGGTCTGATGCACTCGATCGAAGCAGGAAGGTATGCAGGGGAGACCATTGGAAAAGCCGTGGAAAAACAACAGTTCGACACCAAGATGCTCTCAGATTACGAGACCCGCTGGAAGGAAGCATTTGGGAAAAAACTGCATCGGAACTATGTTGCAAAAGAAATCATGCTGGACATGGAAGATAAAACACTTGATATGCTCGCTGACTCCCTGAAGGATTATAAATTCGAGGAGTTCAGCACCCTCAGTATCATCAAAGCAATGGTGACAAAACATCCATCATTATTGGTGAAGTTAACACCACTGATGAAACTTGCGAGGGCATGACCGTGACCATGAACTGGGGGTTGGTCTGCAACCCAAGCGTGAAACGATCCATCACCTTAGCCAAGGATGTCGTAGAGTTTTTACAGCAACATGGGAACGTGTTGGTAGAAGAAGCGATTGCATCAGAGATTCAGCAGAAAGGAGTATCGTTCAAAGAGATCAACAAACACGCAGATATCGTCGTCACCATTGGCGGTGATGGGACGATCCTGATGGCGATGAGCGAGATAGAAAAACCAGTGTTCGCCATCAACTCAGGGGGAATCGGGTTTCTTTCCGAGGTCGAATCAAAATATGCGATGGAAGGACTTAAACAGATCATTGCAGGAAAATATAACGTAGAAGAGCGAGCGAAATTAAAGATCACACTGGATGGGAACCGATTACCCGACGCGACTAACGAGGTGACGATCCAAACAGCCCGGATAGCAAAGATACTCTACTTGAAATTATTTGTAGATGATGAGCTCATCGAGTCGATGGGAGCTGATGGTGTGATCATTGCGACACCAACAGGGTCGACGAGTTATTCCCTGAGCGTCGGAGGCCCAATCATGGATCCAACAGTAAACGCGATGATCATCGCACCACTTGCTGCCTTCAAACTGTCTGCACGACCATGGATCGTGCCTCTTGACCGAAAGGTGGGAGTCCATCTCCTTCCAAAAAGCAAGGAGACGAACCTGGTGATCGATGGACGGTTCCAAACACCAGTAACACCTGAGAGTGCAATCATCGTGACAGGATCTGAGAAGAAGGCACGCTTCATCCGGTTTGGTGAAACGTTTTATCAAATGGTTCGTTTAAAACTCATGAGATAACCTATGAGACTTTTCCGAAGAAAAAAAGAACAGCCTCCGCCGCATTCTTGGAAGATTACCAGCAAATGCCTGGAACTGATTTTTGAAAGCTCAAAATCGAATTATCCGCAGGAATTCGGTGCCCTGCTTCGAGTGGACCGGGTTGAAAAAAACACGATTATTGAAGTCGTGCTCCTCCCAGGAACAATCTCAGGTGATTCTCATGCGATTTTCCATTTACATATGCTTCCTATAGACTATAGTATCGTCGGAACCGTCCATTCACATCCCTCTGCAGTTGCTCGCCCCTCGGAGGCTGATTTAGACTTGTTTAACCATTTTGGAAAAATCCATCTCATCATCGGCGTAACCTCCTACGGAAATGTCTCATGGAAGGCATACGATTATGCAGGCCATGAGATCACTGTTGAAATTATATAAAAAAGATTTTTATAGCATCGGACGGCTACCCTTCTAGAAAGAGATGGCTCCAGTCACCTTAACTGTCGATACGTTATTTGCAGCAATGTTCGCACCTATCCTTGGGGTTTTTATTTTTTGGTTTCTTCAACTTTTCTTCATCGAGCTTCAAAAGCGGATGCTTGGACGGTTACGTCATCGTCATGAGGCGTTCTGTCGGTTCACGAACTACATTGGGATGCTGTTTCAAACGATATCTCAAGCGCTTGGCTACACTGTTACGAGGAGTGGGATTGCGTCATTCCAGGCAACAGTGAACTACGGTGAGGTGGAACCGAAAAAAGAAAAAGAAGGGGTGTTTGAATGGATAGCCCGTTCATTCCTTCTTTTCGGTCCTTTTTTTATCCCCTCAGGTCTTATCTTGCTGGTGAGTGTCTTTGTCATCGGCAGGGGATTTGTCTTTCCTGCATTGGTGCAATACACCTTTGTTGAATCGTTGACTGGATTTTTCGCTAGTCTGACGTCGTATGCAAAGGAGGTCGTTGGTTTCCTCATCGACATCGATTTGTTAAACCCGGTCCATGTTGGATGGTTGTTTGTGCTGGTGTTCTTGGGGTTGGGGATTCGACCTAGTTACATCGGCCATGAGCGAAAAGAAAAAATCGATATTCTTTATGATTTACGACACATTAAGGATCATTTGGTGGAAAAACCATTGTATCTCCTTGTCATTTTCCTCTTCTTGTATGTATTTTACATTGTATCGTTGTTCCTCAATCCTGTGGTGTACATTGGGTTGTTCACTCTTTTTGGATGGATGTCGCTGACTGCGATCATCGCTATCCTGATGACGTTCCCTCTGCTTTTGTTGATCAAGGCGACTGATTGGATCCAACCGCAATGGAAGATAGTCCCCTTCCTCTCTGTGCCTATCTCGTATATCGTTGCTCGTGTGGCGTTCCTGTATATTCCGACATCACAAATTGGACGGATGTCGCTTTTGGTGATGGTGCTTTCGACCGTTGTGGTGACGATTGCGTTGCTTCGATATAAGAAGACCAATAGATTTAAGACTCCACCGAAGATGAAGCATATGAGGGTTGCGGATGGTAAAAAAAGAACTTCTAAAAAATGAGCAGATGGAACGAGTACTGTCACCTCATCCGTTGTCGTTTATGAAGCTGCAGTCGTTATGTATTTTTGTCATCGTCTGGGGGATTATTGTCTGGTGGTTGACAGACTTCTCAGAGTACGCAGGTATGTTCTCAGGGAATGATTGGTTTCCCCTCATCCTGTGGGGGCTTATCTTGCTTCTTGTCGGGGTGATTGCCTCGCTTGTTGCGATTCAATGGTCTATTTTCTTCCTGTATCTTGGGGTACTTGCGGGGGCGGTTGGGTTAATATTCTGGCAGCATTGGGAGGCATATATCCCGTTGTTCATCTTCATCTATTCGATCGCGGTCTCGATTGTCGGATTTTTGATTGTTGAACTCTATCGCAGATCGCATAAGTACATCATCACGAACCTGCGCATTATTTTCAAAGGCGGTATCTTTACGAAACGAGAGCGGACGATTCGGTATGATAAGATCGCTGATATCGATGCCAAACAAGGAGTCCTTGGGCAAATCTTCGGGTTCGGGACAATCATCCCAGTGAGCCAATCAGGGTTCGGGCTGGGCAGCGATAAGACCATGGCCGCTGGTGGGGTAGAGCTGGGATCTACGAAAGCCAGGTTCTTTGGTTTTGCTGGCGGGGGAAAAGAGGTGCAGACCCCAATTGCGCGGAGCTATTACGAGTTGCACGGGGTGTATCCGTATAAGAATGTGAAACAATTGGTGGAGGATCTGGTGCAATCACACGTCCCGACACAGTACCAGAAGGAGCAAAGTGAGTTCCAGAAACAGCAGGTGGATATTCAGACGCAGATGCGCGATCTGCTTCACAAACATGTGAGTGATCAGCCTCGGAGGAAGGTGGGGAGACAACCAGTGGAGGAAGAAACAGAGGAAGAAGAAACCGAAGAAGGGGAAGTCGTACAGAAAGTTCCAAGGAAAAAGGTTGTCGAACCTGAGGAGGCGTTTCAACCGGAGCAGGTGGATATTCAGCAGCAGATGAAGGAGCTGTTGAAGAAACAAAAGACCGCTCGCGTGAATCCTCCGGAAGAGGAGGAAGCCGAAGAGGAGGAGCCTGAGGAAGAAGCTGAGGAAAACGAGGAAGGAAAAGAGAAAGCGTAACCCGGGGATATCTTTATTAAATAAATTTTATTTATGGATGACCAATGGTACCGAAAAGAGTTTTTTTCACAAAAGGCGTCGGGAGGCATAAACACGAGCTGCAGTCGTTTGAGCTTGCGTTGCGTGACGCAGATATCGAACAGTGCAACCTGGTGTACGTCTCAAGTATTATCCCACCGCATTGCACGATTATTCCGAAGGACCGGGGTGAAAAAGAGCTGAACGCGGGGGAGATTACCTATGTGGTGATGTCGAGGAATTCGACGAATGAACCAAACCGGTTGATCGGCGCAGCGGTCGGTATCGCAGTCCCTAAGGATCGATCCCATTATGGGTACATCTCCGAGCATCATGCGTTTGGGATCACCGGGAAAAAACTGGAGGATTACACGGAGGATCTTGCGGCGACTATGCTTGCCACGACCCTGGGATTAGAGTTCGACCCTGACAAGGCATGGGACAAACGGAAACAGGAATACAAGATGAGTGGGCAGATCGTCCGGACCCAGAGTGTTGCACAGACGGCAGAGGGGGACAAGAATGGGTTATGGACCACGGTTATTGCTGCTGCTGTTTTTATGGAAAACGACGGCAAGTGATTACACTTATTTTTTCTCTTTTTCAGTGGAATCTATAATTTTTAGACGACAGCAGAGAATCTTTTGACAATATACAATTGTTATCCTCATGACAG
>Ga0153915_10004213_pt1 | contig 13231 bp, 8 predicted proteins | sample Opewatmetagenome_2_FD_107003 | JGI IMG/M metagenome (GOLD analysis project Ga0153915, IMG submission 107003) | Freshwater wetland microbial communities from Ohio, USA - Open water 3 Core 3 Depth 3 metaG | ecosystem: Environmental > Aquatic > Freshwater > Wetlands | place: USA: Ohio, Lake Erie... | reverse complement strand
TTTTGAAATTATTGTTTTGGATGATGGCAGCCACGACCAACACAGCCTGGATTTGCTGAACAATCTCCACGAACGATACCAGTTTCGCTTAGAACGGACACAAAATCAGGGGTTGGCCGCAACCCGCAATACCGGGGCAACCCTTGCAAGGGGTGAATTTCTTGCTTTTTTGGATGCCGATGACAGCATGGAGCCAAACCTTTATCGACAAGCTCTAAAGATCCTGCATAATTATGAGAATGTAAGTTATGTTGGTTGTTGGGTAGAATATTTTGGAAACACTCATAGCTACTGGCCGACCTGGACACCAGAACCACCCTATACCTTGGTACATAATCCAATCAATACCGGGGCGCTCGTATACCGACGAGCGGATTTTTTACGTTATGGATTAAATGATCCTGATTTTGAGTATATTATGGAGGATTATGACAGCTTGATTAGCATGCTGGAGAACGGTTGTTGCGGGGTGGTCATTCCTGAACCATATTTTAAATACCGAATCCGTGATGATTCAATGTTCCATATCACCACTGACAGTATCAAAATATGGACGTACCAAAAGTTGGCGCGCAAACATGATGCACTTTATTCAGCATATGCAGAGGATATCATGGGTCTGACCAATTGCAATGGTCCGGGATACATGTACGATAATCCGACTCTCTGGTATCCATCCATCGAGTATAGTTTGGGTGTGGGTCCTTCAGCTGCTAGAAGATATCCAGACGATGATCTGGCAAGGGCTTCTTCTAGAACCCTTTTTTATTTCTATATTCGCTCAATTCTACTCAAGCCATATAAGATATTCCAGGGAAAATTACCCTGGCTGAAAAAAATTTTACCTAAGGTGAGAACTTTGTTAATTGGAAATTGACTGACTGCATGAATTTCTTCTATGTGGTAAAATTTGTTGACCATGCGTCAGTACATTATAGACAAAGATGATGATTTCAGAGGCTCCACATCTGGAATCTGGGTTTCTGATCGTACATACAGGCGGGGATTTAACCTCTCTGGTGTCATAGGCTAGAGGTTTTCCAGAAATAGTACCTAACACATTTTTTATTAGGAGAAGCCATATCTCATGACAAATTTTAAAATTCCCAGGTTGAGCTTGTTACTCGTGTTTATCGTGGTATTCGCGAGCACATGTACAACCTCCACGGCCCAGCCACTATCGGATCCTGACGTTACTCCTGTAAATGTTGCTGTACCTGAGGTCACATCTGGAGGGTCAACACAGTTAACACCTGGGACTTCAATTGAAGCTACAGCCGAAATTACACCCACTGCTTACCTGCCCCTGATCCAAAAACCTGATGTAAAATTCCTCGGGATTTACTTTAAACAATATTGGACCAGTAAAAATGTCACTCCGTACATGTCACAGGCAGACCAGGGAGCGGGTAAAAAGCATACTTCGGTCGGCTGGTTTATTGATTTAGAAGATGCTGCGTTTACTGAACCCGTCACCTATTTACCAGGCAATAACCTTTATAACCAGCTGGAAGAATTATGGAAAGCTGGATATATCTCATTCATAAACCTTGGTACGAATGCGACTGCCGCGGAGATACTTAACGGGGATCGAAATAGTGAAATTGGTTATGCAGCTCAATTCTACAAGGCATGGGTCGACCAGGGTGGAGGTCGGCGGGCGATGATTGCACCGATGCAGGAGATGAATGGGGTATGGACATCCTACGGACAATTCTCGACATCAGAAGATTTTAAACAGGCTTACCGGTACATTCTAAATATATTCGCCAATCAAGGGATTACGCGCGATCAGGTATGGTGGGTTTTCGCACCTAACGGCTATAATGATCCCGGGGATGATTCGCGGAAATTTGAAAATTATTACCCTGGCGATGATGTCGTCGATATCGTAGGATTCAGCTCGTATAATTATGGATATTGCCCGGATACAGCGCCATTCTGGAGATGGGAAAGTTACCCGGAAATATTCGAGCCATACATTGCGCGGATGCAGGTCATGGCACCCTCAAAACCAATCATCATCGCGGAAACCGCGTCGACAGCTTATGCTGGTGTTGATGCAGAGGGTAACCCAGTAATCGATTATAACCAAATGAATCAATGGTTGATTGATAATTACAATTACTTTGCCCATCGTGCAGGTGTCATCGGTGTATTCTATTTCAGCTTCCCTGTGTTCAATGACCACTCTTGTGCTATAGAGATCAATCCAAATGGAGTGATGTTGAGCGGATATGGAGTAGGTGTCTCGAACACGGTATATCAATATCTTAATGCTGGCCAATTGGATAGCTTAATCCGCTAATCCTGGAAACATACAGACACCATTTCTTATTCTCAAAAGGCAAATGAGTAGTTTTATAGAGTATAGATAGAAACTTCAATCAATGCTTTTTCCCCAAGCACAAGACCTCAATTCTGTGATCTTCGAACGAGAAGCTGCATACGTGCAAGGTTGTTATTTATTAAGGCTCCATGGCGAAAAAGCTAGTGGTCTATGGACATACATACTCAAAAGAAAACTGATATTCCCAAATGTATAGGATGAAATAAATGTTATTATGAAAACATTCAAAATATTGGGTAGAAAAGCATTATTGGTAATTTTTGTGATCCTACTGTCGACATCCACCAATTTTGCGGCTGCACAAACAGAGGCAGCCAGACCCAAAATCTATCTTCCAATCATCGAAAACAATACTTATTATGGTTTTAGCACGGCTAACAAGTTTATCGGCATTGATATGCAACATTACTGGACTGATTCAGATGTATTGACCTATATGCCTGTGGCAGATACTCTGGCTGGTAAAAAACATTCTGTAAGTGGTTGGTTCATTGATATTCAAGATGGGCATTTTAAGTCTGGACACACTGATCCTAAAACCAACAACTTAATCCGGCAGCTGGAAGCCTTATGGAAAAATGGATATGTCTCCTTTGTAAATATCACTTCTTGGGCCACTGCTTACGCAATCGCTTCTGGGCAACTGGATAGTTATTTAGGGTATATGGCTGAGTATTATGCTGATTGGGTTGGTCTTGGTGGCGGACGGCGGGCATTTCTGGCACCCCTTCCCGAAATGAACGGGGTCAACTCAAATGGGCAGCCATGGACAAGCTATGGCGGTGATCCGGTCAATTTCAAATTGGCATATCAACGCATACAGACCATTTTTGCTCAAAAAGGGGTGAGCCGCAATCAGGTATGGTGGGTTTTTGCACCCAATGGCTGGAGTAAGGCCGGGCATGAATTTGAGAACTATTATCCTGGGGATAGTCTCGTTGATGTCGTTGGATTCAGCATGTATAACTACGGTTGGTGTGCAGTCGCGCAGCCCTGGCCAAAGTGGGAAAATTACGATACCCTATATGAACCTTATATTTCCCGGATTCATACGATGGCACCCAGCAAACCCATTATTATCGCTCAAACTGGTAGCACTGCAGATACTGCTTCGGGTTTCGATGCTAGCGCGAAAAATACCTGGTTAAGAGTGAATTACGAATACTTATCGCATCAGCCGCAGGTGTTAGGAATTTTATATTACGATTTTGATCAATCAAGTTGGGAATGCAATTGGAGAATAACGGATGGGAACACCTTCAAAGCAGGATATAGTGCTGGAGCGGGTTTCTCGGCGTTTAAATATTTAAATTGGCAGGATCTGCAATCCATCATTCCATAATCCTAATTCATCATAAAATAATATAAGTACAAGTGAGAAGGCATTAGCAATCCTTCTCGTATTCTTCGTTTATAATTCAGCCTCATGGAACAATCTATGAGTATTTTGGGGATTTAATATAAATGAATTTTCTTTCACGAATGATAGTTATGCTCAAGCGCATCTGGCGGTTTGGCTATAGCAAAGCCCATGCAATATTTAGTCAAATCACGCCTGAGCCGGTCAAGAATATAAAAATAAAGATAATATCTTGGCGTGAACGAAAGATGGTTGTTCAAAACCAGGAAGTATTACGAAATATTTTACAAGAAAAACAAATTGGGAATGGTTATCGAACGATCATTGTTTTTCCGCCCAGTCTTGACTGGAATGTGCAGTTATTCCAACGTCCACAACAGATGGCGCTAGCGTTAGCCAAACAAGGAGCGTTAGTTTTTTATATTCAACCCAAACCTGACCATAAAAAACAACCATTTCAATTGGTTCGTAAGCGGTTATATCTATGCCATGTTCATGTGGATACATTTCAAATTTTATCAAACCCACTTATCTACCTGCTGACTTGGAATAGCAGATATGCTTCTCAGTTTATTCATCCAAGGATTCTTTATGATTACGTGGATGACATAAATGCTTTTTTTGGTGACCATCAAAAACATGTAAAGGGCCATCAATATTTATTACAAAAAGCTAACTATATTCTTGCCACAGCGCGAAAATTGGTTGATGAAGTCTACCTTCTACGCCCTGATGTGATATTCTCACCAAATGGTGTCGAGTATGAGCAGTTTGCACGTGCAGCGCGTAAGGAGTTTTCTTCAGCTCCCAGTGATATGCAAGCGATTCTCTCAAAATCCAATCCGGTCATCGGTTATTATGGTGCACTGGCGCGTTGGTTTGATTATGATTTACTAAAAAGAGTTGCTACCTTGCGACCGGATTACCAATTTGTTCTGATTGGTCCCGATTATGACGGCACGGTGAAATTATCTGGGATTCTGAATATCAAGAATATATACTGGTTAGGTGTAAAACCTTATGAAGAACTTCCCCAATATCTGCAATACTTTGATGTCGCTACAATTCCATTTATTGTTAATGATATTACCCATGCAACCTCTCCATTAAAGCTTTTTGAATATATGGCTGGTGAAAAACCAATTGTCATCACACCCATGAAGGAGAGTATGCAATACTCAGGCGTATTGATAGGAGAGAATTCAGAGCAATTTGCTCAGAAATTAGATTTAGCGCTTAAAATGCGGGAGAATGGGACTTATTTAAACCTTTTGCGTCAAACCGCCCTGGAAAATACTTGGGTACGAAGAGCAGAAGAAATTCTTTCAGTAATAGAAACGAATCATTGATTCCCACATATTTCTGTTCAATCAACCTTATTAATCGTTAGTTATTTTCCCCTCAAAGTTAGCAATCAAACCAAATAATATCGTCCATCAGATCCAAGTGCACACAGGAAATAATGACGGCATCATCCACAAATAAAACCAAAGGGATGATGATATTACACACTTCTACTATGGTTGTGCATTATGGATTAAGTCCAATAGATGGTTAACCCGCGCTTGCCAATTATTCTCCATTGTAAACCGGGAGATCAGCTCAAGAGGAAGCATAGCTTTTCTAACTTCTCCAACCTTGTCTACGAAATCACTTTGATCGCGTGCTAAATAGACTCCGGGGATTCCCCTTAATGGATTAATTTCCGGAGATACGATCGGTTTTCTCATAGCAAGATATTCATAAACCTTTAGAGGGCTCGTGGCTTGTGTAATTTTATTAACTTTCCAAGGAATTATAGCTACATCAGAAAAAGCTAAATAAGCTGGTATAGCTCTTTGTGGTTTTAATCCCAAAAAATGAAGGTTCGGCAATTTTATTGGAGACTGCCCTTTATAATCTCCGACTACTATAATCGATGCTTCAGGGTACTTTATGGCTACTTCAGTCAATAGATTCCAATCGAACCACTCTCCCCATAAAGCACCTATATAGATAGCAGTCCATTCAGACTTTGGTAAGTCCGATGGGCGTTCATAGAAGCGGTCAGGATTGAAGAGCTGGGTGTTTACAGCGTTTGGAAGCAATGCTGCAGATAAGTGACTCATTCGCGATAGGTGTTCAGCAAGGATGGGTGTCGTTGCCAATAAAACCTGACTTGACTTTATAATGTCAGCCTCTACCTCTTCAGAGTACCAGTCTCCGCCCAATTGAGTGCTCCAATCATCAAGCACGTCATAGATAATAACTCCTCCATTGTCTCTCACATTGTTTATGATGGGTAGAAAGTCGCTTAGAGGCATTTCTACTATGGCACCCAAAACATTTTTATTTAACAACCATCCATGGTCTCTCGTAAATCTATTCCAATCAAGTTTGGATACCTGATATGTGAATAGATTGATATCTTTGATTGAGATGTTTAAATTAAAAGCCTCATATTTGGGGTACTTGTTAATAAAGATGACAGCAAATTTCTGGCGCAGCAATTCCAGCGCGATCTGTGTGCATCTTGCGCCGCCTCCTGTGTCATCAATTGGTATCCCCGAAAGGATAAAAAAAGTACCTTTGACTAATTCATTTCGCTTCTGTTCGATTTGATGACGACGCAGCGCACCATGAATAAACCCAGATATTTTTGCAATTAATCCCCCGAGTTCGAGGAATAAATGGCTGAGAGGTATCTTTTGTGTCACGTTAATAGCAATAAAGAAAATAAACCAGGCAGCAAGGAGAAGGTACACCAACAATTCCAAAGGATGAAAGATGGGAAAAACCCAAATTGCTGCTTGAATAAAAAACATCACTATAAATAGAATAATTAGGAATAAGATTTGTAATGTGAGCTTCCAGTAAGAAGAAGCATGTAAGCCACTCTCCCCATTTCCTATTGACCAATTGAATATTTTTCGCCAATATGACAAAGCAGTGTCAGGGGCAGGCCATTCTGCAATTGCTTCAGGCACAAATGCCCATTTATCAGCATATTTCTTTAATTCCAACGCAAAGAAGGTATCTTCTCCGGTTAAAGTTAACCACTCAGGATACCCACCTATAATTTTCCATATCTCCTTTGTAAAGGCTGAGGATCGTCCAGATGGTAGAAACCAATTAGGATCAATGAGTGATTTGTTCGTCCACCATGCTAATCGGTCTAACTTATCACCTTTGTGGTCAACAGCTTGATACATACCCGCAACAACCTGGATACTGTGGTCTAGCTCAAAGGGCGTTAGTAATTTTTCAAGCCAATCTGGGTGCAGACGACATCCAAAATCTGTTGTTGCGATTATATTAAATTCTGCTTTGGCGATAGCTAAGTTTCTCCCTTTAGCTATATTTACTCCGGGTTCGACAATGATGTGAAATGGAACTGGAGATTGGTAAGATAATTCCATTAATATGGGCAAAGTCTCATCTGTCGATCCAGCGTCTGTAATGATAATTTCGTCGGGCAAACGGGTCTGATTAAACACACTTTTAACCCATGCCTTTGCGTTACTTGCTTCATTTCTAACAGTTGCGATTAACGAAACCTTTACTGAAGAATGACTTTGATCGTATTCCCTCATCGACTTTTGAGGCTGGTAATTCGAGAAAGGGAAAGAACTCATTAAACTACTAATATACAGCTCAACTTGTGCATTATCCTCTATATAATACCCATCTATAAAAATATCAGGCGTAACAATCAGCTTTTTAAGTAAGTGGATAATATAAAGTTTTATTTCCTTGGCAATGATTTTCGTTGCATATATTACGTCTCCCCTTTTAATAATCTCAATAAGTCGTAGTCGTAAATTTGAATGAGCAAATCTACGCAAAATCAGATACGCTAGCAGTAGGCTAATTCCAACGAAAAAAAAATATAAAATGGAAATTAAAGGTTCAATCTCTGCTTGTTTCAGAGATTTGCTTATCAAATAAATTGGATGTGCTAAAAATTCTAAAGGCGTCATTATTTTGCGGTTTTTGAGACCAAGGAATTAGTTGACTGGAAACCGCTAGGATAGATTCTCAAAACACAGCCCGTATCCCAATGAAAAGTCGGTAATGGTACAGGATTGCTTGGTGTTGGAGGTTTAATTTTTAGATTAAGAGTGGTTAGGAAACCGAGAAGAGTAGTAGGAAGAAGAATCAGCATCTCAGTTCTTTTCTTCATGAGGAAGGATTTTATCACTCTTTAATCAAAGTACGTTTAAGCCATTTTTGAAAACTAACGAGTATTTGCCCCAAGCGAGAGGATTTTACTTGTTCAGATACGGGTAAGAAAAGTCGGCGCAACCATAGATAGAACCAGTGAGAAGCTGATTTGGGTTGAACCAAAACCGAATATTTTGCATTTAGCTGCTGGAGTTCCTGCCTCGCTTGAAGGAATTCCACCAAATATTGGACTTCACGAATTATTGATTGTTTTTCGAACTCAGTAACAGGTTTTGGGCTGTTTCTTTTTTTGTTGGCGATGGTTGTGGATAAATTGCTCAAGGTGCATTCACCCATCTGGTCAAGTGTAAACTTGTCACGAATATGTTTACGGCTGGCTTGAGACATTTGTTGTCTTCGTGGCGTATCAGAAATTAGTTGGCGTAATATATTTGTATATTCAGTGGTTTCATCCTGCAGTGATGCTGGTGAGCGCAAAATTCCACAATCTTCTGAAACCAGCTCGCCCTGTCCACCAACCTGTGCACCTACGACAACCAGCCCACAAGCCATCGCTTCATATATTGCCTGTGAAATCCCCTCATTGTGAGAAGGTAAAAAGAGGATATCGGAGGCCGCCATGATTGCTGGCATTTTTTCCGTGGGTACGCTTCCCAATATATGAACCCTATCTTGCAGCCTACATTCATACAATTGTTCCTTGAGTTGTGCCATCAAGGAACCTTCGCCAGCGACTAAGGCATGAAATCTAACTCCCTTCTCAGCAAGTTTGCAAAGGGTCTCTGCAAAAATATCTGGCTGTTTTTGTGCTTCAAGTCGCGCCGCATATAGAATCACAATGTCGTTTATCTCAATTCCAAGCTCAGCTCGCACTTGCTCACGCTTTGATAGTTCAGGTTTCCAAATTTCAGGATCTACACCTATGTAACACACTACCAATTGGTTGGCGTTTCCCCCTGCCTCAACCATCCAATCGCGGAGCTGTTTACAAGAGGTAAACGATAAATCAAGAAAATCACGATAAAGCAATGATAGTCTTGGAAATCCGCCTTGCATCCAGTCGGGAGTGACAAGGTGAAGAAAATCCAGAATCGGGATTGAGGGGAATAATCTACTCAAAGTAGGCAGCAGACGGTAGCCTTCATAGCTACCTTGAATAAAGATAACGTCAAAATTCCGTGATTGGGTCAGATAACACAGGAATCGGGGGTAATCTTTGATCGGAATGAAATTGGGAAGAATAAATACATAGGGTGTACGTTTTTCAAACTCATAAAGCCACGGATCACTAGATGAAGCAGTCGTCACAATAGAAATAATCCAACCATGATTTATCAATTGATCCATCAAATTTAAAGTAAATCGCTCAGTGCCTCCCATTTCGAGCCAGGGAAGGATCATGAGTAGATGAGGACCGGTTTTTGCCAATAGATTAAACTCAGCGATTTGCAGGTTGACCGGGGTGAGATTAAAATCTATTGATTCGGTTAGGTTGGGAAAGCCTCCATGATATAGGTCTGGATATTTTTCTTGTAGCAAGGTTCGAAATTCATTTAGTCGTGCTTCCTGTAAATTTTCCCAGCGATCTGAATGATCTTCCCTCACCCGATACCAGGTAAGGTATTCGGGCACGGTTGCTCCCCAATAACCATGAGCTGCACACCGCATCCAAAAATCCCAATCTTCAAGCCCACCGCGAATAGTTTCATCGAAGCCACCAACTGCTTTATGCACTGATTTGCGTACAACGCACATCATCGAAACACGATTGCGTTCGGCATTCATTGCGCCATCATGAAATCCACCAGTCCATAGGTAATTTAAACCCCCAAAAGCGACGTGGTATGAAGCTACAAAGCTATATAGTGGATGGGTCTCTAGAAACCACCACCACTTTTCAGCTGCTGTTGGTTCTAGAAGGTCATCGCTATCTAGTAAGAGGACAAATTCAGATCTGGCATGAGAAAAACCAGTATTTCGAGCGACACTTAAGCCCCGATTTTCAGAATGATCGATCACCCTAATTCGTACATCACGATTGCGAAATTCATCTAAAATTTGTATGGATGGTTGATCAGTCGATCCATCGTTGATAATTAACCATTCCCATTGTTGTAATGATTGGTTGAAGATGCTTTGCGCGGTTTCATGAAATACAGGTCCGGAGTTATAAAACGGGGTCACAATGGTTAATACTGGGGAATCTTTCCAAGTTATTAAATGCTGTGCAAAGTTTTCCCTTAATAGATGAGCTGGATTCAATATGAAATCAGGATTGTGCGGGTTAATCATGGTTCTTATAAAAAAGTATGAGATGACAAATCTTAAGGTTTACTGGTTTGAACCCCTACGACATCAATATTCTCTATCATCGGAGGGGAAAATAACAATGGGATAGATACCAATGATACTAGATAGACTGCATAATGATATCTGAAGTTAGGTTCAGCTAATATTAAAGAAAATGTGATCGACTGAATCAAGATTGGTACTGAGAGCAACCCAAATCTAAGATTATGATTTCGAATAATTAATACTGCGGATACAAGTAAGTTTAGATATAAGAAAAAAGCTGGCCTCCATATGAACCAATTGAGATTTGTATCATGGGATGTTTTAAAGACCCAATTTGAAATCCAGGCACGCATGGCAGGAATTTTTGAATCAGGGCGAATCCCATAGGGATTCGGATCAACGAGTACTTCTACATGCGATGCATTGCGTACTTCACCATAAGGGTCCCAAACGATCCATTCCAGTGAGCGAGAACAACGCCCATAATATACCAATATATTGGGTATACGGTGCAGTAAATTGACCATTATTTGTTCGGGCGAAATGGAGCGATTCAAATCTGTTGTGAAGCTATCAGGGCTTAAAGTCGCCCAAATATTACAGCTCCAGTTTGGCGATGATAACTCAATTGAGGAAATCATAAGGGCAGTTTCACTGCCTGGGATAGCGTAAGCTGCCCTCGAATAGAGAGATAGTGAAACTTCAGATAGAGTATTGGATTTCTCAACCCCCACCCAATTGTAGATCGGTCCACGAATTCCAATATAAAGGAAAGCACAAACCAGGCTGGAAACAAGCCATGATTTCCACTTATTTGGATACACCACGATTAGCAATAATAATATCCCTACGCCTAAAGTCAAGCCATCATGACGGAGGAGTAAAACCAGGGTGGTAGTAATACTCAGGGTTATCCGTGCAGAAAGAGAATCTATCCATGCCCCTTTCGTGACAACGACCCTGGCAATGATAAGGGTTAGGCCCAATATGGCAATACTATATGGAATATCTTTCCATAGGGTGTTGACCATTGTGCCATTAACCGGAATTATTGCGAAGATAATAGTAAGTAACCAGATTATCCAGCGGCGAATACCCAGACGTTCAAAAAAAGCAAACCATAACCCTGCAACGAAAGCAAGTGCAATGATCTGAGCAATTGCTATAACCGCAGGTGAAAGGTAGATACGGGTGAGCAACCAAATCAAAAAAGTATGAAACGCTGGGTGGTGATCTACAAATTTGCCCGTCAGAACTTGCCCCCATTGGACCATCGAGTCGGCACTCATCATTCCTGGAAAGAATGCTAACAGATAGATTCCCCATATAAATATAAGTGGGAGAATGTATTTGATAGAAGCTCTGATGAGAGAAGAATTGAAAACGGTCTGCCCCTTGTATTGGAAGGATGATGCGAACCAGGTAATGAGGAAAAATAAGGCTAAACCAACAACAATACCTGTACTTGCCCGATATACAAGTTTTACAATAAAGGTGGTGGCGAAATGGTTCAAATCCAGAGGTGGAGATACTATGGGAATATTAAATGACAGCCAAACACCAGCCAGAAGGCAAGTACCTATAAAGCCAATCTTCCAAAATGCTGAATAGGAATTTAAACGCAATAGTGCATATGGAAAACATATCTTATGTAACCCTAAAATGACCAACGTGGTGGCTAAAATATAGATAAATCCAGCAAAAATCCACTGGGATACCGAGTTTTTGGGTAACCAAAGAAAAATTGAAATACAGGACGATACAGATAAAAAAACCAAAAAAAAACAGAAACCGGAATTTCTCAATAAACTAATATATTGCCTTGTATTTCCATTTTGAGATTTTTCCATAAAGTAATTATAGGCTAAAAAGGATGATGAATGTTAGTATATACTTCTATATAATGAGGCTGTATTATAGCTAATTATTATCTATTTGACTTCCTTTCCAGTGTGCTTGGGTTATATCTTCAGGCGTCTGAGCAAGGTTACTCTGCATAATCGGTGAGTATATTTCCTGCAAGGGAACCAGGGTTCAAGTCCCTCTTTCCACCAGGTTGATATAACCCATTGTGAGCAATGGACTGGTTTATTGGATAAAATACGACTATCCTGTGATAAACTAGAAAGCACACATTTCTTTTCTAATGAAAAGGAAATGGCTGCATGAAAAATAATTTCCTATTTGGATTGATAATTATCCTAGCGGGGTTGACCATTTGTGGGGTCAGCATACAGAATGCTAGTGCACATTTACCAGAACAAGGGATCAGGCAATTTACCAGCAATCAAGAGGTGGCTTTGACACCTATTCCAACGGTCTCACCATCAATTGTTGTGGAAGCGACACCTGAATCACGCGTGCTCCCACCCGTAGGGAGTAATGCCGGTCTGGTCATTGGTGCAAGTGTGCTGGTGTTGATTATCATTGGCGGGGTTTTAAGTGCACGGAGGAGACAAAATCATTGACAGGGTTAATTTCATGAGGTATGCTTGCTGCGCTCCGGGTGGGTCCAGCGCGGCGGAACCCTTCGAACCCTGTCAGGTCTGAGAAGAAGCAGCAGTAAGGAGGAACTTCCGGGTGCCGTTGGGAAGCTTGCCCGGAGTTTTAGTATTAAAAAAACAAGTGGTGATATTCACCGCTTGTTTTAACTTTATCGTTATAAAGTCTATCGATAAAGCTCCATCGAGGTTGGTAAGCTAGCTAAAAGTTCACTATTGTAATTGTCTATGAAATCTGCAGTACCGCCAAACTCAATATTCCAGCCAATAACCTGGACATTGGTCCCCGTTGTGTTTGTGCCTAACCAATGCAGATCCGAACATGGGGCTAGGATGGTGCCGATAAAGAATGTGTCACTAGTGCCGTTAAATGTGACATCAGAAGGGCAGTTTGGGGTCGGGGGTAAGTATGGTACGTAGAAGAGGAGACCCCGGATCGCCGGGGAAGGATCTGGATCATCCTTATCTGTGGACGGTGCACTGAGGTTGAGTGTAATCTCGCCATTCATTTTGACATCGCCGGAGAGTATGACGATGGTTACTCCTTCACCGGTGTAGGTT
>Ga0153915_10004212_pt1 | contig 13231 bp, 13 predicted proteins | sample Opewatmetagenome_2_FD_107003 | JGI IMG/M metagenome (GOLD analysis project Ga0153915, IMG submission 107003) | Freshwater wetland microbial communities from Ohio, USA - Open water 3 Core 3 Depth 3 metaG | ecosystem: Environmental > Aquatic > Freshwater > Wetlands | place: USA: Ohio, Lake Erie... | reverse complement strand
CATTCCTGGGCAACCGCTCAATCGCCTCCGATATAATCCGGACCGCTTCCGTACGATTAAGAGATTCCAGCGGAGTTATATCAAGGCCCAGGATGTTTATCTTATCCTCATCATCGGTCTGAGTTGTGCCTCTCCCCTGATTAAGCGCCTCGTATTCATGTATAACCGATATCCCTTTTGCCTCATCAAGAAGTCGATAAAATTCCTCGATTCCCACTTCAAGTTCAGCTGCCACCTCCTCATCCTTGGCAGGCCGCATCTCCCTGTTCTCTACTTTGGCATAGGCCTCCGACAGCTTTTTAGCGTTCCTCCTGACGGAACGAGGGACCCAATCCATTGATCTGAGCTCATCGATCATTGCCCCCCTGATGCGGAATTCGGCATAGGATTTGAACTCAACGCCTTTGTCGGGATCATACTTTTCGATTGCATCCAGAAGGCCCATAACTCCGGAGCTTTTGAGATCATCCTGGCTTATATGTTGAGGCAGCCTCAGCGCCATCCTCCCTGCTATTGTCTTTACAAGAGGGGCATATTGCGCAATCAGCTTATTCCTCTCTTCCGGATCTATTTTCTTCTTTCCAGAGAGGGCCGGCTGCGTGTATTTTTTAATCTTTCTCGCTGTCATAGGGGTCATTCCCCTGCCCTCCCTTTAGTGTTCCATCAGCCTGCGCCAGAAAAACTTGATATCCCCTTCAAAGGCAATATCATCCTCCGCAAGCATCCTTTTTGCAAGGGCCATGATGCTCCTGCTGGCCGGGGCGTCGGGATGGCATTCAAGAACAACCTTCTGCTTTCTTACCGCGGCAGGTATCTGTTTATCATATGGTATCCACCCCAGATAATCAAGCGCCGGAGATGCAAGGTATCTGTCTGCGACCATGCTCAGACTTTTAAATATCCTGTCCGCCTCTGCTCCGCTGCGGGCCAGATTTATAAGCACCTTGAATCTTTTCTGATGGTACTCCTTGATTAATACCTTTATAAGGGCGTAGGCATCCGTAAGGGACGTGGGCTCATTGGTTACAACCACGATCCTTTCCATTGCCGCGTAATTAAAATACATCACGTTTGAGGATATTCCGGCCCCTGTATCGATCAGGATCAGGTCGAACTGTTCATGCAGGGAATCCAGCTCATTCAGCAAGAAAAGCCTCTGACTGTTGTCGAGGTTTGTCAATTCCTGTATCCCTGATGCCGCCGGAAGCAGCTTAAACCCGCTGGGCGCCGTTATGATAACCTCCTCAAGCGTCTTCTCGCCTTTAAGGACATGGCTGATGGTATATTTGGGATTAAGGCCCAGCATAATATCCATATTTGAAAGACCCAGATCCGCGTCAAGGATGAGGACCCTTTTCTTAAGCTTCTGGAATGCATCCGCCAGGTTTGCTGTTATGCTTGTTTTTCCCACGCCGCCCTTGCCGCTGGTTATTGATATGACCCTTATATGCTTGGAATCATACTCGCTGGTCTTCTCGACAACCCTTAAAGGCGCATGGTTATTCAATTTTATCAGGTTTCTAAGCCCGGCAGCTTGATCTGTCATTTCTTTCCTCGCTTGTTGAATTATTTTGTATTCCCCTCATCCCGGCCAGAAGAAAAGTTGCCAACTTCTTCCTGGAAGCGATCTCAATATCCTCCGGGACATTTTGTCCCGCTGTAAAATAGGAGACCGGTTTTTGTTCTGTCAGTAAAAAATTAATCATGGCCGATTGATCTTCGGATTCATCCAGTTTCGTAAAAATGACGCTCTTGAATGAAAGTTCGTCGAATCTCTTTTCGGCGTTTATCATATTCTGATATTGTGTCGTAGCGCTCAGCACAAGAAAAGGATGTATATCTTCATTAATGTCCATGAGCCTTTTAAGTTCAGCGATATCCACGTTTTTATTCGGGCTCCTGCCTGCCGTATCAATAAATATCCTGTCGCAATCGCTGTGCTTTCTGATTGCTTCTTTCAATTCATTGCTGTTAACAGCCACCTCCAGAGGCAGATCCATTATCCTGGCATAGGTCTGCAGTTGGGCTGTGGCTGCGATCCTGTAAGTATCAAGGGTTATCAGGGCCGTCTTCCTGCCGCCCTGCACGGCATTCAAGGCCGCAAGCTTTGCAAGCGTGGTTGTCTTGCCCACCCCTGTCGGCCCGACAAAGGAGTATATCTTCCTTTTTCTTCCGTTTTTCTCATCTCCGTCGATCCTGATTTTATTGAGGACCTTCAAAAGCGATTCCTTAAGAAAATCGGAGCGGCTTTTATCGGCCTGGCCCGGATTCCCGTCCTCCTCCTTCATAAGGTCCGTAATGATATCCGCATTCAGGCCGAAGGTCTTATAATAGCCATATCTCTCCTTAAACACCCTGTTGAAATAATATTCCGGTTTCAGGATCGATCCGGCATCGGCGCTGAAGAGGGCATCCTTGATATCCTTGATATCCCTTTCCAGTCGTTCAAAAGGGCCTTTAGCAGAGATCTTATCCGCCGGTTTTTCAAAATGCACATCGTAATCAACGGCGGCGGTTACCTCTATGCCCTTCTTGTTTCTGCCATAGGCGCGGCCTGCCTGGGAAATGGTCTTTGTCCCTAAAATCACCGCATCAGGCCCCATTTCCTTTTTGACCATCTTCATTGCTTCCTGGGCATTCTCCGCAATAAATTTCTTTATATTCATTTTCTTAACCTATCTCTCCCAAAGATTGAACTTCCAGCCCGCCCGGTATCTCATTATGTGAAAAGACGGCGACCTGCACATGAAAACTGTCGCACAGCTTCTTAAGATGCCTTCTTATCGCCGTCGAACACAGGATAACCGGCTGTTCGATCTTGACTGTAATGCCGTCAATGCCCTTCTTAATCTGATCAACTATCTTCCTGGCCTCTTTAGGCCCGAGCGCGAGATATGTGCCGTAATCGGTCTGATTGATTCCCCTTGCGATCATATCTTCAACTGCCGGTTTCAGGTTCAGGACCTTCAGGGTCTTTTTGCCCATGAGATATGGCTTGGTAATGGAACGGGCCAGCCTCTGTCTTACATATTCAGTCAGGATATCCGTATCCTTTGTCATTGGGGCATAGTCCGCCAGTGTCTCGACGATAGAGAGGAGGTCCCTGATAGAGACCTGCTCCCGCACCAGGTTCTGCAATACCTTCTGAAGGGACCCTAAACTCAAAAGGCCCGGCACAAGCTCCTCAACAACCTTCGGGGTTGTCTTTGAAATATTGTCCAGAAGGCGCTGAATCTCCTGTCTGCCCAGGAACTCATAACCGTATTGTCTTACCACCTCCGACAGGTGCGTGGTAAGGATGCTTGCAGGTTCCACCACCGTATATTCGGCAAGCTCCGCCGCCGCCTTCTTATCGGGCGTTATCCATATGGCCGGAAGGCCGAAGGCCGGATCTTTTGTCTTGATCCCTTCTATCTTGCCCCGTGCGTCGCCGGGGTCTATGGCCAGTAAATGGTCCGTCATCAGCTCACCCCTGGCAACCTCGTTTCCCTTAATGCAAAATGTATATTCATTCGGCTTCAGTTCCAGGTTGTCCCTGATATGAAGGGACGGCATGATCAATCCCATCTCAGTGGCGAACTGTTTTCTCAAGGCCCTTATCCTGTCAAGGAGATTGCCCTGGCCCTTATTATCCACGACAGGTATTATGCCGTATCCTATCTCAAGCTCAAGGGGATCCAACGGCAGCATTTTTTCTATCTCTTCATGGGTAAGTTCAGGCTTCAGCTCCTTGGGGGCCGCTACTTTCTCGACAGCCTTCGTTGCCTGCTGTATTTTCAAGGTCCTTGCCAGAAAGAATATCACCGCCGAAAGAAGGGTGAAGGGTATCATAGGCATGCCCGGCGCAAGACCGAATAAAAAGACGATGGCCGATGCGAGCATGAGGGCCTTTGGCTGGAATCCCAATTGGGTCCCCATTTCAGCGCCGATATTCTGCCCTTCCGATGCCGCCCTTGTTACAAGTATGCCCGCGCCTGTCGATATAACAAGGGCCGGTATCTGTGAGACAAGGCCGTCGCCTATGGTAAGCAGCGTATAATTCTGAACAGCGGTCGAAATATCAAGGCCCATCTGGAGCACGCCTATGATCAGACCGCCTACTATGTTGATTATCGTGATAATGATGCCGGCAATGGCATCGCCCCTTACGAACTTGCTCGCGCCGTCCATGGCGCCGTAGAATTCCGCCTCTTTTGACACCTCTTTGCGTCTTGCCCTTGCGGCATCTTCATCAATAAGCCCGGCGTTCAGATCCGCGTCTATGCTCATCTGTTTTCCCGGCATCGCGTCCAGGGTAAAACGGGCGGCGACCTCTGCGATCCTTCCTGAACCCTTTGTGATGACCACGAAGTTTATTATGACAAGTATAACGAAAACGACCAGTCCGACGGTCGGGTTTCCTCCGACGACAAATGAGCCGAAACCTCTGATAACCCTGCCTGCCGCTAAAAGGCCGGTGTGTCCGTTTAAAAGGATCAGCCTGGTAGATGCGACATTCAGGGCCAGCCTGAAAAGCGTGGTTAAAAGGAGCACGGATGGAAACACGGAAAAATCGAGGGGCTTTACCACATAGATTGTCACAAGTATAATCATTACGGCAAGCGAGATATTCATTGCAAGAAGTACATCAAGAACGGCCGTTGGAAGCGGGATAATCATAACCATAAGTATCCCTATGATTCCGATTGAAATCCCTATGTCCATGTGGGCCAATATCGAGGTCTTTTTTAATGGGGCCTTTTCTGTGGTCATTGATTCTTCCTGATCTTAAAATAATAATCTCATTGCATGAAATTATCTTGCGTTCGCTTTTTTCTTCTTAAGGCCATATACATAGGCCAGTATCTCTGCTACAGCCTGATAGAACTCGGGCGGCACCTCCTGTCCTAGCTCCAATTTATACAAATTCTGTGCCAAGGGTTTGTTCTCAACTATAGGAATTCCGTGTTCCTTGGCCAACTCTTTAATCTTAAAGGCAATCTTATCTGCGCCCTTGGCCACAATTCTCGGCGCCGTCATCTTTTCACCAGGCTTATAAATGAGCGCCACTGCGTAATGGGTAGGGTTGGTGATAACGACATCGGCCTTGGGCACCTCTTTCATCATCCTCCTCCTTGCCATTTCCCTCTGGATTGACCTGATGCGGGACTTTATCATCGGATCCCCTTCCGTCTGCTTGAATTCCTCCTTAACCTCCTGTTTTGTCATCTTTAAATCCTGCTCAAATTCCCATCTTTGGAATATGTAATCCAGGATCGCCAGGACAAGAATGACATAGCAACACCTTGTAAGGACCTTCAGGGATATGCTCCCAAGCATGGACAGGATTTGCACATTATCCTGATACATCAAAGGAATAAGCTGTGAATAATCATTCTTGAGCACTGAAAAGGCGGCCCAGCTTACAATAATGATCTTGAATATCGATTTTAGCAGTTCCGCGAAGGACCGTTTGGAAAACAGCTTGCCGAAACCCTTTATCGGGTCTATTTTTGACAGGTTTGGCGTCAAAGGTTCGACGCTCATTATAAATCCGGACTGCAGGAGATTAGCCGCCACGGAAACGACGACCAGGAGGATCATTATAGGCAGTATCATGATGAGAAAGCCCTGGATGGTATTGGACATATATACGGCAAGGCCCAGGTCGCCGGATGCCACCTGAGGGATGGAGGTAAATGTCTCCTTGAGATTTTCTCCCAGTTTTTGGGTTAATTGCCCTGCATTGAAATACATGTATATAACGCCTGCGGACAATATGCCTATCGAAGACACCTCCTTGCTCTTCGCTGTCTGTCCCTTTTTCCTGGCATCCTCCTCCTTTTTAGGAGTCGCCTGTTCGGTTTTGTCCTGAAAACTCTCTTGTGCCATTATTCTCCTACATCAATCGAATCAGGCCTGCCAAGGCCTCTCCCATCTTTTTAAACAGCGCCGTTAAGAAGGGATTCATGTTTGCAAAGGTCATGATAAGAAAGATAAAACCTATGCAGATGTTGACCGGAAATCCTACCATAAGGATGTTGACCTGAGGAACGGTCCTTGCGACTATCCCGAGACAAAGATTGGAAAGAAACAGCGCTATTACCATAGGCGCCGCCAGTTTAAGCCCTGTTAAAAACATATCCCCGCCCAGTTTCACGAGGATGCCGGCGATGGAGGCGTCAAAGGTTATATTGCAGGGAGGCGCTGTTTGAAAGGAACTTGCCAGCGCCCGAAGAAATATATGATGTCCGTCAATGCAAAAGAACATGAGTATGGTCAGGAGATACATAAGTTCGGTCAGCACCGAATCCTGCACCTCGGCCTGGGGATCGATTGCCCTTGCCATGGAAAAACCCATCTGGAAACTCATAAAATGTCCCGCCATCTGGATTGACGTAAAAAACATCCTCACGGTCATGGCCAGTATCAAACCCATTAATGCCTCTGAAATAAGCGCTATTATTATCTCAGCGGCGGTTTCAGGATATCCGGCCGTTTGAGGCACAACAGGCATCATGGCTATAGCCAGTATCATCGACAATCCGATCTTCCAGATGGAAGGCACCCCCCTGGCACCGAAGAGGGGCAGCATAAAAATCATAATGCTGACCCTCATAAGGACCCAGAAAAAGCACTGCATCTGTTCCAGGGATTCAAGAGGGAAGGTCATTGGCCGCTTCCTATTTAATTATTTCCGGTATGCTCTGTATCAGGCGGCTGGTAAAGGTCGACATCTTTTCAAGCATCCATGGAGAGACAGCGAGAAGCGCCAATAAAACCGCGACTATCTTGGGCACAAAGGAGAGAGTCATCTCCTGTATCTGCGTGGTCGCCTGAATTACCGCGACAAGCAATCCCACCACCAGCCCCACTCCTAAAAGGGGAAGCGACAACAGAAGCGTCAGTTTTACAGCCTCGCTTCCAAGGCTCATAACGTATTCCGGCGTCATTTTGTAAACCTCCTATCCGAAGCTCTTTATCATTGATCCTGCAAGCAGATTCCAGCCGTCGATCAATACAAAAAGCATCAGTTTAAAAGGAAGCGAAATCATGAATGGAGGAAGCATCATCATGCCCATCGACAACAGCACGCTTGCCACCACCATGTCGATAATTAAAAACGGGATATATATTACAAAACCGATCTGAAAGGCCGTCTTTAACTCGCTTATGGAAAACGCGGATACAAGCACGATGGTAGGAACTTCATCATAATTCGCAGGTCTGTCTTTCCCTGAAATATCCATGAACAGCGCGATGTCTTTTTTCCGAGTCTGTTTCAGCATGAATGCCCTGATAGGCTTCACAGCTTTGTCCAGGGCCTCTTTCTGCGACATCTCCTCGGCAAGATAAGGCTGCAAGGCCTCCTTGTTTATCTGGTTATAAACAGGCGACATCAGAAAGAATGTCAGCAGAAGCGACAGACCTATTATAATCTGGTTGGGGGGCATATTCTGTGTTCCAAGGGCCTGTCTCAACATGGAAAAGACTATGGCCAGCCTTGTGAATGACGTCATCATAATAAGGATAGCCGGCGCCAGGGACAACACAGTCATCAGGAATATGATCTGCAAGAGCATGGAGACCTGCTGAGGATTCTGAGCCTGTTCAAGGCCTATCTTCACCGTCGGCAGGGTTATCGGGTCCTGCGCCCATGCATAACCCGACATGATAATGAATGTAATCAATCCCAAGATAGGGCTGATAAAATATATCTTTTTCTTATGTCCTGTCATTTTGCCTTGTATCCGTTGTTCCTGAGTTCTTCCTTGGAAGGCCGATATTTTCCAGGATTGATTGAAACACATTCCCGCTTCCTGCGCCCCCTGTAATCGGAAGGTTGCCGCACGCGGGACGATCGACCTTGGAAATAAGGTTCACATTTTCAGCGCCGATCCCTATTACAAACCATTGATCACAAACCTCGACAAGGGCTATTCCTCTCTTGGGAGCGAGACTCAAATGGCCCAGCAATCGCATCGGGGGAAATCTGTTGCCCGACAGGGCGCCTAATTTTAACCGCTTCAATATGAAAACGAGGGCAAAAATCAGGCCCAGCATTATGATTAACGATATGAACATCTTTATTGAAAGTATGCCGAGCCCGTCAGACAATTTTAACCTCCCGGCCGCCCCTATTCCCGAATATCATCATGTAAGCCCCTTTACCCTTTCGCCGGGGCTTACAATATTTGTAAGACGTATGCCGAATTTTTCGTTTACAACAACAACCTCTCCATGGGCCATAAGCTTTTTATTGACAAAGATGTCCAGAGGTTCGTCGGTCAATTTATTTAGTTCCACAACCGATCCCTGACTGAGCTTAAGGAGATCTCCTATGGTTATCTTGGAACTCCCCAGTTCCACTGTTATCTCCAGCGGTATATCAAGCAGGAAATCCATATTATGGGCATTCTCCATTCCTGCAGAATCCGAATCGATCTCAGCCAGATTCATATCCATGGCGGATGTCCTGTTGTCGTCTAATGTCCTCTTATCACTCATGGGAATACCTCTTAATTAGAATTAGAATTATTTATTACAAACTGGAAACGAAAGGCTGTTCCACCTTAAATACCTTTTTATTCTTATATCTGCCCGCAAAACCCTCATACAGGTTTATGCCTTCCACCTGGGCGGAGATAGGTTTCTTGCTGTCATTATCCAGTACGATGATATCCCCCTCCTTCAGGTTCATAAAATCCTTGATGGAAAGGGATGTGCTGCCCAGATTAACGACCATTTCAACCTGGGTGCCCATTAACTTGCGCTGCAGGCCTTCAATCCACAGCCTGTCAAGCTGCGTAACCTGCGTCTCCTCCCTGTAATGCCCGGCAAGCTTATTTCTTATGGGCTGATATGCGGTATAGGGCACGCATATTATTATGTTGCCCAGGACCTTGGTCATCTCAATCTCGAATTTCGATGATATCAGCAACTCCTCACCCGGCACTACATTCACTACCAGGGGATTGCTCTCCGACCGGACAAACTCGGTTTTTATGGGATTGATCTCTTCCCATGCCTCGACCAGGTTGAAGAGCGCCATTTGAACTACCTTTTCAATGATCTTCTTCTCGATTGAAGTGAATTCCCTTCCCTCGATCTTTGTTGACCCGCTGCCGCTTCCGCCGAAAAAGGCCTCAACAAGGCTGAAAACAAGCCGGCTTTCAACGACAAGGATGCCCAGCCCCCTCAAGGGCTCCATCTTGAAGATGTGCATGCTGGTCGGGACAGGCAACGATTTCTGGAAATCGCGATACTTTACCGTAGCTAAAGGGTCCGGCGTGACATCGATCACCTTTCGCAGGGAATTGGAAAGCGTGCCTCTGAACTTCTGGCTGAAGCGGCTGTTAACCACCTCAAGGAGAGGCATATTGCCCCTGATGTTCAAACCGGCGGTCGCCCAGTCATAGAGCGGAAGATCCGCTCCGATTTCCTCAAAATCATTAAGGGTGGATATATCCCCCGCATCCAGCCCCTTTAGCAGGGAATCGACTTCATCCTGAGATAAAAGTTTATTCATATTGTGGATCCCTTTTTTAATTTCCTGATGACCATGATCAAATCCTTGGTCTTATTTCCTCAATGCTACTGAACTATGAAATCGCCGAAATATACGTTAGTAATCTTCCCTGTCTTAAGATACTGGTTCAATATGGTCATGATCTCTGCCCTGATCTGGGCCTTTCCTTCAAGCGTCTTCACGTCTTCTATGGTCTTGCTGCTCAACAAAGTAAGGATTGAATCACGAAACTGGGGGAGTCTCTTTTCTATCTCAATCTTCAAATTCTCGCTGTCCAGTTCAAGGCTGATCTTTACCTTAAGGTAATGATTCCCGCTGTCGCCTGAGAGATTGACTATAAAGGTCTCCAGTTCATTTATTGCCCCGATATCTACTGCGGCGCCCTCCGTTTCTTCGGTCTTTGCCCCGGTTTCGGCGTCCTCTTTGCCGGTAAATTTTGAAAGGAGGCCTGTTTTCCAGACAAAGAACCCGCCTCCCACCAGACAAAGCGCCAATATGCTGATAATAATGATATTTATCGGCAAACCCTTTTTAGGCTGCACATCCTTCTTTCCTTCCTGCCCTTCCTTTTCTTCCTTGTCTTCAACCGGCTTTTTTGTTTTTTCCGCCATATATTTTAGATCTCCATTTGATTTATTTTCTGAGCTGATTCTCCAAAGGACTCCCCGGTGGATCAGCATTAAAAAATCTTAACTGTGTTTAAAAATCTTTTTTATGCAATTCATTTAAGCAACCTCCGTGCCAGAGGCGCTGCAAGGGAAAAGTAAAACCGGATGCGGCAGATCTTACCGTGTCATAACATTCAGATTTAATTAGATAATTTATTTAGACTATTCACATTTTACAAGGAGGATATCATCCCTGACGTCAGGATATTGACGGAGAAAAGGTCAGGAAAGACCTGATAAGCTGTCAAAATTTTGGGTGGCTTCAATATTTGGAATGCACTGTACAGAACTATCAAGGCATAGAAGGATATCTGAAATTCATGGGAGGCGGCGCTGTGAAGCACAACCTCCCATGAGATACATTATTAAAAAGGATTAACGTTTGAGGTTGATAAGCTCTGCAAGCATATCATCGGTTACTGTAATGATCTTCGAATTGGCCTGGAAACCCCTCTGGGTCGTGATCATCTTTACGAACTCATTGGCGATATCCACGTTTGACTGTTCCAGGGAGTTCGGGGCAATGCTGCCAAGACCGTTTGTGCCGGGCAGACTGGTGGTTGCCTCTCCGCTCTGCCTTGTCTCGCTGTAGATGTTACCGCCCTCCTTTTTCAGGTTTGTAACGCTCTGGAACTTTGCCAGAGACAATTTATATAACGGGAGCACCTGGCCGTTTGAGTAGGAACCGGTAATCAGACCGTCCACATCCACATCAACACCCTGAAGCGCGCCTGCCCCGTACCCGTCGGCGGACTGGTATACGGTCGTCGATGAGCTGGCATACTGCGTGGTGGCCAGGGAATCAGGGACCTGGGTTGTGCCGTTCCACCTGGTGCCTATATCAAGGGCAAGGTTTTGTGTCGTGTTTGTGGCGGTGCCGCCGATAAAATCCGCCTGAAACTCATAAAAACCTTCCTCATTTATATCTGCCGTTGTCTGCGGGGTCCAGGAAGCAGCTGTGGCGCCTGCCACAGTAAATGATATATCATCCCCGTCTGCCGGGGCTTCATTAAGATCAATAGTGAATTCCACGACTCCATCGCTGTTGTAGTCAACGGTCGCCTGCGTAGGTGAAACGCTGGTTACGCCTGTGCCGGCCCAACCTCCAGCGGTAGTATAGCTTAATGCAACAGTGCCGTTGGTCAGAACGGTCTCAACATTGTTGACAGTTATATTTACACTGTCCGGATTAGTGGTAGCCGGGCTTGCGTCCACTGTTATCGCCACATCAGTCCCGCCGGGTGCAGTAAGCCTGCTCATGGTAAGGCCTGTTATAGTGCCGTCGCTTTCACTGAAGGTTATGGTTCCTCTTGCAAGGAGCCCCGCATCCTCTGTCCCTGCGAAGCCGGCCCTCAAATCCTCTTCAGGGTTGCAGGTGATTATATATTCCCATTCCGACCCGGATATCTTGTCATAATAGACGGTAACATCATGGGTGCTGCCCAGGGCGTCATAGACCTTGACGGTTGACTGGTATTCATAGTTTGTGCCGGCCATCGGCGTGTCCTCGGTCGCATCCCACTGGCTTGACAGGATTGCCGAATTACTGGTGGTGTCCTTGTCCAGATTGGTTATTACGGTTACATCCTCTGTCGCCTCAGGCTCCGAGGTAAAAGAGGTCAGGGCTATGTCGGTTGTTGAGCCGGTGATATTTCCCTCATTATCCACGGCCCATCCCTGCACCACGTAACCCTCAGGATTTACCAGGTAGCCGTCCTCATCAAAACGGAAATTTCCCGCCCTGGTGTAATAAAGGCTGTCGCTGCCGTCTTCCCTGATCACGAAAAATCCTTCGCCTCCTATGGCCAGGTCGGTGGTATTGCCGGTTGATTCAAAGGAGCCCTGCTCAAAATTTTGAACGATATCCGAAAGGGCCGTTCCTCTGCCCACCTGCGATGTCCCTGCCCTGGTGAACATATTTTGGCTCAAGAGGTCCTGGAATGTAAAAGTGCTCCCCTTGAAGCCGACTGTGTTTACGTTGGCGATATTATCGCCGATGACCTGCATAGCAGAACCTAAACTGCTCAATCCGCTTATCCCTGAAAATAGTGCGCTTGATAGTGCCATTTTTTTAATCCTCCGTACATCCTTGTATTTTAATAATGATTTCCGTTTTTATCCCGACGGTGATTAATCCTTAATCTGCCGCCAGCGTTATATCCGTTATATCTGATAGCGTGAGGGATAAGGAACCGACATAAAGCGTAGGTTCATCCCCGTCCATATTTACCCTGTCTACAATGCCCTTGATGACCGTCTCTGCCGTTACAGATTTCCCGGATGCATCTTCGGCGGTTATTTTAAAGCTGTACAATCCTGCGCCCGCGTCATCTCCGTCCTGCTCATTTCCATCCCACTCGAACGTATGGTCGCCGGCCTCAAGGCTTCCCAAATCAATTGTTTTTATTGCCTTCCCGCTCTCGTTATATATTACGACGGAGCAATCGGCATCACTTTCAATGGTAAAACCGCCTGTTGCGGTCCCTGCATCCCCGAGGGATAGTATATCTCCATCCGCTTCGATTTCTTTACCGATTAAGTCCAGCACTTGATACGTGTTGCTGCTGGATTGGGAGTCTATAAGAGTTTCCATATTTTCATTTATGTTATAAAGCTGTTCGAGACTGCTGAATTGAGCCAACTGCGTGCTGAACTGTGTTGCATCCATGGGATTAAGCGGATCCTGGTTTTGAAGCTGCGCCAGCAAGAGCGTCATGAATGTATCTTTACCGATAGCATCATCTGTGGACGTTGTTGTTGCAGTTGTATCCGTATAATCCGTTACTCCGCTTATGGTTGTGCTCGTGCCTGTTATCATTTCCGGACTCCTTTCCCTTTGCTAGACGCGAACGTCTATCCTGTTTCCGCCGCTCATTATGATTGAGGATGTTCCTTCATCCGTCCCGGCGGCGACATCTTCTATTCCTGATACGCCTGATTGAGATGATCCGTTGCCGCTGCCCCACGCCTGGCCGTTATCTTCTCTGAATTGTCTGTTTTGCGAACCTACCGATACATTAAACTGTTCCACAATCAGCCCTTGATCGTTCAATTG
>Ga0153915_10004211_pt1 | contig 13236 bp, 9 predicted proteins | sample Opewatmetagenome_2_FD_107003 | JGI IMG/M metagenome (GOLD analysis project Ga0153915, IMG submission 107003) | Freshwater wetland microbial communities from Ohio, USA - Open water 3 Core 3 Depth 3 metaG | ecosystem: Environmental > Aquatic > Freshwater > Wetlands | place: USA: Ohio, Lake Erie... | reverse complement strand
TAATTTTCCATCTACATAAATTTCCTCAATAGCCATCTTGTTCAAAGTGAGAGTGCCTGTTTTATCTGAACATATGTATGTCACAGAACCGAGTGTTTCAACTGCTGGAAGTTTTCTTATAAGTGCATTCTGCCTGACCATTTTTTTAGCGCCAAGGGCAAGGGAGATGGTTACTACTGCAGGAAGTGCCTCTGGTATTGCGGCAACTGCAAGACTAATGGAAGTCAGGAACATAAGCACAGGGGACTCTCCCCTAATGAGCCCTGCAATAAAGACTATGCCGCATATAGCAAGCACGGCTATCGCGAGCCTCTGTCCGAACCTTGCAAGCCTTTTCTGAAGAGGTGTTTTCACCTCTTCTTCCTCTTGAAGCATCATGGCAATCTTTCCTAATTCTGTTTCCATCCCCGTTGCTACAACAAGTCCCTTACCTCTCCCATATGATACGATGGTACCTTTGTACACCATGTTTTTCCTGTCTCCAAGAGGAATCACCGTATCATGAAGGACTCTGACATGTTTTTCTACAGGAATTGACTCTCCAGTAAGAGCTGCCTCTTCCACTTTCAACTGAGCTAACTCTATAAGCCTTATATCCGCTGGCACAATCTTTCCCGCTTCAAGGATTACGATATCGCCAGGAACCAGTTGAGAAGCAGGAATATTTGCTGGCATTCCACCCCGTATGACAGTTGCAGCCGGTGCTGCCATCATCTTCAGCGCCTCCATCGCTTTTTCTGCGCGGTATTCCTGAACAAATCCGATAATGGCATTAAGGACGACAATAATGACTATAGCAATAGTATCTGAAAGCTCACCAATAATACCGGATATAAGTGCAGCAGCAATAAGGACAAGGATCATGAAGTCCTTAAACTGGTCAAGGAACATCATGAAGGGGGTATTTTTTTTCTTCTCCTTTAATTCATTGAAGCCATATGTCTCAAGTCTTTTCCTGACCTCGTCTTCAGAGAGTCCCTGAGGAGAAGATCTCAATTCTTCAATGATATCTCCTATTTCTTTTTGATGCCCGCGCATAATCATCTGATTCAAACCCTATCTCAGCTTGTACAGAAACAGCCAATTAATCATACAGAAAAATAAAAACCTTTGCCGTAATAAACAATCATCGCGGCAAAGGTCTTGCTTGTTAGATTACCTAACCAGTGGTACCGGTTCATCCGTTCAACGGATAAACGTGTTGACGATAGCCACTGATGCAGCTACTCCCCTTTACTTATTGATAAGTTATCCGGAATAAGCAATTATGTCAAGAGCAGAAATATTTCTCCCATTGCTAATTAATCATGGATGACTGCCAATAACCTGTGTTAGCTTCTCTTTAAACATTCCTGGATGCGTCCCCTCCCAGTAAATCTTTCTGCAATCGCTGCATCTTAGAAAGTTGTGAAAATTATAGAAAACGAAATCGGGAATAGAATCCCTTATCTCCCTTTTGTCCGGTATCTTTGAAAGCTCTCCATTACAAACAACACATCTACTCAGGGGAAGAAAATCTTTTAGGTTGAAGGCATGTACTACCTCAAGAATCTGCTTGAAAGGATCATTTGCCTTTATAAGAAGGTAATCATGAACACCCTTTATCCTTACAAGTCTTGTGTCTCTCGTCAGGATAACTCTTCCCTGTTCTCTTGCAACTCTGAGGAGTCTTGAGTCGCTTATATGAGTGTCGTAGAGTGTGTCAAATCCTAAGAGCCTTAGCCATCGAGCGAGCCTACCGAGCATAACATCAGCGATGAAGCCAGGGTTATCAAAGTTATTTCTCAATTTGTGGTTCAGCAAATAGCTGTTCGAGCTCGCTTTTTACAAAGGTGTTCTTGTACCTTGTCATTCCAGTACCAGCAGGGATTACCCTCCCCATGATCACATTCTCTTTAAGCCCTCTGAGTTCATCCACGGCACCATTAATGGCACCCTCTGTAAGGACCCTTGTGGTCTCCTGGAATGAAGCCGCAGAGATAAAACTGTCTGTTGTCAGAGAAGCCTTTGTGATACCAAGAAGGATCGGTTTCCCATGTGCAGGCTTACCGCCTTGTGCCTTTATTTTAAGGTTTTCCTCCTGGAAGTCTAACCTGTCCACCTGCTCACCGGGAAGAAACATTGTATCGCCTGGATCTTCTATTCTCACCTTTTTCATCATCTGCCTGACAATAATTTCTATATGCTTGTCATTAATCGACACGCCCTGTAGCCTGTAGACCTTCTGAACCTCATCAACAAGATATCTCTGGAGTTCTTTAGGTCCAAGAATGTCAAGTATGTTGTGAGGGTTCACAGCACCGTCCATTAATGGTTCTCCAGCCCTGACCCAGTCACCTTCATGGACACTCACGTGCTTACCTTTGGGAATAAGGTATTCCCTTACCTCATCCCCTCCCTTGACAACAACAACACGCATCCCCTTTTGTGCACCTTTAAACTCCACCATTCCACCTATCTCAGCCACTATTGCCTGTTCCTTGGGACGTCTTGCCTCGAAAAGCTCAGCAACCCTGGGAAGACCTCCTGTGATATCCTTTGTCTTTGTTGTCTCACGAGGAATTTTTGCAAGTATGTCTCCGGGGGATACTGAGTCGTTCTTTTCAACGAGTACATGTGCACCTGACGGGAGGAGATACCGTGCCAGATTGCTTGTCCCTGGAATCTTTGTAGTCCTTCCCTGTTCATCCTTGATAGAAACCCTTGGTCTCATATTCGCAGGGTAATCAATAATCACCTTATGAGAAAGGCCAGTTGTCTCATCAACCTCTTCTTTTACTGTCGCCCCTTCAACAATATCGCCGAGGGCTATCTTACCACCCATCTCTGTAAGAATTGGCGTAGAATAAGGATCCCATTCAACAATCCTCTGGCCAATCTCGACCTTCTGTCCATTCTCTACGAGGAGCTTAGCTCCATAGACAACTGAATACTTCTCTTTTTCCCTTCCCTTTGAATCCACAACAGCAATACTTCCGTTCCTGTTCATGACAACAAGTAGACCTTCTCTGTTCCTTACCGTACTGATATTTATGAACTTTATCATGCCGGAGTTTTTCGCTTCGAGGACAGTCCGTTCTACTACTTTTGCAGCTGCTCCACCGATGTGGAAGGTTCTCATCGTAAGCTGTGTACCCGGTTCACCGATCGACTGGGCTGCAATTATTCCAATGGCTTCACCCAGTTCCACCTGTTCACCTCTTGCGAGATCTCTCCCGTAACACTTTATACATATACCATGCTTTGATTGGCATGTAAGAACTGATCTTATTTTAGCCCTGTCTATTCCTGCATCAATTACCTTCTGACTGAGTTCCTCATCTATTTCCTGATTCCTTTTAACAATTACCTCTCTCGTTATAGGGTCTTTGATATCCTCAGCAGCAATTCTTCCAAGAATCCTTTCTTCAAGGGGCTGGATGATTTCTCCACCTTCTACGAGAGATGAGACAACTATGCCATCTGTGGCCTTGCAGTCTTCCTCTCTCACAATCACATCCTGGGAAACATCAACAAGCCTTCTCGTCAGATAACCGGAATTTGCAGTCTTCAGAGCAGTATCTGCGAGTCCCTTTCGAGCCCCGTGTGTGGAGATAAAGTACTGCAGTGGAGACAGTCCTTCTCTGAAGTTTGCAGTAATCGGTGTCTCGATAATCTCGCCAGATGGTTTTGCCATCAATCCCCTCATACCAGCGAGCTGCCTTATCTGTGCAGTGCTTCCTCTTGCTCCTGAATCAGCCATCATAAATATGCTGTTGAAAGACCTTCTTTCTTTGAGTTCTTCCTCGGAAAAGGTCTTTCCTGTCTCAGCGCCGAGTTCTTTCATCATCTCATCAGCAATTCTCTCGGTCACGTTTGCCCAGATATCGATTGCTTTATTGTAGCGCTCACCATGAGTTATCAGACCATCGGCATACTGCCTTTGAACCTCAATGACCTCCTGTTCCGCAGCACGTATAAGTCCTGGTTTTTTTGATGGTATGTGCATATCATCCATGCAGATAGATATGCCAGATTTCGTAGCATAATGGAAACCAAGTTTCTCCAGGTTATCCAGAAAGACAACAGTTTCCCGCTTACCTGCCCTTTTATAAGCATACTCTATGAGTTTACCAATCTCTTTCTTTGTGATATCCCTGTTTACCATGGAGAAAGGAATAGCCTTCGGTAGTATCTCGCTGAAGAGGATTCTGCCTGTTGTTGTCTCAATAAAGTCTCCGTTCATTCTTACTTTTATCGTTGCATGTTCTCCCAAAATCCCAGCATCATACGCAATTCTGACGTCCTCAGGGTTTGCAAATGTCTTACCTTCACCCTTTGCCCCTTTCTTTTCTTTTGTAAGATAGTAAATCCCAAGGACCATATCCTGAGTTGGAACAACGATGGGTTTTCCATTGGCGGAAGAAAGAATATTATTAACGGACATCATAAGGACCCTTGTCTCTATCTGGGCTTCTATCGAAAGAGGGATATGAACAGCCATCTGGTCTCCGTCAAAATCCGCATTGAAGGCAGTGCACACAAGAGGGTGGAGCTTTATTGCTTTTCCTTCAACTAAGATAGGGTCAAATGCCTGGATACCAAGCCTGTGGAGGGTAGGTGCGCGGTTAAGGAGTACAGGGTGCTCCTTTATGACTTCTTCAAGGGCGTCCCAGACCTCAGGAGATTCTTTCTCTACAAGTTTTTTAGCAGCTTTTATCGTAGTTGCATATCCCTTTGTTTCAAGCCTGTTGAAAACAAATGGTTTAAAGAGCTCAAGGGCCATCCGTTTTGGAAGACCACACTGGTGAAGTCGTAGATCAGGGCCCACAACAATAACAGACCTGCCTGAATAATCAACCCTTTTACCCAGTAGGTTCTGCCTGAATCTGCCCTGCTTTCCTTTAATCATATCGCTCAGAGACTTGAGAGGTCTTTTTGTAGTAGTCTTCAGGATCCTGCTCCTCCTGCCATTATCAAAGAGTCCATCAACTGCCTCCTGGAGCATTCTTTTTTCATTCTTGATTATTACACTCGGTGCCTTTAATTCCATTAGCCTCTTGAGCCTGTTATTCCTGTTAATGACCCTCCTGTAAAGATCGTTCAGGTCAGAGGTAGCAAAACGACCACCCTCTAAAGGTACAAGTGGTCTGAGATCAGGGGGAAGAACCGGTATAACATCCATAATCATCCATTCCGGTTTGTTACTGGATTTTCTGAATGCCTCTACAACTCTCAATCTCTTTGTTATCTTCTTTTTAACACCGAGAGATGAAGCTTCCTTAGTTTTAGTTTTCAGTTCTGCAGCAATTGCATCGAGATCAAGTTTCCTGAGGAGTTCCCTGATTGCCTCTGCACCCATTCCTGCCTTGAATCGTGAACCGTACTCAATAGTCTTTTTCTTATATGCCTCTTCTGTGAGAAGCTCCTTTTCTTTAAGCGGTGTATCACCGGGATCTGTCACAACGTAGTTCTCAAAATAGAGCACCTTCTCAAGATGGCGCATTGTCATATCGAGCAATGTCCCTATCCTGCTTGGTACACCTTTAAGGAACCATATATGGGCTACAGGGCTCGCAAGCTCGATATGCCCTAATCTCTCACGCCTAACTTTAGACTGAACAACCTCTACCCCGCATTTATCACACACTACTCCTCTGTGCTTCATACGTCTATACTTCCCGCAGATACATTCCCAGTCCTTTACCGGTCCAAAGATTTTTGCGCAGAACAGACCGTCTCTTTCGGGTTTGAAGGTGCGGTAATTAATTGTCTCAGGTTTTTTAACCTCGCCATATGACCATTCCCTTATCTTCTCTGGTGAGGCAAGGCGAATCCGAATAGCTTCGAAGTCCAAGGGATTCTTCGGTTTCTGGAAAATTGAATAGATATCCTCTGTCAAACTACTCCCCTTTCTCTCTTTTCTCCAAAAGTTCCACATCAAGTGCGAGACTTTGGAGTTCTTTTATTAATACATGAAATGATTCAGGCACACCCGGTTCAAGAGTTGCATCTCCCTTTACAATTGCTTCGTACATACGTGCCCTGCCCGTAACATCATCACTTTTTACAGTGAGAAACTCCTGCAGAGTATAGGACGAGCCGTATGCCTCAAGAGCCCATACCTCCATCTCACCAAGCCTCTGGCCACCAAACTGCGCTTTCCCTCCGAGAGGCTGCTGGGTAACGAGAGAATACGGTCCGATTGAGCGTGCATGCATCTTGTCATCTACGAGGTGATGGAGTTTCATCATATACATATGTCCCACAGTCACAGGTCTGTCAAAGGGTTCTCCTGTTCTACCGTTAAAAAGTGTTACCTGGCCAGATTTCGGTAAGCTTGCCCTCCCAAGGAGTTCCTTTATTTCAGATTCCTTTGCACCCTCAAACACAGGGGTTGCTATATGAAGTCCGAGGGCTTTTGCTGCCCACCCAAGATGTGTTTCTAATATCTGACCAACATTCATCCTCGAAGGGACACCGAGGGGGTTGAGAACAATATCAACGGGTGCTCCATCAGGAAGATACGGCATGTCTTCTTCCGGAAGTACCATTGCTACCACCCCTTTGTTTCCATGCCGTCCTGCCATTTTGTCTCCCATCTGAATCTTCCTCTTCATTGCAATATATGCCTTTACCCATTTATTCACTCCGTGAGGCAGTTCATCGCCCTTTTTCACTCTGTCGATTCTTTCATCATACCTTGATTCAAGATAACGTATATAGTAATTTGTCTCGTTATTGATAGATTCCATCTTCTCATGAACAGCACTGTTTTCTATCTTGATGCGCATAAGATATTCGTCTTTAACTTTGTCTATATGCTCTTTTTTCAGTTTAATTCCTTTTGGACATATAACCTCTTTTGTTTTCGAATCTTTAACATCCTCTGCAACCTTTTGGCTGGAAAGGAGCTCCCTCATATTCCTGAAATTTTCCTCTTTTATGATTCTTACCTCTTCTTCGAAGTCCCGCTGTAATCTATGGATATCCTCTTCTTCTATACTCTTTGCACGTTCATCCTTTTCAGCCCCTTTTCTTGAAAATATCCTCACATCAATAACGGTTCCCTCTATCCCAGGTGGAACATAAAGACAACTCTCTTTTACCTCCTCTGCCTTTTCTCCGAATATTGCCCTCAAGAGTTTTTCTTCCGGAGTAAGCTGAGTCTCTCCTTTTGGTGTAACTTTGCCAACGAGGATATCTCCTGGCTTCACCTCTGCACCGATGCGTATTACCCCGCTTTCATCAAGATCTTTTAATGCCTCTTCCCCAACATTTGGGACATCTCTTGTGATTTCTTCTGGACCAAGCTTTGTCTCTCTTGCCTCTATTTCAAACTCCTCTATATGTACCGATGTGAAGACATCTTCTTTGACAAGCCTTTCGCTGATAAGAATAGCATCCTCAAAGTTATATCCACCCCATGGCATAAAAGCCGCAAGGGCATTCTTACCAAGCGCGAGTTCTCCGAGATCTGTCGAGGGACCCTCAGCAAGGATATCTTCCTTTTCTATTACATCACCTACATTTACTATTGGTCTCTGGTTAATACACGTTGCCTGGTTTGATCTCTGGAATTTTATGAGATTGTATATATCTACACCTCCTCCATTGCCTGAAACCCTTACAACAACTCTCGATGCATCGACACTCTCAACAACTCCGGCCCTCTTAGCAAGCACAAGGGCCCCCGAATCCCTCGCTGCTATATATTCCATTCCGGTCCCTACTATCGGAGACTCTGGCTGTAAGAGGGGTACTGCCTGTCTCTGCATATTCGACCCCATCAGTGCCCTGTTTGCATCATCATTTTCAAGGAAGGGGATAAGAGAGGCAGAAACACCAACAATCTGTTTGGGAGATACATCCATGTATTCAACTTCCTGGGGTGATACCATTTTGAAATCCCCGCCAACTCTCGCAGAAATCGTTTCACCGATAAGATTCCCGTTTGTATCTATAGGTGAGGTTGCTTCGGCAATAATATATTTTTCACCATCAATAGCTGAAAGATATTCTATATTCTTCGTAACCTTGCCGTTCACAACCTTTCTATAAGGAACTTCAATGAAACCAAAATCATTCACCTTTGCGTAAGTTGCCAGAGATGTGATGAGTCCGATGTTAGGACCCTCAGGTGTTTCTATCGGGCATATCCTCCCATAATGGGTTGGATGTACATCCCTCACTTCAAAGCCTGCCCTCTCACGTGTAAGACCGCCGGGGCCGAGGGCTGAAAGCCTCCTTTTATGTGTAATTTCCGACAGTGGATTCGTCTGATCCATGAACTGGCTGAGCTGGCTGGAACCGAAAAATTCCTTGACTGCAGCCATCACAGGTTTAGCATTTATGAGATCATGCGGCATTGCTATCTCGAGGTCTGCAAGGGTCATCTTCTCCTTCACGGCGCGCTCCATTCTCACAAGTCCAATACGTAACTGATTTTCGAGAAGCTCTCCGCTTCCCTTGACCCTCCTGTTTCCGAGATGGTCTATGTCATCAACTTCTCCCCTGCCTGTCCTCAGAATAAAAAGATATCTCACGATCTCTATGATGTCTTTATCTGTAAGAACCCTCGTTTCAAGGGAAACGTCGATACCAAGACGTTTGTTCAGTTTCAAACGTCCAACAGAAGAAAGGTCGTATCTTTTTGGATCAAAGAACAATCCATTAAACAGCTCCTTTGCAGCATTCAGGGTTGGGGGCTCACCAGGCCTCAATTTTTTATATATCTCAACAAGTGCTTCCTCGTTGGTACTGACCCCGTCCGTCAAAAGTGTATCCCTGAGGGAAGGTAAAAAGTTGACATTGTCTATGAAAAGGAGGTTGAGAGAATCGATATTGAGAGAGAGAATCCTGTTTAGAGCACTCTCGGTAATCACCTCATTGCCCTCAAGTATCACTTCCCCTGTTGAAGGATCAATAATGTCCTTCAGGGTGACTCTGTCAATGATTTCTTCTTTCAGAATTGGTATCTCCTTGATTCCGGATGCCTCCATCTTTTTGATAGTAGCCTTTGTGATTTTACTTCCTTCCTTAACAATAAGTTCTTTTGTATCGGAATCAAGAATATTCTGGGAAGACTTAACACCTACGAGCACCTCACTCACAGCGCGTGCAAATTTATTGCCACCTATTTTTATAATCTCTACAGGGTAGAAGATCTTTAAAAGATCTTCATTCGTATATCCGAGAGCTTTCAGAACTATCGTTGCAGGGAGCTTTCTCCTTCTGTCAATCCTTACATACAGAATATCCTTTGTATCAAACTCAAAATCAAGCCATGAACCGCGTGAAGGGATCACCCTTGCTGAATAGAGGAGCCTCCCGCTGATATGTGTTTTGCCCTTATCATGACTGAAGAATACACCGGGAGAGCGATGAAGCTGGCTGACAACAACACGTTCTGTGCCATTTATGATAAATGTCCCTGTGTCTGTCATTAATGGCATTTCACCAATGTAAACGTCTTCCTCTCTCGATTCCTTTAATTTCTTGTTTCCCTTTTGATCAGATTCCCAGAGATTGAGCTTTACTTTTATCTTTAATGCTGCTGCATAAGTAAGACCTTTCTGAAGACAATCGCGAACACTCAGTTTTGGCTCGCTTTCGGCATACCCTAAAAACTCTATGGAAGCTGTCTCATTATAATCTATTATCGGAAATACACTGAGAAATGCAGCCTGTAGTCCTATTTCTTCTCTCTTGTCAACAGGAATGTCTTTCTGCAAAAATTGCTCATAGGACCTCTTCTGGATTTCTACGAGGTTTGGAACATCCAGAATTGGAGAGACTTTTCCAAAATTCAATCGTTCTCTTAAAACTCTCGCCATGTTTCTCCTTTTTTCTTTATCGGGTTTTGGGGACTAAGTAAGCAGACAAATTACTAATCTTAATAGATTTATTTATTAATTTTATCAAATTTATTGCAACTTTTTCTATGAGCAGTCTTTACCCTGAAACTTCTTTATTGCTCCAAGGTTAGGGGAATTATACACTATCTCATGAAACCTAATACCCAACGCTCAAACCCTATTTAATCTCAACTGTAGCGCCCTGTTCTACGAGTTTTGCCTTTATTGACTCAGCTTCTTCTTTTGTGACACCCGTTTTAACAGGCTTTGGAGCTCCATCAACAAGGTCTTTTGCTTCTTTGAGACCGAGACTTGTAAGCTCCCTTACAACTTTGATTACCTGAATCTTCTTTTCACCTGCAGCTGAGAGGACAACGTCAAAACTTGTCTTCTCCTCAACTTCTGGAGCTGCAGTAGCCTGGGCTGCACCTGGTATAGCAGCAACAGCAATCGGTGCTGACGCAGTTACACCATACCTCTCCTCAAATTCTTTTATAAACTTTGACATTTCGATGATCGTCATGCTGTCGAAAAATTCAAAAACCTGCTCTTTTGAAATAGTCATTCTTTCATCCTCCTTTATTTAGTAGTAAGTAGTTAATAGTTAATAGTTAAAAGCAACGTGTTCTCTTATTCTTTCCTAACTACTAACTACTCTCTACTAACCACTTTTTTTATTTTTCAATGCCTCTATTGCATAAGCAATATTGTTTATTGTCGCGCTTAGCGCAGCAGCAAGTTTGCTGAGCGGTGAACTTAGTAAGCCGGCAACAATAGACTGCAACACCTTTTTGGGTGGCAGCGCGGCAACAGCCTTGATATCATCTGTTTTACAGAACCTTCCTTCGATAATCCCGCTGTTGATCTTAAGCTTCTCATTTTTCTTTGAATACTCAAATACCTTTTTCGCTGTCAGTACTGGGTCATCATAACCGACAACTACCCCTATAGGACCTTTAAAAGAATCCTTTGCAATTGAAACAGGCGTATCAACAGAGGCCAATGCGGCAAGGGTATTTTTAACTACTCTATACCTTATATTACCAACTCTCAGAAACCTCCTTAACTCTGAGAGTTCAGCAACAGTTAATCCCCTGTAATCAGTAAAGATTAAAGCCTTTGCCCTATGAAACTCGTCTTTCAGTTCTGCTATAAGTTGTTCCTTTTCCTCTCTCTTCAGTTTTTTATACCCCCTTTCCCAAGGATGCTACGTCTACAGCTATTCCCAGGCCCATGGTCGAAGATACAGATACCTTCTTCAGATACCTACCTTTGCTCGTTGCAGGTTTAGCCTTGAGTATGGAATCAACTATTGCCATAGCATTGTCAAAGAGCTTCTGCATGTCAAAAGAGACCCTCCCAATCGGGATATGCACGATCCCGGCCTTTTCAGCTCTATACTCTACTTTCCCTGCTTTTATCTCCTTGACAGCTTTTGCAATATCGAAGGTTACCGTGCCGAGCTTGGGGTTGGGCATGAGCCCCCTTGGACCGAGGATCTTGCCGAGTTTCCCCACAAGACCCATAATATCTGGTGTTGCAACAGTCTTATCAAAATCAAGCCAGCCCTTCGTTATCTTCTCCACAAGGTCTTCAGCACCAACAATATCTGCTCCAGCTTCTGCTGCTTCTTTCTCCTTTTCCCCCTTTGCAAAAACCAGAACCCTAACCTTTTTGCCGATTCCGTGAGGCAGGACAACGGATCCCTTAACCATCTGGTCTGATTTCCTCGGGTCAATACCGAGATTTATCGCCAAGTCCACAGATTCATCAAACTTCGTATAAGAAGATTCCTTCACAAGGCGTAAAGCCTCTTCAAGGGGGTACACCTTATTCATCTCAATCTTCTCTAATGCTGCTTTCATCTTCTTTCCCATATCTACCTCGTTAATCTACTATTTCTATTCCCATGCTTCTGGCAGTACCGCTTATTATTTTTACAGCTTCATCAAGAGAATAGGCATTCAGGTCCGGAAGTTTCTTCTGCGCTATCTCCTTTATCTGGTTTGATGTGACTTTCCCAACCTTTTCCTTATTTGGCGTACTGGAACCTTTTATTATACCAGCTGCTTTTTTCAGGAGTTCTGCAGCTGGAGGTGTCTTGGTCACAAATGTAAATGTTCTGTCCGAATATACCGTTAATACAACAGGTATTATGGTATCCCCAAGTGCCTGGGTCTGCGCATTAAATGCCTTGCAGAATTCCATAATGTTAATGCCATGGGGACCGAGAGCCGGGCCTACAGGGGGTGCTGGGTTTGCCTTCCCTGAAGGTATCTGGAGTCTGACCTGAGCAGCTACTTGTTTTTTCTTAGCCATTTAATCTCCTTATAGATCGCAGACCTAATAAGTAAACCTTATGCATTTTCCACCTGTGAAAAATTAAGCTCTACCGGCGTCTGCCTTCCGAATATGCTGACCAGAACGTAAAGCCTTCCATGGTCCACATCAACCTCTTCAACATATCCAACAAAATTGGTGAAAGGACCATCAATAATCCTGACTTGCTCTCCCTTCTGAAACTTGGTCTTAACAAGAGGCACAGGGCCTTTTTCAATCTGTTGAATAATAACCGAAACCTCCTCTTCGGAAAGGGCAACGGGTTTTGTTCCGCCAACAAATCCTGTTACACGCGGCGTGTTCCTCACGAGATGCCATGTCTCATCATCCAGCTCCATCTCTACAAGGATATAACCAGGATAAAATTTCTTATCACTTTCTCTTTTCTTGCCACCCCTAAGTTCAACAACCTTCTCTGTCGGGATAAGAACCCTTAATATCTTGTCTTGCAGGCCCTTTTTATCCCGTTTCTCTTCTAAAGTATGTTTCACTTTCTCCTCATATCCAGAATAAGTATGAATTACGTACCAGTTCTTCTCCATAGTTTTACCTTAGTGCTATCCCTACCAATTTCGAAAGTCCAAGATCAACCATTCCCAAAAATAATGAAATAACTATAACGGTAATTATAACAACCCATGTTGAACCTATCAGTTCATCCTTTGCTGGAAAAACCACCTTTTTTAACTCAATCTTCACTTCTCTGAAAAATTCCTTAACCTTGTTTAGCATAACACCTTACTCATCAATAATATTTTTAACTTAATCAGCAGGCCAGGAGGGATTTGAACCCCCAACCCTCGGATTTGGAGTCCGATGCTCTATCCGTTAGAGCTACTGGCCTATGCCTTTGTCTCCTTATGTACTGTATGCCTCCTGCAATGCCTGCAGTATTTTTTTAATTGAAGCTTCTCTGTTGTATTTTTTTTATTCTTCATGCTTGAATAGTTTCTGTTCTTACACTCTGTACACTGAAAAAGAATTATGTCACGCATATTTTGATTTCCTTTTCTCCACAGTTGACCACTGACGAAGATTGCTGATTATCGCAGAAATCTGT
>Ga0153915_10004210_pt1 | contig 13242 bp, 9 predicted proteins | sample Opewatmetagenome_2_FD_107003 | JGI IMG/M metagenome (GOLD analysis project Ga0153915, IMG submission 107003) | Freshwater wetland microbial communities from Ohio, USA - Open water 3 Core 3 Depth 3 metaG | ecosystem: Environmental > Aquatic > Freshwater > Wetlands | place: USA: Ohio, Lake Erie... | reverse complement strand
CGGCCCGGATGCAAGAACTTGCCTCAGATGGCGCGCTGGCGGCTGAAGATCCGGCGGGCATCGCATCTCAATGTCCGATCGTCATGATGTGTGTCAGTGACACTCCGGACGTGCAGGCCGTGATTTTCGGCCCGCGCGGCATTATCGAGGGAGCGAAGCCGGGCGGGCTCGTGATCGATCTCAGTACCATTAGCCCTCAGGCGACGCGCGAAATCGCATCCAGGCTGCAGGAAAAAGGGGTACACATGATCGACGCCCCGGTCAGCGGCGGAAGCGAGGGGGCGGCTCAGGGCACGTTGACTCTGATGGTCGGAGGCAAGCCCGAAGACGTGGAAAGGGCCATGCCCTTCTTCAGGGCCATCGGCAAACGAATAACGCACGTCGGCGATCATGGTGCAGGGCAGATGGTGAAACTCGTCAACCAAATCCTCGTCGTCGGGCATGCGATGGCCATGAGCGAAGCTCTTCTTTTCGCACAGGCGGGGGGGCTTGACCTGCAGAAGACACTCGAGGCCGTGTCGGCCGGCGCCGCTGGCAGCTGGATGCTGAGCAACCGGGGGCCGCAGATCATCCGGCGCGACTGGCGGCCTGGGTTCATGATCGACCTTCAGCAGAAGGACGTCCGGCTGGTTCTGTCGGCAGCAGACGAGCTTGGAGTGCCGGCGATGCTGTCCAGCATGGTGTTCCACCTCTATCGGACACTCCAGACGGAGGGACTGGGCTCAGAGGGGAATCATGCCCTGATCAAGGCTCTGGAACGCCTCTCAGGGATTGTGGTTGGACAGAAAAGCTGACAGCGCCCGGGGGACAGCCAGGGGGCGACTGGGCTCGCAACTGCATCCGGCCATTTAGAGATCCAGCTCCTCCCCGATCCTGGCCTTGGTAGCCGCCGCGTAGATCCTGGCCGCGAGGGCGACATCTTCCATGGCGATACCGTGGGATTTGAAGAGTGTGATCTCGCGATCGTCTTCCCGGCCAGGATATTCCCCAGTCACAACAGTCGCCAGTTCGCGAGCATCTTCCCAGTAGAACTCGCCGGCCTCCGCCGCCGAGGCCAGGTCTCCAGACTCGAGCATGGCCTGCTCGGATGAATCGACGATGACACAGGCGCTCCTGCGTACTACGTCGACGTCCAGTTCGCGCCGGGCGAGGAAATTGGCACCGATCGCGGTGACATGGGTGCCCTCAGCCAACCACTCCCCTTTCAGGACGGGTTCTTTCGCCGTAGTGGCCGTGACGACCAAATCTTTTTCTCTTGCAGCTTCTTCGGAAGTTGCGGCCGGGCGGACCGGCACACCTAGCTTCGCGGTCATCTCGTTGCAGAATGCTTCCAGATTCTCCACCGTTGGGCTGAAGGCTGCGATGCTTTCAACGGGAAATACTGCGCAGATACCCTCAAGTTGCGCGCGCGCCTGCCAGCCAGTCCCGATTATGCCGAGCCGGGAAGAACCTTTGCGTGCCATGTACCTGGCGGCGATCCCGCTGGCAGCCCCCGTTCGGATCTGTCCAAGCTTGTTGGCTTCCATGACAGCGAGCAACATCCCATCCGCAGCGCTGTGAAGATGGACAAGGAATCGGGCCTTGCCCTCCAGTGTCGTGTAGCTCTTCAAGCCTGCCACTCCGAGCGTGGGGAGGGACGCGCTCATGACGTGCAGGAAACCCTTCCCGAGGCGGCACCTCCGCCTGGGAGTATTGTCGGCATTCCCCTCTCCCTTGAGCCGAAATGCCTGTTCCACTGCATCCAGCGCCATTTCCATGGTCGCCAACTTTTCGATATCCGACTCGCGAAGGATAATCGCCATGAAGCCCTCTCGTCGATTCAACTGCCGGTACGTCACGCAACCCGCTTGAGAATGCACAATATACTGGACGGCCCCTTGGAACGCCAAGCGGAGATTTCCTCAAGCTCTCAGGCTCTCCGGCTGTTTAATCGGCGCAGACTCTAGCCTCCAGGCGGACAAGCCCCCTGAATGCTGGCCGGTGACGCACGGGCCGGGGCGCGCAGAAAGTTGTTGAATCCAACGGATTGCGGGCATATATTGAGCGCAGGCCCGAGAGGGGAATGACGGACCAAGTACCCGCTGGCGGAGACGATCGGAGCGGGGGCGTGGTATGGCTGAGAAAGCCAATGATCCAGTCTTGAGCTGGAGCGCCGTCTCATTTGTCACCTCGCTCGGGCCGCTTTTCGTGCATGCCTGCTGCGCTTATCTCGCCTGAGGGGGCCTGCGTTCCATCGCATGATCCGGACTATCCATCGAGCACGGTTCGTTCTGGCTGAAGCCGACCTCCTGCTGCAGGATGCCGCGGTCCACGTTTGCGATCCAGGCCGCATCTCAAGAATCGAACCATCGCACACCAGGCCGTCAGGCCCGGACGTCCGCGTGATCGACTGGGGCAGGGCGATAATCATGCCCGGGCTGGTAAACAGCCACACGCACCTGGAGCTCTCGCTGCTCGCCGCGCGCATCAGAGAAACTACTTCCTTTGTTGAGTGGCTCTCCCAGGTTGTCCAGGAACGCCGCGACTGGACGCCGGAGCGGTACGTCGAATCCGTCAGAGTCGGCGCCTCAATGGCTCTTCGTTCCGGCACTACCCTGGTGGCTGACATCTCGGCCAGCGGGCTCAGCCGGCAAGCGCTCCTGACTGAACGAATAAGAAGGACCGTCTTCGAAGAAGCTGTGGCGTTGGCACCGGAACGCGCCGCTGAATCTGTGGCGGCTCTGGAGCAGCGTTTGCAGGAAGCAGAGCCCGACCCGCTGACGACGCTGGGCGTTTCCCCACACGCTCCGTATTCCGTCTCTCCCAAGCTGTATCGTGAATTGGCAGCCCTGGCCCACCGCAGAGGGATTCTCATGTCCACCCATGCGGCTGAGACGCGGGAAGAGCTGGAATTCCTGAAGTCAGGCACGGGCCCTTTCACAGGCTTCTTATGCTCGCTTGGCTCACTGCCCGCGGGATGGTCTCCTCCGAAATTGGATCCCATTCCATACCTTGAGGTTCTGGGGATTCTGGAAGAGTCTCCACTGCTTGTCCACTGCAACTATTTGGATCCTCATTCGATGGCCATCATCCAGCGGACACGTTCCAGCATCGCATTCTGCCCAAGGAGTCACGCCTACTTCGGGCATGAGAACCATCCGGTCCGGCAGTGTCTCGACCTCGGAATAAATGTCGCGCTCGGAACAGATTCGCTTGCCAGCAATGATTCCCTGAGCATGATTGACGAGATGCGTTTCCTAAACCGGACCCGCAGAGATCTGAAGTGCGAAGAAATATTCCGGATGGCGACGCTGAACGGAGCGACAGCGCTGAATCTGGGACGCGTGCTGGGCCGCGTCCGGCGAGGGTTTTGGGCGGACATGACCGTCCTGAAACTGCCGGCAGAAGCAGGCGGAAGAAATCTACTCGCACAGATTCTCGAGGGCGCCGGGGAATGCATCGCGACGATTGTCAAGGGGGAGATCGTCTGGCAACGTGATGAGCATATCGGTTCGAGCGCAACAGCCGCCTAGCTGCCGCCTAATGCCAACCGTGTGATGCGGGCTGGTTTGTGCGAAATCAGAAGGGTGCAGTCATATGGTCCGGAAATCGATCTTCCTTGGGCTCATGATCCTGCTCGGATCGGTGCTGGTGTACATGGTCCTGAGCTCCCGGAGGCAGGAGAAGCGCATTGCCGCTGCCCCGGCGGAAATCATCCGCAAATCCAAGCCAAGCGCGATCAGGGTTCTCTCTCCGCCCGACCTTCAGGTCACCGAGTCGACGATGGAGATCCTGCCGGCCCCCGCCGGCTCGGGCCCCGTCGCGGAGGTCTCGGCTCGCCACTCTGTCACGCTCCGGAACCAGGGATCGAGGCATTACACCGGCTTCATGCTAAGGCTCAATTACCTGAGCGGCTCGGGCAGCAACGTCGAAACCCGTTCCCGCCAGTTCTCCCAGGATTTACCGGCAGGAGAGACATTCAGGCTGCAGGAACTGCTGATGCAGGGCTTGCCAGGCAAAGTGAAGGCTTGCAGCGTAAGTGTAATCTGGGCGGATCTCGCCGATTGAACTTTTCCCGCCCGACAAACATCCAAATGACCAGGCACTTGAGGTCAACTGGCATCGCCGCGGTTTTGAAAGGCAGCTGCATTGACAGTCGGATTCCACTGTGTTAGGGTTTTGTCACAAACGGATCCCCCTGTGGAGAAGTGTGCCCGGGTCCGTTGATACGTCGGAGTCTCATGAAAAGGCTTTGCGGCCTGGCGATAATTGTTTTTGCTCTCGCGTCGACTCCGGTGACGCTCGAGGCAAAGGCCGGCGGTAGAATCTCCGGCAAGGTGAGCGATAGTGCGGGCGAGGGTCTGGCCGGGGCGGTAATCACGTTGTTTCGCGAGAACGGTGAAGGGGGAACCCTCTCCTTCACCCGGTCCGACAGACGCGGCGCTTACAGCATAGCCAACCTCAGTCCAGGCTCGTATTATCTTCAGGTGAGCCGCGCGGGGTATCACCCCCTCACCAATTCCAACATCAGCATCGACTCAGGGAAGATTATCACGCTGAATGTCGTCCTCCAGACCTTCGTGGATCTGATCTCGGCCGAACCCGATCCTCGCAACTGGGATCTCAAGAGTGTGGTTCGCAGCACGTCGGATCGGCGCCTGATCTTCAGGGACCTCCCGGTCTCGGGGACGGATGACAGTCCGCAGCCGGTTGCGGAGGAACCGACATTCACGAGGGGTGCCGCCCTGGAAGTTGCGACAAACTCCGGGATGGGAAGTGAGAACTACTTCGTCTCCCCGAGTTCGGGACAAAACGGGGTGATTTCCAACTTTGCGTACACTGAGCCCGTTGCCGGGTCAGGCCGCGTCATTTTCTCCGGGCAGTTGAATTCGGGGTCCGACTCTTTCTGGCAGGTCCGCGACACTTTCCACTACCGAACGGAGCCCGGAAGGGACCTTAGCTTTTCGGTGGGCTACGGACGCCTGGGACTGAATGATGCAGGGATGAGCTCTCTTGCTCAGCCTGCGGAGTTCCTCAACCGCGATCCATCTGTCCGCGATTCGGGGGTTCAGCTCCTGGATGTGGGCTTTGCAGGCCGCAGCCAGTTTTTGGAGGGACTCAGCGTCGACTATGGCTTCGATCTGACGCGGGTGTATTCCGGCGCGACAAAGAGCTTCCTGAGCCCTTACTTCCAGGTGGTGCTCACGCCGGCAGACACGTGGTTCCTGAAAGCCGCCATGGCTTCGCGCAGGGCCAGCGATAGCAATACTGTTTTTCTCCCGGATGGCGAACCTCTCAACCTGACGCAACCGATTTACATCGCGAAGATCGATGGCGTACTCCACCTGAGCCAGTTCAAGCACGGGGAAATCGCAGTCGAGAAGACACTCCCGGGCCATGCCTCCATCGAAGTGGCAGTCTATGAAGACCGCATGAATGGTCCTGGCATTCCGTTTCTGGTGACGGCAATCAGCCCCGGCAACGAGGACACGATGGTCGCCCAGCTGAGAGAGGACCAGACAGCGCAACATGGGCTTCGTGTCGTTGCGAATAGGCGCATCCTCGATTTTCTCACCGGATCTGTTGCCTACGTATATGGGACTGGAACCGCGATGCGTGTGGACGGCAGCTCGGTTTCCAGCGAGGAGCTTGCCCGAGACCTGCTGGCCTATATGCACAGGTCCTACTATCATTCTTTTACGAGCCAACTGAACGCAAGCTTCCGGAAGACCCACACCAACGTGACCGCCATTGTCCGCTGGTATCCCGGCACTCCGATCACACCGATAGATCTTTTTACAGACCGTGCGGATGTCCTTACCAAAGGTGTGAACCTCATGGTGCGCCAGGCGCTCCCCTTCCCCGAGTTCATGAGCAGCGTCGGCCGTTGGGAGGCTCTCGTCGATCTCCGCAACCTCTTCGATCAGGGGAATCCCCTGATTCCTACCAGCGACGGTGAGCTTGTGCTCACCCGGAATCCGCGCTCCCTTCGCTTCGGCCTCAATCTCAACCTCTACTAGCTCCTCCCTATTGAAGCATGGTTCGATGACGTTCATAATTTTGAATGTCAATAATTCAATGTCTTGGACATTGAAAGCTGGAGATTTGGCTGTCGCATGAATCGAGCTTCAAGTTGTTGATTTTAGGTCGCTTATTTGGGCAGCAGTTCGCCGCACAAGACCGGGCCATGGCACATAAATTGCATTGAGATGGCGTTGGTAAGTTATAGCTCATCCCGGGACTCACCCCAGATGAATGCGTTTCCGGTTCCATTCAAAGTCGTTGCCACTGTTCTCGTCACATCACTGCTGGTGGCAGTTGGGATCTTCAACCTGCGCGCGCGTGCTACGTGGGTGGAAGCGTCAGACGGGGCGTTCTGGATAGAGACGCGCAGTGGGCTGATAGCGAAGGAAGTAGAGCCTGATGGCCCGGCCGCGGAAGCGGGCATTCGGGTGGGGGATCTTCTGGTCTCGGTTAACGGGCGGGAGGTGGCAAACCTCGGCGAATATTTCCAATTAATTGACAGCCTGGGTGTCAATGCGACGACCAGCTATCAGGTCTCGGCAGGCTCTGAGAGTCGTGACCTGACGCTGACGCTGGCTGGAAGAGGCATGATTTCCGCAAGGGACTTGCCTCGAACTCTTCTTGCCTTCCTTTATTTGGGTATCGGTCTATTCGTCGCGGTGAGAGGCGGCCGGCAGCCTCGGGCTTACCATTTTTACCTGATTTGCCTCGCCGCCTTCGTAGTCTACCTCTACAGCTACACTCCGCGGCTATCCTCGTTCGACTGGATCGTTTACGGGCTGTCGGTATCAGCCTTCCTCCTGCTGCCTGCCCTGTTCGTTCACTTCTGCATGCGCTTCCCGAAGGAGCTGGCCGACGGGGTAAGCCGCGCGCCGCTGGTTTACGTTCCGATGATCGGGCTCGGGCTCCTGCATGTATTGTGGATGACAGGCCGTCTGGCTCCGTTCAGCCTGCCGAGGACCGCCCGGACTCTCCAGCTGCTGGATCGGATCCATCTGGTCTACTTTGTGCTCGGGTTCCTCGTCGGCGGTTCGATTTTGTTGTATCGACGAATCCAGGCGCGCGATCTCACGACTCGGCAGCAGATGAAGTGGGTGAGCTACGGGACGCTCGCGGGGGTGATTCCCTTCAGCCTGATCTACGTGATTCCAGAGTTGCTTGGTTTCAGGGCGAACCTGCTGCTGTATTCATCGCAGCTGTTTCTTGGGCTTATTCCACTTTCATTCGCCTATGCCATCATCCGATACCGCCTGCTCGATGTCGAGGTGATCGTACGCCGTGGCGCTGCGTACTTCCTCGCCAGCTCACTGCTGCTCGTCTTTTACCTGCTTCTTGTTCTGGGTCTGGGGGAGGGAATCAAGTGGGTAGATCCGGAAGCCGATTTTCTCGTGATCGCGATTGCGGCACTGACGGTAGCGCTCCTGTTCGCCCCGCTGCGCGCCAGGATCCAAAGCAGGCTCGACCGGTTCTTCTACAAGGATCAGTTCGATGAACGCGCAAGCCTGATGGAGTTCGCGCGGACGCTGAGCACTGAGATCAGCCTCAGCCGGTTGTCCCGATCCATCCTGGAACGCGTGACCCGCACGTTCAAGCTCGACAAGGCGGTGTTGTTTTTTGCCGACCCGTCCCACCCTGGTTTTTTCCGCATAGCTGACTCCCTCGGGGTCACGCTGCCAGCGCTGGGCAAATCCTTCTACCGCGAGGAAGAGCTGCTGGAGCAACAGAGTCCGTCTACCGATCCTCCGGATCGTCTCGGCCGGGGGCACCGGGCGAATCGCGATCTGACGAAACTCGGCGTGATCCAGATGCAGGAACTCATGATCCGGGGACGTCGGATGGGATTCATCGGCCTTGGCTCTTTGCCTGCAGACCGTCATTTCAGCTCCGAGGACCTTGACCTTCTGTCGGCCCTTTCGAACTACGCGGCCATCGCGCTCGAAAACGCTTATCTCTACCGTTCAGTGGAAACCAAGGCGATGGAGCTGGAGAGGCTCAAGATCTACACTGAAAACATTATCGAGAGCGTGAATGTCGCGATACTCGCACTGGATTCCGCGGGCCGGATTACTTCCTGCAACCGTGCTTTCGAAGACCTCTACCGGGTAAGGAGGGATGACATCGCGGGCACGCCGGTGGACGGGCTGTTTCCTGCGGACGTTATTGCATCAATTCACCGGGTGACGGGAACGAAGAGCTGGGCGCTCAATTCGCCGGGAAATATCTACAAACTCTACCTGGGAGACCGCTCCGGCGCGAAGTTGATCGTCGACATGAGCATCATACCGCTCCGAGGCTCTTTCGACTCGGATTCCGGCTGCATCCTCGTGATGGACGACATTACGGAAAAGATGGAGCTTGCCGACCAGCTCCTGCAGGCGGAGAAACTGTCTTCGCTGGGGTTGATGGCCGCCGGGATCGCCCATGAGGTCAACACGCCGATCACGGGTATCTCCAGTTACACGCAAATGCTCCTGAAGGAAACCCCGGCTAGTGATGAGCGGAAGAGCATTCTGGAAAAGATCGAAAAGCAGACGTTCCGAGCAGCCGGAATCGTGAACGGTCTGCTGAATTTCGCCCGGATAAATGGAACCGAATACCAGGATCTCGACGTGAACCGTTTGCTCCAGCAAAGCCTGTCCCTCCTGGAGCATCAGCTCACCAGGAGCGGCATCGTGGTCAACCGCTCCCTGGATGCCTCGATACCGCTGGTTTTCGGGAATGGCGGCAAGCTGCAGCAGGTGTTCGTGAACCTATTCCTTAATGCCCGTGACGCCATGCCCGGCGGAGGCGAGCTCAGGGTGCACACGGGCATGAACGAATCGATGGTCATCGTGGATATTGAGGACACGGGGACAGGCATTTCCGAAGAGGACATCAAACGGATTTACGATCCGTTCTTCACGACAAAGGGCACATCCAAGGGAACGGGCCTCGGGCTGGCGATAAGTTACGGGATCATCCAGGAACACGGCGGCAGGATCCTGGTGGACAGCGAACCCGGCAAAGGCACTCGCTTCAGGCTCAAGCTTCCGACCCGGCAGCCTCTTACCAGATGAACAACAACGGACGAATCCTGGTTGTCGACGACGAGGAGATCATGCGCGACGTCCTGTCGTCGCTCCTCGGCACCGAGAAATACAAAGTCGACCTTGCAGAGACGGGCACCCAGGCTCTCGATATGGTGCGCGACCGGGAGTATAGTGCCGTCCTGCTTGATTTGATGCTGCCCGATATCGATGGTCTGAAGGTCCTCGAAGAGTTCAACAAACTGGAGAGCGCTCCGGTAACCGTGATCCTGACAGCCTTCGCCTCGATCGAGAAGGCGGTCAAGGCAACCAAACTCGGTGCGTTCGATTTCATCACCAAGCCATTCAAAAACGATGAGATCCTGCTGGCGGTCAAAAACGCCATTGAGCACAGGCAGCTTAGGGACGAGAACATCCGTCTCAAGAAGACGCTCCGCGAGCGGTACAGCTTCAAAAACATCATAGGCAAGAGCTCTCCGATGCAACAGATCTTCGACCTGATAACACAGGTCGGGCCGAGGCGCAGCACGATCCTGGTCCAGGGTGAGAGCGGCACGGGGAAGGAGCTCGCCGCTCGTGCCATTCACGCCTCAAGCGGGCGTTCGGATGCGGCGTTCGTCGCGATCAACTGCGGAAACATACCTTCGGAGCTGCTGGAGAGCGAGCTCTTCGGGCACGTCCGCGGGGCCTATACCGGAGCCACCAGCGCCAAGAAAGGGCTTTTTCAGGTAGCCGACGGGGGTACTCTGTTCCTTGACGAGGTCTCGACAATCTCACCCGAAATGCAGGCCAAGCTCCTGCGGGTCATCCAGGAGCGGGAATTTCGGCATCTGGGAGGCGTCGAGAACATCAAAGTCGACATTCGGATCATCGCTGCCACCAACACTGACCTTCAGGCCGCTGTTCATGCCGGGACTTTTCGCGAAGACCTGTATTACCGGCTGAACGTCATCGTCATGAAACTCCCGCCGCTGCGGGAACGCACCGAGGATATCCCGTTGCTGGTCGACCACTTCACGAGGAAGTATTGCGAGGAGAACCGGAGGGAGCTCTGCCAGGTTGACGGCTCAGCGATGAAGGTCCTGATGGATTACGATTGGCCGGGAAACGTGCGGGAGCTCGAAAACGTAATCGAGCGCGCTGTGGTCCTCGCGGCGGGAAACACGCTCACTTCGGACCTGTTTCCAAAGCATATAGTGACCGCCCTGCCGACCGATCCCCTCCGCTTTCCCGGTGAGGGGCTGTCGCTGAAGGAGCGCGTCGGCAACTTCGAGAAGGCCCTGATACTTGCCGCCCTCGAGCGAAGTGACTGGAACCAGAAGCGTGCCGCACAGTTCCTTTCGGTAAACGCCACGACGCTGAACGAGAAACTGAAACGCTTCAAGATCAAGTCCCGCGGGTAGAGCGGAAACCAATCAGGCTCGCTCGGGTCCCGGTTCGCCTCTGCGGGCTGGCCCTTCTCCCGCCTCCGTGTTGCCTCTGGACTGAGCATACATGCCTCCACGCTCTCGTCCCGGACGACCAAGGGGCATGGGTGATCTCCCTGACTCACCTTGACTTGTTGGCACGTTGCCGCTACATTTTAAATTCGCTCATCTGGCTGATTCTGTCCTCGAGAACCCTCGCGGCACACCAATTGCCCTGAAACATTCAGATCGCGGCGGAATCTAGTAATTGCGGCGAAAATGAAGAGATAAAGGGGGAGATAAATTGTGTTAGGTTCATTAGGAGGCAGCCTCGTCGACTACTACATCAAGGGCGGGGTTACGATGCACCCGATGTTGATCTGCTCGATCATCGGGCTGATCATCATCATCGAAAGAAGCATTGTCCTGCACCGCGTCAAGGTCAACACCGCCCAGGTGTTTGGCGCCATCCGTTCGGCTCTGATGAAGCGGGATCTCAAGGGCGCCATCGAGGTCTGCGACGCCAGCCCCAGCCCCATATCCGACACTCTGCGGGCCGGTCTGTTGCGCTTTGGCAAGCCGGCCGAGGATATCGAGAAGGCGATGGAGAGCGTGGCGCTCCACGAGATCTCAAAGCTCGAACGCGGCCTCTGGATGTTGGCTACCGTCGCCAACGTGGCCCCCCTGTTCGGATTCCTCGGAACCGTCACGGGGATGATCAAGTCGTTCGGCGTGCTGGCCGAGGTCGGTCTCGGAAACCCGAAGGCGGTTGCGGCCGGGATATCGGAAGCTCTGATCACCACCGCATACGGCCTGTTCATCGCGCTGCCCGTCCAGGCCGCGTTCAACTATTTCACCAGCCGCGTGTCGAATTTTGCACTCGACATGGAAACCAGTTCGGCCATGCTCATGGAGACATTCAACGAGCTGGAAGAGACCTCGCCTGAAGGAGGGACTGTGACGGTGTCGACCGCAGTTCAGACTGCGGTCCAGCCACAGCCTGCGTCATGAAAACGCTGAGAGTCCAGAAATTGACTGCGGTTATCCCGACCGCGTCGATGGCCGACATAGCCTTCCTGCTCATCATCTTCTTCATGCTGACCACTTCGTTCAGCCCGGTGAAGATGTCGGTGGATCTCGCGGATGCAATGAGCCGCGAGGAGGTCGACAAAGATGCCGCCATCATCGCCGTCGGCCCCGGCGGAGAGATGGAGATATCCAACGGCATCAATCCCGGCAACAGGATCAACAGCATGGATGAGCTCGACCTGTTCATCCAGGAAGTTCTGGTCCAGGATCCTACGAAGCAGTTCATCATCAAGGCCGACCGTAACATCCGCTACGACGTGTTCAACGCCGTGTATGAGAAACTCCGGAACAACAACTGCCGGCGCATTGCTCTGCTGACACAGACTGTGCCGGCGAAAGCCGGGCAATAGGAGCCGGAATGGCAGTCAAGATTCGCAACAGGATTCCCGCGGAGATCCCGACCGCATCGATGGCCGACATAGCCTTCCTGCTCATCATCTTCTTCATGCTGACTTCCGTCTTCAGCAGCAATTTCGGGCTCGAGTACGGCTTGCCCAAAAACGAGCCCCTTACTGAAGTCCAGCCTCAGGAGGCGATCCATATTCATATCACGGGTCCTGGTCAGTACGTCGTCGACAAGAGACCGGCCACTCTGCCGCAAATCGCGGGATACCTGGACATGAAATTGAAACAGAACCCGAAGAAACCGGTGATTGTCCAGACGGACCCGGACATTCCTTATTATGCGACCATCGAAGTTCTGGACCTCTGCAAGCAGCTGCGCGTCGAAAGCGTCTCCATCCCGACCAGCTCCGAGGTGGCTATGTGGGGCGGGTTCGCTGGGGGAATCGGGGGTGTGACCCGATGAAGCTACTTGGCCGAGCCGTGATGCTGCTCCTGCCGTTCCTGGCAGCACCGGCCTTTGCCGACTACAAGCAGGCCGTGGCCTTTTACATGCAGGGCCGCTACGACAAGACAATCCAGGAGCTCAAACCTGATCTCGACCAGAACCCGGACTGGGAGTTCGGACACCGCCTCGCAGGGCTCAGCTACCTGAAACTGAAAAACAACGCACTCGCAATCTCCTCGCTCACTCGAGCCGTGGCGCTCAAGTCGAAGGCATTTTCGACATATCTCGGGCTGGGCCAGGCTTATTTCAACATGCAGCGCTACGAGAGCTGCATCGACGCCCTTAACCAGGGTGAGCAGTTCCTTGCGAGCGAGAAGGAACCCGAGAAGGAAAGATACAAGCTCCTCCAGCTCCGTGGGTACACCTACTACCAGCTTCAGAAGTTCAACGAGGCGGTGAACGATCTGCAGGCGGCAATCCGGATTTCCAGCGCGGAGTGGGCTGATTATTCGCAGCTGGGGATCGCCTTTTACAATCTCAAGCGTGATGACGAGGCAATCCAGGTATTGCTCAAGGCTCTGGCCATGAAACCCGGCCACACCGTCACCGCCGAATATCTTGCCAAAGCCTACTTCAGGAGAGGCATCACAGCTCTCTCGGCAAAGCAGTACGACCAGGCACTCGACTTCCTGCGAAAGGCCCGCGACTACAATCCCAAAGACGGCTTCATCTACTACAATATGGCGGAGGCTCTCATCTTCCAGAAGAACTACGCCGAAGCCGAAAAGTCCCTCAATCAGGCGCTGGAGATGATGCCGAGAAGCGCAGAGGTTTTTCAGAGACTGGGCCTGGTCTACGAGAAACAGAAGAAATGGGACCAGGCGTTGAGCTCTTACCAGAAGGCGTACGAATTGAACCAGTCGCAGGG
>Ga0153915_10004209_pt1 | contig 13243 bp, 11 predicted proteins | sample Opewatmetagenome_2_FD_107003 | JGI IMG/M metagenome (GOLD analysis project Ga0153915, IMG submission 107003) | Freshwater wetland microbial communities from Ohio, USA - Open water 3 Core 3 Depth 3 metaG | ecosystem: Environmental > Aquatic > Freshwater > Wetlands | place: USA: Ohio, Lake Erie... | reverse complement strand
TTGGCAAGGCTTTAAGCATATCCCGGATTTTATCCGTCATGTAAGCGGTTCTTGTTCTCGTGTTCTTTGTATTTCTCAGGGTCAGTGTCCCGCGCTGAAGATCCACGTCCAACCAGTCGAGTGCGCACACCTCACCGAAACGCAGACCGCATTCAAGCGATAGCAAGGCCATATCGTGGACCTGCTGACTCTTCTTTTTAAGTCCTTCTAATAATCTCTCGCATTCATCCTGCGTCAAGTAACGTTGCCGCCTGTTATCGAATTTAGGCAGCTTGACGGCCTTTGTAGGACTATCAGCTTGAACTATGGTCTCTCCGCGCCATGTTCCAAGTTGATCGGATAGTTGAAAAGCAATATTGAATTGTACGCGGGGATTTCCCTTTTTCCAACATGTTCTTTTTGATTTTTTCAAGGTTGAGAGGGACAATCTTTTTCAATGGTAAGTCGCCCAAAACCGGCTTTATCCATATCTTAAAATGCCGCTCCTCTTGCTTCCAGGATAATTCTTTTTTATGCCATTTTGCAGATGGAAGATAGGTGTCTTCAAAGTATGTCCCAAAGGTCAAGCCTTCAATCTCATCTTGACGGTCTTTCGCCTTCCTTATTTCACGTTTCTCTTCAAGTCTGACAGGACCGGCCCCCAGGGTATGCGCTTTTTTAAGCTCTGCAAGCTCGTTTGCAGCTTTTTCTGCTGACCATCCCTCAGAGGCCCATCCAAGCCCCTCTTCTTTCCTTTTGCCTTCACGTTGATAACGGATTGCAAAATACCTATCGTACTGGATGCCGTGCTTTCTTGATTCATGCAGCTTGAAGCGGACACCCGGATATTTTGTCGAATGCCACATTGTCCCCATTTTGCCTCCTTACGTGGGACCAGGGGAAAAGGATACTATCCCCATAAAATGAGGATTTTTTTAATTTTGAATTGTCTTTTTTTTAAAAGTCGTTTACTCTTGTTCTGTTTCCAGTCCCCATTCTGTCCCCACTTTTTTAAAGAAATGCTATGTTTTTAAATGACGCTATATGAGAAAAAAATAGAGTAAAGTTATTGATATGTCAAGATAAAAAAGGTGCTAAATGAAATTGTATGAAATGTTAAAAAACGGACTGAAAATCCTCGTGTCCACAGTTCGATTCTGTGTCTCGGCATTTTTAAAATCTTTTCAATATAATAGGTTGGCAGGTTTACTTGCTAACCTTTTTTTATTATCGCATAATGTTTCAAGAATGATTTTCCTGCTTTTTTATCCATGCGTCTTGCACTATGTGCCTTGAGCGAAATGAATCACCATGAACCATCCTGGTCTATACATCCATGTCCCTTTTTGCCGCTCCAAATGCCCCTATTGCGGTTTTTTTTCCATTGCCTCAACCTCCCTTGTTGAGAGATGGCTGGATGCATTTAAAAAGGAGATAGGCCTTTATAAGGGGATCTTTAAAGAGCCTTTTGACAGCCTTTATCTGGGCGGCGGCACGCCCAGCATCCTCAGCCCTGACCAACTTAAAGAGATAATGGATTGTCTTTTTGCCGGTTATGAATTTGAGGATAACCCGGAGATCACTATTGAGGCCAATCCGGGGGACATGAATCGTAAAAAGATAATCGGGATAAAATCCATGGGGTTTAACAGGGTTAATCTTGGGGTGCAGTCATTCAACGATGATGAACTTACGTTTCTTGGGAGGAGGCATAGCGCTAGGGAGGCGGCGGAGGCAATCTCATTGCTGCGGGATTCAGGGATCGGAAATATAGGCATTGATCTTATTTACGGCCTTCCCGGACAGTCCCTTGATGCATTGGAAGAAAATCTTGAAAAGGCCCTTGTCTTTCACCCTGAACATCTCTCCTGTTATCAGCTTAATATCGAGAAGGACACTCCTTTTGAAAATATGAGAAAAAAGGGGCTTATTGAACCGTTAAGGGAAGAAATGGAGGAGACATTTTTTATGGCTACAACGGAATTTCTTGAGGACCATGGTTATGTGCATTACGAGATCTCCAATTTCGCAAGAGGAGAGTCTTACTATTCACGCCATAATCGCAAGTACTGGGATCATACGCCTTACCTGGGACTGGGGCCTTCCGCCCATTCATTTAACGGCGCGTCAAGGTGGTGGAATAAGAGGTCTGTCCGGGGTTATTGCGAGGAGCTTGAAAAGGGCGAGAGCCCTGTTGAGGAACATGAGGACTTAACGGACGAACAGATAATGATGGAAAAGGTCTCGCTTGGTTTAAGGACAAGGTGGGGCTTTGATCTAAATGTGTTGTGTCTTGACTCGAAAATTAACAATGCCATTATAATGCTTGAGGGATCCGGTTATATTTATGTCAAGGACCGAAAAGTAATCCCCACAAAAAAAGGTTTCATGATTGCAGATCATCTTCCTCTTTATTTCTTTTCGTAATGATTCCACTCCTTCTGTTGTAACGCAAGCAGTAATCCCTTGTCCTAAAAGGAGTAAAAAATTAACGTAACCCCTCCCTGCCTCCCCTTACCATTAGGGGAGGAGAAAACAAAAACATCATTTAATTTCCCCCGTTACGGCAAGATGGGATGAGGGGATTTATAGGAACTGGAGATTATTTGGTTCCGGTTCGTCCGGGTTAGGGAAGGGTTATTTATCTTGCAGCAGGGACCGTCATCATATCTCTGAGACAATTGTCCTTAAGATGTCCTCTTTTCCAATTATCCCTACCAGTTCGCCGTCATTTGTAACAGGGATCGTATGAAAATTTTTATCAAGCATAAGAGTCGCTATATCCTGTAGCTCGGTTTCCAGTCCGACAGTGACTGGATTAGGAGTCATGGCATCAGCCACGGTTGTGGCAGCCATCTTACGGATTGCCTTTTCGAAATTTTTCGAGGATCCCAACGGGATTATTCCGTCGAGGATTGTAAACAGAGAAGGCACGGGTAGTTTTTTCTGCTGGGCAATGAGATCACTCTGACAAAGTATGCCGACAAGTTTTGTCCCTTTTACAACCGGCATCCCGTTTATCCCCTCTTCAAGGAGGATCTGTGCCGCCTGTGCTATCTCTATGTCCGGTGAAACGGAAATAACATCTTTTGTCATAATGTCTTTCGCCTTGAGCATTTTCTGCCTCCTTTAGTAGATATCTACTGGTTTGCCTTTACGGGATGCCGCCATACGACTTGCTCCCTAATGGTCTGAGGAACAATGGTTGTAATCTTAAACCTTAGACTTTATCTTTACTTATATCATACCCCAAATTCAATAAAGTTCAAGTATCAGCTTATTAACACAGACAGCTTGTTTTTATTTATCATGTCAATTAGAATAACGGCATGTTAAAGATAGGAAATATAGAACTTAATAACCGGCTGTTGCTGGCGCCTATGGCAGGCGTTACCAATCTGCCTTTCAGGCTCATGATCAGAGGGATGGGCGCCGACCTGGTTTTTTCAGAGATGATAAGCGCCATGGGGCTGACCTTGAATGTCGCAAGGACTATCCTCCTTCTCAAGAGCCATCCATCCGAAAGACCCCTGGCGGTCCAGATATTCGGGTCAAGGCCTGATGTCATGGCCAGGGCAGCCTGCATGGTCGCTGAACAGGGGGCCGATATCGTTGACATCAATATGGGCTGCCCGGTAAAGAAGGTGACAAAGACAGGGGCAGGGGCCTCTTTAATGAGAGATCCGAAAATGGTGCAGGATATTGTATCTGCAGTGCGTCTGGCCTGTGCCTTACCCTTGACAGTAAAGATAAGGTCCGGCTGGTCTCCTGATCAACCGTCTGCCGCCGAGATCGCCCATATACTGGAAGAGTGCGGCGTTGACGCCATTACCGTTCATCCCAGATTCGCGACCCAGGGGTATTCAGGCAAGGCGGACTGGGACCTGATATCCAGGATAAAGGAAAGGTCTAAGATACCTGTAATAGGCAACGGAGACATCAATTCCCCGTCGGATGCCCTCAGGATGGAGAAAGAGACAGGGTGCGATGGTTTGATGATCGGAAGGGCGGCTGTGCGGAATCCATGGATCTTCAGACAGATTGCGCAGATGGAAAAGGGGCTGCCTGTTCATGACCCTGATATATCAGAGCGAAGATCCCTGATAATGGAACATTACAATTTCCTGTCCGGTGTAATGGAGGAACACAGGGCGGCCCTTCGCATGAGGGGGCTGCTGTTATCATACACAAAGGGTCTGCCGGGGAGCGGGCGTTTCAGAGACAGGTTTACAAAGATAAAGGATGTCCATTCTCTTATATCGAGCATGGATGATTATTTTAATTCACTGGTGGGGGTGGGTCGTTGAAAGTAAGACTGGCTGCAACAGCGGGATTTTGTATGGGCGTGCGCCGCGCCATGGAGATAACCCTGGCAGAGGCCAATAAGGGCAAGGGGCGTCTTTTTACTTACGGTCCTCTCATACACAACAGCCAGGTCCTTGAAATGCTTGAATCAAAGAACGTCAAGGCCGTGGAAGATATCAATAACATCAATAACGGGACCATGATCATAAGGGCTCACGGCATCCCGCCCGAAGAGAGAAAAATCCTGAAGACATCGGGCCTTAAGATAATCGACGCCACATGCCCAAGGGTCGCCCAGGTCCAGGCCATTATCAGATATCACGCGAAAAAGGGATACACGACTGTTATTGCCGGAGACAGGGACCATGCAGAGGTCATAGGCCTAAAGGGATACGGTCAGGGGAATGCCTATATCATAAGCTCGGAGGCAGAGGTGTCCGGCCTCCCTGCCGTACAGAAATTACTGCTTGTCGCCCAGACAACCCAGAACGAACGGATTTATGATGAGATAAACAAGGCCGTAAAGAGGCGATATCCGGACGCCCTGGTCTTTAATACCATATGCGACGCAACCAGCGAGCGGCAGAAAGAAGTCAAGTCCCTTGCGGAACAGGTGGACTGCATCGTTGTCGTGGGAGGCTATCACAGCGGCAATACGCAGCGACTGGCGCAGATCTCCATGGAAACCGGAAAGCCTACCTTTCATGTTGAAACGGAAAGGGAACTGGACAAGGAAAGGCTTGCGTCCATGGAGGTGATAGGCGTCACTGCCGGGGCGTCAACGCCCAACTGGATGATAAGAAACGTCGTCAAGGAGATAGAGGCTATACGCGGTCGCGGCGAGACATGGCTGGGTCGATGGACAAAGAAAGGATTAAAATTTCTGCTTTTAAGCAATATTATGGTTGCCCTGGGGGCATTATGCCTGTCTTATGCAGCAGGCATACTGTCGGGCAGGAAACCGGATATCCTGCATCCGCTCCTCGCCTTTCTCTATATTTACGCAATGCGCGTCTTTAATCGTTTTCTTGACAAGGGCGCAGGAACCTATAATGATCCTGAAAGGGCGGCTTTCTATGAGAGGTACAAGCTCTTCCTCATTTTGTCCGGTGTGGCGGCATTAATAGGCTCATTGATAATCTCATTTCAAATGGGCATGCTTATCCTGGCGGCAATGGCAGGATTATGCCTGCTCGGGGTTATTTACAGCATACCCCTTGTTCCCTTGAGTGTGAGAGACCTCTGGAAATATACCAAGATGAGGGATATACCGGGTTCAAAGAACCTGCTGGAGGCCCTTGGCTGGGCCACGGTGATTGCCCTGCTCCCACTCCTGGAGCCCTTTTATATGCACTGGACAAACGTACTGGTTACATTTCTGTTTGTCTTGATGACAGCCTTTGTAAGGGCGGCCTTTTTTGACATACTGGAGGTTCAGGGCGACCTTGTCGTAGGCGTAGAAACACTCCCTATAACACTCGGAGAAAAGAGGACCCTGCTGCTTTTAAAAATCATCATCATATCCTCAGCCCTTATCCTTATCATAGGACCTCTTATCAAGGCGGTCGGGTCTTTTTCATTCCTGATGCTTATACCTCTCTTTGCATTTTCCATTCTACTTATGGTCTATGAAAAGGGGCGCATCCAGCACGGTCCCCTGCTTGAATACCTTGTAGAGGGAAGCTTCCTTCTTGCCGGCCTTATTGCCCTGATCTGGCATATATTATCGTGACAGAAGTAAGTGTCATCATACCGACATTTAACAGGGCGCAGAAGGTATCACGCGCGGTCTCGTCTGTGCTCAGCCAGACCTTTAATGATTTTGAAGTCATTGTAATAGATGACGGCTCTTTCGATGAAACGGCTGATGCGCTTGGCAAGTTTGAGGACAGGATAACCCTGATCAGGCATCCTGAAAACAGTGGTGTGTCAGCGGCAAGAAACAGCGGTATAAAGGCATCACGTTCTCCTGTAATTGCCTTTCTTGATTCTGATGATTACTGGATGCCTGAAAAACTTGAGACACAGATCAGGTATCTCAGAGAGCATTCCGATGCAGTCGCATGTCAGGCAGAGGAGATATGGATAAGGAACGGTGTGCGCGTAAATCCATGGAATAAGCATATCAAGCCTTCCGGCAATATATTTGAAAGATCTCTCAAGCTATGTGTCGTCAGCCCTTCAGCAGTCATGATCAGGCGTTCACTTTTTGAAGATGTGGGGCTCTTTGATGAAGAATTCCCTGTGTGTGAAGACTATGACCTGTGGCTCAGAATAGGATGCCGATACCCGATACACCTGATAGATAAGTTTTTACTTGTCAAGGAAGGAGGCCATCCCGACCAGTTGTCATCCATGCTCAAGGGCATGGATCGATTCAGGATCAAGGCCATGGTAAAGCTGCTTGAAAAAGGTTGTCTGAATCAGGGGCAGACGTTGGCTGTCCACCTTGAACTGGAAAAGAAGTGCAGGATCTATGGCAACGGCTGTATCAAGAGGGGTAAAACAGAGGAAGGGGATTTCTTCCTTCAATTGCCGGAGATGATTAAAGGAAATGATATTATCCCTGATAAGGAGAGATTTCTGTAAATCCTAAGTGCGCCAGGCCGGAAACAAATCGGCCCGTTCGGCGAACGGCCACTCATAATAATTGTCTTAACAGTATTGCTGGATAGATCACCATAAAATATTTGTGGGGTCCTATCACCGAGCGGACCGGGAAAGATTTAATCCACCGGCACAGCCAGCATCCTTTCAACCGCCTCTTTAGCGCGCGCCCTTGTTTCTTCCGGAACCTTGATGATGTGTTTCATCTCCTCAAGGGAGGCAATGATATCTTCCAGGTGTGTCTTTTTCATATCGGGACAGACCATGGCCGGATCAGCCGGTATTAATTTTTTGCCGGGGTTTGCCTTTGAGATGGGATAAAGGATGCCTGTCTCGGTTCCTATGATAAATTCCTTCCTGTCGGAATTTTTAATAAAGGCTATCATCCCTGATGTGCTTTTTATCTCATCCGCCAGGGCAAGGACCTCTGGAGGACATTCAGGATGCGCCAGAAAGAGCGCCCCCGGATTCTCTCTTTTTACCTTTTCAACCTGTTTTGCAGTCAGGCCGTTATGTATGGGACAATATCCGTCCCACCATGTGATCTCCCTCCCGCTCTTTTTTAATGTGTATTGCGCGAGGTTCCTGTCAGGGGTCATAAAGATTTTATTTTGTTCGCCAATGGAACGTGCCACGGATACTGCGTTTGCTGATGTGCAGCATATGTCGCTCTCAGCCTTGACCTCAGCCGTGGTGTTAACATAGCTGACGATTGCCGCGCCGGGCATAGCGGCCTTCCTCTTTTTCAGATCATCGGCTGTTATCATATCCGCCATGGTGCATCCGGCCGATAAAACCGGCAGCAATACTGTCTTGTCAGGGGAAAGTATCGAGGCTGTCTCAGCCATGAAATGGACCCCGCAGAATACAATTATCTCCGCCTCTGTCATGGAGGCCTTTATGGACAGTTCCAGTGAATCCCCGCAGATATCCGCAACATCCTGGACCTCGGGCAATTGATAGTTGTGTGCAAGGAGGATCGCATTTTTGTCCTTCAGCAATTTTCTGATTTTTTCGTTAAGGGCCTTGATGTCCCTGTTGTTATCTTTCATTTTATAATCCTTTTTTTAATTTAATAAAACACCGCAAGCCATACAGTCTCTTCCGATGCGTCAGTCCATTCAATCCTGTGTCTGACATGGGCAGGTATATTCATATAATCGCCCGGCTTCATGATAGTCATTTCATCTTTCCCTTCAAATGAAAGTCCTGCGCCCCCTTTAAGCAGTATAACGAATTCATCTCTGTCCTGATCATACCAGTACCCGGGCGGAGAGGCATGTCCCATCGATACAATCCGCTCGATCCTTATCCCCTTTCTCTCTATAAGGATCTTGATTAATTCTTCCTTAAGCTTTTCAGGGATGTCTTGATAAATATTGTTAACATTATTGTTCATTCTCACGCTATATTATGGGATAAAGGTAGAAGGACAATGAATAAAGGTTCAAAAGATTTCAGCTCTTCTTGAGCCTTATAGATTTTTCATCTCCCTAACGAAACTTAACAGATCAGGCGTTCGCATGCCGTCTACATTATTAGATACATCGGATGAGTAAAGGAAATCTTAATCCTTGCAATCCGTAGTTGATACTAAGATACTTTATTGTAGCTGGTTGATGTATATAGGATTTTGGACCTTTATATAATAGCATTGAAGTGGTATTTTTAATGATAATTTTTGATACCCAATATGTAAATTATGGATAACTCTGTTTTTGAATTTCAAAAAGATCTCGTAATTCATGAATATGATGCCATTCCTTAACTCGATAGAGTGCAGCAGTAGTCCTCTTGTCATTGATTAATCTTATGAAAGAATCTTCAAAAATGCCTTTATCTTCAGTTTTTATAAAATCAAGTATCCGGGGTTCGAATAACGCCACGCCCATATTTGCAAGTGCATGTGTAAGATAAATTGGTTTTTCTTCAAATGATTTTAAGATATCAGGGTCTTCCTCAGTAATAAATCCGATTCCCATTTTATAATATGTACTACAAAAAAGCATACAATCAACGTTTCTTTGGTCTCGATGTTCATTATAACGATTCATTACATGATCCCAATTTATATTTGGAATTAAAATATCATTATAATGTAAGAGAAAAGTATTCGATCGTAGTTGATCCTCGATATCAAGTAACGCAGCCGGTAAATCCTTATCTATCTTAAGGCATGTAACAAAATTTCCATAGCTACCCTGACGGATATTTTCGCATATCATATCATAAAAATTACGAGCGATAACAATAACTTTCTTAAATATATTTTGATAGGGAACGAAAGAGTTCAAAATGTGTTGAAGCATTGTCCTATCATTAATATAAACAAGACATTTTGGCATTACGGTGCTCAATGGAAACATTGAACCGCCAAAGCCTCCTACAGGAATTACTGCAACGATCTTTTTTCTATCTGATTGGAGTGCAAGATTCTCCATTATTAGATGAGAGAGCGATTGAAAAGCATCATTTGTGGTCTGAATGAGAGAAGAAAGTTGTTGTTGTTCTTGAGAGCTTAGTGATTTAATTTGATTAAGCAATTCCCGAGATTCAGATGTATTAATATCTGCCATATATTGAGTAAATGCTGGACCAACGTGTGGTATTGCTGCGAGAAGAGACTTAAGAAGTCGAGAATAATCTGTTTTGATAGATTCAAGTTTTAGATTATTTGGCATATTCCTCTCCATTATATTTTGTTTTCATTTATAGATTAATAATAAAATCGCTTAAACATTAGATTTTCTAGATTACTTGTCAAGCTATTTCATCAAATTCAATATTGATCGGATAACATTAAAAGGATATTTTGATGTCCATATATTTTATATACTCAACTTCTATTTCTTCAAACGGTTTTAAAAGCGCCTATGGATTATATCGGGATCCCGTTGCAGCCGGGATTTTTGTTTTTTGCAGATCCGCTTTATCAGGGGTTGGATGCCAGCCGATGATCAAAAGCAATGCAGTAAAACCGACGATGTAAGCGACGACGACATGCCAGCCTGACTTGAGGTAGTTTGTAATGGAACGGATCTGTGGGTACTGGTTTGACAGGGCCACACCGGCAGAAGATCCGAACCAGATCATGGAGCCTCCGAAGCCTACTGTGTAGGCCAGCATGCCCCAATCATATCCGCCCTGGTCAAGACACAGCTTTGTCAGCGGGATATTGTCGAATACAGCGGAGATGAATCCCAGAGAGAGTGCGGTCTTCCATGAGGCGGCAGGGAGTTGATCTACGGGCATCAGGGACGCGCAGGTCACAAGCGCGGTCAAAAAAATGGTCCCCATCCAGGCATTCCGCATCTCATCCCATGGGGTCCTCCTGAACATAGCCCCGATGAAGATGCCGATCCAGACCCCTGCTGCCGGGAAATCCAGGAGATAGTTCGTTGCTATTGCCCCGGCAAGGATAAGAAAGACAATAAAAAGCTTGCCGTGGTCAACAACTATCCCTTTGACGGCAGACGAGATAATGGCATGGTACCTGTCCTGTTGGAGCGCCCCCACTATGCCGAAGACCACAAGGGCCGCGGCAGATGCAATAAAGGCATGGGCAACCGCAAGGGGGCTTACACCTGCTATCCACATAAGGGTGGTCGTCGTATCGCCAATGACGCTGAATGCGCCTCCTGCGTTGCTCGCGGCGATAATGCCGGCTAAAAAACCTGTATGGACCTTTCCCTTGAACACCACCCTCGCCATGGTCCCGCCGATCATGGCAGCAGCAATGTTATCGAGGAAGGAGGACAGGATAAAGATAAGACAGAGGAGCACCAGGCCTCCTTTCCAATCGTCCGGCAGGAAATTAGGCAGAACATCGGGCAACTTTGACTCTTCAAAATGCTTGGCAAGGATTGCAAAGCCGAAGAGGAGCCCCATCAGATTGAGGAGTATCCTCCACTCTCCCTCTGTCTGCCCATGACCGAAGATGTGGCTGGAAAGGCTGAAGCCGTCAATGAAAAGGTACTTGAACCCGATGATGCACAACAATCCTGCGAGTGCAACGTACATGGTATGGCGATGAAACAATGCGACTCCAACCAGGGTCAGGGAAAAGAGGATGAATTCAATCCTGATGCCTGCAAGGGTGGGGGCGGCATGGGGTTCCGCGCCGAAGGCATAACAGGGTATAAATATAAAACATGCTATGCAAAAGGACATTATGTGCAGCATCCTGCAATGTACAGATATTTTTTTAAGAGATAATAAAGGGTGAAAATTCATATCAATAAGGCCTTCAAATAACGTTCTGTCAAGACCCTACTTATTTATAGAGGCATTGTCAATCTCCCGGCCTTGAAAAATCTGATGAGATGATCTAATATGGATGTTACAGAAAAGAGATTTAAATTATATAAATAAAAATATTAAGTCAGTTGATGGAGATTCTCATGACCATTTTAAAAAAGGAAAGGCAATCAGGGTTATGGATGCCGGTTCTATATCGAACGGCATGTCTTTTTATCCTGGCATTAGCAATAACATTGGCATTGTCTATTGTAGTAACGGCCCAGGAAAATGACACAGCAAAAGAAGATGCAGATAAGAGAATGATAATTAATCGTTTTGGCAATGAAATGGGCTCAATTGATAACAACGGGAATATTGCCAATTTATCAGGTCTCATAGTGGGGGCGGTTGACAGCGATGGGAATATCTTTAATGTCAGCAAAATCAATATAGGAAAAGTTGCGGCAGACGGAAAGGTGTCGAATCAGTCAGGAACTGTGATAGGCTCTGTCAATAATCAGGGAGAGATATTTAATGTAAGCGGCACTAAACTCGGAGAAGTTAAGGGCGAAACAGATATCAAAAGGACAGGGGGGGCTGCGCGGTTGATGTTTTTAAAATGATTGAAGAATTTATTTACGGTTGCCGATTATTTAGATAAAGGTCGGATAACAGTATGATAACATCAAAAACCCCTTGACATAACTTCGGTTTTCATGGCAAAAATCGGGCTTTGCCGTTAAAGAACATCTTAACGAAAATCCAAAACGGGCTTATAAGCCCGTTTTTTATTATTAAAAAATATTGAGGTTTTAAGTTGGACAAACATTATCAAAAGGAAGTGGACAGGCGCAGGAATTTCGGGATCATAAGCCATCCGGATGCAGGAAAAACGACCCTGACAGAAAAGCTCCTGTTATTCGGCGGGGCCATACAGCAGGCCGGCGCGGTAAAGGCAAGGAAGGCGGCCCGGCATGCTACCAGCGACTGGATGGCAATTGAACAGGAAAGAGGCATATCCGTCACCACTTCAGCAATGAAATTTGAATACAGGGACTATGAGATCAACCTCCTGGATACGCCGGGACACCAGGATTTTTCCGAGGACACGTATCGCGTATTGACTGCCGTTGACAGCGCCCTTATGGTAATAGACAGCGGCAAGGGCGTCGAGCCCCAGACTGAGAAGCTGATGGAGGTATGCCGCATGCGCAACACGCCCATTATGACCTTCATCAATAAGCTTGACAGGGAAGGCCTGCATCCCCTTGAACTCATGTCCGACATAGAAGAAAAACTCCAGGTAGAGTGCGTGCCCCTGTCCTGGCCTATCGGGATGGGGAAGCGCTTCAAGGGCGTCTATAATCTCTATCTGCGGGAACTGCATCTGTTCAGGCCCGGTCAGGATACGCAACCGCGTGAAGGGGTCAGGATAAATGATCTGTCAGATCCGCGGCTTGATGAATTACTGGGCTCAGCGGCAGACGAACTCCGCACTGATATCGAATTGCTGGACGGCGCGGCAAATCCCTTTGAACTCCAGCATTATCTCAAGGGAAATCAGACGCCTGTGTTTTTCGGAAGCGCAATCAATAATTTCGGCGTGAAAGAACTGCTCGACGCATTTGTCGAGCTGGCCCCTGCGCCCATGCCCCGTCCCACGCTGACACGGGTTGTATCACCCTATGAAGATGATTTCTCAGGATTTGTGTTCAAGATACAGGCGAACATGGACCCTGCCCATCGCGACCGCATCGCTTTTTTAAGGATATGTTCGGGAAAATTCATCAGGGGCATGAAGATGCGGCACCACCGCATAGGGAAGGATATTACTGTTGCCAATGCGACTATTATGATGGCCCAGGACCGCGCTAATGTCGATGAGGCATATCCGGGGGATGTAATTGGCATCCATAATCACGGGACGATAAAAATAGGCGATACCTTTACGACAAAAGAGGAACTGAAATTCACCGGGATCCCCAATTTCGCGCCCGAGCATTTCAGGCGGATACGTTTAGCCGATCCCATGAAGAGCAAACAATTGCAGAAAGGCCTGTCACAACTGGCGGAAGAAGGTGCAGTGCAGGTGTTCCGCCCGATGATCAATAAT